>Ga0074195_1001154_pt1 | contig 39896 bp, 37 predicted proteins | sample EPASupsiteHSE623_FD_64525 | JGI IMG/M metagenome (GOLD analysis project Ga0074195, IMG submission 64525) | Bioremediated contaminated groundwater from EPA Superfund site, New Mexico - Sample HSE6-23 | ecosystem: Environmental > Aquatic > Deep subsurface > Groundwater > Contaminated ...
TGTTAAAAAAGGTGATGGGAATATTGCAAAAAAGGTAGGAGAAATAAAAACCTTTATTGGCGGTCAGTTGGTCAGCACATTAGATGCTCCTGGATTTATTCTAAACCGCAGCAGTTGGGATAGGCATCTTTGGGATTCAGCCAGAGCGGCTGGTGCCCAAACTATGCTGCAGACAAGTGTAATAGGCCTTGATGATAAGGGTGTAAAGCTATACTCAGGGGCAGGTAATACATCAACTAATGCCAGAATAATTGTCGGTTGCGATGGCCCCAACTCAGTTGTGAGTAAATGGTTAGGAAATGCTGAGCAAGATTCAAGTATAGCGTTGCAGTATGAGATGTCGCTTGTCAATCCGCTAGACTATGCACATATCTATTTTGACCCGATTTTCTATGGCGGTTATGCTTGGGTATTTCCTAAAGGTGATAGGGCAAATGTTGGATTAGGTGTTCATAAAAGCTGCAAGAAAATTATTGAGGGATTGCTTGACCGTTTTTGTACGCAGTTAATTAGCAATAGTGTTTTACGAGATAGGACTGTTCTTGATAAAACGGCTGGGCTAGTACCGGATGGAGGTCTAGTTAGCAAGCTAAGCAACGAGCGGATGCTGCTGGCAGGCGATGCCGCAGGGTGTACAAATCCAATAACGGGCGCGGGTATAATGAGTGCCGTTGTAAGCGGTCAGCTTGCTGCTGAATGTGTTTTAAGCTGCTTTAAGGAAGAACGTTCGAATTTTAAGCTAAGTCTTTATCAAGCCAAACTTATTGAACAGTTTGGCGAAGGGCTTCAACGTGCGCTGGAGAGAAAAACGTATCGGGATGCAGCTTGGACTAATGACCCCGAAAAGTTTATTGAACTCATACGCCACAGTTGGATTGCGTTTCCCGAATACTACAAGAAGCTAGGATAGTAATCTAGTTAAACATATATTGGAGGCTACTATGAAAACAGAAGTGGAAAGCCCTAAATACGTTCAGACTAGTTTAGCTGGCGCTATGGCGCTTGGCCTTGAACGCGGAAAGTTTTATCGTGATGCCTATCCGGGCAGCCTTAATCTGCTTTTAGCATACCAAGAGGGCTGTCGCGCTAACTGCAGCTATTGCGGTCTAGCCCGCGAACGCTCTCAATATGAGGATGAAACCTTTATTAGGGTGAAATGGCCGGCTTATGAATTGGAATTGATAACGGATATCTTAAAGCGCCAAGCCGAAGAAAATGCGCAGCGGCAGTTTGGCCGTATCTGTGTGTCCATGGTTACTCATCCCCAGGCAGCTGATGACTGCCTGAAGGTTGTCAACGCGCTGCGAAGAGCGGTTGACATCCCTGTTAGTATTTTAACTTCACCGACCTTGATAGCTCATACTAAGTTGTTTTTTGTAGAAGCAAAAAATGCCGGAGCTGATAGAGTGGGAGTGGCAGTAGATGCTGCTACGCCTGAATTATTTGATCAATGGCGTGGTAAAACGGTGCGTGGACCTCACCAATGGTCTAAGTATTGGAAAACAGTTGATGATGCAGTAGAAGTCTTTGGTAGAGATAAAGTCAGCATTCACCTTATCGTTGGTCTGGGAGAAACTGAACAGGAGATGGTACAAACCATCATAACTGCAGCTCAGCACGGCGCGCAGGCGCATCTATTTTCTTTCTGCCCTGAACCCGGTACGGCAATGGCGGCTGTCGAACCGCCTTCGCTTGGCCAATATCGGCGAATTCAACTGGCAGCCTATATGATAAATAATAAATTAGTATCAGGGGATGGGTTCAAGTTTAATGAAGAAGGTCAAATAATAAGCTACGGAAAATCGCTTGCCGAACTTCTAGGAAGAGATTTTGCCGGTGGTAAGCCCTTTATGACATCGGGATGTCCCAATACACAGGGCTGCGTGGCTTGTAATCGACCTTATGGAAATGAGCGCCCGGGACCAGTATTGCGAAATTATCCATTTACGCCCAATTGCGACGATATAGCATTGATTAGATCGCAGTTATGGGATGGCATTCAGGAGGATTCAAATGACCAATACTGTTATGCCTCAAAATAATATTGTATTCTTCGCGCCAGGTTCGAAGCATTATGATAACGGTACATATATAAATAATCCCAATTCTTTTGTCAACATTAGTCTTACGGGTACGGAGTGTCAATGCCGGTGTGCTCATTGCAACGGTAAGATGCTTAATAATATGAATTCGGCTGCTACATCGGAGGACCTAATAGCATTGATATCAAAGTTGACGGCTAAAGGCTGCAGAGGCGTGCTGTTGAGCGGCGGAGCTTGCCAGGATGGCAGTGTGCCGTTAAAAGCATTTGGTGCTGCTATTAAACAAATAACTGATATGGGGCTAAAAGTAGCTGTTCATCCAGGTTTGCTTACCGAAGAAACGGCTGATATTTTAGCTCAGGCTAATATTTCCTGTACAGCGTTGGACTTAATTGGTGATGAAACAACAATTAAGGACGTATATCATCTCGACAAAAAAACGGAGCATTATCGTGAGAGTCTGCGAGCCGCTCGTGCAGCTGGGCTTAAGGTGGCACCGCATATTGTTGTAGGACTGCATTTTGGTCAAATACGTGGTGAATATGAGGCACTCAAGATGATAGCTGAGCACGGCGCTGACAGTTTAGTATTTGTTGTTCTAAAGCCGCTGTCAGGTACCGATATGGCAGATGTATGTCCGCCAGCTATTGAAGAGGTTAGTGAATTGTTTCAAACAGCACGCGAATGGCTTGGAAATATTCCAATGTCTCTTGGCTGCGCGCGACCGGTAGGTGAATATGCGCGGCAAGTTGAGCGAGCAGCCCTTGATGCAGGGTTTAGTGCAATTGCCTATCCGGCACGGGAAACTGTGGAGGAGGCAGTCAAACGCGGTCTTAACATATCTTATAAGGAGTATTGCTGCGGCATGCTGGATTGAAGGCTTATGTGAAATGGGAAAAGGAGGGTAATCATGAGTTACGACAAGGAATTGTTAACCCACTTCTACCGGACCATGGTGAGTATCCGTAAGTTTGAGGAAAAAGCCAATGATTTGTTCTTAGGCGGTGTTTTGCCTGGTTTTATTCATCTCTACATTGGTGAAGAGGCAATTGCTACAGGGGTATGTTCTAACCTGTCTAAAACAGATCTAATTACCAGTACTCATCGCGGTCATGGCCATTGTATTGCTAAAGGCGCCGATCTTAACAAAATGATGGCTGAAATTTACGGGAAAAAGACTGGTTATTGCAAGGGCAAAGGCGGTTCAATGCATATCGCTGATTTTAGTATCGGTATGCTTGGTGCAAATGGCGTAGTTGGCGGAGGCTATAATCTTGCAACTGGCGCAGGTTTGGCCGCGAAAATCCGCAATAGCGGGCAGGTAGCAGTTTGTTTCTTCGGTGATGGCGCTTCCAATCGAGGAACCTTTCATGAGGCAATTAATATGGCTTCGGCTTGGCATTTACCAGTGATCTTTGTTCTTGAACTCAATCAATATGCCTCAACAACTCCTTATCGCACTACTTGCAATGTAGAAAACATTGCTGACAGAGCGCACGGTTATGGTGTCCCTGGCGTAATTGTAGATGGCAATGATGTCTTTGCTGTTTATGAAGCCGCTAAAACAGCTGTTCAGCGGGCTCGCGATGGTCAGGGGCCAACATTTATTCAAGCTAATACGTATCGTATAAAAGGTCATTTCGTCGGCGATCCCGAAAAATACCGTGCGCGTGAAGAAGTACAAGCACAAAAAGAAAATTGTCCGATAAAAAGATTCAGAGAAAAGCTGCTTGCTGATAAGACTATGACTAAGAGTGAGCTAGAACTCATGGAAGCGGCTATTTCCGGGGAAATAGCTGCGGCAGTGAAATTTGCAGAAGAAAGTCCATGGCCGGAACCCGAGGAAGCTCTCGATGATGTGTTTGGGGAAGGAGTGTGGCATTATGCGTAAAATCACTTTTTCTGAAGCAACTTTAGAGGCAATGACAGAAGAAATGCGTTTTGATCCTAGTGTGTTCGTTATGGGTGAAGATATTGCCCGTCAGGGGGGCATATTTGGGCAATTCAAAGGCTTGCCGCAGGAATTTGGTTTTGAGCGAGTCATCGACACTCCGATCTCAGAGACCGCAATTGTAGGCGCTGGCTTGGGAGCGGCTTTGAACGGATGTCGCCCTGTTATTGACATGCATTTTGCTGATTTCCTTGGCGTAGCAATGGATGAAGTTTTTAATCAAATCGCCAAGATACGCTATATGTTCGGCGGACAAACAGATGTGCCGCTTGTTGTACGGGCTCCGGACGGGATGATCAGATCGGCAGCGGCTCAGCATAGTCAATCCCTAGAAGCATGGTTTATGCATGTGCCTGGTCTAAAGATTGTCATTCCCTCTAACCCTGCTGATGCTAAAGGGCTTCTGAAATCTGCTATCCGCAGTAACGACCCTGTTATGTATTTTGAACACAAGGCCTTGTTCAGTCAAGTTGGCGAAGTACCAGAAGGCGAGTATTTTACGCCTATTGGCAAAGCAAATATACTGCGTGAGGGCCGTGACGTTACCGTTATAAGCTATTCGTCGATGGTTAATAAAGCGCTAACTGCAGCGGAAGCTTTAGTTAAGGATGGTATTTCAGCTGAAGTTCTTGATCTTCGTACAATATTCCCGTTCGATAGGGAAGCGATTGCTGAGTCAGTATCAAAAACCCACCGTGTGCTAGTGGTGCATGAGGCGCCCAAGATTGGCGGTGTGGGTGCAGAAATAACTTCGTTTATCTGCGAATATCTCATGGATGAACTGGATGCCCCTCCTATTCGCTTGGGACTTAAGCATGTTCCTATTCCGTTTAGTCCACCACTCGAAAATTTTGTTGCTCCCAAGGTAGAGGATATTGTTGCCGCAGTCAAAAGGCTAAAATAATATGTACCGAGCTTTACATTAAGAAAGTTATTAAGTGTATAAAAAAGAAACTGACTGAGAATTTATCAGCCAGTTTCTTTTTTGTTTTACGAAATTGCTTTTGTCGTGCCCATTATATGAGAAACAAATTGCTTGGCAAGGCGTCCCGAACGACCGGAGTGTGTCATCTCCCATTTTAAAGCCTCAGAGTGAAGAGTGGAAGGTGTTACTTTAAGTTTATGTTTCTTAGCGATTTCTTCTACGATTTTAATATACTCGTCCTGACTGGGTTGTGGGAAAGTAATAGTTATTCCAAATCGGTCAGAAAGGGAAATTTTTTCGTTGAGAGTATCGTTACGATGCACTTCGCTTGAGTTTTCGTTTCTGTCGTTCCAAAGTTCTTTTACGATATGTCGTCTATTTGATGTAGCGAAAATTATTACATTTAAGGGTTTAGATTCAACGCCGCCATCGATAACCGATTTTAAATATTTGTATTCGATCTCGAACTCTTCGAAAGATAGGTCGTCGAGAAAGATGATGAACTTTTGACGTCGGTTACGCAATAAATTCATAATTTCATATAATTGTGTAATCTGATTTTTAGATACTTCCACAAGTCGTAACCCTGATGAAAAAAAGTGATTTACAAGTGCTTTTACTGAAGATGACTTTCCTGTGCCTCTAGCGCCGGCCAGCAAGACATTATTGGCGGGCTTGCCGCTAATAAAGGCCTCTGTGTTTTTAATAAGAACGTCTTTCTGTCGGTCATAGCCAATAATATCATCAAGCTGGACAGTGTCGTAATCTTGAACGCCGATTAGTCCTGTATTATCATCCCATCTGAAAGCTGCATAGTTAGCCATTTCCCCGTAGCCGTAACGAGCATAGAGACTGACGAGTTTATTGGTGATTTGTTCAGGGGTAAAGCAGCTATTAATAAAGTATTCTTGCATAAAGCTAAGACGGTCATTACTTTGAGGGATTGAGGGATGGTAGTTATCTAATACTGCTAAATCAAGAATATTAGGAGCGTCGCTGTTGATAAAATTCTTTAGCAATTTAATATCCTCAAGGGCTGTGTTGAAGAGACTTTCGCCGACCTTGCCATTAGTTTCTTCGGCGATTGAGCTAAAAATGTTTTCATCCTGTGAAATGAGTTGTAATAAATAGCTTTTTACTATATTGCCCTCTAAGCCCAATTGCTCTGCCTTTATTATAAAATCGGATGCCAATTCGTGGCGAAGGTTAGCATCGCCACTATACAGCAGGTGCTGTAGTTTGTTTACTAGACTATCTTTTAGTATATTTCTATAAATAATTAAGTTGCTCAAATTTTGCGCTTCAGTCATAGGCGTACCACCTCTAAAATTAAGAATCAGCCTGACGTGCTGTAATTACATATCGATAAACTGATTTATGGTAGAGCCTGGAGATACCATTGGCTCGACACGCGAATCAGGGTCAATATTTACTACAATCATTGAGGGTGATTGCAGCTTTATGCAGTCTTTATAAGCTTCCGCAAATTCGTCTGCTGTAAATACAGTTTTAGCCGGAATACCACAGGCGGCTGCAAAAGCAACAAAATTAAAATTGTTCACCAAAATAGTGGAAGAATAACGTTGGTTAAAGAATAGGTATTGCCACTGTTTTACCATTCCAAGTGATTGGTTGTTTATAATCACAGTAATTATAGGGAGTTCTTGGTTGGCAATAGTATATAAATCCATGCCGGTCATTTTGAAGCCGCCGTCACCGACGATCAAAACTACACGTTTGTCTGGATTTGCTGATTGAGCTCCTAAAGCGGCTGGTACTCCAAAACCCATTGTTCCCAACCCTCCAGAGGTCAGCCAGGTACGGGGTCTGTTGAGTTCGAGATGCTGAGCCGCCCACATTTGATGCTGCCCGACATCAGTTACCCAAATGATGTCATTTTCACAATCAGACTGTGACATATAGCGCATTACCCAAGGAGCATTTAGGACATCTTTAGAATATTTCTGTTTAAAAGTCTGCTGCCAGGAGTGTATCTTTTCCCACCAGGCAGCAAGGTTGGATTGAGGATGTTTAGATAATAGATATTTAATGCTTTTGAGCGATTGACGTAATTGGCCAACAACGATAACATTTGCCGGAAAGTTTTTATCCATTTCAGAAGGATCAAGATCCAATTGTATAACTGTTTTCCCCGAAGCGTAACTATTAGGGTCGCCTGTTAATCTGTCATTAAAGCGTGTTCCAACTGCCAAAACAACATCTGCCTGGTGTACGGCATGGTTGGCTGTTTTATGTCCATGCATTCCAGTCAAACCGAGGAAGTATGGGCTGCTGCCTGGAAATGATCCTAGACCCATGAGTGTGCTAACTACAGGGATCTTTTGCATGCTGATAAGTTCATATATTTCATCCCAAGCTTCGCCTGCATTTACTCCCCCGCCTATTATTACAATAGGCTGACTGGCATTTGCTAAAGCCGATACGGCAGCCTCTAAGGCTGCTTGTTTAGGAGGTGCGGTATGGTTAGCGGGAGGCTGGAAGGATGGTTTGTGAAATTCAATAGTATTAAGCAAGATATCTTTTGGTATATCAATGAGAACGGGACCGGGGCGACCACTGGCAGCGATAGTAAATGCTAAATTAATTGTGTATTCAAGTTCACTAATATCCCTTACAAGGAAGTTATGTTTTGTGATAGGCATTGTTATGCCTGTAATATCAACTTCCTGAAAAGCATCGTGTCCAAGGAGCGAAGTTGGTACTTGGCCTGTTATGGCGACAATAGGGGAGGAGTCCATGTAAGCCGTAGCTAGCCCTGTCACCAGATTTGTAGCTCCCGGACCGGATGTGGCGATGCAAACTCCTACCCGCCCGGAGGAGCGGGCATAGCCATCAGCGGCATGGGCAGCGCCTTGTTCATGCACAGTTAGGATATGCCTAATGGGTGCTTCGTATAGTACATCGTACAGTGGCATAATTGCTCCGCCTGGATACCCGAATACTGTATCCACTCCTTGATACATAAGACACTCGATAATTAGTTCGCTGCCAGACATTCTCATTTAATAAACCCCCTTAGCTATCCTTGTTTAAGCCAAGGCATCATAGCTCGTAATTCTTTTCCTACCTTTTCGATAGAATGCTCGGCTTTTTTTCGGCGCATAGCATTAAAAACAGGACGGTTAGCCTTATTCTCAAGTACCCAGTTTCTTGCAAATTCGCCGTTTTGAATCTCCGCTAAGATTTTTTTCATTTCTGCTCTGGTATCATCTGTGACGATGCGCGAGCCAATCATATAATCACCATACTCAGCAGTATCGCTGATTGAATGCCTCATTGCTGCTAAGCCGCCTTCGTAGAATAGGTCAACGATAAGTTTCATCTCGTGTAAGCACTCAAAATATGCTGATTCAGGCTGGTAACCAGCTTCTACTAAAGTTTCAAAGCCTGCGCAGATTAGTTCAGTTACACCGCCGCATAAGACTGCTTGTTCGCCAAATAAGTCGGTTTCCGTTTCTTCGGAAAAGGTCGTTGTTAGAACTCCGGCTCTTGTGCCGCCAATGCCGCGAGCATAGGCTAATCCTATTTCTTCCGCAGCGCCGCTGCAATCTTGGTGTACTGCCAAAAGACAAGGAACACCATTGCCCTCTGTATACGTACGTCTAACTAAATGACCGGGTCCTTTAGGAGCAACCATGAAAACATCTACATTAGCAGGAGGCTGTATTTGATTGAAGTGAATATTAAAGCCATGGGCAAAGGCCAAAGCCGCATTTGCTTTTAGATTAGGAGCTATATGTTCACGATAAATATCAGCTTGTTTTTCATCAGGAAGAAGTATCATTACAATATCAGCTTTAGCTGTTGCATCCGCTACAGTCGCAACCGCCAGACCGTCTTTTATAACCTTATCCCAGGACTTACTTCCTTTGTACAAACCTACAGTAACGTTGATTCCGCTTTCATGCAGGTTTAAGGCATGAGCATGGCCCTGGCTTCCGTAGCCAATAACAGCAACATGTTTATCTTGCAGAAGCTCTAAATTTGCATCGTGATCATAAAAAAGTTTTTTCATATAAATCCTCCTCGTTTTTTAACAGCAGATTGCCGCTTTATGGACTAAGTTTAATAATATTATAAGATCTTACTGGATGGGGGAAGCACAATAGTCTTCAGTAGGGAGCAGGAGCATGTCAGGTGAATCGGGATCAAGATCAAGCACCTCAACTGCAACTACATTACAGAGTTTATAAATTTGTTGCAGTAGTTGGTTGGTAGCCTTGCAATTTTTGATGACCATTTTGATTAGCACTTTTTTTCCCTCATAGGACGACTCAGCCGAAATGTTTTCTACTAAATAGCCACGGCGGTAAAGTAACCCTGTCAATCTTACTAGAGTATCCGGCTGATCTTGCATTAAGACGGAAAATGACTTTTTCATAAACTCGCTCTCCTTTCAGATTATATAAAACCGCCCCTGTTACGCACGAATCTAGCGCAACAGGGGCGGATATTCCGCGGTACCACCCTGCAGTGTACTTCATCCACCGGCCAACACCGGCTGTTCTCTAACGCAGAACGTACGCTTTAACTTAACGTCGTAATGGATGGTCATCCGATACGCTTTAGGCAAAGGGTTCGTGGGTGAGTAAAAATATTCTCGCTGCACCGGTTCGCACCATACACCAGCTCTCTGCAACAGCTTCATGAATATTTGTATCCCAGTCATTACTTTTAAGTACAGTATTAATTTGACATATTGTTCTTTTGAGGAATACATATGGTTTTATATATAAAATATTGTATACATTATCACAAAGAAATAGACCGATGTCAATAGTGTTTTGTAATATAAATATATTTATTATTATTTTCTTAAAAAGACTAAAAAGCATAATTCAATGGCTAATTATAACAAGTTATACCGATAATTGCGTCTACACAAAAACAGCTCTGCACAGGGTGCAGAGCTGTTTTTGTGTAGACTACTTAACCAAGACAAGCAGCATTTTGAAGTTTTGCTTGGCTTCTAAACCATGGGGGATATTAGACGGCATAATAACTACCTGACCTTGAGTGGCTGTTACGACTTGGTCGCCGATAGTAATTTCGGCTTCGCCGTCTAGAATGTAAACCATAGCGTCACCTGGTGCTGAATGGGTGCTGACGCCCTCATCCTTGGCAAAGGCAAATAGGGTCATGCTTACACGTTCGTTCTGCACTAGTGTGAGACTGATAACCTTGCCTGGTTGATAATCAACTAAACCAGCCGCGTCTAAAGCTTTGCTGAACTCGATATTTTTAATAAACTTTTGATCCATGTTTATCGCCCTCGCTTTGTTTATGTCTTTGACTATATTCTAGCTTTTAATATATCCAAATTCTGTGATTCCCATCACATTTTAATAATAATCATTCTCAAAAATTTCGATCATAGCCTGTCTACTAGGTTGCAGTTCATTAATGAAAATCATATAACAGAGTATCTCAAGTGATAGGGAGTGAAAACACATGTGTGGTATTACCGGGTGGATCGATTGGGAGAACAATCTGGAAAATGAGCGGCATATTCTGGATGCAATGGTTGAGAAGTTGACAGCTCGCGGTCCTGATGCTTCAGGAGTATATATGGTACCGCATGTTGCTTTAGGGCATAGGCGGTTAAGCGTAATGGACCCGGCTAACGGTGCTCAGCCAATGATTAGACAGCGTGGCAATTACAACTATGTTGTAAGTTACAACGGTGAACTTTATAATATGCCTGAATTAAGACAGGATTTGGAGTCGAAAGGATATACCTTTCGTACCAACTGCGATACCGAGGTGCTGTTAACAGCTTATATTGAGTGGGGTGCTGACTGCGTTGAACGATTTAATGGAATATTTGCGTTTGCAATATGGGATGAAGAGAGACAACAAGTCTTTCTTGCTCGCGATAGAATTGGTGTAAAGCCGCTGTTTTATGCCTTGCGTGGTCGTGCCTTAATATTTGGTTCGGAATTAAAAGCTGTTTTAGCACATCCTGCAGTTAAACCAGAGATAGGTGCTGACGGTCTTGCCGAGGTACTAATGGTGGGCCCAGCGCGTACACCTGGTCATGGAGTATTCTGCGGCGTAAATGAGTTAAAACCTGGGCATTCGATGATATATAATCATAACGGTGAACGGATTAAACAATATTGGTCGCTTAATAGTCAGCCGCATCACCAGGACTTTAACAATACGGCAGCTTCTGTTCGTGAGTTGCTGATAGATACTGTCAAGCGTCAGCTTGTTGCCGATGTTCCTGTTTGCACATTGTTGTCAGGAGGTCTAGATTCGAGTGCGTTGACAGCTTTGGCAGCAATGACTTATAAAAAAGAAGGGGCAGAGTGCACACATACCTATTCAGTTGACTATTTAGATAATGAGAAATATTTTACGGCTAATAGTTTTCAGCCAAACTCTGACGCGCCTTGGGTAAAGCGAGTATCGGATTTATTTGGCACATGCCATCACAATATTTTCCTCGATACCCCTGAATTAGCTGGTTGCCTGCCGAAAGCGGCAATTTCACGCGACCTGCCGGGAATGGCAGATGTTGATACCTCGCTATATTTATTCTGCCGTGAGATTAAAAAAGGTGCGACAGTCGCATTATCTGGCGAGTGCGCCGATGAGGTTTTCGGCGGATATCCCTGGTTTTACCGGAAAGAAATGATTGAAGCTAATACCTTCCCTTGGGCACCTAACCCCGAGATGAGAGTAGCTTGGCTATCGCCTGAAGTAAGAAACGCTATTCGACCGTTGGAATATGTTAACGAACGCTATCAAGAAGCTATAGCTGAAGTACCCAAATTACCGGGAGAAGATAAAGAGTCTGCAAGAATGCGAGAAATATTTTACTTAAGTCTGACTCGGTGGATGCCAACATTACTTGACCGCAAAGACAGGATGAGCATGGCCTTTGGTTTAGAAGTGAGAGTGCCGTTCTGCGATCACCGGCTGGTTGAGTATGCCTGGAATGTACCTTGGTCGATGAAAAACTACCGTAACAGAGAGAAAGGCCTGCTCCGCCAAGCTTTGACAGGAATATTACCAGAGGATGTTTTATGGCGAAAGAAGAGTCCGTATCCTAAAACGCATAACCCGGCCTATTTAAATACTGTTCGGTATTGGGCTACTGAGATACTAAACGACTCCTCCTCACCGCTGGTACCATTGGTTAACCGTAAGGAACTGCTTGATATAGCTAAATCTGATTTTGCATCGTCCAACATTCCTTGGTTTGGTCAGCTTATGAGCGGTCCGCAGCTTTTTGCCTACCTTATCCAAACCGATACTTGGCTCCGTGAATATAATGTGGAAGTAAAGCTATAGGATGTGTATTGTGGGAAGATATCGGGTCAGTAAGTGAGATTGCCGCGCTAGCGTAGATATGACATGCAGTAGGTGATTTGGCCTAATAATTGTCATTATTACATAGTGCGGCAATCTTTTTTTTGCGTTTTTGCTAAGACTTGGAGTATTTTTTTGCAGGATTGAATTTTTAGCAAGAAAATGGGATGACTAGTCAGTCGTGATGTGTTATAGTAATATACATAACAGGTTAAAATTATTTCTAAGGAGAGATAAACACATGAACAAAAAATGGAAGACAATGCTTGCTGTAAGCATGCTATTAGTACTTATAGTAGTTGCCGGCTGCGGCGGCTCAGGTTCAAATGCTCAGCGTATTACTGGCCTGTCGGCGGATGGAGTTGTAAAAACCTTCTTCAATGCTGCAAAGAGCGGCAATATGAATGAAGCAGCCTTATATGTTTCAGCTGACTCCAGAAACAATAGCCAGACAGTGCTGAAATTTATGACTGGACAATCCGGTTTGTCCGAGATTAGAGAAGCTAATCTGTTATCCGTAAAAAAAGTGGCTGAAAAAGGCGATTATGCCGTAGTTGTTACAACTTTTCAGGACGAGCCAGGTAGTCTGAAAGTTACCATAAAACCAGTAGGCCTTGTTAAAACTAATGGTGAGTGGTACATCGTGGATAAAGACCAAATTTACAACGATGCCAAATATAAAATTCTGCAGCAATTGCTTGCAAACATCTAAACTTAAAGGCGGGGAAACCCGCCTTTTTATTTTTCACATTAAGATCACAACTCTCTTTCCCACTGATAATATAAGCATTGGTTGTATCATGAGGACGTTTGTCTGTGTAATGTGAAAATAATTGTAACATGTTATTGACAATGCATATTTTGTAGGTTAAAATTAATTCAAGTTTATAGTTTTAAAAAGCTGTGAGCGGGACGAGTAGATACGAGAGCTTTGGCTCAGCGAGTCGGTGACCGGGAAACCGGAGGTGTGATGACCGGCCCAAAGTGCATATTGAATGGCCCCGTGAGCTGCTCACCGAAAGCATTGCAAGTAGGCTGAGCCGGATGCCGCCGTTATTAGGCTAGGGTATCGGATGTAATTATCTCGTACCTGACAGAGGGAAAGCTCTGCTTTCTAAATTAGGGTGGTAACGCGAACCATTTCGCCCCTGCGGGTTGAAATGGTTTTTTTGTATTTTCGACCACCTTACTCTGCTTGACGCATAAGTGTTTTTTAGCTTATGCGCGCAGTTAAGAAATAGCTTTCTGAATTAGGGTGGTACAGCGAACCATTTCGCCCCTTTATATAGGGGGTGGAATGGTTCTTTTTCGTATAACAAAGGAGGAATAATATGTTAAAGGATTTTCTGACGCAGGTAGTTTCCGGACAGAACCTTACCCGTCAAGAGGCCCAGCAGGCTATGAACATAATAATGTCTGGTCAAGCAAACGAATCTCAGATTGGGGGATTTCTCACTGCTTTACGCATGAAAGGCGAAACAAGCGCAGAGGTAACAGGTTTTGCCCAGACGATGCGGAACCACGCAACTGGAATTAGTTGCAGCGCTACCAAGCTCATTGATACCTGCGGCACCGGTGGAGATAGGAAAGGAACGTTTAATATTTCGACTACAGCTGCTTTTGTTTTGGCCGGTGCCGGGCTTACTGTTGCTAAACATGGCAATAGAGGCGTTTCGAGTTCCTGCGGCAGCGCGGATGTGCTGACAGAGCTGGGGATAAACGTAGACTTATCGCCGCAAATGGTAGGTAAAGCGATAGATGACATAAAAATTGGTTTCCTATATGCGCCGCTGTTTCATACTGCTATGAAGCATGCTGCTAAATCACGGAAAGACCTAGGCTTTAGGACGGTTTTCAATATACTTGGTCCGCTGACTAACCCAGCGAATGCCTCGTGTCAGCTGATGGGCGTGTACGATGCGAAGCTTACCACAACAATAGCTGAAGCTCTAGTCGGACTCGGAATCGAGCGCGCGATGGTTGTCCACAGCTTTGAGGGGATGGATGAGATATCTACATCGGCGCCGACCAAAGTCGCCGAGATTAAGAATGGGACTATTGTATCTTACACCATTAATCCTGCAGATTTTGGATTCATAGCAAGCAGCATAAATGATTATCAAGGCGGAAGCCCTAGCGAAAACGCCGGTATAATCCTTAACATTCTACACGGCGAACAAGGGGCAAAGCGGGATATAGTAGTTATCAATGCTGCTGCTGCTCTAATGGTGGGCGGTGTGGCCGAGAACATACATGAGGGAATTAAATTGGCAGAACAAAGTCTTGACAGCGGCGCAGCCCTCGGCAAACTTGAAGAGCTTCGTCAATTCAGCCTTATGCGTGAGGGGGAATTGTTATTATCATAAAAATTTGCGGCATCACATCAATTGCCGCAGCTCAAACGGCTAAGGAGTGTGGCGCTGATCTAATAGGATTTGTTTTTGCAGCCAGTAAGCGCCAGATTAAGGTTGAAGAAGCTAGTCGAATAGCTTATGAAATACAGGGGATTGGAAAAGTAGGGGTATTCGTAGATGCTCCATTAACAGAGGTTCATCGTATAGCGCGTGCGTGCAGACTTGATTATGTGCAGCTTCACGGTCAAGAATCGGCCGAGTATTGCATTAAAGTTGGCTATCCCATTATTAAGGCCTATAGGGTTAGTAGAACGTTTAATGTTTCTCAACTCGAGGAAGAAAGCGCCAATCTGATTCTGTGTGATAGTTATGTGCCAGGTAGTAATGGTGGTACAGGTGTTACCTTTGATTGGCTAGGGGCAAGAAACGCGCTGAAAAAAATCAGAAAACCTGTGCTAGTAGCCGGCGGTCTTACCCCGCAGAATGTGGCACTCGCAATACACATTATGAATCCAGCCGGTGTAGATGTATCCGGCGGTGTAGAGACAAACGGCATAAAAGACGCTGAAAAGATTGCTCGTTTCATCAAGTCTGCTCGGGCGGCGGAAGGTGGTTACAGGAATGCTAAATAAGATTGCAGTGCGAACAAAGGCAAAAGTACAAAGAGCCAAGGTTAGGCAGCCCCTCGAAATACTCAAAGAACAATTAAAGATAGGCTGCTTTGCCTTTGGAAAAAGACTTAAAGCTTCTCGTTGGTCACTTATAGCCGAGTGTAAACTTGCTTCACCAGTAAAAGGCCGGTTATGCGAAGACTATACGGTGCCTGAGTTAGCAAAAATGTATACCGCTAACGGCGCAGAGGCTTTATCCGTTCATACCAATAGTCATTTCGGCGGTCATCTAACGGATATCAAGGCTGTCCGCAAGGTTTCAGATTTACCAATTCTGCGAAAAGAATTTATAGTCGACAGTTATCAGCTCTATGAAAGTCGAGCAGTTGGAGCTGATGCAGTTTTATTAATTGCAGCTATTTTAGATGACAGACAGTTAAATGAGTATTTAGCGATAGCCAGTGAATTAGGTCTGGATTGCCTCGTAGAGGTTCATACTCGAGAGGAACTTGAGAAAGTATTAAAAACTTCGGCGCAAATAATTGGTATAAATAATCGTAATCTGCAGTCCTTCAGTACAAATATCAGCAATACTTTCGAACTTGCTCCCTACTTTGAACCTAATCGGTTATATATTAGTGAAAGTGGAATAAAAACAGGCAGTGATGCCTGTCGGCTTCATAAGACTGGTGTACGCGGAATACTAGTCGGCGAAGGACTTGTCAGTTCTGGTGATATTGCAGCTAAAACACGTGAACTTGCTACAATTTAAAATCGATGGAGGTAATATAGATGCCTGATAATAACGGACGTTTTGGAATTTATGGCGGTAGATTTGTCCCAGAGACCGTAATGCCTGCTCTGCATGAGTTGGAAGAAAATTACCTAAGGCTTAAAAGTGACCCTAACTTTCAGCAGGAACTTTCCTTTTATTTAAATGAATATGCCGGACGGCCTACTAGGCTTTATTTTGCCGAAAAGCTTACTAAGTACTATGGACACGGCAAGATTTATCTTAAACGTGAAGATCTTTTGCATACAGGAGCTCACAAAATAAATAATGCAATAGGTCAGGCTCTATTAGCTTGCCGAATGGGTAAAAAACAGATCGTTGCCGAGACCGGAGCAGGTCAACATGGTGTTGCAACAGCTACAGTTGCCGCTTTGTTTGGTTTAAAGTGCAAGGTTTTCATGGGTGAAGAAGATATGGAAAGGCAGGCGCTCAATGTTTTTCGAATGAAATTGTTGGGTACTGAAGTTATACCTGTTACAAGCGGTTCGGGTACATTGAAGGATGCCACGAGCGAGGCTATACGTTATTGGGTTACCAATATTCGTGATACTCATTATATTATCGGTTCAGTCGTCGGCCCTCACCCATACCCAATGATTGTTCGTGACTTTCAGTCTGCTATTGGTGAAGAGACTAAGGCGCAGCTTGCAGCAGATGCCGGGCGTCTGCCTGATTATGTATTGGCCTGCGTGGGCGGCGGCAGTAACGCAATGGGGATGTTTTATCCTTTCCACAAAGATAAAAGTGTAATCAAGTTAGGGATTGAACCAGCTGGTAAGGGGCTAGAAACTCCTGATCACGCGGCATCGCTAAGTTTAGGAAGGCCAGGAGTACTTCATGGCGCATACAGCTATCTTTTACAGGATGAGGACGGCCAGGTTATTCCTCCATATTCGGTGTCAGCCGGTCTTGATTACCCTGGTGTTGGGCCTGAACATTCCTTCTTCAAAGACAGCGGGATAGCAAAATATAAAGCTGTGACAGATGAAGCTGCTTTACAAGCATTTCAGCGGCTAGCACAGCTTGAAGGAATTATTCCGGCTCTTGAGAGTTCACATGCCCTCGCTTACTTGGAAGAATTGATGCCGAAAACTCAGGATAACGATATTGTTGTAGTTTGTCTGTCAGGCCGTGGGGATAAAGATGTCCAACTGGTAGCCAGCTTAATGGAGGGATTATAATGTCGAGAATAAAAGCTGTTATGCAAAACCTCAAGGAGCAAAAACGGAAAGGGCTTATAGCCTATGTTACAGCCGGGTGTCCAAACTATGACGCCACTTTACAGGCAGTTGAAGAATTGGAGAAGGCTGGCGCAGATATTATTGAAATAGGGATACCCTTCTCCGATCCGATGGCTGATGGTCCGGTCATCCAGAAAGCTGCCGTTATGGCGCTCAAAGAAGGCGCGACTACTGCAAAAACTTGTGAACTCATTGCCAAGATTAGAACAAAGTCCAACGTCCCGCTTGTTATAATGACCTATATAAATACGATTATTAATATTAGTGCAGAGAGCTTCATCAAATCGTTTGCTGAGGCCGGTATCGATGGTGTTATTGTACCAGATATGCCTATTGAGGAATGTAGCTTGCTTGAGGGAATTTGTGCAAAAGAAGGGGTTGATTTGATTCACTTCGCAGCTCCGACTACTACTCCGGAACGTATTTCGGCAGTTTGCCAAAAAGCAAGCGGCTTTTTATACTGTATTTCTAATACCGGCGTAACAGGTGTGCGTAAGGTAGATTATAGTGAGATAGGCGCAGTGATAAAGAATGTTCGTCGACATACTAGTATTCCTACTGCAATCGGCTTCGGAATCGGCGACTCGGTTACAGCGGTGGAGGCAGCTCGATTCGGTGATGCTGTAATCGTAGGAAGTGCGGTTATGAAAAAACTTATGGATCTAGGAGTAGGTCAGGCGGCAGAACTTATATCAGCCATACGCGGGGCACTCGACAGGAGGGCGTAGTAATTGAAGATTTTTCCGTCTTATCAAGAATTTATAAAGTTAGCTGAACATCACACAACTATACCTGTTTATGCCAAGCTTAACACGGATTTAGAAACCCCTGTATCAATATATTACAAGCTAGTCGGGGATGGTAAAGGCTTTATGCTGGAGAGTGCCGAGAGCGGCAGTAGTTTTGGACGGTATTCATTTATTGGATCGCAGCCTTTCGCCTATTTTTCAGCCCGGCCTGAGCATTCTGAAGTAATTACTAACGATAATATAATACGGATTGAAGGGAAACCGCTTTCTGCCCTACAGGAGTATCTAAGCACCTTTTCAGTTGCTAAGCTGTCCCCAATACTCCCCTTCTCTGGCGGCGCAGTTGGTTACTTCTCTTATGAAACAGTGGGAACATGGGAACGAAATCGCTGTCTGGATCTGCCTGAAGATATGCTGCTTGCTGAGTTAATGTTCTGTAAGGTACTTATTACATTGGATCATCTATACCACACAACGACAGTTGTTTATCTGGCGGCTATGGAGGACGGGAAAACACCTAAGGAGTGTTATGAGCAGGCTATTGTAAAGATCAAAGAGACAGCTTTAACGCTTAAACAAAATTTAGCATTTTCTCAGGAAGAAGTGACATATGAAAACAATCAAGACGAAGAAGGGCTTGAAACTGAGCGGGATTTACAGCAGAAATATATTGATATGGTAGTAAAAGCTAAAGAATATATTGTCGCAGGAGATATCTTTCAAGTGGTGCTTTCGCAGAAATATCAGTGTAATTTAAAATGTCCGCCCTTTTTGGTTTATCGCCGGCTCCGCCAACTTAATCCATCTCCGTACATGTTTTACTTCAATTTTGGTAATCGCCAGGTTGTTGGGGCATCGCCTGAGATGCTCGTTAAGGTTCAAAATAATAAGGTTGAAACCTGTCCAATTGCGGGTACGAGGCCGCGCGGCAAAAATGATGAGGAAGATAATAAACAAGCGACTGAGCTGCTGGCTGACATCAAGGAAAGAGCTGAACACGCCATGCTTGTTGACTTAGGGAGAAATGATATTGGCCGAGTGAGTATGCCCGGTACGGTTGAAGTCGAACAAATGATGCAAGTGGAAATGTTTTCGCATGTTATGCATTTAGTATCAAGAGTTTCGGGCAAGTTGGATTCGCAATACACGCCTTTGAATGCCCTAGCCGCCTGTTTTCCGGCAGGGACGCTAAGCGGAGCTCCTAAAGTCCGGGCAATGGAAATTATCAGTGAGCTAGAGAAGGACTATCGCGGTCCATATGGCGGAGCGGTAGGATATATTGATTTCCAGGGAAATATGGATACCTGTATAACTATTCGTACAATGGTTGTTGAAGGTAGAAAGGCCACAATTCAAACAGGGGCCGGAATTGTAGCCGACTCGGTGCCTGAAAAAGAATATGAGGAAATTAGGCACAAAGCCCGAGCATTATTTCAGGTTCTAGAGGAGGCTGAACATTGATTCTGATAATTGATAACTACGATTCGTTCACCTATAATGTCTATCAGTATTGTGCTAAGCTTGGTTATGAGGTGCGTGTTTTCCGCAACGATAAAATTACCATTGAAGAAATTGAAGATGGAGGCTATTCGTCAATCATCATTTCACCGGGACCGGGTACGCCGTCTGATGCAGGCATTAGTAAGGAGGTCATAGCTCATTTTGCCGGGGACCTTCCTATATTAGGCATTTGCCTCGGACATCAAGCGATTGGTGAAGTTTTTGGCGGCAAAGTAATTAGAGCGCCGCAGCCTGTTCATGGGAAAACCTCTGAGATTTACCACGATGGGCGGGGAATTTATAGCGGTCTCCCTAAACCCTTTTCCGCCGGACGCTATCATTCGCTGATAGTAGAAGCAAACAGTATTCCTGAATGCCTGGAGATTACATCTAAATCGGAGGATGGTTTGATCATGGGCTTAAAGCATAAACAATACAGAGTCGAGGGAATTCAGTTTCATCCTGAATCGATACTTACGCCGCATGGAGTTAGCTTGCTCGAGAATTTTTTAGCTAAGATATAAATTGCTGGAGATGACAAAATGACAAACGTAATGCTATCGGCAAGTAATATACTCAATGGATTTAAACTTGCGGGTAGGGAATTTCATCCCGATTCTACCGTGATTGATGTTGATGGTATTAAGATTGGCGATGGGTCTTTAGTAATAATGGCAGGTCCCTGCGCAGTAGAGAGCAGAGCGCAATTACTTGAAACCGCGGCTTTAATTCAGGCATCGGGAGCACAATTTTTACGTGGTGGAGCTTTTAAACCACGGACTTCGCCTTATTCCTTTCAAGGGTTAAAGCATAAAGGTTTGCAATATCTTGCTGAAGCTAGGGAGGCTACCGGCCTGAAAATTATTACTGAGGTGACAGAAGCTGACCTTGTTGATGATGTTCTAGCTTGTACGGATATCCTTCAAATAGGTGCGCGAAACATGCAGAACTTCCATTTGCTACAAGCAGTGGGCAGGTCAGATAAGCCGGTTATGTTAAAACGTGGTATGTCAGCAACGATCGATGAGTGGCTATATGCTGCCGAGTATATTCTAAATGAAGGAAATAGCCGAGTAATCTTGTGCGAGCGGGGAATTCGGACGTTCGAAGATTACACACGAAATACTCTTGATTTAAGCGCCGTGGCTGCTGTCAAACAATTGAGCCATTTGCCGGTTATTGTTGATCCGAGCCATTCAACCGGTCGATGGGAATTAGTGGCAGCGATGTCTAAAGCTAGCATAGCAGCTGGAGCTGATGGCTTAATAATAGAAGTTCATCCTGATCCAATGAAAGCAAGATGTGACGGTCCTCAGTCCTTGAACCCGGATAATTACCGCAATTTAATGAGTGATCTTCTAAAACTATCAGCCTTTATTCGGACAGAATTACACTAGCAAAGCAGGGCATATTATGTGCCGCTGCTTTATTTTTTTACATAAGGTTATAACAGTTTATGATGATAGGATTGCAAATGGCGCTATCGGCTGGCGACTGGTATTTATGGAGGTTGGCTTAGAGAATGATACAGAAACAAGTCTTGTAACAGATAAGATAACTTGGAGGTATCGACACGCCCCGTAGTTTAATATGGAAGTTTTTCTACATTAAGGAGGATTTTCAAATTATACCGCGAATTGTAACAAAGTTTGTTTCAGAATAAACCTTTTGTTGTGGATATAAGTGATTGGAGACTAGACAATGATATGTTCGAAAAAATCGGCCTTTAAGGCTGGTTTTTCATTGGTTTTGCTGGCGGCGGCTGCGATTGGTGTCTATAGTATAGGGTTACAGCGTCTGACACCTGAGGCCATCCAAAAGCTCGTGCTTTCTTTCGGCTGGTGGGGACCGATTTTGTATCTTTTTCTCTTTACGATTAGACCACTTTTCTTTTTTCCTGCCATAGTCTTTACGCTAGCCGGTGCTATGGCCTTTGGGCCAGTATGGGGAACGATTTACGGTGTAATTGGAGCATCGTTTGGTGCTTTTTTATGTTTTGCCATAACAAGGCTTTTGGGGCGAGAAAAGGTTGAACGAATATGCGGCGGCAGTCTAAAGCTTTCGGCTTTAAACAATTGCACGGCGGAACATAGCTTTCGGACAGTGTTGTTTACTAGGCTTATACCAATCTTTCATTGGGATATTGTTAGTTACGCCGCTGGGCTTTCAAAGATTAAATTTTCCCAGTACTCTGCGGCAACTTTTATCGGTACAATTCCTGGGGCTGTAGCCTATAATTTCTTAGGGTATTCGTTGAATCAGCTGTTTTCACCGATGTTCTATGCAGCGGCCGCATTGATGAGTATAGTCGTATGTACACCGATTGTTTATCAGATGGTGAAAAAAAGATAATAATTTCTAAAGCTCCCTCTTAAGGGGAGTTTTTTTATTATCCGAGAAGTTTGCATGTTCGAATTGAACAAACTGAATATTCGATATATATTTAAGACTTTGTATTGCATTTTCACAAAGTTAGGGTTATAATAAAGTTAAAAGTGAATCATTTCACTTTCGAAGGAAGGGTGATAGGTATGGTCTACCTAAGACATTTAACTTCGACAATGTTTTTTGCACTCCTCAGTCCATTATACTTACTATATATTCTAGTACTCTTTCTGATTTCGCCGATTGCGCTGGTTGTGTCAAAAATTTTCAAGCGTGACAATTCCAGAAGACTATCTACTGAAGATTTTGTAGAACCTGATATGGATTATTCACTGAACGAGGTTTTCTCAATTAATGGCATTAGGCGTATAGCTGCGACAATATTTTTCGCTTTGCTAAGTCCGCTATGCATGTTGTATATAGTTGGGCTGGTACTGTTAGCCCCAATCGGTTTAATGCTGTCACGTGTGTCGAAACCTGAAGAGCGAGGCAATCCTGCCTGACGAAAAATGAATGATGGCAATGTAGTGGCTCATTCTTTCCATATGTAAACTCGAGTTTATTATGAGCCGGAATAACACACGTCATGTTATTCCGGCTTTTTTTTATTGCTAACTTTACCATAGGGACTATTAATGTTAAAATGCGGTAATAAGAGACATGAAATTTGAGGTGTTTTCAATGAATGAAAAAGACAAGCTTGATTATCGGCTATATTTGGTGACTGATAGAAGTCTTGTTGGCAGCAAGGACTTTTACCAAAGTATCGAAGAGGCAATCTTAGGTGGTGTGACCTTACTTCAGCTAAGGGAAAAGACGCTATCCTCACGGGAGTTTTATAATACGGCTAAGAAGGTCAGAGAAATTACTAAAATCCATAGTGTTCCATTTATTATAAACGACCGGCTGGACATAGCGTTGGCTGTTAATGCAGATGGTCTTCATATCGGACAGGAAGATTTGCCCGTCGAGACTGCTAGAAAATTGTTAGGGCCGAATAAACTAATTGGGGTCTCAGCATCTACAATTGATGAAGCGATTAGCGCGGAAAAAGGCGGAGCCGATTATCTAGGTGTTGGCGCTATATTTCCTACGGGTACCAAAGATAATGCTAAATCCGTTGATATTGAACAATTGCGGAAAATTAAGCAAGCTGTAAGCATCCCTGTTGTAGCAATTGGCGGGATTAACGAAAAAAATGTACAGATTGTTATGCATGCGGACGTTGACGGAGTATCAATTGTGTCGGCTATCTTAGCTAAAAAGGATGTTAAGCAGGCGGCCAATAAGCTCTTAGGATTGGTTGAAGAAAGTAGGAAAATTAAATAAATTAATTTTTAAAATACAATATAAAAAGCTGGCATATATGCCAGCTTTTTTTTTGCCTATTTTCCCATTTATATATCAACATAACAGCAAATGCTTTTGTCCATGATATAAACATAGGTTTAATGTAAATTCCAACAACAGCTTAAAAGATACAATTGCAGCTGATTAAGCCTGGACAGAATTATTTAAAAGGAGGTTGTTGTCATTGGAAATTATTGTATGCATTAAGCAAGTGCCGGGCACTTCAGAAGTTGAAGTTGATCCTGAAACTGGGGTGCTAAAAAGAGAAGGCATCGACTCTAAGATGAATCCATACGACTTATATGCATTGGAAACAGCCATGAGAATCAAGGAGGAAACAGGAGCCAAAGTAGGCGTTATAAGCATGGGGCCGCCTCAAGCGTCGGTGATAATTGAGGAAGCATTTATGATGGGGGCCGACCAAGGGATTTTGCTTTCCGACCGCAAATTTGCAGGAGCTGATGTTTTGGCTACCTCTTACACTATCTCGCAAGGGATCAAAGCACTTGGTAACCCTGACATAATTATTTGCGGCAAGCAGACGACAGATGGCGATACTGCGCAGGTTGGGCCGGAAGTGGCCGAATTCATTGGGATACCGCATATAGCTAACGTTAGACAAATAGTCGAAGTAAAGGATAAGTCCATCGTAGTAGAAATGGATATGGCTCATACAGTAGAGATTGCTGAAATGCAATATCCTTGTCTGATTACTGTAGAAAAAGAAGTAGGACAGCCTCGGCTACCTTCATTTCGATTGAAGCTAGCCACGAAAGGAAGAAATATTCCCATGATGAGCCTGAACGATTTTAAGGATAAAGATGAGAATAATTATGGACTCAATGGTTCACCGACACGAGTGCTAAGAATCTTCTCGCCGGAAGCAAATACCGATCGTGAGACATGGCGGGGCAGTTCAGACGAGTTAGCGCAAAAGCTAGCCCGAAAACTGCAAGAGCTCAAATTTGTGTGAGGGGGGAACTAAATGGCCAGAATAGTTGTAAATCAAGATCTTGTAACAAGTCCCGATGAGTTAATGAAGCTTTGTCCCTTTGGCGCAATGGAATGGGATAATGAATACCTAACCATAAATGCAGCTTGTAAGATGTGTCAAATATGTGTTAAAAAAGGCCCTGAAGGAGTATTTACCTGTGAGATTGACCAGGAAGTTGCGGCAATTGATAAAAGCAAATGGCGCGGCATAGCTGTTTACGTTGATCACCTGGAAGGCGATATTCATCCTGTAAGCCTTGAATTGGTGGGTAAAGCCAAGGAAATGGCGAAAAAGATTAATCATCCTGTTTACTGCATCTTTATGGGACAAAATATTAAAGATAAGGCAAATGAGCTTTTAGGTTACGGCGTAGATGATGTATTTGTGTATGACGATCCAGAGTTAAAGCATTTTAGAATAGAGCCATATACTGCCGTAATGGAAGATTTTATAAATAAGGTTAAACCAACAATTGTGCTTGTCGGAGCGACATCAATAGGACGCTCGCTGGCACCGAGAGTAGCTGCGCGTTTTAGGACAGGTTTAACGGCCGACTGTACTATTCTTGATGTTGAAGAAAACACTGATTTGGCGCAGATAAGACCAGCCTTTGGCGGTAATATTATGGCTCACATTTTTACTCCAAATAATAGACCGCAGTTTGCTACTGTAAGATATAAGGTATTCTCTGCTCCTGAAGTAGATTGTAATGCAAAAGGCAAGGTAACTATCTGTGATATAGCTAAAGACAAATTAGCTTCGCAAATAAAAGTACTTGAAGTAAAAATGAAACCCAAAGTCGAGAGTATTGAGGATGCGGAAGTAATTGTTGTTGCTGGCAGTGCTGTCAAAAAGCAGCAGGACTTAGAACTGATAAAGCAGCTTGCGGAAAAACTCGGCGGTATGATGGCCGTGACTAGACCGCTAATTGAAGCGGGTATGGCGGATCCACGACTACAGATTGGTCTGAGCGGCAGAACTGTTAAGCCTAAGCTGATAATAACCTGTGGTGTTGCAGGCGCTATTCAGTTCGTAGCCGGCATGGATAAGGCTGAGTATATTGTTGCGATTAATATTGATGAAAATGCTCCAATATTTAATGTTGCTCATTATGCAATAATTGGCGATATTCACGAGGTTGTTCCCAAGCTTATCAATAAGCTAGAAGAGAATGCGTCAGCACCGAAATTTGTGTGTTAAGGGAGTGAAGCTAATGAACTACAAAAAAGTCGACTCCAAAGATATAGATTATCTGATTTCAATTTGCGGGAAGAAACATGTTTTCACCGGTTCGGACATCCATGAGACTTATAGTCGCGATGAACTAGTTCACGCCAAAAAATATCCAGAGGTCTTATGTGAGGCGGGATCAACTGATGATGTATCAAAAATAATGAAATATGCCTATGAAAACAATATTCCCGTTACTCCCAGGGGACAAGGAACTGGTCTGGCCGGGGGCTCAGTTGCACTGCATGGCGGAATTATGCTAAGCACGGCTAGAATGAATAATATTCTCGAACTGGACGAAGAAAACCTGACTCTTACTGTTGAACCTGGTGTGCTGCTAATGGAAATAATCGAGTACGTTCAAAAACGCGATCTGTTTTACCCGCCTGATCCCGGTGAGAAAAGTGCAAGTATCGGCGGTAATATTACAACTAACGCCGGAGGTATGCGAGCTGTAAAATACGGTGTTACAAGAGACTATATCAGAGGGTTGGAGGTTGTTTTAGCAAACGGTACTGTACTTGAACTTAGTGGTAAAAACGTTAAAAACAGTTCGGGTTATGCTGTGAAAGACCTTATTATTGGTTCAGAAGGCACTCTTGGAATAGTTACGAAAGCTATTTTAAAACTGCTTCCATTGCCTAAGAGTACTTTGAGTCTACTGGTTCCATTCCCTGATTTGCCGACAGCTATTGAAACAGTACCAAAGATAATTATGTCAAAGGCCATTCCTACGGCAATCGAATTTATGGAAAGAGACGTAATCCTAGCGGCTGAAGAGTTTTTAGGGAAAGAATTCCCTCATACCACAGCTGACGCATATTTGCTGCTAACCTTCGACGGTAATAAAAAGGAAGAATTAGAAGACGCCTACGAGAAGGTAGCCCATATTTGCTTGAACAATGGAGCGCACGATGTACTGATTTCTAACACACAAGAACGCCAAGAGTCAATTTGGTCTGCTCGTGGAGCTTTTCTAGAAGCAATTAAGGCTTCAACAACCGAAATAGATGAATGTGACGTTGTTGTACCGCGAAATAAGGTAGCTCAATTTATTAGATATACCAATGAACTGCAGAAAGAATTTGATATTGGAATTAAAAGTTTCGGCCATGCCGGCGACGGAAACCTCCACGTTTATGTACTTCGCGGTAGTTTAAGCCAAGCAGAATGGGAGAAAAAGCTCAATGGTGTTTTCGATGCTATGTATAAGCGCGCCAAGGAGTTGGGCGGCGAAGTATCTGGCGAACATGGTATCGGCTGCGCTAAAAAACCTTATCTCGAATCAGCAGCTGGTAAAGAATATATGAAGCTCTTAAAAGATATCAAACTAGCTTTTGACCCTAAAAACATCTTAAATCCTGGAAAAGTTTGTTAAGACAAGGGGCTGTCAATTTTGACAGCCCCTTGTTCTTTAAAATTAAATTAGTTTTGATCAACGAGTTCAGCTGGAGGTGGATCTTCAAGTGACAATTTCTGTGTTTTAATCTTTTCTTTAAATAAATTGCGGTCTGGGCACATTTGTGGGTGAGAACAATTTTTTTTGTTTGTAGATATGATTATCACCTCCTGTGTATTTTGTCCAATCGAATAGGTTTTATTTGTATAGTTTGCTTATAGATCTAAGTGCAAACCAGCGGCTTATTGCTTTTGCCTAAGCTCGGAGTATCCGTGTTTTCTAATGTATAATGTCAAACAGCCAGTAAATAATACTTTTAGACGCGATACTTGGAGGTGAAAACATGGCTAGAGATGTTATGTGTACAGTACGCAACTGTAAGTTTTGGGAAGGCCATCGCTGTAATGCAGACGCAATAGAAGTTAACGTCGATGGAGGCGGGGATAAAGCAGGATACACTGCAGAAACTAACTGCCATACTTTTGTAGGAAAATAACACCAAAAAGACTGCTGGAACATTCCAGCAGTCTTTTTTTGCTATGGACAATCTATGACTTACACTATAAAATAATGTAGAATGACAATTTTTCTGGTTCGTTATTGGATATTGATTCCTTAATAATACATAATTTAAATAGAAAGAAGAGAAGATTAATATATGATTAGTGTAAGCAAGTTACTTTGCGATACTGAAAACTACGGAGACAGCCTACGTTATGCTAAGGGAGCTCATGGTCAGCGAAATGGCGCAGTTGCTGGCATGGGACCAGTAGTTGCGTGGAATATTACCCGAACTTGTAATTTAAAGTGTGTGCACTGTTATTCGAACTCAGATGCGCAGAAATATTCTGGAGAGCTTACTACCGATGAAGCTAAAAAATTCATCGATGACTGTGCGGACTACAAAGTACCAGTATTGCTTTTATCCGGCGGTGAGCCGCTCATTCGCCCAGACGTTTTTGAACTTGTAGAATATGCAAATAAACGTGGTATCCGCACAACATTCTCGACAAACGGCACACTTATCGATGAAAAGACTGCTGAGAGAATTAAAGATCTAGGGGTAGGTTATGTAGGAATCAGCCTTGATGGACTGGGTAAAGCAAATGATGAGTTTCGTGGTAAGTCAGGCGCATTTGAAGGTGCGCTTAAGGGGATTAGAAACTGTCTGAAAATTGATCAGCGGGTCGGGCTTCGGTTTACAATCAACAGATATAACTTCCATGATCTTGAGAATATCTTCAAACTCATTAAGGAAGAGGGGATTCCGAGAGTTTGTTTTTATCATCTTGTTTACTCTGGACGAGGCTCTCAGATGATGCAGCATGATATTAGTCATGAAGAATCGCGTCAGGCTATGGATATTATTATGCGTTATGCTGAAGAACTTGGTAATAAATGTGAGATTCTTACCGTTGATAATCATGCGGATATAGTATATCTTTACTTAACTTATCTAAAAAAGGATCCTGCTAGGGCGGAAAAAATTATGGAATTGATGAAGCGCAATGGCGGGAACCGTTCGGGCATAGCTTTTGGCAATGTTGATCCGCTGGGCAATGTTCATTCCGACCAATTTACGCAAAGTCACACCTTTGGCAATGTGCGTGATCAGGCCTTCGGTCAAATTTGGACAGAAGCTGAACATCCGATTCTCGCAGGACTTAAGGACCGTAAACCATTACTAAAGGGCCGCTGTGCAAAATGTAAATGGCTTGAATTTTGCAATGGGAATTTCCGGGCTAGAGCAGAAGCTGTTTCTAACGATTTCTGGGAATCCGATCCTGCGTGCTATTTAACAGATAAGGAAATAGGAATTGAATAATTTATAATAAAAATCTGTAGGGCATAGCGCTCTACAGATTTGCTTTTTTTGAATATAACCATAATTTAAAAAAATGAATAAATTATAAATTTAGTGCAGGATTTTAAGGACAAGGTGAACAATATTAAAAAGCAATAATACCAATAGATAAATTAACAGCAGCGCTTCCAGCATAGATGGTGGGGTGAACATATGACGCCAAAGGTAAGGCAGCTATCGCTTGACAAAGTCAGATCAGGAATGGTACTTGCGAAAGACGTTGTTTCGGCGCGAGGAATTGTAATGCTCAGCGTTAATACAATATTAACCGATCAGGCTATTGAGCGAATTAAGTGCTGGGGCTTCAAGTCACTTTATATTTCCGAAAATTATTTCGATGACGAAGGTATGGAAGGTGCCGGCGGATCGATTAAAAGGGAGTTTAGTATTCAATACAACAGCATTGCTGAGAAGGTTAAATATGCCTTTGAGGACATTAGAAGCAAAAAGAAAGTGCCACTAGATCAACTGCAAGATTTAGCTAGCCAAGTAACGGAATCGCTTATTTCTGCCAGAGGTGTTATTAATTATCTCCACATTGTTCAGCTAGTTGATGATTACAGCTTCCAGCATTCTGTAAATGTTGCGATCTTGAGCGGATTGTTTGGTCGTTGGTTAGATATGCAGGAGGATGAAATAAAGAGACTAGTGCTTGCCGGACTTCTGCATGATATCGGAAAGGCTCAAATGCCACTGGAAGTATTAAATAAGCCTGGCATATTATCGAGGAACGAAACAGATATTATGCAGCGGCATGCTGTTTTAGGCTACGATATCTTGAGAAAGTCAGGAATTACGGAACCTAGCATACTAAAGGCCGTCTGGGAGCATCATGAACGGCTGGATGGAAGCGGATATCCACGGGGAATAACCGGCGATACAATAAGTAAATATGCTAGAATTATCGCTATTGCCGACATATATGATGCCATGACATCTGACAAGGTATACCGGCGTAAGACTACACCTTTCGTTGTGATTGAGACATTATGCAGTGATATGTATAATAAACTTGATCCGGCAATATGTGCTACTATATTGAATTATTTGCGAGATTATTTTATCGGCAATGCTGTAGTGTTAAGTGACGGACGGCAGGGTGAAGTTATCTATGTTGATAAGAGTCGAGACGTTCGTCCAATAGTACTTGTAAGTGATGGGGAATATCTTAATCTTGAGCTAAAACGCGACATAACTATTGTAGAAGTCTTAAATTTATGAATATCTGATAAGAAAATACACCTGCAGATAGTAATAGTCTGCAGGTTTTTATTTGCAAAAAATTTGCACAAATAGTACTTTTATCTCATGAAAATGTTAACTAATTATGTTATATATAGATATAAAGACAATTCTGAAAGGAGTGAAGCAAAGGGTTTAAGATTACTGCAACTGTAAAAGGAGTTGTACGAGTGTTAAAAAAGAAAACGGCTGCTATAGTGCTTTTAACATTTTCGGTTCTAGCTTATCAGCCCGCTCCAGTTCATGCTGGCTTCTTCTTGTTTAATATGTTTAATAGTGTTTTTCATACAAGCAAAATGCCTATCGTAAAGCATGGAATGAAAGGTAAGGAAGTTGTTACAGTCCAGAGCTATCTTATTAAATACGGCTATTTATCAGGTAACCCAGATGGAATATTTGGCAATCAAACTTTACGGGCAGTAAAGGAATTCCAGCGGGTATCCAAGCTTAGTGCCGATGGAGTTGTGGGCGAAAAAACCTTTGACGCGCTGAAAAAATATAAGGGTAAAAAACCAAAATCCCTACCATCTGCCGTACAAAAACCAAGACAGGAACCCGGTATGCCGACATATAAGCATGCTGTAGCAATGGTAGCCACAGCGTATACAAGGTATGATGAGGGCTGTGGCGATTATACATATCGAGGTACTTACCTGCGGCGAGGGTTAGTTGCCGTTGATCCGGAGTTTATTCCGCTAGGCACTAAGCTTTACATACCTGGATATGGTCACGCTGTCGCCGATGATATTGGAGGCGCCATCCAAGGTAATAGAATTGACCTTGCAATGGATACGCTCAATGAGGCCTACGATTTTGGCATAAGGAATTTAACTGTATACGTACTATGATTGATACACCTACTGTTGACCATAAAGTTGACAGGGGTGTATTTTTTTGAAATATGAGAAATTTGTATTATTTTGCAGGAATTTTAGAAATGAGAAGAAATTAAAGTTATAGGATAAGGATTTCATAGTAGCAGAGATAAGATAAAGTACCAGGCTGCTGCACAAAAGAAATATGGAGGTGAAGCATGCCGTCTAAAACCCAAAGATACTATATTGGTGAAGTTAAGTCTGGAATGGCGTTAGCAAGGGATATTGTTTCATCAAAAGGCGTCATCATGCTCAGTGCAGGAACGAGGTTAACCATTCCTGCTATTGAACTTATTAAACGATGGGGCTTCAGCGAACTGGATATTGTCGAAGATGTACTAGAAAATAGTGATTTTTTAAAAAAAAATTCAGATAAAGATTCTTTTAGTGAGCAATATTCTATTATCGTTAGTAAGGTTAAAATCGCTTTTGAAAATGTTCGATATGCAAAAAAAGTCCCAATTAGTGAATTGCATGAATTAGCCGAGCAAGTATCAGAGGCACTGTCAAGTACTCGCGGTATCATAAATTACCTGCATGTTATGCGTTCCGTTGATAGTTATACATTTCAACACTCTGCAAACGTAGCGATATTAAGTGGTCTTTTTGGACGTTGGTTGGGCTTAAAAGGTGAAGAGTTTCAAAATTTAGTGTTAGCTGGACTGCTTCATGATATAGGAAAAACTCAGATCCCTCCAGAAATACTAAATAAACCTGGCAAGCTGTTAACTGAGGAAATGAGAATAATGAAACAGCATGCGGCACTTGGTTGTGAAATTTTAAAAAGAGCTGGCTTAAAGAATTATGAGGTTATAATGGGCGTTTGGCAGCATCACGAGCGGCTTGATGGTACTGGCTATCCGATGGGGCAAGAGGGCGATGGCATTCATCGAAATGCTAAGATTATTGCTATTGCGGATATTTATGATGCGATGACGTCTGATAGGGTATATCGCCGAAGTGTCACACCTTTTGCCGTATTGGAGACTTTGTTCAATGACATGTTTAACAAACTTGATCCTACCTTCTGTACAATTATTTTAAATTACCTGCAGGACTTTTTTATTGGCAATGTCGTGGTTTTAAATGATGGGCGACATGCTGAAATTATCTATGTAGACAAGAGCCGCGAAGTTCGGCCGATTGTACGGACAAGCGAAGGTGAATATATTAATCTTGAAAAAAACCGTAACGTTACTATAGTAGAGATTGTTAATTAATAAAAATAGCGCCAGGCTAAGCTGGCGCTATTTTTATAATACCATTATATTTTGCATAGCCAGAAGTGCGCGGACGCGATCTACTTCAGTGGAGGTAGCATCAGGAACTTCGGTTAACATATAAGGCCAGCCTAGATTATCCCACTTGGCACGTCCTAGTGTGTGATATGGCAGAAGGTCTACAGGGACCTTGCATGCCAAGGATTTTACGAGATCCCCTAGTGCAGATATATCATCATCAGCGTCGTTAATGCCAGGAATAACTATATAGCGTAACGTAAGGGGAGCAAGCGCAGCAGCGGTCCGGAGGTTGGATAAGATTAGCTCATTATCCGTATAAGTAAGTAGTCTATGCTTTAAAGGATTGACTACCTTTATTGAAAATAATACGGCATCAGCTTGGGATACCACCTTTTTGAGGTCAGAAGGCGGGCAGTAACCTGAGGTATCAACGGTGGTGTGAATGCCCTCGCGGCGGCAACGTTCGAATAGCGATGCCACAAAGTCAGCTTGCAGTAATGGCTCACCGCCGCTTACGGTTAGGCCGCCACTCGAGGCTTTGTAAAAAGGGCTATAACGCCTAAGATCGTCTAGCACCTCTTCGACAGTTATAAACTTTTCGCCTCTTTCCCAAGTATCAGGATTGTGGCAGAACTTGCAGCCAAGGTTGCAGCCTGCCATAAAGAGAACATAACGAATGCCTTGTCCATCTACTGCTCCAAAGGTATCAATTGAATGATAATAGCCTTTTATCATTAACGCATCCCCTCTTTGTTTTACACCGCCTTATAAAATGTGCGACGAATAACTTCTTCCTGCTGAGGACGAGTGAGTCTGATGAAGTTTACAGCATAACCTGAAACACGGATAGTAAGCTGTGGATATTGCTCGGGATGATTCATAGCCTCAATAAGAATTTCGCGGTCTAAGACGTTTACATTGATGTGATGGCCTTTTTGGATGAAGTAGCCGTCTAAGAGAGCGGCAAGGTTATTAAGCCGTGAATCCTCGCACTTGCCTAGGGCTGCAGGAATAATTGAAAAGGTATAAGATATGCCATCACGGCAGTGATTGTAGTCCAATTTAGTAACAGAATTCATAGCGGCAAGCGCTCCGCGCTTATCCCGGCCATGCATTGGATTGGCTCCGGGAGCAAAGGGTTCACCGGCATGCCGCCCATCAGGAGTGGCACCTGTCTTCTTACCATACATGACATTTGAGGTTATTGTGAGAACAGACAGAGTGTGCTCGGCATTACGATAGGTCTGGTGTTGTTTGAGATTGTTTGAGAATTCGTTTGTCAACTCGACCGCCATATTATCGACCGAATCATCGTCATTTCCAAAGCAAGGGAACTCACCATAAACTTCAAAATCTACGGTAATGCCGCGATTATCACGGATAGGTTTTACACGAGCAAAACGAATTGCACTGAGCGAATCGGCTGCAACTGAAAGCCCTGCGACGCCAAAAGCCATTGTCCTTTTGACGTCAGTGTCATGAAGTGCCATCTGCGACCCTTCGTAAGCATATTTATCATGCATATAGTGGATAAGATTAAGCGTATTTACATATAGGCCTGCCAGCCAATTAAGGACAACGGAATAGTTCTTGCGTACGGTTTCATAGTCAAGATACTCACCCTGAGGCACAGGCATTTCTGGTGCAAGCTGTTCTCCGGTTTTTTCGTCTCGACCTCCATTTAAGGCTAACAAAAGGGCTTTGGCCAGGTTTGTGCGAGCTCCAAAAAGCTGCATTTGCTTACCAAGTTCCATTGCTGAAACGCAGCAAGCAATAGCATAATCATCGCCATGAATTGGACGCATAATATCATCATTCTCATATTGAACAGAACTTGTATTAATTGAAACCTTAGCGCAATACTTTTTAAAGTAAGCAGGAAGCTTGTCCGACCAGAGAACTGTCAAATTTGGTTCTGGAGCGGGACCGAGGTTTGATAACGTATGGAGCATACGGTATGATGTTTTAGTAACAAGGGTTCGTCCATCGAGTCCCATTCCGCCGATAGCTTCTGTTACCCAGAGTGGGTCTCCTGCAAAAAGCTCGTTATAATCCGGGGTGCGGAGATGTCGGGCAAGGCGTAATTTAACCACTAGCTGGTCAATAAGCTCTTGCGCATCAACTTCCGACAGCTGGCCGGTAGCTAAGTCTCGTTCAATATAAATATCAAGAAAGGTTGACACTCTCCCCAGTGACATTGCAGCACCATTTTGCTCTTTAATCGCTGATAGATAGCCGAAATATAGCCACTGAACAGCTTGAACAGAGTTTTCAGCCGGTTTTCTTATATCGTAGCCATAACTGTCAGCCATTATAGCCATGTCTTTCAATGCACTGATTTGGGCAGCCAATTCTTCGCGGGCACGGATAGTATCTTCGAGCATTGGGCTTTTTGCCAATTGGCGAAGGTCATCTTTTTTTACAGCAATCAGATGGTCAATGCCATAAAGGGCAATACGGCGATAGTCGCCGATAATCCGTCCACGGCCATAGGCATCAGGGAGTCCTGTGATAATACCAGCTTTCCGCGCTTGACGCATCTCATCGGTATAGCAGTTAAATACAGCGGTATTGTGAGTCGTACGATGATTATGGTAAGTATCGCTGATGGTAGGGTTAAGATGATGGCCATAGGCTTCGCAGGCTTGTTCGGCCATTCGGACACCGCCGTTAACTATTACGCTTCGTTTAAGAGGAGCATCGGTCTGAAGTCCAACCACTGTTTCAAGCTGTTTATTTATATAACCTGGCTGATGCGAAGTAATAGTAGATACTGTTTCTGTATCCACGGCAAGGACGCCTGAATTTGCCCGCTCTTGGCTCAAAAGCTTAGCGCATTCTTGCCATAGCCTTTCAGTGCGGGCGGTAGGGCCTGCCAAGAATTCATCATCTTCTTCATAGGGAATATAGTTATGCTGAATAAAATCCCGGACATCAATGCTGGTTTGCCAAAGATCGCCTTTGAAGTTTGTCCATGCTTTCATATTAAATTACCTCCCTGTTACCTTTATTAGATACAAAAAACCGTCTGGGTTATAAAAAAATATAGCCCAGACGGTCGGCATTTCGACTAATACAGTTCGCGTGGTTAATTCCACTTATCCGTCAGTTCTGTATCAGCTTTAAATTTATTATTTGCACTTGCATTTTTATTATAGCTATTTTATTGTATTACAGTCAATAATAAAAATTAGCAAAATGAAAAAAATTGTCAAAGGTTGTAAATATGACTAAAGGTAATCAATTTTTAAAAGGAACACTTATACTAACAGCCGGTGGAATAGTCGTTAAAGCAATAGGTTCACTAAATTGGATAATTTTATCGAGGGTGCTTGGCGGCGAAGGGATAGGCTTGTATCAACTGGCCTTTCCTATATATTTACTTGCCCTTAGCGTATCATCGGCAGGAATACCTGTAGCTATTTCCATAATTACCGCAGAAAAGCTTGCTAAATCTGATTACTATGGAGCTAAGCGGGTATTTAAACTATCGCTTACAGTACTTACGATAACTGGTTTAGTATTTAGTCTGCTTTTGTTTTTCGGGGCAGAATGGTTAATTTCATATCGGTTTATTCGTGATCCCCGGGCATATTATGCGTTGACAGCTTTGTCACCGGCAATTTTTTTTGTTACCATATTATCCAGTTTCAGGGGCTACTTGCAGGGGGGGCAAATCATGACGCCAACTGCGGTATCTCAAATTGTTGAACAGCTTTTTAGGGTTGGGGCAATGCTTTTGTTTGCAAGCTTATTCTTACCTATGGGGCTGGAGTATGCGGCAGGGGGAGCCAGTCTCGGAGCAGGATTCGGCGCAGTAGCTGGTCTGGCTGTGCTTGTTTATTATTACTTTAAACTTGATAGGAAATGGAAGAAAGAAGCATCTCAATGCAAAAATGTAAAGCAGGAATCAGGTAGTGTTGTCATACGGCGTATTATCGGACTAGCTCTACCGGTATCGCTGTCAAGTATTATGCTGCCAGTTGTTGCAAATTTGGACCTTTTTATTGTTCCGGCAAGGCTTGAAAAGGCAGGATACACGGTTGAACAAGCTACTGAATTATTTGGCTATTTAACGGGTATGGCCGTTCCTCTTGTCAATCTTTTTACTATTTTAACGGCAGCGCTTGCAACGAGCCTAGTACCGGCAGTGGCAGAAGCCTATTCTATAGGTGACAGACAAGGCACATATCAGCGTATTGCCGGAGCGATGCGGCTTACCAATCTTGTTACAATTCCAGGTGTAGTTGTTTTATGGCTGCTGGCCGAGCCGATCGCGGCAATGATTTACCATGCGCCTCAGGCTGGTTCATCTATAAGCGTTCTAGCGCTAGGTGTTTTTTTGCTTGGAATTCATCAAGTCACTACAGGTGTGCTGCAAGGAATTGGCCGAACATGCATTCCTGTAGTTAATATGATTGTGGCAGCAATATTAAAAGTGGTTTTGAATTGGCAGTTAACGGCACTGCCTTTTTTAGGAATAAAAGGAGCAGCTTGGGCAACCGTAGCCGATATAGGTGTGGCGGCTGCGTTGAATATATATTTTGTTGCCCAGTATACTGGTTTTTCTTTAAACATAAGCAGCTTGGCGAAGAGTATAGCTGCTGCGGCGGCAATGGGTGGTACAATTTATATCGTTTACGAGATAGTTTATGTCGGGGTCAAAAGTAATAATTATGCCGCCGTTTCAGCGATGCTTTCAGGGATGGTGGTATACGGATTAATGCTTTTGTTGTTAGGTGGAGTTAATTCTCGTGATCTTGAAAGAGTACCTATTGCTGGTATATGGCTGGCAGGGGTAGTTAAAAAATTTGGCTTAAAATAGAAGACAATTAATAACAAAGACGGCTTACTTTGTAAAAAAACACATAATTTGGGATTTTAGAAAATTTATCGTGATTTGGAAAAGGAATATCTAAGCAACTGGCGAAATAATCGACTATCCGAAGCAAATGAAATAGGAGGTTTCTATGGAAACGTTAGAGCGTATTTCGAAAATTATTACCAAACTTTTTCCTTTGTGGGTAGTTCTATTCGCAGCTTATGCATTCTTAAATCCCGCTCCTTTTAAACCACATGCAAGCCTTATACCTTATGGTCTTGGTATTATTATGCTGGGCATGGGACTGACTATGACGCTTAATGACTTCAAGCTTGTACTTACACGCCCAAAAGATGTTTTATATGGTATTGGCTTTCGTTATCTTATTATGCCGTTTGTTGGTTTCGCAGTTGCTAAGCTTTTGGGACTTCCTCCTGCGCTTGCAGCGGGTCTAATTCTTGTAGGCTGCTGTCCAAGTGGTACCGCATCAAATGTCATGACGTTCTTAGCTAGAGGGGATACGGCTCTTTCAGTAACCGTTTCAAGCTTTAATACCGTACTTGCCCCACTTCTTACGCCGTACATATTTTTGCTCCTTGCCGGAACACTTATACCTATAAAAGCTGAGGCTCTTCTGATAGATATACTAAAAATAGTCTTGCTTCCCATAATGATAGGTATTGGACTCAGAACTTTCCTATCCTCATTTGTCAATAAGATAATGGCAATTGTTCCAGTAATATCTGTAATATGTATTGTGCTTGTTATCGCGGTGGTAATTGCTCTTAATGCCGCCAAACTGGCAACCGTTGCGGGTATTGCTTTGCTAGCTGTTGCTCTTCATAATGCACTCGGCTTAGGACTTGGCTACGGCGCTTCGCGCGCAGCCGGAATGAGCATTGATAAATCAAAAGCTATATGTTTTGAAATTGGAATGGAAAACTCTGGTTTAGCTGTTGCATTAGCATTAGCTCACCTTGACCCGATTGCGGCAGTGCCAGGTGCCATATTTAGTGTGTGGCATAATCTAACGGGTTCCGTGCTGGCAGGGTATTGGAGCTCTAAAAAAGATAAAGAAGAGAGTGTAATAAATAGTTAAAAAAAACATCCGGCGATTTAGCCGGATGTTTTTTTTACAATCTATATACCATTTTTCCTAATACATGGTCAACAGGTACAGGGCCGATATATCTGCTGTCGCTGCTATTATTTCGATTATCACCCATAACAAACACGTGATTTTCAGGGATGACAACCTTGGCGTCTGAAGTATAAAGCATAGGGCCGTTAGTATAACTCTCATTTAAGGCCTCGCCGTTTCTAAATACTTTTCCGGCCTTAAATTCAAGCACATCGCCAGGTTTGCCGATAACTCGCTTAATCCACACACTGTGGTCTGCTTCAGCCAGTGGTTTGTAGGCGTTCAAATAAGTTGTTAATGGCTGAGTCAGGTCATCTTTAACGCTTCGATCACGATAAACACGACTGTCGATAACAACAATGTCGCCATATTCAGGCAGCTTGTTAAGCGTATGTGACAGTTTAGAGATAAAAAGATAGTCTTGATCCTGCAGTGTCGGCATCATAGATGGACCTGATACTCTTGTAGGCTGAAGAACAAAAGCATTAATTATTATAGCCAAGGCCAACGCAAATGCGATGCTGCCAATCCAATCAAAAAGCTCATTAATTATTTTCATGGAATTCCTCCCTTCCAGAATTTTATCATTAATTAGCTGCGGTTACAATGTTAATAGGAAGTGAAGACCAGTGTAAATAGTGGGATAATTCTAGATCGTCATCAGCTTCGCTTCGAATATTTGCGGCGAAGGCAGACTTTTTACGGCCCACCACGGTGAATGCTCGATCAGGTCTTCCAATGAATATCCTCCAGTAGCAACAGCTATTGTATTGGCGTTAATGTGCTTTCCGCAACGGACATCGTTAGGCGTGTCGCCAATGACAAATAGTCGCGGAGATGTAAGGTTAGTGTAATACTCTGTAATGTTAGTTAGGGCATTTGCGGCCAATTGGTTCCGGTCAGCGCACTTATCTCCAAAGGCGCTTGCCGCAAAGTTAAAGTAATGAGCTATGCCATAGCGCTTAACCTTTGCTTCGGCTCCAAAGGCTGTATTGCCTGTAAGCAGGAGTGAGATGACATCTGAGCGATTATGAAAATGTTCAAGAATTTCAAGAATGTTAGGCATAAGAGTACCTTTACGCTCAGCCAGGTGCGATGGTAAGACTTCTTGATAGCGTTTAATAAGCTCGGCTATTTCATTTGCTGTAGCTTCCCGACCTTTAACTAAGGAGATAATCTGTTCAGCGATATAGCAGTCTGTCATGCCGGCTGTTTTTATTGATTCGAAACAGATATCGGTATGTAGAATATCGGATATTGCTTCTTGGAATGCATATAAACCAGCTCTATCCGTTTTCATTAAGGTTCCGTCAATGTCCCACAATAGAATTTTCAATTAGCTTCCTCCCGAATATAGAATAAGTATTTAAGCTTTCTTTCATATTATAGCAGAAATTATATCGTATTAGTTTAGAGTAAACTTAAAATTATGTGTTGACATAATCATAATAGCCGTGATATTATATAAAAGTCGCTGAGAGACACGGCACAATTTACCAAGTGAAGAGTATTGACAAGTTCACTAGTAGGTGCTATAATCTTAAAACGTCAGCAGCAAACATTATGTTCCTTGAAAACTAAACAATGTAAATAAGTAAGGTTAAAAGCCAGATGTGCGGTGCTTTTCGAAGCACACAATCAATTTCTAGGGATGCGGAAGTAGCTCAGTGGTAGAGCATCGCCTTGCCAAGGCGAGGGTCGCGAGTTCGAATCTCGTTTTCCGCTCCAGATATATTTAGAGCCATCAAGGTTCTTCATAAATAAATTTTATGGAGAGTTTGATCCTGGCTCAGGACGAACGCTGGCGGCGTGCCTAACACATGCAAGTCGAACGGGATTACGCCCAGCA
>Ga0074195_1001155_pt1 | contig 39883 bp, 30 predicted proteins | sample EPASupsiteHSE623_FD_64525 | JGI IMG/M metagenome (GOLD analysis project Ga0074195, IMG submission 64525) | Bioremediated contaminated groundwater from EPA Superfund site, New Mexico - Sample HSE6-23 | ecosystem: Environmental > Aquatic > Deep subsurface > Groundwater > Contaminated ...
AGGGCGTCGGATGTCTCTTCTCTTGCTCAGACAGTCCTCGCGGCTGAGGCAGCCGCTGCGGAACTCGCATGAGAAGAGACATCCGACGCCCTCCACCTCACAAAAGTTGCCACCCGACCGACATGCACCCCCTCGCGAGACTTCTATGGCGATCACCCGATCGAGGTGCTAGCCTTTTTTGGGCTCACTCTTGCCTCGATGATAGCCCCTTCGCAGGAGGTCGATCCTCCCCAGACAAACCGAGCGTCATGGGCCGACCGATGGAGGTGTCATTGCCCAATGAAGCGAATATTGGGATCTGTCTTCGGTGGTCTCGTCCTGGTCACGACTCTTTGGCCCTCAGCCATTCAGGCCGCCCCCAACGCAACGTCGCCGAGACCAGCTCTTGTCGTGCCTCGCCCGTTGCCGGTCGCGATGGGGTGGAATGTCCCAGCGGCCGGTCTCGACTGGACGCGTCTGAAGGGCAAAGTGGTGCTTCTCGATTTCTGGAACGTCAAATGCAAACCCTGCGTCCTGGCCATGCCCGAGCTTGTGAAGATGCGACGGATGAATGTCGGGAAGATCGAGATTGTCGGGGTTCACATCGGACCCGGCACCCGTGAACAGATCCAGAAGATCGTCGACGAACAGAAGCTCAATTACCCCGTCCTGGCCTGGAGCGAGACGGAAGAAGCCCATCAGTGGGGGGTTGGAAACACGGTCCCCAGCCTTGCTCTGGTCGACAGGACCGGAAAGGTTCGCTATACCGATCTCACCGTCGATGAAGGGGTCAAAAAAACTCTGGAGCTCCTCAAAGAATAGGTCCGTTCGATCCCTCTGATGAACCGGCTCGATGCAAGGAGCCGGGTCTCTTGAAAAACCATTCTCAAGACAACTGGAGGGGTCTGACGGAAAGACGTCTTTTGGCAAGCTGTGACTGCTGTCCTGCGCGGGAGCTTACGATACTTTCGCTTCTCGATAGCCCAATCGACGCAGGTTTTCGATGTATTCGAGCTCGTTCTTGGCGATGGCGTGATCCGGCTCGATTTCCAGAGACCGCTCGTACATGTTGATCGCCGCCGCAAGGAGGCCGCTTTCGATGTAGATGAAGCCGATCCCGCGAAACGCAGCAGCAGTGGAGGATCGACCAGGGGAGAAGTCGGTCTTCGTGGCACGGATGTAAAGCTTGAGGGCCACGTCGAACTTCTTCAGTCGGGCATAGATGTAAGCCAATTCCAGATAGTAGGCCCCATGCATGGGGTTTAAGGAGACCGCCTGCTCGAGCTCGTTGATCGCCTCCTCGAGACGATCGAGCTGGATGAGCGTGTACCCCTTGTAGTAGTGGGCCTGGGCATAACAGGGATTGAGCCAGACGACCGACTGCTTCTCCTTCTCATGGGCCTTCAGGAAAGCCAGGAACTCGTCCAGACTCAGACACGCCAGATGGGTCTTGCCCTCCCCATCCGGATAGTGGCTCTCGTAGTCGGTGATGATCCGGTCGAAACACTGAAGAGCCGAGGTCAGGTCTTTGTCGTGAATAAGCTGAATTCCCTCATTGAGCATCCGCTCGAGGGATTCATCGCGATCGGGAGTCTCTTGGTTGTGATCTGTCTGATTCTGCAGAGATTCCACTGGATCTCCCGCCTGGGATCTCACGGTCCATCGTTCGTAGTGCACGTCCGAAGTCTATCACTGCCCCGGTCGATTTCGCCAACTCGAGGAGAAAATGGGAGCCCCCCCTCCATTTAGAGGTGATGGGTTCTCGCGGACACTCGATGGATCGCGATCAGAATCGCCTTTTGGGCCTCTTCCCTTGCACGGACTCTTTCGGCTTCTGTTTCTCCGAAAATGTTGTAGCGGTCCGCGACATAATGGGGCGGCAGAATGTTCAACGCCAGGGCGGCGATATCCACAAGGCATGTGGGACAAGCACAAAATGAGCGACCACGGTTCTGCTCCTGCTCGACGACCTTTGGAAGCACGTCGAGAACCAGATACTCCTGGAGGTTTTCCAGGTTCGAGAACATCGGATCGTGGTCAGCGGGATTCCTCATAATATGGAGTCGATCTCCGTTCCATTGGTTCTATCACGCGTCCGGCAGACCGATCAAGGTTCGAGTGGGGAGTGGGTGAGGGCTGGTGCGGCGCTTCGAGTGACCGGACAAAGCCGCTTCGGACCTCCAACTCGAAGGTCCCCCTCAGGCGGGGATGGATCTCTGATACGTGTGGCCCTATAATCGTAAGCGCCAAAAACTCCGGGTGAACCGGAAGAGTGGAGGAGATGAGGTCCGTGGAGACCAACAAGGTGGAGACCGGCAAGACGGAAGAACCCAGGACGCTTGAATGCATGCAGGCTCAGGCCAAGACGGCCCTCTTGTGCATCCTCGCCCTGATCGCGGGATACCTTTGGCTGACCCGCTACGAGTTCGTCGTCGTTCCTCCGGGACGAGGGGAATACGGCGTGCTGGTCAGAATCCACCGATATGCGGGAACCGCGGAGTTCACGTTCCCGTATGCCCGGAACTGGTTCCCTGTGTCGGATGAGCGGCCGACCTCCGGTCCCGCCCCCGTGTCGACTCCTGCTCCCCAGACTCCCTCTCCTCAGGGCTTGTAGTCGGGCTGGCCTCCTGTTGGTCTGTTGGTCCCCGTGTTCTTGACTTCCAGGGGAGTTTCCGGCACCCTGGAGTCTCTGGTTTCCGTTCACGATGGTCAGAAATCTCTTTTCCGGGGGTTTCGTTTTCATGTCGAGCGTCGGTTGTCCCTCTTGCGGGGCTCCTCTCGAGATCAAGAGCAAAAGCTCTTTGATCCTCGTTTGCAGTTTCTGCGATTCGACTCTCATGCGGCAGAACATGGATCTGTCACTAATCGGCAAGATGGCCGAGATCCAGGAGGATGGCTCTCCCCTCCAAATTGGGGTTACGGGGACCTTCTGCGGGGTCGGGTTCGAGGTGGTCGGCCGGATCCAGCTCGAGTATCCGTCCGGCTACTGGAACGAGTGGTATCTCGAGCTCCACGATGGCCGCAACGGCTGGCTTGGTGATGGGCAAGGACAGTACACGATCACTTTCCTGGTCGAGAAACCACCGGAGCTTCCGCCCTTCGACAAGTTCTGTACAGGATGGCCCGTCACGGTCGGTTCCGAGACGTTCGAGGTGACAGAGGTGAGTCGGGCCCGTTGCATCGCCGGCGCAGGGGAGCTTCCCTTCGAGGTCAAGACCGGCTACGACCTGCCGGTGATCGACCTGGCCGGCCACGGGACGCGTTTTGCAACGATCGACTACAGTGAGGATCTCCCCCTGGTCTTCACCGGAAACAGGATGGAGTTCGACGAGCTCTCGCTCAAAGGGCTCCGGGAGTTCGAGGGCTGGTAGATGGGCCCGAAGAAGTCCGAGCCGGTCAAGGTCAAATCCTTTCAGTGCCCCAAGTGCGGGGCACCGATCGAACTGAGAGCTCCTCACGCGATCCACACCGTCATCTGCGCTTCGTGCAACTCCGCACTCGACGCCAAAAATCCCGATTTCGCCGTACTCCGACAGTACAGCCAGAAGATCAAGTACCGGCCACTCATTCCTCTGGGCGCAAAGGGACGGCTCAAGGGAGAGATCTTCCAGTGCATCGGATTCATGCGGCGACGCACGACCGTCGAGGGGATCAACTACGACTGGAGCGAGTATCTTCTGTACAACCCGTACAAGGGGTTTCGCTGGCTCGTCGAATCCCAGGGACATTGGACCTCTGTCAAACCCGCGAGCTCGACGCCCAAACAGGTTTGGACGCCCGGAAGCCCGCAAGCCGACTTCGAGGTCTTCGGATCGACGTACAAGCATTTCCAGACGGTCACGGCAAAAGTGATCTTCGTCATCGGCGAGTTCTACTGGCAGGTGAAAGTCGGCGAAACGGTCGAGTGCGCTGACTACGTATGTCCGCCTCACATCCTGTCCCGGGAGAAGAGCGAGGGCGAGGTGACCTGGTCGATCGGTGACTATACGACCGGCCAGGATGTCTGGACCGCGTTCAAGCTCCCAGGAAACCCTCCGCCCTTGACCGGCGTGGCCGCCGCGCAACCATCTCCCCTGCTGGACGAGGTTCAGCTCGTCGGCCATTGGATGTGGACATTCGTTCTCATCGCCTGTGTCATCCAGATCGCGTTCGTGCTGATCTCGGCGGACGAGCAGGTCCTTCGCCAGTCGTTCCAATACTCGAACACCCAGACCGAGAAGTCCAAGGTCAGCAACTTCTTCGAGCTCAAGGGGAGAGCTTCGAATCTGGTCATCCAGACCGACGCTGACGTGGACAACCACTACGTCTACAACTCGTATGCCCTCATCAACGAAACGACCCAACAGGCCCTGGATTTCGGGCGTGAGGTGGAGTACTACCACGGCTCGGATTACGATGGCCCGTGGACCGAGGGTTCCAGGACCGACACGGCCACCATTTCCTCCGTGTCGGCCGGCCGCTATTTCCTGAGGATCGAACCGCAGAGCGACGCGCCGGTAGTGAACTACACAGTGACGGTTCGCCGAGATGTGACCGCCCTGTGGCCCCTCATCGTGGCGCTCGTTTTACTGGTCCTCCCGCCTTGCTTTCTGAAATACCGGCAGTGGAGCTTCGAGGTCGAAAGGTGGAAGGAATCGGACCATCCCTTGATCGTTTCGGGGGAAGGGTCGGACGATTAGCCATGCGCTCACGGACTTACCAGATCTACGGGATCATCCTCCTCGCGTTGCTGTTCTACGTCCAGCTCATCGGCTGGAGCTGGACAGACGTGGACGAGGTCAAGCAGGTGCCCCGGACGGTGCGGGACAACCCCGGGTCCTACCGCGCCCACTACAACACGTACATCCACTACCACGGAGGTAAGTGATGGACCCCAACTTCGCCATCCATCTTTTCAACGCTCTGGTCTACTCCATTCTGGGGCTGGTCATCTTCGTCGTGGGCTTCGTCCTGATCGATTGGTGGACCCCTTACGACCTCTGGAAGGAGATCGTGGAGGAACAGAACACGGCGCTCGCGATCATGGTGGCCGGGATCTCGATCGGGCTCTGCATCATCATCGCCGCCAGCGTTCACGGTTAGGGCTCTCTCGCCAGAGAGCCTTCGAGTCAACAGTGACGATCGCGCTTCTTCTCTCGGTCTTCGTCATCGCCACGTGTGGCCTGGTCTACGAGCTCGTGGCCGCGACGCTCGCCAGTTACCTACTCGGTGACTCGGTCACCCAGTTCTCCACGGTCATCGGGACGTACCTGTTCTCGATGGGCATCGGGGCGTTCCTCTCGCGCTTCATCGGCAGGGGTCTGGTGACCCGGTTCATCCAGGTCGAGCTGGCCGTGGGGCTCGTAGGCGGATTCTCCTCCTCGGTCCTCTTTGTCGCGTTTTCGTTCACGAGCGCGTTTCGGCTGATCCTCTATCTGATCGTGGTCCTGGTCGGCACCTTGGTGGGGCTCGAAATACCCCTGCTGCTCCGAATCCTCAAGGAACAGCTCGAGTTCAAAGAACTGGTTTCGCAGGTGCTGACCTTCGACTACCTGGGCGCTCTGGTCGCGTCGCTCGCATTTCCGGTCATCCTCGTTCCCAAGCTGGGCCTTGTGCGGGCCGCTCTGCTCTTCGGCCTGGTCAACGCATTGGTGGCCTTGTGGTCGGTTCGACTCCTTGCGGGCAGGGTATCCCACACGGGGTTCCTCAGACTGCAGTGCGTCGCGGTCATGTCCGTTCTGGGCGCGGGCTTCCTGTTCGCAAACCAGATCTCCGATCTGTCCGAGACCAACCTCTACGCCGACGAGATCATCGTGAGCCGCACCTCTCCCTATCAGAGGATCGTGGTGACGCGATGGAGGGATGACGTCCGGCTCTTCTTGAACGGCCATCTCCAGTTCGCATCCCGCGACGAATACCGCTACCACGAAGCCCTCGTGCATCCCGCCCTCTCCGCTGTTCCAAACGCCCGGCGCGTCCTGGTCCTGGGAGGCGGTGACGGGCTCGCTGTTCGGGAGATCCTCAAGTATCCGAACATCCAGGAGATCCGTCTTGTCGACCTCGATCCGATGATGACCGAGCTCTTCTCGACCCACGAACTGCTCGTGGGCTTGAATTCGGGCTCTCTCAAATCCCCGAAGGTGAAGATCACCAACGCCGATGCTTTTGTCTGGTTGGACCAGGATCCGGAGGTTTTCGACCTGATCCTGGTGGACCTTCCCGACCCGTCGAATTTCTCGATCGGGAAGCTGTACACGTCCAGCTTCTACCGCGTGCTGGCCCGACATCTGTCTCAGAGCGGGGTCGCCGTCATCCAGGCCACCTCTCCGCTGTTTGCCCGCAAATCGTTCTGGTGCGTCGTGGAAACGGTGAAAAGCGCTGGCCTCGTGGCCACACCGTTTCACGTGTATGTGCCCGCGTTCGGCGAGTGGGGGTTCGTCATGGCCTCTCACCGCGAATTCCGGTTGCCTGAACGATTTCCGGCCGGCCTCAAGTTCCTCACCCCGGAGACTGCGAGGAGCCTGTTCTGGTTTCCCCCGGACATGGCGTGGGTCAAGACAGAGGTCAATCGCCTCAACAACCAGGCTCTGGTGGGCTACTACGACGAAGAGTGGCGTCACATCGTGAAATGACCTGGACCCGACGACAGTTCCTCGGAACCGCCGGCGCAGCGCTCGGATTCGGAGCCGGCGCGTGCCTCATCGACCACGCCCGGAGGCGAAGGGGGAAGAAGTTCATCGACGGCGTTGTGGTCGCGCCGTCCGACCGGGTGGGACACCGGGTCTTGGGCTGCCGGCCGGAAAACGACAGCCCGCCGGTGAAGACGGGGGTCCTCATCGTAGGAGCGGGGATCTCCGGCCTGGGGGCGGCCTGGAAGCTCGCACGCTCGGGGTTCACCGATTTCCTGGTGATCGATCTGGAGTCGAGGCCCGGAGGGACGTCGGCTTTCGGGGAATCACCGGTGACCGGGTACCCCTGGGGAGCCCATTACATCCCGCTTCCCACGAAGGACTCGACGATCGTACGGGAACTTCTCGCCGATCTGGGAGTCTTGGAGGGGTATGATCCGCTCGGCGAGCCGATCTACTCCGACCGTGCGCTCTGTTTTGCCCCGCAGGAACGGCTTTACGTCGGCGGGCGCTGGCAGGAGGGGCTCTTCCCGCTCTCGGTCGCCACGTCCACAGATCTGGCCCAGTTCCGGAAGTTCCAGCAGCTCATGGCCGGCTACCGAGAACGGAAAGACACTCAGGGACGACGGGCGTTCGCGATTCCAGTCGACAGCTCCAGCCGAGACCCCGATCTGATCGATCTCGATCGGATCTCGATGAAGACGTTTCTGGCGAGCCACGGACTCAATTCCCCCAGGCTCGTCTGGTACGTGGAGTACTGCTGTCGGGACGACTATGGGGCGAACCTCGAGACGACGTCCGCTTGGGCGGGGATCCACTACTTCGCGGCGAGGCCCCACGGGGAAGAAGGACAGGTCCTCACGTGGCCGGAGGGCAACGGTTGGATCGTCCGACGACTCTCGGAGAGGCTCAAAGACCGTTTCCTGGGAGGCCGGTTGGCCATGAACGTCGAGACAACGCCCCAGGGGGTCATGGTGGACTGTCTGGACGTGGCCGCCGACCGCGCCGTCCGATACAGCGCCCGGAGCGCGATCCTGGCCATCCCGAAGTTCGTGGTCCGGCGTCTCCTCAAGGGCCAGGACCCGCGTTCCGTGGCAGCGGTTCCGTCGTTCACGTATGCCCCGTGGATCGTGGCGAACCTTCACGTGGACCGGGTCCCCGAAGGGCACGGAACCCCGCCCTGTTGGGACAACGTGATCTATGACTCGAACTCTCTGGGGTACGTCGTGGCAACACACCAGAACCTGTCGACCGTTCCGGGTCCCAGCGTTCTGACGTATTACCGCTCATTCTTCGAGTGCAAACCCGCTGAGGGACGGCACCGGCTGAGACAGACTTCCTGGGAATCCTGGCGCGACGCCATTATTGCCGATCTGGCCATGGCCCATCCCGACCTGGAGGATCGCGTGAACCGGCTCGATGTGATGCTCTTGGGACACGCCATGGTGCGCCCTACGGTCGGCCTGATCTGGGGCGAGGCGCGACAGCACGCGCTCCGATCGATGCCTCGGGTCCAGCTTGCCCACACCGATTCGAGCGGGCTCGCGCTTTTCGAGGAGGCGCTGCACTGCGGAGTCCGAGCCGCGGAGGCTTCGCTCGCCGACCTGGGGTAGCCCTCTCCAAGATCGCCCAGATCTCCCAACCGCGTCCCTGAATCGATTCAGAGATCCAGTCGATCCGGGGCCATGGGCCGCGACCCCACTGCAGAGACCTTCGTCGGATCATCAGCGGAGCAGGCTGCACCGCGGGATAGTTGTCTCCAATTTGTCGCACCCATGCGTCGCTCTTTCGCGACACAAAGGACCGATCTCGTTCAAATCTGAAATTCGTGGGCACGCCATCTTCACGAATTCTCCGGCGCGGTTATACTTAAAGTGGCGTGTAGAAAGGGTGCTCCAACGAGGCGAGCCGCCGTTCGAGTCATGGCACGGCTCGTGCATTGGACAGGCCAACCGAGTCCAGGAGGTCCCAGATGCTCTCCTCCGCCAGAGTGAACGTGTTCTCGAAGGTGTTCTCGTTGGTTCTGTGCCTTGCGTTTGTGGTTCCGGGAGTCTCGTTGGCAGCGAAGTCTCCGTGGGTCATGGCGTATTACCCGTTCTGGGTGCAAAAGAGCGGGATGCCGTCCGTGGGAGAAATCAACTTCTCCTGCATGACCCACATCGTACACTTTGCCGTCCTTCCCACGAATGATGGGACGATCGACATGAGCTCCAACGGAGGGGTCACTTCGGAAGCAGCGCGCAGCCTGATCCAGGCCGCGCACGCGGCGGGGAAGAAGGCCCTCATCTCGATCGGCGGAGCCAACTCGCGCCCAGCCTTTCTGGGGGCGCTCTCCGCGGCCAGCCGGCCGACGTTCGTGAAGAGCGTCGTGAAGCTGTGCGTGGACTTCGGCTATGACGGCGTCGACCTCGACATGGAACCGATCAAGAGTGGCGACGTGGAGGACTTCGCGGCGTTTGCCCACTCACTACGCGAATCGATGAAGGCCGCAAACCCCCGCCTGCTGCTCACGGCTGCCACGCAATGGGAGCCCAAGCTCTTTGGCCGGATCCAGGGAGATCTCGACCAAGTCAACCTGATGACTTACGATCTGGCCGGGAAGTGGCTCGGCAAGAGCTGGCACAACAGCGCGATCCGGGACGGATCCAAAGCCTTCACGAGCGCCATGCCGGTGTCGATCGACGGAATGGTGAAGCAGTTCGCCGAAGCCGGAATCCCACGGACGAAGCTGGGGGCAGGGATCGACTTCATGGGGTACATCTGGACCGGGGTCCACAGTCCCAACCAGGATCTGAAGACGGCGGTCCAGTCTCTCTCCGGATCGAAGACGGATGTGAATGCGGCCGCTGAAATGCCGGCGGCCTCAGAGGCTGAAAAGGTCTCGTGTTCCGGGATCAAGTACAACGTGATCATGGACCAACACTACAAGCCCGAGTACCTCAAATGGGACAATGCGGCTGGGGCCGCCTATCTGAGCATCGACCTCCCAGGGACGGACAACGACAAGTTCATCTCTTTCGATTCCGAGCGTGGTTGCGCGGAAAAAGCCGCCTACGTGAAGCAGCAGAACCTCGGTGGGCTGATCATTTGGGACATCGGCGCAGGCTACCGTCCCAACCAGCCAGCCGGAAAGAAAGACGCCCTGCTCAAGTCTGTCGGTAAGGCTGTCTTCGGCTCCGCCCGCTCCGAGATTTCGGGACGGCAGTAAAAGGGTTTCGAGAAACAGCGAGCAGAGCAAGGAATGCCCGGCTCCCTCCAAGTGAGGGAGGTGGAAACTCGTTTGCCCTCTCACATACGGGGCTCTTCTCGAGGCGCTTCGATCCGCGGCCGAGACAGGAACAGGCCGTCAATGTGTAGACGCACCCGAGGACGGGTCGCTCTCACATGAATCGACTCGACGATGAGTTCACGGGGAAGAAGGCATCGTTTGTTGATGGAAATGCCGAACTCGAAAGAGGAGGTCAACATCCCCGTCAGCCGATAACGAGCCGCGCGCAATGACGAAAGCCCTCGACGGCCCGGTCCGTCGGACGCCGGTTCGGGTCGCGATGGAGCCGTGTCGTAGCCGGAGAAGAGGACGAACTCGAACGCGCGGCCGTAGATGTCCCTGACGATGACTCGACCAACATCGTCTCCGATCGAGGGGTGCATGCTCTCGTCCAGATGGGTGAGGAGGTCGAGCCGGTCGGCGTTCGAGCCGGGGGGCGGATACCACGTTCGTGTTGGCTCTGCTTGATCGAGGATAGCGCCGGGAGCGGTCCACACGGCGCTCGAGACCGGGATCGGGTTGAGCCCCGCCTGAACGACGAGGAGAGCTCCGAAGAAGACCACGGCCAAAAGGATCAGCAGAAGTTGTATGGACGATGGCCGAGAGAGACAGAGTTCGGCCAGAACGATGACGGCGAGCCCCAATGAGATCCAAACGGCCAGGGATCGACCCGTCATCGGGATCCACAAGCGCACGGGAAGTCGTCGGTCTCCCGGTGCCAGCGCAAGCTCCATCACAGTCTTCGGATCGTTGACACACCATGCCAAGGCCCGATCAAGGGGAAGACGACGTTCCGATATCACGCCCGGCTCTGTCACACGCGGATGAGGACGCTTCGATGCCGCGCCCGGCTGTGTCCCACAATGGTTTGGAGCGATTCCGTCGTGTCCGGGTTGCCGGATCGAACCCGGAACTCTCCCGCATCCGGATTGGGCAGACAGGATGCCGGCGACGTTGACGAGAGCGAAAGTACCGCACAGAGCCACAGGAAGGAGCAAAAACCCTCGCCGGTGGAGTGAGCCGAAAGCGGTGATAAATCCGATCACGAACAGTGGACTGGAGGCAACCATCGAGGCTCCGTCCTGCGGGAGAAGGGGACAAGGGCCTGTCAGAGCCGAAGCCGACGACGCGAGAAGGACGACGAGGAACCCCAGGACGCGCTCTCTTTGAGCGAAGGACCAGATCAGGAGGCCGAGGAAACCAAGTCCAGCAGCGGGATGGGACACGAACAAGCGGCTCCAATAGCTTCTCAAGAGGTCACACAAGAGGCCCGGTCCCCGCTCGAGGGACACGACTGGAATCGATTGATTCCAGATCAGGGGCAGATCTCCGCGAATCCACCAGACCAGGGCCTGGGGAAAGAAAGCGATCGCGACAGTCGCGACGGAGAGCGCGATCATCACGCACAGTCGCAAGATCGATTCTTCCCGGTAAACCGTCCACACGGCCGGAAGAATGAGGATCGCCCAGACCAGCCCCGCTGGGTGAACGAGGGCGAGAAGACCGACCAACGCCGAGCTTAAGAGAAGCGAGTCTGCTCGAATCAGCCACAGACACACGAGCATGGTCGACAGGAGCAGGGTGAAGGCTTGACCCGGATCTGGGTGAACGAAGGCGTTCTCGAGCATGGGAGAGGCCAGGAAGTAGGCGCCGGCAGCGGTCACGGCCACAAAGATCGAGGTCCCACCGCGCACCATGAGACGAACCACGAGAGACAGCGCCAGGAGGTGGACGAACGCGGAGGTCGCTGCCACTGCGACCGAGCACGATGGATTGAGCCCGTCAGGAGGCCATGGGTTGCAGGAGGTCGACAAAAGGTGAGCCAGCGCATACGCCGGACCTGTCAGAAGCGCCCCGCCGAGGAACGGGAAGGGGGCGTCGGAGGGCGGAGTGCTCGATCCGGAGGCGTTCTGGACAAAGAACTCGTCGAACAGGTCGAGATTTCGATCCACGATGAGCGTGTGCAGGACCGACAGGACCGTCCGGCCGCCGCTTCCAAGGGCGAAGCTCCCCGCCATCACCCAGATTCCGATGTAGAGGAGGCCCGCGACCAGGAGAGTTCTCCCCACTCGGGTTCTCAGAGAGTTCACGGCCCCACCTTCTTCGAATCGGCCTTCTGATCAATGAGACCGGATCTCACTCTCTCGATCGCGAACCTCCAGAGCCCGAGCCCGGTGGCTGTGGCCCACACTCGAGATCCGTCGACCAGGAGGGCCGTCACCCTTCCGGGCCCTCCTCCCGAACCGAGACCGTGGCGGGCGACGACCACCGGTCCATCGAGAACCAGCAGCCCCTCGCTCGTGGCCAGGACGTAGAGACGATCGACCCGATCCAGCGCGGTCACTTCGAGCCCGGATCGATGGTAGTACCAATGGATGCGACCGCCCTCCAGGCTCGCCAGGCCGTCCGCCGTGCCGATCAACACCCTCCTATCCTCGACGAGGACGCAGCGAGCGGAACACTCGAACCGGTCCATGGAGAGGGCGGGTCCGAGCCGTTGCCCGTTTTCCCAAGCGGTCCAGAGCCCACCCGGGGTTCCGGAACCGGCGAAAAAGAGCCGACCTCGTTCGGCCGTGAGATGGGCGGGAGGAACGGGAAGGATCGTCTCCAGCATGGGAACCCTCTGGCCATCCGCGAACGAATAGAGGCCCATCGGCGTGCTCAGAACCAGCCTCGTCGGGCTGGAATAGGCGAAGTGGGTGATGGCCGCCGGCAGGGTCCTTCCCACGGCTCGCCGCTCCGGGAGGATCCGGAGCCCCTGATCGGTCAACACCGTGATGCCGTTGGTCGTAGAGCGAGCTTCCAGAACGGGTCCTGAGACGATCGAGGTCCACTCGCCGCCTTCGGTCGAGAGTCGGCCCACGGTCTGTCCCATGGTCTGTCCTGCCGTCTGTCCTGCCGCCTGTCCGGCTATCTGTCCCGTGGTCTGTCCTTTGGGTCCGGGCCCGACCGCGGCTTTAGAAACCGAGGGGGTCGGATCGAATCGGAAGAGGCCGGCCGGCCCAAAGACATGCACCAAGCCTCGATGGTCAAAGATCCCGTCGAGCGCGTTGCCTGGCGCGAAATGGGGCACGGCAACCACTGTGACGCTTTGAGTCTCTGTTTCCGGGACTCGCACGAGTCCCTGGTCGGTTGCGGCCCAGAGACTGCCGTCCGTGTCGCGATCGAGATCGTGGACATAGAACGTGGTCAGAATGTCTTTCCACTCGCCACGATCTTCGGAGCGGATCGTGGCTCCGGTCATTGCGGCTCCGTACCAGTAGACCGTGCTCTTGTCGAACGTCCGAAGGCCGGCCACGTGTCGTGATCTGAGTCCTTGGGAGTGCATCGATCGATCCCGGATCGGAAGACCCGGACAGAGGCTTTCGACGCACCCGGGCCCGTAGAGCCCCGTGGAGAGGGCCCTCCTCGCCCGCTGAAAGTCCGGCGGGATCAAGCGGAACTCGGATCGACCACGGGCGCGGAATAATTCGGCGCCCGGAATCGAACAGAGAATCCCCTCGGGCTTGCAGCGAACCGACCGAGGCTTGCCATCGATCAAGACCCGTTGCTCGACGATGCGGGTGCCGGTTCTCTCCGGGAGAGCCACGGACAGAAGACGAAAAGGCTGTCTGGGTGAGGGGGGAAGATCGCAACCGATCGAAACGAGCGCCATCATCACCGCGGCTGCGAGTCGGCCCTCCAGCCACCAGCGTCTTTTCTGTCCACTGGTCCGCTTCAAGGCCGGGGCTCCCAGTCCATCGTGAGGATGCCCGTCTCGGAGGTCTTCAGGACGAATCGACACGGGGCAGCCTGCGTTCCAAGGGGCAATGGACGCGAGCAGAGACGAACGAGAGTTGGGCCGACCTCCACGTCTCGCACGGGCCCCTCCAGCGGACCTCCGGACAGTCCGGGGCCTCGTCCCAAAAACACGCCGTTTTCTCCCGGTGATCCAACAGATCCAAGGCCTCGCCCGAGCACGATCACCGTGGAATCCGCTGACAGGCCGTCGAGAAGTCGAGCCAGCTCCGCGTCGAGAGCTCTCGCGTATCCCGCCATGAACGGGCGTTTCAACTCCGGGCGAGGGCTCAAAAGCGCATCATGGAGGACAGAGAGCCCCAGGAAGACCGCCACAGGAGCCTGTCGTGCCACGGTCCAGAGCGCCGTGGTCACGCCTCTTTGATCCTGTCTCGCTTCGAGGACGGAAGAACGTTCGTCTCCAGCAGGCAACGGAGGTTCGGCGGATGGTGCCGGACACTCGGTCTTGCCGCCGGAGAGAATGGTGGTCCCAGGAGCCGAGGGCCAATCGACCATTGCCACTCGATCCCCACTCCTGGACAGGGTCTCCCAGATCGTGAGCCCTGAAAGAGGTCTTCCCGACGAAGCGTCGAGGATGCCGGGCGGCCGAACCCGTACGACCCGCTCCCAGAAGAGTCCTGGGGATTGTCCGGGTTCGGAAATCAGCGAGCCGCGACAGGCAGAGGCAAGCCGGGCGAGCGTCGGAGCCTCGTTTGCTGAGATCAGCGGTGTGAGGATCGGCCAGGAGAGGCCGTCGATCGCGACGACCACCAGTCGCGGCGAACGGTCTTGCGCGACCGGAGCGGACAAAATGGCCCACCAGAGAGGCCAGACAATGACCGAGAGAGTGAGGATCAGGTCGAGGGTACAAATCCACCAGGGTCTCATCGGTTTCGTCATCAGGGAGAGTCGTCGTTCTCGAATGTCCATGGCAAGCTCTCTGAGTGGTGGCTCAGACAGTAGGCCAGAGGTCCAATGAAGAAGGCGGCCAGTCTCTGGGTCCAGGGCAACCGGGCGCGGGGCAAACCCAGGGGTTCGACGCGCGGTCCTTGCCCGCGGCCAACGACCCCCTTGAGTACGTGGCTCAAGACCGTTCCCCAAAGGGTTCTTTCTTCGTGAATCAAGCTGGTGGCCAAGGCGGTTCTCGCGACGGACCGCCGGAAGGCTGCGCTCTGGACTTCTTCCAGACTGGTCGAGTGCCTATGCCGCACCAGGGCATCCGGAGTGAAGACGACCTTGGAGCCGGCTCTCAGGATCTTGATGAGCGCCTCCTGGTCCTCGGCGCCTCCTGACCAGGTTCCCGACCCGAGGCTCTCGTTGAACCCGCCCTGTGCTTCGATCCGTTCTTTTCGAAACGCGAGGTTTGCATCGCTTCCGAGGGGGATCTCCAAGGGGAGATCTCCGGGTTCGAACACCAGACGGCCAAGCCACGGTGGCCCAAGGCACCGGAGCTCCTCGAACCATTCCTGGGCTCGGGTGGACAGATCGAGAGGCAGCACCGGCCCGGAGACGGCGCCCACCTGAGGGTCCTCGAATTCGAGGGCAAGCCCCTTGAGCCAGGCCGGATCGACTTCGGCGTTGTCGTGGGTGATCGCCACCAATTCGCCGGTCGCCTCGGCCAACCCAGCGTTCAGACTCCTCGACAGGCCCGGGCGGACCTCCTTGATATACCGGCATGGAAAACGGCCGGCCACGTCGAAGATCCCTTCCCCCGGGCCGTTGTTGTCCACGAGAACCACTTTGTAGCGACCGTAGTCGAGCTGCAGGATCGATTCCAGACATCGGATCAGGCACTCCCTTCGATGGCGGGAGCAGACGATCACGGTGAACTCGGGCTGGCTCGACGCTCGCTCGATCCGTGCGTTCTCGAGCTCGAAGGTCTCCCTCACGTCGCCCCAGGGAAGGGTGGTGGGTGGTTGGTCCGGCCGCTGGATCCTTTCCCGGGCCTGGCGAAAGCGGAAGGGCGAGATTCCCTTCGGCAGATACTTTTCGAGGTCAGAGGCCACGGCCGAACACTTCTCACCGGTGACGAACAGCTTGCCGACCAATGAAAAACCGGACCGGAGGATCACCAAAAGGTTCTCATCGGTCTCCAAAAAAGGGATCTCGCACCCGGGACCCAGGACGTCAAACTCGACGATCCGTGTCGGCACGTCCTAACCCTACCGCTGGAAGCGGCTCAGCGCAAGGCATTCATCCTGCGAGCCATTGGGTTCCAGCGGAACGAATGGAAGTCGTCCGCTGCCAAGGACGGCTGAGGCCAGTGCAGCCGCGGACAAGCTCATCAAGGTCGACAGGGCAAAGTGAAGGGGGTAGCCCAGGGCCCGGGCCGAAAAACCTGACAAGGCACCGGCAGCTCCGGTCGCAATGACAACGAGACAGGCCTGCACGGTGTAGTCGGTGGCCTCGGTGCCCTTGTCGCAGGCGTCCATCATCGTGGTGAACAGAGAGACCGTGGCCATGCCGCTGGCCAGGTGTTCGAGGCCGCAGACGAGGAAGAGCATCACGGGATGGACCGCGCCAAGGGCCGGCAGAGCATACCCAGCCGCGGCCATTGACTGGATCAGGCCGCAAACGAAGACCGCCCTGCGCCGTCCCCATCGGCTCGCGAGATGTCCGCCGATCAGCGCGCCCGCCAGTCCGGCCACGCTGCCGCTGGTCCCGACGATCCACCCGACAAGCTCCATCGTGCATCCAAGGTCGACGAGCAGCGGTTTGGCCATGGCACTGGCCATGTGCTCGCCGAACTTGTAGGTGAAGAGAACGACAAACCAAAGGCCGATGCCGGGCTTGGTCAGGAAAGTGACGATCCGCCCGAAGCCCACGCCGGTGACTCGTCCGCGGGAGGTCGACCGTTCCGTGAAGAGCGCCACCGGGATCGTGGCAAGGCCCAACAAGACCGCCATCGACAGAAAGGTCGAGGACCAGCCGGCCCGCTGGAACACGATCAGCATCGCCCCGCCCCCGACGATCATGCCGACACGGTAGCCTGCGACTTGGATCGCGTTGCCGTGCCCCCGCTCCTCCGGATCGAGGAGATCGACCGCAAGACCGTCGGTTGCGATGTCCTGGGTGGCCGCCACCAGGTTGGTCAGGAACGTCCCCACTGCAAGCAGCAACAGTCCGTTCTGGGGCTCCACAAGTCCCATCCCAGCGAGGAACACCACGCCGATCGCCTGAAGAGGAAGGATCCAACCCCGACGGCGTCCGAACCGACTTCCATCGAAGCGGTCGATCAGAGGAGCCCACAGGAACTTGAACGCCCAGGGAAACGCAAGCAGCGAGGTCAGCCCGATGACCGGGAGGGAGGCTCCTGCCTGTCTCAACAGGACCGGCAGCGCCTGGACAAAAAAACCATACGGAAGCCCCTGAGAGAAATAGAGGCTGCCGAGCAGGCCCAGCTTGTGTCGCGAGATGGTCATGGAATATGGGGCCGACCTGGGAGATCGATCCGAATGCTGACCAGAGAGACGTGAAGGAGTCACGGTAGTATACACGGGTACGGGGTCAATGAGTGCTGAGCGTCTGAAGCTGCACCATGAAGGCGGCGCGCCTCGCCGCCGACCGCCATTCATGGACGGAGCGGGCTCGATCGAGGGAGTGAACCCGGGCATGGGAATCTCATGACAGAAACCGAACATCTATCGAGAGTTGATCGCTATCCAAATGCTGAAACTCTTGCGTCATAGTAGAGACAGCATTGCGTCCGAACGCACAAATAAAGGAGGACCCATGGTCCCGGCGTCCCTCCGGCGCTTCCTCCGAAACGCTTTCGATCTTCAGGCGATCATGGTCTGGGGTGTCACGTTCCTTGCTCTCCAAGGGTGCACGGTCCAGATCCCATCAGGCGGTACGACTACTCCTTCGGAGCCCTCCTCAACGGCGACCGTCGTTCCGACAGCCACGCCAGCCGTGGGGGCGACGACCACACCGACCCCTGTTCCGACCGCCACACAGACTCCCTCCTCGTCCACCACGGTTCCGCCGGAGTGTAAGCTCCTGAACGTCTCAACGACCGAGGCCAGTGGGTATGCCTTGGATACGAAGAACGTTTCCGAGACACAGAAGGTCACCCTGTACCGAGTGGCAGCCCAAACCACCTCGACCAGCCAGAAGGCGTGCAACACGGCCGGTTGCCATTCCTCCGTTCCCAGCGGTTCCGCTCCATCGAACCACAACGACGGGCGGCTGACCGTGACGACGACCGTCAATCCGACCCCCGTGGCAGTGGCCAGCACAGACGCCAATCTGGTTGGGAGCGACATCTCCGGCTATCCTCCCGGTAGCCCCAACCATGGGTTCCGATTCAGCTTCCAGTCGCTCGACTCCACGAAAAAACCCGTGTCCGGGGACCGGGTCTACGTGACCGGGCAGGGGTCTGGAGGACAAGCTTCGTCGGAGAGCAAGCAAGTGCCGTAGTCCGAGGTCCACACCGACCCGTCCGAGAAGAGCGCTTTCTTGGGGGACGACTGCGTGAGAACCCTGTTCCACGCGGAGCAGCCCGCCAATTGAAGTCCGAAACCTATGCCCTTGGGCCATTTGTCAGCGTGAGGGGAGACTGTTGCGGCAAAACGGAGAGTCCATGGGATCGACGTCCGGGCACCCATCCGCTCGGAGTTCGCTCGCGCGGCGACTGATGATGGTGCCGGGTGTCGTATTCCTCATGCTGCAGGGATGCGCGAGCCCGTTCCCACCGTCCGGCGCGAACGGACCTGAAGCCTCGATTCCCACGGCTTCTCCTCCCACCTTGGGGCCCGTGGCTCCCGCCCTGCCCACGCCCACGTCCCCACTCCCACCGGTGGACACGGCCATACCTGCGGAGTGCAAGCTCCTGAACGTCTCAACGGCCGAGGTCAGCGGATATGCGATCGACAGGAAGCGGGCATCGGAGACCCTGAAGGTCACGCTGTTTCGAGTGTCGGCGCAGACAGCCAGCGGAGGCCAAAGGGCATGCAATGCGGCCGGTTGCCATTCCTCCGTTCCCAGCGGTTCCGCTCCATCGAGCCACAACGACGGGCGTCTCGATGCGCCGATCACGACCACGAGTCCGACCACCGTCACGGTGGCGACAATGGATGCCAACTTGGAAGGGAGCACGATCGAAAGCTATCCTTCCGGTATCCCCGGCCACGGCTACCGGTTCACTCTCCAATCGGTCGATTCCGCGCAGAGGCCCGTTGCAGGGGATCGAGTCTTCGTGGCAGCCCAGGGAACCGGAGGCAGAGTCTCGTCGGAGACCAAAGTGATTCCATCAGCGAGTACGGGGGAATCGAAGTGCATCGAATGCCATGGGATGGTCCTGAGAGGTCGGATGCCTCCCAAACACCCGTCTTATGGAAACCTCGACTCGGCGACGGAGGCTGAGGTGTCCGAAGAGATTTGAAGAGGAGCCGGAAGGGACTCGAAAAAGCCAGAGAGGTGGAAAGATGGGCCTATCGAGGCGGCAGTTCCTGCAATACTGCGGAGCGGCGGCCAGTGCCCTTGGATTGACGAGACCGGAACTGGGATTGCTCCGCCGCGCGTTGGCGAGCCCGAACGCGCCTGCGGTGGTGTGGCTGCAGGGCAGTGGCTGCTTCGGCTGTTCGATCTCTTTCCTGAATCGGATCTCCACGACCCCACCGCTCACGGCTGCCGACGTCCTGATCGACATCGTCAACCTCACCTATCACCCGGCTCTCATGGGTGCCGCCGGAGAAGACGCTGCCAGATTGGCGCAAGCCACCTGCGACCAGGGCAACTTCATCCTCGTGGTCGAGGGGGGAGTCCCCACGGCTCATGGCGGTCACACCTGCGGGGGGTGGACCATCGGGACCGAGGAGGTCACGTTCGAGAAGGTCGTCCGTCAATTCGCGGCCCGTGCCAAGACCGTCATGTGCGTGGGAACATGCGCCTGCTGGGGCGGAGTCTCCGCGGCCCCTCCGAATCCGACCGGGGTGGTGGGTGTGCAGGAGCTCACGAAACGAGAGACGATCAACGTCTCGGGCTGTCCCCCACATCCGGACTGGATCGTCTCGACTCTCGCCCGAATCTTGGCCGGTGAAACCATCGATCTCGATGGCTTCGGCCGACCCACCCGGCTCTACGAAAAGACCGTGCACTACTTCTGCCCTCGAAAGAAGGAGAAATCGGCCGACACGTTCGGTCTTCACGGGCTCTGCTTGAAAAAACTCGGCTGCCGCGGCCGCGTCGTCGGCGCGAGCTGCCCCGTCGCTCTCTTCAACGGTGGTCGCAACTGGTGCGTCAAGGCCAACGCTCCCTGCATCGGCTGCACGAAGAAGGGTTTTCCTTTCAGGAAGCTTCATCGAAAGAGATCCGGTTGAGGTGTCCAAGCTCATGAAGAAAGAAGAATCCGTCTCGTTGTCCGGCCAATCGACAGACTCCGGGGCCACCGGTGCAGCCGCGAGCCGAGTGGCCCAGATCTGCGCGACCATCGACCCGGTGACCCGGCTGGAAGGTCACATGAAGGTCCAGGTTCAGATCGCGGCCGTGTCCGGAGTGCAGCAGGTCGTCGATGCCCGGTGTCAGGGCATGCTTTTCCGTGGATTCGAGAGGATCCTTGTGGGCCGCGACCCCGGCGACGCCCCGCACATCACGCAGCGGATCTGCGGAGTCTGCCCGGTCGCCCATGCCCAGGCCGCGGTCCTCGCGCTCGATCGAGCGTCGGGCATCCGCGTGCCGTCGAACGCCAGGATCCTCCGCAACCTCGTGGCCGGCGCGAACTTCATCGATTCCCATATCCTCCACTTCTACCATCTGTCGCTGCTCGACTTCATCGAGGGGCCCGGCGGGCCACCGTGGAGCAACGGATGGGCTCTGGACAGACGCTTTGGCACCGCAGCGGAGCGTTCGCTCGCCGAGAACTACGTGCGCGCTCTCGAGATGCGACGCAAGGCCCACGAGATGGGCGCCCTGTTCGGCGGACGATTGCCCCACCCTCCGACGTTCGTGGCCGGAGGCTTCACGGCGGTGCCACAGGCCGAGGACATCACAGCATTCAAGGGCTACATCCAGGAGCTCGTCGGGTTCATCAGCGGGGTGTACCTTCCCGACGTCGAAAGACTCGCGGATCTCTATCCGGATTATCAGGAGCTCGGCCGCGGCTTTGCCAACCTGCTGGCGTTCGGAGCGTTTCCGGTCGACGATTCCGACACACAAAAACTGTTGCCGGCCGGATTCGTAGCCGGTGCGAGCTCGAAGGTGGAAACGCCCAACGTGGACGGGATCACGGAGCACGTCGCTCACTCCTGGTACGAGGATCAAACGAGCAATCTCCGGCCTTCGGAGGGGCGCACCCAGACCGAATACCCCAAGAGCGAAGCCTATTCGTGGGTGAAAGCTCCCCGCTACAACGGCCTCCCGTGTGAGGTCGGTCCGCTGGCCCGAATGTGGATCCGTGGGGATCATCGGCGGGGCGTGTCGGTCATCGATCGACACCGTGCCAGGGCGCTCGAAGCCCTGCTGATTGCTCAGTCGCTCAGGCAATGGATCGAGGAGTTGCGGATCGGAGAGCCCGTCTACGCAGCCTGTTCCTCACCCGAATCGGCGTCTGCCGTGGGACTCTCCGAGGCGCCGCGCGGCGCGCTCGGTCACTGGCTGGAGATCGCATCATCCAAAATTTCGCGATACCAAGTCGTGACACCGACGTGTTGGAACTGTTCTCCCCGAGACGACGAGGGACGCCTCGGACCTCTGGAGCAAGCCCTGATGCACACGCCCGTCAAGGACCCCGCCCGCCCGATCGAGGTCCTGCGCGTGGTTCACTCTTTCGACCCGTGCCTCGACTGCGCGGTGCATTAGCTCTACACCAGAGATCGGCCAAAGCCGGAGGAGGGGCTTTTCCGGATCAGGGAAGACGTTCGCTCCCGTCTCGTTCAGACGGGCCGGAGTGAGCCTTCTCCTGGGTCCTCGCCATCTTCTCCTTGAGCTTCTGGAGAAGATCGCTCGCCTTGACCGTCTCTTCTTCCGTCACTTCGCCTTTCACGGTTCCAGCGAGGTCATACCTCGGCCCGCCTGCGATCAGGACTTTCTGATACCCTTCCGTCTTGGTGTACCTCTTGAGCGTCTCTCGAATCAGGATGCGGGAGAACTCCAGGTTCTGGGCGATGAGCTCCTTGAACAGGCCGATAGCCCACGGTCGGGCCTTAGACGGATCTCTCGGGAAGACGAGCGGCCAGCGAACGGACAGGACCTCCAGTACCGACGGAACCTTCTCCTTGAGGTGAGCCTCGTGGCGCTGTCTTCGATGACGCTCCTTCTCTTTCCTCTTTTCTGAAGACAGAGGAACGGTCACACGTTTTGGCTTTGCGTCCTTCGGTTTGGACGCCTTCGAAGCATCTCCCGTCGGTGTTGAAGACTTGGCCGGAGACTTGGAGGGGGGGCTGACCGGCAGGGTCCCGGCGCGGATCTGCGCTTTGAGCTGCTCCCGATGTCGATTTCGCTTTGGCACCGCTCACCTCCAGAGACGTCGAACACCCGATTGAACAGGTCGCAGTCTATCAGGAAGGAACCAACGGATCAACGGATCAGACGGACTCGGGTGCATGACGCCGGGGTGGCAAGGATCTTGAGGCGGAAAAGGGCGAATGTCTCTTTTCATGCGTCCGACGGCCGTTCCATCCTGAGCGCCCACACAAGGAAGCAGATCCCGAGACCGGCGATCATCGCGGCTTTGCCCCAGATCCCATGGGTCACGTGCGTCGACAGGATGGCCCCCACCTCGAGCACGAGCGAACCCGCCCCCAATGCCATGAGCCCCTGTCGATTCCAGACAGTCCCCAGGATCACAAGAAGCGCCCCCTGCGCCAAGGCCAGCCCCACGTGGATCAGAGGCGGTCGATGGAGCATCGGGTCGATCGACCATCCTGGCATGCTCTGGAGGAACGACACCGCGAACAGTATGGCAAACCCGACGAACGCGAGTTCATCACGCCGGAACGAACCGGCCGGCGCCTCGTCTCGGGCGAACGCCAGGGCCACGATCGCGACCGGGAGCAGATAGACCTCGGCTACTCCCACGTTCACGGCGTCCAGACCCAGGAACCAGGAGGCCACGAGAGCCAGGCCGGCCGGCAGAGCCAGACGCCGGTCGGACGATCGGGACCAAGCAACGGCGTGGCTGAGTCCCGCGATCGCCAGGGCCAGAGAGAACACGGGCTGGTTTAGACGGCCCAGGTAGCTCTCCGGATGCCAGGCCAGATCGAGAAGAAGAGCGCCGTTGGCGAGCGCCAACCCGCCTGAGAGCCGGTCTCGGCACGAGACCTCACGAAGAGGCAAGCCTTTCTGCGCGCGAGACGAACACGGACAAGGCGGTGGTGCGAACGAGCCCTCCTCGGCACGAGTGAGCGACCAGAATGAGCCAGCCACGAGAGATCCAAGCCCGAACACGACCGGGTCGAGCTGCGCGGCCCTCGTTCCGGCGTAACCGGCCACGAGGACAAACGCCAGGGCGATCTCGTCTTTTCTCACGAGGCCCGCTCCGATCGCGCCAATGACCGCGATCGCAGTCCGGACCGCGTCAGTCGCCCCCAGCATCCACGCGTACACGAGAACAGCGGCCGACAGGACCTCCATCCAAGCGGATTCGAACCACCAGGAAAACGAAAGGACAACGAGCGCGGCCGCTGTCACGGGAAGCTCCGGTCGTGCCGGATACAAATCCGGCGCGCCCAGAATCAGGATCGCAGTCGAGGCGAGTACGATCGGAAAGGACCGAGCCCCGGCCCTCAGTCCTGACAGCCCGAGCAGAACCGTGAATATGGGTGAAGGCATCCCCTCGCGCAAGGCGACACAAACGAGCTGAAGGCAAAAGACGGGGAGAGCCGGACGGCCGATCAACAGGACGAGAACGATCGTCCCAGGGGCAAGGAGGAAATCCTTGATCCAGACCAAATCTCCCTGCCACCGTAGCAGCACGAGCGGAACCAGGAAACCGACCAGTCCTGCGCCGGTGAGGAGCGCGAGCCGCCCGGAGCGAAGGATCCACGCGGTGGCGAGCGAACCGACCAGGGCAAGGACTCCCAGGGTCGGATGGTTCTGCCACAGGTCGATCGGATCGAGCACGGCCCAGACGAGCCCCGGCACGATGAACCACCAGGCTCCACTCCTCCATCCGGACAGAGCCATCAGCGGCGCGGCCACGGGCAAAATCCAGAGAAGGAGCGACACGGGACAACGGTCAGACAGAGGGGTCAAGATCGCGGCGAGAGCGGGGATCGCGACGATCGCTCCGCTGATCCGCTCATCAAAAGACCTCGCTCCGACCGTCAGAATCGCCTGCGCGAGCACGGTGACAAACAGGATCTCGGCCTGGGTCTTGGACCCGTCGATGGCCAGAGTCATCGCCTGGGCAAACGCGATCAACGCCGCGACCAAAGCGAACGATCCCTGCGCTTCGGTCCACACGGTCAGCCCAAGTCCGGCCACGGCGAACGCCAGACCGACAGTGAAGCTCCCGCAGTTCGAGCAAGCCATCCAGAGGGCGGCCAGCGAAAACGCGAGCGCTGTGCCGTGCAACCAACGCGAACACCTCCGCGGAGAAAGCCATTCCACGGGGAACCAGCATCGGGCGAGATCGAGGGGAAACGGAAGCCGGGATAGTCGCAAGAAGACGACCGAAAGGCCGAAGAGCGAAGCCTCCGTGAGGCCAGGTACGGCGTTGAGGTGTGGAAACTCGAGGGCCAACGAGACGATCGCCACGATCACGGTCACCCAGACTCGGGGAGGCGTGGCCGCCAGGGAGATCATGGACCAGATTACGACTCGAAACGAGGCTGGAAGGCCGATCCAAAGGATGGCCAACCGGGAGAGCTGATCCAGGGCGACCAGAGCCAGAAGACAGCCCACCCCGGAATGTCCGCTCCGCACGATCGCCCAGGCAGCAAGTCCCAGCGCCACCCCCGAGAGTAACTGGTGCGACTCCATCGGAAGGTCGAACGAGGCGAACGAAACCGCGACGGCAACCCAGGACGAGAGTCGACTTCCCAGGGAACTCCCGTCCGTCAAGAACCGTTCGGTCGCCGTGATTCCCAGAGCCAGCCCTGCGGTCAGGAGGGCACCCAGAGACTCCGAACCGTGGAGGGCTCGAATCGTGAGGGCGGTCGCGAACGGCAGGAGGGGATATCCGAGAGCCCGGGGGAATCGATGGGCGAAAAAGTGGGGAGCAACGGCCACCAACCCCAGGCCAACGGCCCAGGCCACGACCGCCAAGGAGACCTCGTCACCCTGGGCATACTGAAAGGCCAGTGCCACCAAGAGACCGAAGAGGCCCGGCCCCCAGAAAGGCCGGGTCCCATCTCGATCGGTGAGGTTCAGCGCCCTCGGAAGCGAGAGACCGGTCAGGGCGAGAACGGCCATGCCTTCCGCGTACGCAGGAGGCAACGCTTGGATCCGTCGGAGCCACAGGCCGAGCGCAAGATAGACGGCCAGATGGGAGAGATAGGCCAGCACGCTCCGGCGCGTGATCGCCCAAAGGAGACCGTCGAGTCCGGCCGTGAGAAGCACGACCCTGTAGGTGTCCCCGGTATCGACCAGGTATCCGGCTTCGACGGCGAGACGGAAGATCAAAGGAAACAGAAGCGATCCGCCGACGAGGAGCTGGACGGCCGCCATGCGAGGACGGACGAGATCGAGCGCAAGCCCCGCGACCAGGGATGTTCCGACGAGGCCCACCGACATCCAGAACCTCTCCGGAGCGGGAACGGGCGCCCACAGGAGAAAGAGCGCGGTCCCCGCAACCATGAGGAAGAGTCCCAGCGTCGTCAGCCAGAGAATGGCGCGGCTTCGCATGGTGTCACAACCTCCGATAGAAGGAGCCTCCGGCCGCGGCGACAAGAGATCTTTTCAAAGGATCCAGGGCGGACCGTCGACGCTCGGGAACGCATTTTGGGACATGTCGGGACAACCCTGCCCCGGTCTTCACCGCAGGCTCGATTCCTTCGGAACGACCGGCGGAACGACCGACGGAACGATCGACCCAAGACCTGGCGTTCCCGGTGGGGCGACGATCACCTGGACTTTGTCGGAGAGCCTCGAGATGGAGAGATAGTCGAGGAGCTTCGGGTTTTTCTCGATGATCGTCGCGATTCGCGACAGAGACTCCCTGTCTCCGTCAGCCTTCAGGATGGCAGCTTCCTTGAGGCTCTGGGCCTCGATCTGGCGAGTTTTGGCCTCGGTCTCAGCGGAGAGCAGACGCTCCTTGGACGATTCCTCCGCCTTGAACCGCAGGATGGCAGCTTCCTTCTGGGTCTGGGCGAGTTTCGTGTCCATCTGTGAGAGGAGCACCTTTCCCCGTTCTCGCTCCTGGATGGCAGCCATCAGGGTGGGTTCAAAAGTGACGCCCTCGACGACGACCCTCTCGACCAAAATCCCGTGCTGTTTGAGATCAGAAGTGATCTTCTGGAGCACAGTCCGTCCGAACTCCTCACGACCTTCCGTGGAGAAGACATCGTCCGCCTTGCTCCCCGCCAGGACCGCGAGGGCCTTACCCACGACGAGCGGTTTGAGAAGAGTCTCTCTAAAGGCCGCCCCCAGAGTGTTGACCACCTGGACGGTCATTGACGGATCCACTCGGTAGACCACGGAGAGAGACAGGTCGATCTTTCGGCGTTCGACCGAGTACCCCTGGATCTCGTAGCTCGTGAGCGCGGCTCGGAACGGCAGCGCGTCGAGAGACCTGTGGTACTCCTCCGGATACTTGACATCCTTGACCACGAACGAGTCGATCCGTACCCCTTTCGGTACCTTCGCCCCGAGTACCTCCGCGATCGACTTCTCGAGCATGTCCCGCTTGTCGAAAGCCTGGTCCCGGCTCCACCGGCAGGCCTCGGCCGTGAGGGTCTCGGTCAGCCGATTCCGAAGAGCGGTCTCCAGGGCATAGAAGTGACCGAAGGATTGACACAACCCCACGACCTCGTTTTGTACGAGACTCACGTTCAGTATGGTCTCGAGCTGGAAAGGAAGCCGTTCGCGGTCGAAGACCTTGAGATCGACGGAGATGCCGTGGATCGTCGTCGGGAACATCTCGACGCGAACGACGAACGGGCGACGCCAGTACCATCCCGGTTCGAGGACCCGGTCGAGGATGGGTCTATCGCCGACGTTGACGAGGACCACCCCGACGCTCCCATGGGGAACCACGTGGAAGCCCGATCCAATGAGCATCAAGACCAAAACGAGACCGATCCCGTAGAGCGCCAGTCGCACGAAACTCGCGAACATGCCCTCTGGACCTCCCATCATCCATTCGACCGCAGGCGTGGCCGGGGATTCGAGCCGGGAGCCTGTGGAGGTCCCCGCTCTTGACTACATATAGCAGAGCCGCTCCCTGGTCACAACAAGAAGTCCGACCCGGTCAGTCCAGCCGACCGCGAAGCCACTGGACCGGACGCGAGGAGACCAAGTCGTCAAAGAGCGAATACGCGACCGGCGTCAGGAGCAGAGTGATGAGGAGACACAGGCTCTGGCCTCCGATCACGACGATCGCCATGCCCCGCCGGCTCGCCGCACCCGGACCGGTCGACAGCGCCATCGGGATCATCCCCGCGATGAGCGTCAACGTCGTCATCAGGATCGGGCGCAGTCGGGTGGCATTGGCGTGGAGAATCGCCTTCAATCGCTCCATTCCGGTCTCGCGGAGGGTGTTGGTGTAGTCGACCTGGAGGATCGAATTCTTCTTCACGATTCCAAACAGCATGAACAAGCCCAGCATCGACCAGAGGTTGAGCCGTTCGCCGACCAGCACGAGCGCGAGAATTCCAAACGGGATGCACAGAGGGAGAGAGAGGAGGATCGTGATCGGATGGACGAAACTCTCGAACTGTCCTCCGAGGATCATATACATAAACACAGTGCTCAACAGGAAGGCCACGATGAATCCGTTCACGAGCTCGCCCATGTTCTTGCCTTTCCCGATGAACTCGGCTGTGTAGCTCCTCGGGATACTCATGGACCTCAGGATCCCGTTGACCTTCGACTGGGCCTCGCCCAGTCCGAGTCCCTGGAGGTTCGCGTAGACCATGACCTGCCGCTCACGGTTGTATCTCCCGATCTGGGTCGGACCCAGACCCGATCGGACCTCGGCGATGGCGGAGATCGGGAGGAGACCCTCTCTCGACCGCACCGGCATCTGGGCAATGAGGTCGGGACGATTGCGGTACTTCTCCATCAATCGAACTCGGACCTCGTACTCCTCGCCCTTGACCGAGTCCCGATACCGGGTCACCTGCTCCTCGTCACCGCCGATCAAAGTCCTGAGAGTCGAAGCGACATCGAGCACGTCGATCCCGAGCGACGCGGCCCGGGAGCGATCGATGGCGACGTCGAGCTCCGGCTTTCCGGCCGACAACGACGAGTCGACATCGACCAGTCCATGGGCCTTCTTGAGCCGGACAACCAAGTCGTTCGTGATCGTGCCGAGTACTTCCAGATCCGGCCCCTGAAGCGAGAGCATGAGATCGGACTGTTTGCCGCCTCCTCCGATCGAGTTCACGACGCTGACCGTCGCGCGTAACGTCGGGTACTCCCGGGCAAGGAACTCCCTGGTTTCGCGCATCAGGTCGAATTGAGTGATGGTGCGCCGATTGAGATCGGTCATCCCGACGTAGACCTGCCCCTCGTTCGACCCGGCTCCGGATTGGTCTCCGATCGTGGCGAGCAGGTGCGAGACCGTGCTCTTCTTGCGAAGCCATTGTTCGATCTCGGCCAGCACTCGCGAGGTTTCCGAGACCGACGCGCCTTCTTTGAGCTTCACGCTCACGGAGAATTCCGACTGATCATCGTTGGGAACGAAATCCATGCCGACGTGCTTGAACAAGGGCACGGCCGCGACGACGCAGGCGATCGAGATCGCGACGACGATCCGGCGATGGTTCATGCTGCGTTCGAGCAGCCACATGTAGACGGTCTCGAACAGGCGGTAGAACCAGGACCCTCGGCTTTCGCCCTTGGTGCCGTGGACCTTCAGGAAGTGGCCGCAGAGCATCGGCGTGAGCGTGAACGAGACGAACAAGCTCACCAGGATCGAGAAGGCCATCGTGAGACCGAACGATCCGAGGAACCGACCCACGATGCCGGGGATGAACGCAACCGGGACGAAGATCACGACGAGCGAAAACGTCGTCGCCATGACCGCGAGCCCGATCTCGCGAGCGGCGTCGCTTGCGGCTTTGCGGCGAGGCTTTCCGAGCTCCTCCATATGGCGGAACGCGTTCTCGTGGACCACGATCGCATCGTCGATGACCAAACCGACCGCGAGGGTGAGCGCCAAGAGCGTCATGCTGTTGAGCGTGAAACCCATCAGCCACATGAGACTGAACGTGGAGATGATCGACGTCGGGATCGAAAGAGCCACCATCAGAGTCGTGCGAACATCCTTCAGGAAGAAGAGCACGACCAGGCTGGCGAGGATGGCGCCCAGGACCAGATGCTCCATCACGGCATGGAAGCTCGCGAGGATGAAACGGGATTGATCCCGAATCGTGGTGAGTTTCATCCCGGACGGAAGCGAGGTCGAGAGAATAGCCAGCTTGGCCTTGACCGCGCGCACGACGTCGACCGTGTTGCTCCCCGATTGCTTCTGGATCGAGAGAGCCACGGCATTGGTTCCGTCGAACCGGGCGAGAGAACGTTGCTCCTCCTGGGCGTCGGTCACGGTCGCCACGTCCCGCACGCGAATCAGAGCGCCCTCGACCTGCCGGATGATCACATCGCCGAACTCTTCGACGCGTTCGACTCGCCCCAGGGTCCTCACGACGATGTCAGAGGGTCCGGTCTCGACTCGCCCTCCGGGCACCTCGACGTTCTGTCGCGTCAGCGCTTGCTTGACGTCGAGAGGGGTCAGGCCATGGGCCTTGAGGGCGTCGGCATCGAGAGCCACGTGGATCTCGCGCAGGCGGCCACCGATGAGGCTCACCTGACCGACCCCCAGCACGGACTCGATCGATTCCTTGATCTGTTTGCGGGCGAACTCGGTCAGCTCCCGGGGCTGCATCGAAGCCGATACGACCACGGTCAACACGGGGGAGGCGTCCGGATCGATCTTTTCGATGACCGGAGATTCGGTCCCCTGCGGCAGCTTGCTCACCACGCGACCGACCCTGTCCCGCACGTCCTGCGCGCACTCTTCCGCGTCACGGCTGAGTTTGAAGGCGACGACCACCATGGAGAGCGACTCGTAGGACGAGCTCCTGAGCTCGTCCACTCCGGAAATGGTATTGACCGCCTCTTCGATCACCTTGGTGACCTGCGACTCGACCTCGACCGGTCCGGCACCTGGGAAGGTCGTTCTGACGATGACATAGGGAAACTCGATCTTCGGGAAGAGATCGACGCCGAGCTCGCGGTAGCTGAAGGCGCCCAACACGACGAGCGCAGACACGAGCATCGTTGCGAACACGGGACGGCCGATACACAGATCCGCAAGCTTCATGACTCACATCCTGCCCTTGTCGGTCTTTGCCCGGATGGCTGCCACGGCACTGGAGGCGTCGAGCTCCACCTTCGCGAACATGCCCGGGACGAGAAGGGCCGCGGCGTTGGCCACCTCGATCTCGACCTTTCCGTTCCGGCTGCGGGCATCGACCCACGGATACACATTGGTGACACGCCCGGCGAACGGACGATCCGGATAGGCTCTCACGAACACCCGCGACTGCTGGCCCATGCGGACCCTGGGGAGATCCGCCTCCGGAAGGTCGACGATCGCCTTGAGCGTCGAGATCTCGCCGAAAACGCAGATCGCGGTCCCCTGCTGTGAGGCAGCGCTCACGTTCATGCCCTCGACGACCAACTTCTGGAGAACGGTCCCGTCAAACGGAGCCTTCACCTTTGTTTCCTCGAGACGCAGATTGGCGAGCTTGAGCAGAGCCCGGGCCCGGTCGACCTCGGCCTTGCACGCCTTGCGGTCCTCCATCCTGGGCCCCTGGCGGACCAAGGACAAGGTACGCTCGGCCGAAACGACCCGTGCCTGGGCAACCTCGAGCTCGCGTTTCGCCGCGTCGACCGACTGCTTGGAGACGCCGCCGCTTGCGTGGAGTCCTTCCACGATCTCCAGGTTCTGCCGGGCGTTCTTCTGGACCGCCAGGGCGGACGCCAGATCCGCCGCGGCCCGGTCGCGCTCCTGCGCGCGTCCGCCGGCCTCCATGGCGGCCAGGCGACTCTCGGCCGCATCGACCGCAGCCTGAGCCTCTGCCAGCGAGATCTCATAGTCGGCCGGGTCGATCTCGACGAGCACCTCGCCCGCCTTGAACGACACCCCCTCGCGGATGTTGACCTTGACGAGCCGGCCGGCGACCCTGGGCTGCACGCGCAGCTCCACCCGAGCCTCCAGGCTCCCGGTCAGACGAAGCGGCCCGCCGGAAAGATCGGGGACCGATGACGCTGTCTGGGCATGGGCCGTCGCTGCGATGATCGTGACGATGGCCAGTACAGGAATTGCTGATTTCATTGCGAAGTCCTCCTGGTCACCCGCGTTTGGGCTGATCGTCCAAGCCCACGGTGAGACCCTGAGCCTGTTCGAGGCGGCAGAGCGCCACCGAGTAGTCGCGCCGGGCACGGGCGCGGTTGGTTCTCGCCGTTGTGAGGGCGAGCTGGGTATCGAGAACCTCGAGGTAGGTACGGGCGCCGAGCTTGTAGCCTTTCTCCGCAATCGCGAGCGCCTCGGTCGCTTGGCGGACCGCCGTCTCGGTCGCGTCCAGCACGGCTCTCGACTGATCGACCAGAGCGAGAGCCTGTAGAATCTCGAGCCGCGCCGTCTGGAGCTGCGCTTCGAGGTCGCTCTTGGCCTTCTCGTGCTGCGCGCTCGACTCCTCGACGCGTCCCTTGGTGAGGTGGCCGTCGAAGATCGGAAGGTTGAACGTAATTGTGGCGGTCCGAACCTCGATCTCCTCATCGAGAGGGTAGCGCTGGCCCCGGCTCCGTTCGTACTGCGCGGAACCGACCAGGGTCGGCAGGTACCCGGCCTTGGCTGAACGGACTGTTCGCCGAGCCGCTGACAGGCGCTCCCGAGCGGCTGCCAGATCGGGTCTCTTGGCCATGGCCCGCGCGATCAGCTCGTCCGGGGACGGCAACATCGCTGGCACGAGAAAATCGCCCTGAGGTTCGAGCCGCGTTTTGGGATCGAGCCCCAGGAGATTGGCCAGGCTCTGGCGGGCGATTTCTCGATCGTACGTCGCCTGGATCAACTGAGGACGCACGTTGGCGAGCTGCACCTCGGCGCGAAGCACGTCGAGTCGCGCCGACGTCCCGGCCCGCTCGTTGACGCGAGCCTGCGCGAGCTGGCGCTCGACCTGTTCCACGGTTGCTTGCTGCACGCGGATCAGCTCTCCGGCGAGCAGGAGCTCGTAAAAGGTCCGCTTGACCTGGGCGACCAGATCGACCCGGACCTTCTCGACATCGAACAGGACGGCCGCAGCGGTCCGTGCTGAGGCGCGGGCGTTCGCGTAGCTGCCGACATCCACGATCGGCTGAGAAAGCGTCACGCGCTGGGCCGTGACTTTCTCCGCGAAAATCACCCCGCCCGAAGGCTGGTAACTGCCCGAGAAGAAGTCCTCCAAAGACTGGTGAGCCTCGAAGGCGACCGCGGAGACCTTCGGAAGGATCGCGGATCGAGCCTGTTTCTTTCGTCCGGAGGCGATCGGTCCAGCCTGGGAGGCCGAATGGAACTGCGGATTGGCCTCGACAGCGCACCGCAACGCCTCAACCAACCTGATCGGGGTGGACCTCACCGGTGTGTTAGCCCCGCAGGGTTCCTCCGCCGCCATCGCAGGCATTGCCGCGACCGTCAGCGCGAGGATCATGAGCATGGGCCCCACGGATACGAGTGCTGACTTCACGACCGCTCCTCCCATTTTCTAAACGAGAGTATTCACTCTCGCTTACTGCGTCATCGACATCGCAGAAGAAGAAAAGAAGGGGACAAAGAAGAGATTTTGTTAGCAACGACACAGTCCTTCAGCTCGTGGTTTTCGGTGACGGGGTGGCTGGTGGCGTCTTCCTTATCACCGGCAGCGTTCCCTTCACCGAGGTGCTCCTCGCCTCTCCCGGCGGCGGAGGTATACTGCCTCTACCAGAGGAGCGCCAGAACATGTTGAATCGGAAGCGCCCGGACTCGGACGAACTTCTCAGACGGATCGAGGAAGAAGAGCGCCGAGGCGTCCGCGGAAAGCTGGTGATCTTCTTCGGCGCCTCGCCCGGCGTTGGCAAGACCTACGGCATGCTCCGCGAGGCGTGGGAGCAGAAGAAGAACGGCCGGGACGTCGTGGTCGGTATTGTGGAAACGCATGGCAGTCCGGAGACAGACGAGCTCCTTTCCGGACTCGAAGAGCTCCCGCGCTGTCCCGTCACGCACCGGGGCATCGAGTTCGCCGAGTTCGATCTGGATCTCGCCTTGAAGCGTCGACCCGGTCTCCTTCTCGTGGACGAGCTCGCCCACGCCAACGTCGAAGGCTCCCGCCATCCCAAGCGATGGCAGGACGTGGAAGAGCTCGTCGATGCCGGAATCGACGTGTTCACGACACTCAACGTCCAACATCTGGGCAGCCTGAACGACGTCGTTGCCCAGGTCACCGGGATCGAGATGCGCGAGACGGTTCCTGACTCGATCTTCCAGCAAGCTCACGAGATCCGGCTCGTCGACCTTCCCCCGGACGAGCTCCTCGAGCGGATCGGCAAAGGCAAGGTCTACGTTCCGGAGCAAGCCCGCCGCGCCAAAGACAACTTCTTTCGTCGGGGGAACCTGATCGCTCTGCGCGAGATGGCGCTCCGCAGTACGGCAGACCGGGTGGACGCCCAAATGCGGCAATACCGTCGGGAACACGGGATCAAGCACAGTTGGCCGATCTCGGATCGCGTGCTGGTCTGCCTGAGCTGGAGCCCGCACTCGCCCCCACTCATCCGGGCCGCCTGCCGCATCGCCTTGGGGCTGCACGCGCGCTGGTTCGCGGCGTACGTGGAGATTCCAAGCCGCGTACTCTCCGAGCAAGACCGCTCCCAGCTCCTCCGGAACCTGCGTCTGGCTGAGGAGCTTGGCGCCACCGTGGCCACGCTGACCGGAGAGAATGCCGCGGATGAAATCATCCGGTTCGCTCAAGAACGAAACGTAACCAAGGTCGTGGTGGGGAAACCCCGTTTCTTCTCATGGAAAGAGCGACTGTTCGGATCTTTCGTCGAGCAGATCACGCTCAAAAGCGGAGAGATCGACGTCCTCGTCACCGGCGGTCAGGACGGATCCTCGCCTCCCGAGTCAGAGGAAGCCTCGCAGAGACCGTGGTTCAAGGCCGACCGTGTCCTGGCCTATCTCGCGGCCACGGGGATGGTCCTGGTCGTCTCGCTCGTTGGGTGGCTCCTCTTCGGGCGTTCCCACCCCACGGCCGTGGTGATGCTCTATCTACTCGGAGTGATGCTGATCGCACTGACCTTCGCCTTCGACCACAAACCCTCTCTCACGGCGGCGGTCCTGAGCGTCCTGGCGTTTGACTTCTTCTTCGTCCCTCCCTACTACAACTTCGCCGTGGCGGACCTGCACCACTTGACCACATTCGGAGTGCTGTTCTTCGTGGCGGTCACGGTCAGCGGCCTGACGAGACGCGTCCGGGCACAGGCCGACACGGCCCGTGAGAGGGAGCGCTGGACAACGGCCCTCTACTCGCTGAGCCGGGAGCTCTCGGGCACGGTCGTGACCGAGTCGCTGGTCGACATCGGAGCGCGTCACATCGAGGAGGTGTTCGATTGCCGGGTGGTGCTCTTCACGACCGATGCCACGGGCCAGCCGACGCTGGTCCGCGGTGTCGCCGAGGACAACGCGGACGAGAGCTCGCAGCAGAGCAGCATCATCGGCTGGGTCCTCCAAAACGGACGTGCGGCCGGGCTCGCCACGGGAACCCTTCCCAATGCCAGGGGCCTGTACCTACCACTGACGGGAGCCCATGGCAGGTTGGGGGTGCTGGGCGCCATTCCGGCTGATCGGAAAAGGTTCGACGACTCGACTCAAAGACGACTTCTGGAAGCGTTCGCCTCCCAGGTCGCCCTGGCGCTGGAGAGGACCATCCTCGCGGACGAAACACGGCGGGCACGGATCGACGCCGAAAGTGAGGAGTTCCGGAGCGCCCTGCTGGGCTCGGTCTCGCATGAGCTCCGTACCCCGCTGGCCGCCATGACCGGTGCCGCCAGCACGCTCCTCGCGGACGACGAGAGAATCGCCGAGCCGACCCGGCGGGAGCTCCTCCAGTCCATCTCGGATGAGTCGGACCGGCTCAACCAACTCGTTGGGAACCTCCTCGACATGAGCCGGCTCGAGTCCGGCTCGACCGACACGAACCGAGAGTGGCACCCTCTGGAAGACATCGTGGGCTCGGCCTTGAACTTCATGGATCAACGCCTCGCCGGCCGACAGGTCAAGGTCCAGCTTCCGGAGGAGCTTCTCCTGATCCGGGTCGATGCAGTCCTGATCGAGCGCGCGCTCGTCCATCTCCTGGAAAACGCGGTCGAGTACACCCCGGCCGACAGCGCCATCGAGATCAACGCCCGGGTCGGCGAGGGAGCAGTCATCGTCGAGGTCATCGATCAGGGTCCGGGTATTCCCACAGAGGAAAGAGATCACATCTTCGACCGGTTTTATCGACTGCCAGCCAGCCGGTCCCGGCCAGGGACCGGACTTGGCCTCTCGATCTGTCGCGCCATCCTCAAGGCCCACAACGGGCGCATCTGGGTCGAATCCCGCACCGGGGGAGGGTCGGTTTTCAAGCTGGCCCTGCCGCTGGAGGACGTGCCGGACGAGATTGGCAAGCAGGGACTTCCCGAGGTAAGCTCTCGCAATGGCTGAGAGAGAACCGGTCACGTCCCAGAGCGGTCCTCTGGTCCTCGTGGTGGACGACGAACCACAGGTACGACGCTTCCTGCGGGCCGCCCTCGAAGGGAACGGATACCGCGTCGTTGAGACCGAGACCGGCCACGCCGCCATCACCCAGGCCGCCACTCGCAACCCGGACATCATCCTCCTCGACCTCATGCTGCCCGACGTCGACGGGTTCGAAGTGACCCGCCGGATCAGAGAATGGACGACGATCCCGATCATCATCCTCTCTGTCCGGGGTCGTGAACGGGACAAGGTCGAAGCCCTGGACCTGGGAGCCGATGACTACGTCACCAAGCCGTTCGGCGCACCGGAGCTCCTGGCCCGGGTCCGGGTTGCCTTGAGACACCGGGATCGACAGATCGGGGGCCCCCCCGAAGCGAGCTTCTCTCTGGGTGACCTGCGAGTGGATCTGAGCACGCGGCAGGTTTCTTTGGGACGAAGAACCCTTCACCTCACCCCCACCGAGTACAACCTGCTCGCAGTGCTGATACGCCACGCAGGCAAGGTGGTGACCCATCGCCAGCTCCTCACGGAGGCCTGGGGGCCGGCGTATACGTCTCAGACCCAATACCTGCGCGTGTACATGCGACAGCTCAGACACAAGATCGAGCCCGAGCCGACTCGCCCCCGATTTCTCATCACGGAGCTCGGCGTTGGCTACCGGCTCAAGGTGGAGTAAGCGCCGCATTTATACCGTCCTTATGGGACGGCCCGACACCTTTACACCGTCCTTACGCATTTCTGAGTATGCTTTGCGCCGTCGGCAAAGCACCTCATCGGGACTTAAGTCCGTCGTGCGATTCCGGCAAGATAGCTCCTGACACGGCGTACGTCGTCCTCGGATGCGACGGTCGCTGAGCCATCGCTGAGCCATCGATATGTCAGACGACGGATCTCCTCCGACCCTTCATCCAGAGCCACCGGCTACGGAACCCACCGGCAAGGTCATCACTCCAGCCCGCGCGCTGGTCGTGGGCAGCGTGATGTTTTCGTTCATCTCCTGCTGGCGTACGGCAGCCGTTGTCCTCTGCGATCTGGCCAGCACCGCCTACTATATAGGAGGGATCGTCGAGCAGAGCATCGGACCGGCGATGCCGTGGTTCATCGCCGCGGTCATGCTCTTCACCTACGCCGTGCGGTCGGTCTACATGGAGAGCTGCGCGATGTTCGTGCGCGGCGGCGTGTACCGCGTGGTCAAAAGCGCCATGGGTGGCTTCCTGGCCAAGGTCTCCGTCTCGGCCCTGCTCTTCGACTATATGCTCACGGGGCCGACCAGCAGTGTGTCGGCGGGCCAATACCTGATGGGGCTTCTGATCGACTCGCTGGCCTTTTTGGCCCCGGCCACGCACAGACACCTGGGTCTCCAGGACGCGGCCGTGAGAGATGTGATCAAGAGATGGGGTTCGGTATGCGTAGCCGTACTGATCACAGGATACTTCTTTCGACAGAACGTTCTGGGGATGCGCGAGGCGAGCGGCAAGGCCCTCAAGATCATGGCCGCGACGAGCGTCGTGATCGTGCTGGTTCTCGTGTGGGGTTCGATCACGGTCGCGGTGAGAGGGCCGATGAACCGGCTCCATTTTCTTCCCGACTTCTCGAAGAAGGTCGAGTACCAGGTCGTCAAGGCGAGGGATCGGGTCACCGGGGAGACGAAAGAGGTCTGGGCGATCGACCCCAGCACCGGCAAACCCCAACCGAAGCGAGACGCGGTCACCGGAAGAATCATGCCGAAGCTGAACCCGGTCACCGGAGAACAGGACGACCCTCTGGGTTTCCTGCCGCGAGTCGCTCCCGAGTTCGCTGAGAAGCTACGCAAGCCGACCAGCTGGCTTGGGCTCTTCGGTCTCCTGGGGCTCGTGCTCGCATTCGGCCATTCGATTCTTGCCATGAGCGGAGAAGAGACTCTCGCCCAAGTGTACCGAGAGGTCGAGGCACCCAAGCTGTCCAACCTGAAGAAGGCCGCCTTCATCGTCTTTGTCTACAGTTTCATCATGACCGTCGGCATTTCGATCCTCGCGGTGCTCATCGTGCCTGACGAGGTTCGGATCAAGGACTACGCTGACAACCTGATCGGCGGCGTTGCGATGTACGTCGTCGGACCGCCGATCGCCCGGCTTCTGTTGAACGTCCTCGTCGTGGTGGTGGGCTTCCTCATTCTGGCGGGCGCTGTGAACACATCGATCATCGGCGCCAACGGCGTGCTCAACCGGGTTGCCGAAGACGGAGTGATGCCCTCGTGGTTCCTCAGGCCCCATCCCCGCTACGGGACCTCTCACCGGATCCTGCGGCTCATCGCCGGGATGCAGCTCCTGACGATCCTGGGGAGTCGTGGCGACGTCTATGTTCTCGGAGAGGCATACGCCTTCGGTCTCGTGTGGTGCTTCGTCTTCAACAGCCTCTCCATGCTGCTTCTCCGGTTCAGGGATCGAAGCCCGAGGGAGTACAAGGTCCCTCTGAACGTCCGGGTCAGAGGCGTCGAGGTGCCTGTCGGACTTGCGCTGATCTTCTTGATCCTCCTTTTCTCCGCCGTGTCGAACACTCTCACAAAGGAGATCGCGACCGTTGGTGGCTTGGCCTTCACGACCCTCTTCCTGACGATGTTCACGATCACCGAACGGCTCGGCGCTCGACGCACGGCAAGCGAGGAGGTCCCGGAGCGGCTGACGCAGTTTAGCCAAAAACCAGCAACCGGCGTGGACCGTGCGTCGCTTGAGCTGGCGAAGCCTTACTGCCTGCTCGTGTCGATCCGGTCGAGTCAGAACCTTTTCATGCTCGAGAAGGCGCTCTCGGAGACCGATCCCGAAATTACCGACATCGTGGTGATGACGGCGAAGGTCGTGCGATGGGTCGAACCGGTTTCGACCGAGGTCTCAGAGCTCGACAAGTACGATCGCGACTTGATGACCGCGGTGCTCGACCGGGCCGAGGCCGCGGGCAAGACAGTGATCCCTCTCATCATCCCGACGAACGACGCCCTTTACGCCATCGTCCGGACGGCGAAGGACCTGAAGGCCAACCAGCTCGTCGTGGGCCTCTCCAATCTGAGCAGTGCCGAGGATCAGATTTCCGTGTTGGTCAGGGAGTGGCGAAAGGTGAACCAGGAAGTGAGCGTGCGAGCTCCTCTGAGCGTTCGCGTATTGAGCAACCTCCACGACATTCGCTACGACGTAGACGGAGGAAACCGGATCCCGACGTTCGCGGAGCGGCGGGCCCGGTCGGTGGCGGAGCTTCGTTGGGCCGGGGTGGGCGTCCAGAAGGTCCTGGTGCTCCACGATGGGAGCCCGTACGGCAGCGACCTGTTCGCGGCGATGCTCACGGTGCTCGACCCAGGGGTTGAGCTGGCCGTTGTTCGCGCGCCCAGCGGCAGGCGGACCGCCGTTGACGGCGAGGCGATCCTCGAGCGCGATCGACTGCTCGCCGAGCATCTGAACCGCAGGATCCGGCTCGTGCCGAACGGTGGAGACCCGGTCAGCATAGCCAGGGATGGGAACCACGGCCTCATCGTCGTGCCCCTGGCCAACGATAGATCAGAGCCGCCGGAGCCTTGGGTCACGGACATCCTGGCGAGAGCCCATTGCCTGGTCCTCCTCGCTGCGCCCCCCGCGATCCCCAAGGAAAGAGCCGAACCCCACGAGCCTCGGCAGGGGGTTGGCGAGGTCCTCCCGTAGACGGGGCTCGATTCCCTCGAGAAGCTCTCTCACCCTCAAGATCGGCTGAGACTGAGGCCGCATCCGTATCTGGAGCAGCCGCCAGCCCACCGGGCGCACTCGACGTGGTGTGGCGTCTCGCACGATCCGCAGACCATTCTCGGACCGTTGTCGCTCGCGCCACAGATCGGACAGCGGAAAAGCTCTCCTCCGGAGTGGACCTCGCCAAACGACCTCGTCTCGGTCTCGGCCTTCACGGGCGTGCCGTCGATCAGGGCTACGGCAAGACCCAGCAACGCCACGAGGCTGAACGAAAAGCCGGCCATCACGTTGCCCCATGCTGCGGGCTCGGCCTCGAACCAGGTGATGGACGAACGCTCTATCGAGCAGGAGACGACGATTCCGGCAACCAGCAGGGAAAGGCGGACCATTCTTCGGCCTCCCGCGCTTCGGGCGCGCTCGGGCACATTATAGCCCGGCCACGCCCCTCTCCGCAGAAAGCCTCCCCGTCCCTCATGTACCCGTCCATTTGGGCTCGATTCACTGAATGGATCGGGTCTGGAGAAGGCTTGCTCCGATCCGAAATCCTTCACCTAGTTCCTGTAGACCAAGCGACAATGACTTTCTTGGACCATCGAGAGTTTACTCCCCTGGACCCCAGATGTGCCCCGGATGCAAGGAAGAACGAAGTCGACGCGACCCCCCACTCGACATCACCGTTCCAAAGGTGGTGGGGGACCCCCGAGGTGTACAGAGA
>Ga0074195_1001156_pt1 | contig 39873 bp, 38 predicted proteins | sample EPASupsiteHSE623_FD_64525 | JGI IMG/M metagenome (GOLD analysis project Ga0074195, IMG submission 64525) | Bioremediated contaminated groundwater from EPA Superfund site, New Mexico - Sample HSE6-23 | ecosystem: Environmental > Aquatic > Deep subsurface > Groundwater > Contaminated ...
GGATATAAGGGGGGGTCATAAAGTATAGGAAGTATTTGGGCAGTGAGTGAGTCTTGTCCGGTATTTATCATCAAATTTTTAAAGAACTCCTGACTGCAAGCAGGAATTATCTTGTCCTCTGCATAGTGGTGGTGAATGCCGTTACTGAAGAAAACGCGCTTGGCATAAACAAGAAAATTTGCATACTCCTCGTTGTTCTTGTCTCCCTGATAATTATCAAGAATGGTTTCCAGAACTTTACGAATCTTAAGTCCGTATTTGAAGTTTTGATCCCAGAATATATCCCTGCCGCTTTTGGCAGCCTCGCTCAGGTGATATATGTACTCCTTCTGCATAAGTGTGAGAGAGTCCCATCCCGGAACCTGATACCGGATTACCTTGATATCGGCAAACTCGTCTGCAAGATATTTGAAAGGTTCCTGTTTTACATCTTTAGGACCATTTTGGCAAGAGATTGCAAAAAGCCCTGTCACGGTTGCAAATAGCATAATTTTATAAATGTTCATGTTAATTAATTTTTAACAAATATATGGTTTTTTGGCTAAATTTGCCCGACCCATACTTCTGTCAAATTACATTTTATATTATGCAAGGTATTTATACAATTCTGCTGCTGGTCGTAGCTAACATATTTATGACAATTGCCTGGTACGGACATCTGAAACTGCAACAAAACGGTATGATTGGTAATTGGCCTTTGTACGGAGTTGTTCTCTTCTCCTGGATGATTGCTTTGGTTGAGTACTCATTTCAGGTGCCGGCAAACAGGATAGGATATATAGGAAACGGAGGTGTCTTTACATTAATGCAATTAAAAGTCATTCAAGAAGTTATTACGTTAGTGGTGTTTGTTGTCTTTACATCTGTTCTTTTTAAAGGCGAAATACTGCAGTGGAATCACTTTGCAGCTTTTGCCTGTCTTATATTGGCCGTATTCTTTGTCTTTATGAAGTAGTCAGGAAAATAAGTACATTTGTTCAAATTAACAGAAATTCCCGGGATGAGAAGAGTCAGAAACATAGTGTTCGTAATTGCCATTGGATTGTTTTCTACAATCGTTTCCTGTACAAAGGAGAATGACGATCAACCGGAATTCCGGAGAGTTGTAATTCTTTATTTTGCTGCAAACAACAATTTGAGCAGCTATGCAGCAAACAACATAGATAATCTTAAACAGGGATTTCTTCCGGAAGAGGAGAGCAGAAATATACTGCTGGTCTATTCGCACCTTACAGGGTCGCTTCCCAAGCTTCTCAGACTTTATAAAGATGAAACCGGCAAGATTCATGAAGATGTAGTTGCAAATTATGAGAATCAGAATTCTGCCTCTCCGGAGGTTCTCAAAGGCATGCTTGACAAGGTTAAGATTATTTTTCCTGCGGAGGAGTACGGACTTATACTGTGGTCACATGGTACCGGCTGGCTACCAAAAGGTTATTACGCGAATACGAGTGGTTTTAATGTCTTTATGCCAGACCCTTATGCAGGCTTGGTAAAAAGCTTTGCAGAGGACAGCGGAGAGGAGATGGAAATTACAGAACTTAAAGCAGCAATACCCTACAACCTCTCCTTTATAATTTTCGACTGCTGCTTCATGGGAGGAATAGAGACCATATTTGAACTTAAAGACAAGTGCGATTATATAGTAGCATCTCCAACGGAAATCCTTGCTACAGGGTTTCCATATGATGAGATAATAAGACCACTGTTTGAGAATACAGCAGACCTGACCGAGGCTTGCCAGCTTTACTACGATTACTATAATAATATGAATGGAATTTACAAGTCGGCAACCATCTCCATATATCAGACTGATAAACTGCAGAAGTTGGCTGAGACTTGCAAGACAATCTTTAATAACAACAGGTCAAAGATTTCCACACTTAATATTAGTACTATTCAACCTTACTACAGGATGAACAAACATTGGTTCTATGATATGGGTGATTTTATTGAGAGTATTGCCTCACCTGCAGAATATACCACTTTCAAGGCTGCACTAGAAGAGGTAGTTGTAGACAAGTGGACAACTCCATACTTTATCGACATCAAGATTGACAGTTATTCAGGTGTAAGCACATATATACAAAATCCGGCAAATGCCTATCTGGATAACTTTTATAAGGGTTACAATTGGAACATTCAAACAGAGATGATAAAATAACAAAAGTTGCACAGGCAATTTTTTTTTGTATCTTTGCAACCCTCTAAAAAAGGCAGCTTTTTTGGTGCAATGGGATCCGGAGTTCCGGATTGAGTAACACATTTTAAAATTATTTACATGAAGACATTTAAACTACAGGGTAAACCAAGAGAGGTTTCCAACAAACAAGCAACTAAAGTACTAAGAAGAAATTTTGACGTTCCGTGTGTTTTGTACGGAAACGGAATAGAGAAGAACATTCTTTTCTCGGTTAATGCAAAAGAGTTACAGCAAATATCACATACCCCAAATTCGTACATAGTAGAACTTGAAGTAGCTGGAAAGAGCTATCTTTCTGTATTCCATGCTGCACAGTATCATCCGCTAACAGACGAACCACTTCATGTGGATTTTCTATCGGTAACTGAAACAAAACCTGTCTCTATAAATGTTCCCATTGTAATTACTGGTAATTCAGAGGGTGTACGTGAAGGTGGAAAGCTTATCCTTACAACAAGGAAACTTAAAATCTGTGCAGATCTTAAGAATCTTCCTGATACAATTACAGTTGACATCACTGGTCTTAAAATGGGAAAAACAATTGTAGCAGGTGACCTTAAGTATGATAACATACAGATTCTTACACCAAAGACAACAATTATTTGTGCTGTTAAGCTTACACGCGCCGCAATCGGTGCCGCTGCTGCTGCAACTACCAAGTAGTAACTAATATATCGGGTATGAGCTATCTAATAGTCGGATTAGGAAACATCGGCATAGAATACGCAGATACTCGCCATAATATAGGATTTAATGTGTTGGATGCCCTTGCAAGGACATCCAACATCTCTTTTAACAGCCAGCGTTATGGTTCAGTAGCTGAATACAGATTCAAAGGTAAAAGTTTTCTCCTGCTTAAACCGTCAACTTTTATGAACTTAAGTGGCAAGGCAGTAAACTACTGGCTACAGGCAGAGAAGATTCCAGTAGAGAATATGCTTGTTGTGGTTGACGATCTGGCATTGCCGCTGGGTACACTTAGAATGAGAAAGCAGGGGAGCGATGGAGGGCATAATGGACTAAAGGACATTTCAGAAACATTGGGAACCAATAATTTTATTCGTCTCAGAATAGGAATTGGTGATAATTTCGGCAGGGGACAGCAGGTAGATTATGTTCTGGGAAAATGGAGAGAAGATGAGAGTAAGGAATTGCCAGTTATTTATGACAGGGCGATTGAAGCAATAAAATCGTTCGGGACAATCGGAACTGAGAGAACAATGAATTTTTTCAATACAAAATGAGTCGTCTGGACAAATACCTGTGGTCTATCCGGGTTTACAAGACAAGGGCCGATGCTACCGAAGCCTGCAAGGCTGGTCGTATAAAGGTGAACGATATAGATGGAAAGGCATCCAGAGAGGTAAGGCCGAATGATATTATTGAAGTCAGAAAGGCAAACATCCATTTCCGCTACAAGGTAGTGGAGCCCATTGACAACAGGCAACCGGCAAAACTGGTTGAACAGTATGCCCTTAACATTACACCTCAGGAGGAGCTAGACAAACTCAACGCTCCCCGGGAAACCATATTTCTTGTACGTGACCGTGGCACAGGACGCCCCACAAAAAAAGAGAGAAGGGATCTGGATGATATGCTAGATAACCTGGATTATTAGTATTTTCCCGTAACCTCAAGCAAATCACATTTTTCGGAAATCCTTTCAATAGAATATTCTCCCATATACGCAGGGATTAAAAGCGTCTCTCCCTTTACTATCTTTTCTGATACTCCATTCCCATTTATCCGGGCCTCCCCCTCAGAACAGATATAAATCACAAAGCTGTTAAAGTCCTGACTATCCAGTCTTTGTGTATTTGTTATATTAATCTGTTCAATCTTGAAGTAGTTGCAATCTACCAGAGTTTTCCTCGCTTTTTCTTCCTTAGGGGAGTTTGCAGATTCTGCCACTTTCTGCTCATATTTCTTATAATTTATGCAGTCAATTGCCAGATCGAGATGCATCTCACGTGCCGTTGCCGGATCATGTTCCCTTCCCCAGTCATAAACCCTGTAGGTTATGTCGGATACCTGTTGTATCTCAGCAACCAAGATACCACCCGTTGCAGCATGCAAAGTACCGGGTTCAATAAAGAAGTAATCGCCCTTTTTAGGGTTGACAACATTAAGCAACTCTTTTACAGTATCATCATTACACTTGTCAAACAACTCAATAGCCGTAGTATCCCTGTTAAAACCCATAAAGATTTTTGCTCCCGGTTCTGCATCAAGTATATACCAGAACTCTGTCTTCCCATATGAGTTGTGCCTCTCAATTGCAGTTTCATCATCGGGATGAACCTGCAGAGATAAATTATCTTGTATATCAAGAAGTTTTATTAGTATCGGAAACTCGTTCCCGAATTTCTCATATATAGCATCACCTACAAATTCACCAAGATAGGTCTCGATAATCTCATTAATGTCGTTACCCTTGAGAAATCCGGTTGAAGCGACAGAGACATCTCCCTGCACACCGCTAATCTCCCAGCTTTCTCCAAGAGGTTTGCTCCCGGTATTTTGTTTGTTAAAGTATTTAACGAGTGAAACACCGCCCCATACTCTCTCCTTTAATATAGGTTTAAATTTTATTGGATAAAGGTTTGTCATATAATTTGTTCATTATTATTAAAATACTGATAGTGTAAATAAGGGCTGCAATAAAGGCAATATAATAGTACACCCCCGGAATGATATCGTAGTAAGTAGCATCATCGGGGAGATTCGGGAAAAAGACGGTTATAATATAGGCGAAACCGTTATTTATGAAGTGGATGAAAATTGTTGTCCATAGTGATCTTGTTCTCCAGTATATCCAACCCATAAGTACACCAATAAGAAATGCAGGAATTGCCTGCCATGGATTCATGTGAATTATACCAAAGAAGGCCGCTGACCATAGGATCGCTTTCATTGGTGAATAATGTTTAAGAAGACCTCTCAGAATTATTCCTCTACAGAAAACTTCTTCGAGAACAGGAGCAAATACCACCAGCATTATAAGACTGCTTATTCTGTTTTCCGAGAAAGTTCTCATTAGTTCTTTCATGAACTCTGGCATACCCATCCACATAGACAATGGCTCTATTATTAAATTGAAAGCAAAAACCAGAGGAAAAATCAGAATAAATGATAACGTTACACCTAGTCTGCCAAAGCCGGGTTTCTTAACTGGTACAGATTCAGTCTTTTCTGATAGTTTCATAGAAAACCTCATCCAGAGATATGGAGGTATAAATATCAAGGGATATGCGATGATTTCTACCCATCCGGTTAAGGACGGAAATATCAGTTTTGTGATAAGAGTGATAAGACCGCTGAGAAGAGAGCCTCCAATAATTAAAAATGCCACAAGTGTCCAACTCTCTTTAAGATCGGGAAGGTATGAATTGTATCGTTTAACCATTTTTGATGACTATAGTTTAAAGAGGGGTGAAGGATAAAGACCCTTCTCTACCAACTCTCCGATCTTTATAATAACAGAGTTCCTGTCCTCTTTGAATGTCACTCCAAACCATTGGTCGGGTGTATTGAGAACCTTGCAACGCCCCCGGCCACTTTCGAGTATAAGGTTTACTACTGTAGGAATATAGAATTCGGAAGTATTAACACCAGTGGTTTTTCTGAGAAAGTCTTCAAAAAATGTCGATCCCTCTTTAAAAAGGTCAGGGGTGAAGCCCCACATATTCATAGAGACAAGGCAAGAGCTATCAACGACAACTCTCTCTCCATTCTGATTTGTAGCATAAATAGTGTCGCCATCTTTTGCTATATTGTGATGCTCTTCGACGGAAGTAAGATAGCAGCATTCATCGACGGTGCAAAGCCCTCTGGAAACCTTCCCCGACTCCGAGAGGGTATTTGATATATTGAATCCCACCATACAATATTCTCCTGTTTTCCCATCTTGTTCCGATAGGAATTCTCCTAGAACCTTAAATGAATTCTGACCATAATAGTCATCGGCATTTATAACAGCGAAAGGAGTATCAATCATATCAGCGGCAACAAGTACTGCATGACCTGTACCCCATGGTTTTGTGCGCTCAGGATCGACACTGAAGCCCGGTGGAATCAAATCCAGCTCCTGTTCGACGAATCCGAATTCGATGGCATTTCCATATCTCGACCTTATTCTCTCCTCAAATTCAGTTCTGAAGCAATTGCGGATAACAAAGACAACCTTCCCGAAACCTGCATGAATGGCATCATAGACAGAATAATCCATAATTGTCTCTCCACCGGGTCCCACTCCGTCCAACTGTTTCAATCCTCCGTACCTGCTCCCCATACCTGCCGCCAGTACCAGTAATGTCGGTTTTATCATTTTGCTTGTTTTATTAAAGTATATAAGACAAAATTATTATTAATTTTGTCAAAATTACCATAAAGGAGGCAAAAAGAGATGTGGCAAAGGTTTTTAGATTCAAAATTCTTTAAGATCATTAAGAACAAATACCTTATAGTTGGAGTTGTCTTTGGCATCTGGATTACTTTTTTCGATAGTAATAGTTTGATTGACTGGACAAAAGTTATTCTTAACATAAGCAAGCAGGAAGAACAGAAAAGGTATTACAAACAAGAGATTGAGGCAACAGAAGAGAAGTTACTGGAATTAGGATCCAATCTTGACAGTCTTGAGAAATTTGCAAGGGAGCAGTATTTTTTTCTGGAAGAGGGAGAGGATGTCTTTATTGTTCAAGAGAAGAAATAGTAAGCAGATCTCTCAAATCTGAGGAGTTGTATGTTGGGCCCCCATCGCAAGGTATAGACTTATAGTTGTAAAAAAACTGATCGATACCGAATATCATTGCACCCTCTATATCATTTGCAAAATCATCTCCAACCATTATCGCCTCGCTTTTTATGCCGGCAATTGCATTCAACGCTCTTTTAAATATTATTGGTGATGGCTTGTGCACACCCTGCTCTTCAGAAATAAGTACAGCATCGAAAAAGTGATCTATGCCTGAATTCTTTATTTTGGTATACTGAACCTCCTTGAAACCATTCGATATTAGAGCCATTCTTGCTCCTCGGTCCCTGAGTGCAGAGAGTACTTCATACGCATGAGGCATTAGGATTTTTTGATCAGGCATCTCTCTGAGATACTCTTCTCCTATCTCATCTGCCAAAACACGGTTGTCTATGCCATATTCCAGCAATGTCATATAAAATCTTTCTCCTCTTAGTCTCTCTTTGGATAGTAGGCCTTTTTCATATTCCGCCCATAATCTGTGATTTATCTGGTCATATTTCTGATAGAAGCTCTTTTTGTCACCCACTTCGAGCTTATATCTGTCAATAAGAGTTGAAATATTGTTCTCTGCATTGGCATCGAAATCCCACAGGGTTCTGTCAAGATCAAAAAGAAAATAGTTGTATTTTTTTGACACAGTTTACTTAGTATAATAGTCAATCATGTCTGATATTGCCTTTGTGCATACAGGGCAAAAACCAGGGGCCGTATTAGTCTTCATTTTGCAATCGGGACAAGGTCTGAAGATACCTTTTGTCATATATCCACCTCCCTCGTATAATCCAACGCCATCTTTTCCCATCATATCCTTCCACTTAGAATCAAAATTCACCTTTGTTGTAAGATTTGGCTCCCATGGTTCGGTCTTAAGGTTATAGAACTCTTCATACGCAACAGCAGACGAATAATATTCATCACCCAGACCAGCAAAACTGTGTCCGAATTCATGAACAAACACAGATGCCTCTGTAGGATGATCAGACATGCTCAGACCATAAAAATTATATATGCCTCCGCCTCCGTATTTGTTAGTATTTACTATTACATAAATTGCATCACATGCAGAATTTGAAGCCAGTCTGGCAATCTCTCTCTGATCTGGAGCAGTAAGGTACCGGTCAATCTGAAATGTGTAAAAATTAGAGGAAGCTATGGTATTCTTCCAGATGCCCATATGTGGAATGTCGGTTCCACTCTCCTTGGAGATGGATTCCACTGCCCATATATTAAAGTCTTGTTTTCTTGATTTATAAGGTTCTACATTGAACAGATATCCGGCAAATTTAGCTGCATCTGCCTTGAATTTGCTCATCTGTTCTGCTGTATACCCCTCTGCAATTAATACAAGATCAACTTTTTTTTCAGGGTCGCCACTTACCATGACAGGAGTAACGTTAAAGTCATTCTCCTTCTCAGAATTGATGGCTTTGTCTTTAGGGTCTATGCTGTAACTGAATATTTCTGAGAATAGTCCGGTGCTTTTTACTCTTTCATAGAAAACAACCTTGACAGGAACCTTTGGAAAAGGAATCCAGTACGAGCTTGCAAATGCCCTTGGTGTTGTCTTGGACTCAGCTGTTGTCCGCCACTCCTGGAAAAGAGTGGAGAAGCCCTTTGAAAAAATCACCTTTCCGGTAGTATCGAATAATTTGTACTGATACTCTCCATAGTTGAAAGGGTACACAAGATTTGTCCTGGAACCGCTCCAGAGTGTTTCTTTGTGTAATCCTCCAAGAAAAATCGACTGTTTTTTTGCATCTCCCGCAAAAGTAAGGTCTATCCTAAGCCTCTCCTGAGTGAAGTAGTTGTCGTAATCTATGGTTGTGGAAGTGGCAGTTTGAGCAAAAGAGAGCAGCAGTGCCGGTAAAATAAAAACAATTATTAATAGAACCTTCTTCATATCCGATAATGTTAAATGCCTGTATAAGTGAATGGTGTGATTTTTGACAGCTCTTTTTTTATCTCGTCCGAGACATCCAGCTGTTCAATAAAGCTGCGGATGGTCTCACTGTCTATAGCCTTATTTGTCCTGGTAAGGTTTTTGAGCGCTTCGTATGGATTAGGATAACTCTCCCTTCTGAGGATTGTCTGAATACCCTCAGCCACAACTGCCCAGTTAGATTCAAGGTCAGCGTCAATGGCCGCCTTATTAAGTATAAGCTTACCAAGTCCCTTTTCCAGCGATTTTATTGCGATTATGCTGTGAGCCAAAGGAACACCAACGTTTCTGAGAACAGTGGAATCTGTAAGGTCCCTTTGAAGACGAGAAACCGGAAGTTTGGCAGAAAGATGTTCGTAAATTGCATTTGCCATTCCAAGGTTTCCCTCGGCATTCTCGAAATCAATAGGATTAACCTTGTGAGGCATCGCAGAAGATCCTATTTCTCCCTCTTTAATCTTCTGACGAAAGTACTCCATAGATATATAACTCCACATATCGCGGCTTATGTCAATCAGAATTGTATTTATCCTTTTAAGGTTATCAAACAGAGCGGCCAGATAGTCATAATGTTCTATCTGAGTTGTGGGATAGGACCTTTTAAGACCAAGTTTTGTCTCAACAAAGTTTTTTGCAAAGTTGTTCCAATCTATGTTTGGATATGCAGCAACATGTGCATTGAAGTTACCCGTTGCTCCACCGAATTTAGCCGCATATGGCAATGCTTCAAGCATTGATAGTTGCTCTTTTATTCTTACGATGAATACATTAAGTTCTTTTCCAAGTCTTGTCGGCGATGCCGGTTGACCATGCGTATGTGCCAGCATAGGAACCTCTTCCCACTCTTTTGACAGGGATGTCAGAATAGTCAGCATGTTTGCTAGTCTGGGCATGTAAACATCTCGTATACCCTCGAGCAGACTCAGTGGTACCGATGTATTATTTATATCCTGCGACGTAAGGCCAAAGTGGATAAACTCCTTATAATTCTCAAGTTCCAGTTTTTCAAATCTTTTCTTTATGAAATATTCTACTGCCTTAACATCATGATTAGTAGTTTTCTCGATATCCTTAATCTCAAGAGCATCCTCTGTTGTGAAGTTGTTGCAGATATCCCTCAACTCATCGAATTTATGTTTGTCTATATCCTTTAGCTGAAAAACAGGAATTTCGCACAGTGCAATAAAGTATTCGATCTCTACGAAGACACGATACTTAATTAGTGCATATTCGGAAAAATAAAGAGATAACTCCTCTACTTGTTTGTAGTATCTGCCGTCGATGGGAGATATTGCAGATAATGAATGGTTTACCATTGGTAATGTGGGGTTGTTTAGAATGCGAATTTAGTAAATATTTATTAAAGACTCTTGCTGGATATTTTATGAAATATCTTGACAATCTGTTTTGCCTCTTTTACATCATGTACCCTCAGGATATCAGCACCATTTATAAGTGCCTGCAGATGAATTGCAGTAGTTGCCGTTAATGCATCTTCGGGAGATATGTCAAGGAAGCGATATACCATGCTTTTTCTGGAAATTCCCACCAGAATGGAATAAAAATCTCCATTATTTTTAGATGTGATTTTCAGTTTGTTGAGTCCGTTCAGTATTTCATAGTTCTGATCGATATTCTTTGCAAAGCCGAATCCCGGATCAATAATGATCTTTTTTATTCCGGCTTCTTCTGCTTTTGGAAGAAAATCGATGAAGTAGTCTCTTATCTCCTCAACAACATTATTGTATTGACATAGTGATTGCATTGTCTCAGGGGTACCCTTCTTATGCATTGCAATATAAGGGAGTTCCAGCCTTGCCACAGTTTCGAGCATATCATTGTCAGCTTCGCCAGCAGAGATATCGTTTACCATGAAATCACCTACAAAATCATATGAGCGCTCTACAATTTCTGCACGGAAAGTGTCAATGGAAATTTCCGAAGCCGGGTAGTCTCTCAGAACCCTCTTGAGTGCCGGTTTCAACAGCTCCCACTCCTCATCGGCAGATATGCTTTTTAGTCCCGGTTTTGTAGAACATGCACCAAGATCAATTATATCTGCGCCATCTTTAAGCATTTGTTCAAATCTTTTTGTAAACTGTTCATCTGTAGTGCATCTGCTTTCTGAATAGAATGAGTCATTATTAAGATTAATAATTCCCATTACAAGTGGCTCGCTGTAATTTATCATAAAATAACTAACTTTGTTTTATATCACAAATATAGGATTTATTATGTTTATTGTGCTGGAAGGTTTGGATGGCGCTGGCAAGTCCACACAAATTAATCTTTTACAGAATTATTTTGAGAAAAGGGGAATGGTGGTGCATTACCTCCATTTTCCACGATTTGACTCACCGGTATTCGGAGACCTTATTGCACGGTTTTTAAGGGGAGATCTGGGCAGTATAGACCAGGTTCATCCACTCCTTATTGCCCTGCTTTTTGCCGGAGACAGAAAGAATGCTGCTGAGATGATTAATGATTGGCTTAAAGAGGACGGTTGTGTTATACTGGACAGATATATTTATTCTAACATTGCGTTCCAGTGTGCAAAAGTAAATGATGCAAAAGAGGAGGAAAGTTTACGGAACTGGATATTTGACACCGAATACAATCAATTTGCGATTCCTAAACCCGATATCAACCTTTTTTTGGACGTGCCTCTCAATTTTGTAGATAAAAAACTTAACGAGAACCGTGAAGGCAACGACAGAGAGTATCTTAAAGGGAAAAAAGACATTCATGAGGCAAGCATAGCTTTTCAGACAAGAGTGAGGGAGATATACCTTAAGGAGTGTGAAAGAGATGAAAATTTCATAAGGATTGATTGTTCCGACAACGAAGGAGACATGTTGCCGGCAGAAAGGATATACCACCTTATAATTAAACAGATAGAAAAATGCAACCTATGAATTTGTTGAGAGCGTTAGCCAGATTGATAATCGGGTTGACATTCATCTTTTCCGGATTTGTAAAGATAATTGATCCTGTAGGAGGAGGTTTGATAATAGGAGAGTATTTCAATATTATCGGAATTGGTTCACACCCATTTCTTTACCAGACAATGGGAGTTGCTTTGTCGGCAACTGAACTTCTTCTTGGAATTTCTATACTTCTTGGCCTTAAAATGAAGATTTCGTGCAGGGTGGTATTGGTTTTCATGGCAGGCTTTACATTAATGACTCTTGTTCTGGCCATATTCAACCCAATTCATGAATGTGGATGCTTTGGAGAGGCTCTTAAACTTACAAACTGGCAAACTTTCCTTAAAAATGTTTTCCTTCTGATTTTCGCGCTTCTACTATACTTCCAGCGGGATAATTTTATTCCTATTGCTCCAAAAAACTGGGAATGGGGCTTTATGGGTGTTTATACAATACTTGTTATACTATTGTCTGTGTACTCCTACAAACATCTTCCTTTGATTGATTTTATGGATTACAATGTTGGTACAGACATAAAGGAAAAGCTTAGTATGTCCAGAAGTCCGGAAGCACCGACACTTGAAACCACGCTTATCTATAAAAAAGAAGGAAAGGTAAAGGAGTTTACTATTAATGAATTGCCCGACTCCACATGGACCTTTGTAGATTCGAAAACCAAGACATCCTCATCAGAACCACTGGAGGGTGTTATCAATTTTGCAGTTTCGGATAGGGAGGGAAATTATGTAACGGATTCACTGATATCAATTGATGGCCCGCTTTTTATAACCTCAGTTTATAACTTTGAGAGACTTACCGGCTCAGACATCGACAATATTAAACTGTTGAATGCAAAGTTAAAGGATTTGGATATAAAGCATATTATTTTATCCGGATCTTCATTCATGATGATAGATAGCCTCAGCCGCGATTCTCTTGATATTGATGTTTTCTACACCGATGCCAAGACTTTACTAACCTTGAACCGCTCAAACGGAGGCCTTATATATCTTAACGATGCAGTGGTCACCAAAAAGTGGTCTGTTAATTATCTTCCTGTAAATTCAATGAGAGATATATTAAAAGAGGATCCGGAATTGATAGCTGCAAAATCAAGAATAAAAGAGCAGCTGGCAGCTGAAATTGCTGCTGCAATAATCTTGTTGCTGATCGCTCTTATGAGATATATCTGCAAATTTGTCTATACACATAAAATCTCTATAAATGAAGATTCTACGGAACGAGAACCTCAGAAATCATAATACTCTTGGTTTAAACGTATTTGCTAAATATTTTGCGTCACCTGTTAATAAGGCGGAGTTGTCTGAATTGCTCAGTGACCCTCACTTTTCCAGTTTGCAGAAAATGATTTTGGGGTCGGGGTCCAACGTACTTTTTATTTCGGACTATGACGGTCTTGTAATTCACCCAGCAATGCCGGAAATATCAGTTACCGGAGAAGATGAGAAATTCATATATATAAGGGTAGGAGCAGGTGTCGTTTGGGATGATCTGGTTAAATATACTGTAGGTGAGGGATGGGGTGGATTGGAGAACCTGTCATGGATACCAGGTTGTGTGGGAGCTGCACCAGTCCAGAATATAGGCGCCTACGGAGCAGAGGCAAGAGATACAATAACAGAAGTAGAATTTACTGATATCACCACAGGAGAAGAGATCGTGATCAAGGGTGAAGATTGCCGGTTTGGGTATCGCGACAGTATTTTTAAAAGAGAACTAAAATCAAAGACCATTATTACTTATGTCTCATTCAGACTTTCAAAATTTCCTGTAATAAACAGTGATTATGCAGATGTGAATCAAGCTTTGCATGGTTTTGATCACCCTACTTTGCAGAATCTAAGAGATATAATAATAGATATAAGAAAAAGAAAACTACCAGATCCTGCAGAAGTTGGCAATGCAGGCAGTTTCTTTAAAAATCCTGTTGTCAGTGAGGATGTTGCAAACTTAATACGTCTGTCTCATCCAACTCTCAAGATATTTCCGGCTACTGAAGGCTTTTGCAAAATTCCTGCTGCATGGCTCATTGAACAGTGTGGATTTAAAGGAAAGCAATATGGAAATGTAGGTGTTCATTCAATTCAGCCACTTGTCCTGCTTGCATACAAAGGAGCAAAAGGGGAGGAGCTTATCCGGCTCTCTGACATGATCCGTAAGACAGTCTTTGAAAAGTTTGGTGTAGAGATCGAGCCGGAAGTGAATGTATACTAATCCGGCTCTCAACCACATATTTCTATAGTTTGCGCTTAACCTCTACAATTGTGTAAGATTCAATGATATCTCCGGTTCTCATATCGTTGAACCCATCAACATTAAGACCACAATCATAACCTGAGGCAACCTCTTTTACGTCATCTTTAAAACGTTTCAAAGAACCAAGACCGCCGGTGAATATTACAATACCGTCACGAATAACGCGGATTTTGGCATTACGGATAAGTTTACCCTCCTTAACCATACATCCGGCAATTGTGCCAATCTTAGAAATTTTGAATGTTTCGCGTACCTCGGCAGTTGATGTGATCTCCTCCTTCTGTTCAGGTGCAAGCATACCCTCTATACCACTCCTTACTTCATTGATAGCGTCATAGATTACTGAATAAAGACGTATTTCAATCTCCTCTTTCTCCGCAATCTTGCGAGCATTGGTAGAAGGTCTTACCTGGAACCCTATTATAATGGCATTTGAAGCAGCTGCAAGTAAAACGTCACTTTCAGATATGGCTCCTACTGCCTTGTGAATAACATTTACATGAATCTCCTCAGTAGAAAGTTTGATTAATGAGTCAGACAGAGCCTCAATAGAACCATCAACGTCACCCTTTACAATAACATTCAGTTCCTGGAAATTACCTATCGCAATACGACGGCCAATCTCTTCAAGAGTAATATGTTTCTGGGTCTTCAAACCCTGTATGCGCATCAGTTGTTCTCGCTTGTTGGCCAAATCACGTGCCTCTTTTTCGTCTTCCATTACATTGAACACCTCGCCTGCTGCAGGGGCACCGTTCAGACCGAGAATGGAAACCGGAGTAGAGGGACCAGCCTCAGTTATTTTCTGTCCCCTTTCGTTGAACATTGCTTTTACTCTTCCTGTATGACTTCCGCACAAAAGAATGTCTCCAACTTTCATAGTGCCGGACCCTACCAGAATAGTGGCAAGAAATCCTCTTCCTTTATCAAGAGAAGATTCTATCACTGTGCCGTGTGCCCTTTTATTTGGATTTGCCTTTAGATTAAGCAGCTCAGATTCCAGCAGCACCTTTTCCAACAGTTTGTCTACATTCAGTCCATTCTTTGCAGAAATTTCCTGACACTGGTACTTACCACCCCAATCCTCTGTAAGCAGGTTCATGTTAGCAAGTTGCTCGCGTATCTTCTCGGCGTTTGCACCGGGCTTGTCTATTTTATTTATTGCAAAAATCATAGGAACGCCTGCCGCCTGGGCATGGTTAATGGCCTCTTTTGTCTGAGGCATCACCGCGTCATCAGCAGCAATTATGATAATTGCCATATCGGTTACCTTGGCCCCTCTTGCACGCATCGCTGTAAAGGCTTCGTGACCGGGAGTATCCAGAAATGTGATTTTTTCACCGCTAGGGAGTAATACATTGTATGCACCTATATGCTGAGTGATACCACCAGCCTCGCCGGCAATCACATTTGCCTTTCTTATATAGTCAAGCAAAGATGTCTTTCCATGGTCCACGTGACCCATTACAGTAACAATAGGAGGGCGTGAGATAAGATCTTCTTGATTGTCTGCCTCTTCATGTATTGCCTCTTGTATATCAGCAGTAATGAATTCAACGGTATAACCGAACTCTTCTGCAACCAGCACCATCGCTTCTGCATCTAGTCTTTGGTTAATTGAAACCATAAGTCCAAGGTTCATACAAGCTTCAATAACTTTCGTGACAGATACATCCATAAGAACAGAAAGATCGTTGACAGTTACAAATTCTGTAACCTTCAAAATATTGCTCGACATCTCCTGCATCTCTTGCTCTTCAATCATCTTCTGATTGGCAACATCTCTTTTGTCACGACGATATTTTGAACCCTTAGTCTTACCCTTGCCTTCTGTCATTTTTGCGTAGGTATCCTTTATCTGTTTTTGTACAGCATCTTCATCTACCTCATTCCTTACAGGTTTGAACCTCTCCTTTAAATGCTTGGTACTGCTTGTTTTATTAGCTGCTGTAGGACTTGGTCTGTTGTTGCCAGGTGCGCCTTTTGGTATTAGTGTACGATTATTTGAAGCTTCGCTGCGCCCCTCTTTGGTGACATCTATTTTTTCCTTGTGATTCTTATGGATTCTCTCTCTCTTTCCTTTGTTTGCCAATGAGGCATTACTTGGTTTCTGTTCGGGTTTTTTCTTCTCAAACTGGGTAAGATCCATTGTCCCGCTTATCTTCGGACCACTAAGCTTTTCAAATTTTGTCTCTATATGTTCGATTCGCTCAGGTTGAGGGAGGTCAACCTTTTTCTGCTCCTCTTTGGGCTTATTGTATTCTCTTGAAGCTTGTTGTTCAACAGTTTTTGGTTGTTCAAATACCTTCGACTGTCTGAAAATTTTAGGTTGTTCAACAGTTTTTGGTTTATATTCTGTAAGAGGTTGTACTTCCGGCTCAGCTTTTATAACCGGTTTCGGTTCTTCTACCAGTGCAGGTTGCTCAACGGGTTTCGGTTGTTCAACGGGTTTCGGTTGTTCAACGGGTTTCGGTTGTTCAACGGGTTTTGGTTGCTCAACAGGTATTGGTTGCTCAACATGTATTGGTTGTTCAACGGGTTTTGGTTGTTCAACATGTATTGGTTGTTCAACGGGCTTTGGTTGCTCAACAGGTATTGGTTGCTCAACAGGCTTTGGTTGCTCAACAGGTATTTGTTGTTCAACGGGCTTTGGTTGCTCAACAGGTTTTGGCACTTCAATAGGTTTAGGTTGTTCGATTGGCCGGTTTTGTCTGTCCAGGTCAATTTTCCCAATAATCTTAGGTGAAGGGGGTTCTGCAATAGAAGTTTTAATAAAGATTTCTCTGACAGGAACTTCGTCATCACCATCGTCCGATTTTGAAGCATCAGCTTTTTCGGTAATGTCCTTTACCTTTATGGCCACTTTTTTGGATTGCTCCTTAATCAGTTGCTCTTTACCAAACTCTTTCTGGATCAAGGCATAGATTTCCGGAGTGAGCTTGGTGGCCGGGGAGGCTTCAATCTCAATTTTTTTACTTTTGAGGAAGTCAATCAAGGTACCCATGCCTACGTTGAATTCCTTCAAGACTCTGTTAATTCTGATATTTTCGTTTGCTGTCATATTTATCCTCCCTATTTTACTATTCGAATTCTGAGCGCAGAATCTTCTGTATTTCCATTACTGTCTCCTCTTCAAGGTCAGCCCTTCTTACAATTTCTGAGACAGGGAGTGCAAGTACACTCTTGGCAGTATCGCAACCAATCGATTTTAGGGCAGTTATAACCCAGTCTTCAATCTCGTCGCTGAACTCGGTAAGAAGTACGTCCTCTTCATCCTCTTCAAGATCTCTGAATACATCTATCTCCATACCAATAAGCATTCCGGCAAGTTTGATGTTGCTTCCGCCTTTTCCAATGGCAAGTGACACGTCGTTTGGCTTAAGATAAACACCAACCCTTTTTTCAGCATCATTAACCTTGATAGAAGAGATTTTTGCAGGACTTAATGCTCTCTGAATTAGGAGTTGCATATTTGATGTCCAGTTTATGATGTCAATATTCTCATTTCTTAGCTCTCTCACTATTCCGTGAATCCTGGATCCCTTCACACCTACGCATGCTCCAACAGGGTCAATCCTTTCGTCGTATGATTCCACTGCCACCTTTGCTCTCTCTCCCGGCATACGGACAATCTTCTTGATAGTAATGAGTCCATCAAAAATTTCCGGAACCTCCTGCTCAAACAATCTTTCAAGAAAGACTGCTGCTGTCCTGGAAAGTATAATTACTGGATTATTGTTTTTCATATCCACCCGTGAAACCACGGCCCTCACAGAGTCACCTTTTCTGAAGAAATCAGAAGGTATCTGCTCTGTTTTTGGGAGCAGAAGTTCATTTCCCTCTTCATCCATAACCAGAACCTCTTTCTTCCAAACCTGGTATACTTCTCCAACAATTATCTCTCCAATTCTGTCTTTATATTTGTTGTAAAGATTAGCCTTCTCTATATCCATTATCCTGCCCGACAGATTCTGTCTCAGATTGAGTATTCCCCTCCTTCCAAAGCTTGCCAGTTTTACCTCCTCAGTGAACTGCTCTCCTATTTCGTATGAGTTATCAATTTTTGATACCTCTTCGAGGGAGATTTGAGTACTAGGATCTTCCACTAATTCCACCACTTCACGGTTTCTCCATATTTCAAAGTCACCTTTGTCAATATTTATGATTATGTCGAAATTGTCTGCTGTTCCGTACATCTTTACAAGCTGGTTCCGGAAAATGTCTTCCAGAACACTCATCATAGTGGGGCGGTCAATGTTTTTAAGTTCCTTAAATTCAGCAAATGTGCTAATTAAATTTAACCCTTCCATATAGGTAAACTGTTTAAAATATTATCTAAAATTTATAAATGGCTTTGTCGATTTTATCTCTTCAAGGCTGTAAAACTGAATTATATCCACTCTTTCTCTCTTCTTCTTTCCTTCTACCTTCTCCAATTTTGAAAAACGCAGCTCAACCTTGTCTTCTCGTGCATCAGACAAAATAGCTGTTTGTTTTGTTCCGTTTTTGAAAACTACTTCAACCTCTTTCCCGATAAATTTCTGGTATTGCCTGAACACCTTGAATGGTTGGTCCAATCCTGCCGAAGAAACGGTAAGTGAGTAATCTTCAACATCCCTGTCCAGTCCGGATTCAACTATTTTGCTTATATCTGCACAGTTTCTTATATCAACAACTTCTGTAGATTCAATTGTTATCTCAATGTCGTTTTCCGAACTGATTTTGATGTCAACCAAAAAAAGAGAATTGTCTGCAAGATAACTTTCAATAAGATTTACTATAGTTTCTTTGTGTATCATAATAGCTATTTTATAAAAGAAGGGGACTGCCGTCCCCTTAAATCTTTTGCCCTAAACCGCCGCAAATATAGTTATTTTATTATTTATATCAAATTATTTTAATAATTCGTAACTTTACGCCATGGTTGAGAGTTATAAAATTATCAATGATCCTGTCCACGGATTTGTAAATATTCCATCAGGATTAATTCTCGAAATAATTGAGCATCCCTACTTCCAGAGGCTTAGAGACATAAAGCAACTGGGGTTGACCAATCTTGTGTATCCGGGAGCAACCCATTCAAGACTTCTGCATGCTATAGGGGCAATGCATCTTATGAAAGAGGCAATTATAAATTTACAAAATAAAAGTGTAAGTATAACTAAGGAAGAGGAGGAGGCTTCTTTGGCGGCTATACTTCTACATGATATAGGGCACGGCCCTTTCAGTCATGCCTTGGAAAATAATATCATAAGAGGAGTATCTCACGAAGAGATTTCACTCGCACTTATGAAGGCAATCAATAAGGAAAAAAACGGTCGTCTGACCATGGCGATAGAAATATTCGAGGACAAATATGAAAAACATTTCCTGCACCAGTTGGTTTCAAGCCAGCTGGATGTTGACAGGCTTGATTACCTGAAGAGAGACAGCTTTTTTTCGGGAGTGGCCGAGGGGATGATAGGTCTGGAGAGAATAATCAAAATGCTGAATGTTCATGACAACTCATTGGTAGTAGAGCAAAAAGGAATTTATTCAATTGAAAAATTTCTGATATCCAGAAGGCTGATGTATTGGCAGGTATATTTACACAAAACAGTCATTGCTGCAGAGCAATTACTTATACAGATATTAAAAAGGGCACGATTATTGACAGAAAACTCTCTCTGCCTTCCCGGATCACCGGCAATTAACTTCTTTCTAAAAAACAGCTTTAGAGCGAGTGAACTTGACAATTTGGAGGTGTTGGAAAAATTTACTCTTTTGGATGACACAGATATTATGTCTGCAATAAAACAATGGCAGTTTGCCGATGATAAAACCCTTTCGCTCTTATGCAAAATGTTGACAAGGAGAATGCTGCCAAAAATTGAATTGTCACTTGTTCCTTTTACTGAAGACGATATTGCAAAGGCTAAAAGCAGTATGATTGCCAATAATAAGAATTTTGAAGCAGATATAAATTATTTTGTACAGAGCGGAGAGGTAAGAAACAGTGGTTACGATACTCAGGAAGAGGAGATAAAAATCCTCTCAAAAGATGGCAATGTTCAAAATATATATCTTATTTCGGACATGTTATCGGCTAAAGCTTTTTCTCAGATAACTAAAAAATACTTTCTTTGCACTGCGAAAATTTAAAAAAACATATGGAAATTAAAGCACAGACTATAGCGGATCTGCTAAATGGCGAGATCGTCGGGGATCCTGAAACAAAAGTGAGCTCGATTACAAAAATTGAGCAGGGGAAGAGGGGGTCCATCTGTTTTTACGCGAATCCTCAATACGAAAAGTATCTATACAATTCAAAATCAAGTATAATACTCATAAACAGAGATTTCGAACCATCGTCAAAACTTCCGGCACCATGTATAATTAAGGTAGATAATGCATATCAGGCTATGCCATTGTTATTGGACCTTTTTAATACAGTCAAAGCAAAAAGCAAGAGAGGAAGAGGTTTTTTTACGAAAATCTCATGGTCGGCAAGAATTGGAAGAGGAGCATATGTTGGATCCCATTCCTATGTAGGCAAACACGCCATTATAGGCAAAGGTTCACAGATTTATCCTCATTCATATATAGGAGATAATGTTATAATTGGAGAGAATACAATCATCAACCCGGGAGTAAAGATATATCCGGCATGCAAAATCGGCTCGAATTGCATTATACATGCTAATGTTGTGATAGGAGCTGACGGATTTGGGTTTGCGCCATCGGAAAATGGAGTATATAAAAAAATTCCTCAAATAGGAAATGTTATTATCGAAGATGATTGTGAGATAGGTGCTAACACAACAATCGACAGAGCCACAATGGGGTCTACAATAATAAGAAGAGGAGTCAAACTTGACAACCTTATTCAGATTGCACATAATGTAGAGGTTGGAGAAAACACTGTAATGGCAGCTCAGGTTGGAATAGCAGGGTCCACTATTATAGGAAAAAACTGCCGTATTGGGGGGCAGGTAGGCATTGCAGATCATGTAAACATTGCAGACAATACCGTTATTGTATCTCAAGCCGGTGTTATGAGCAGTATTAAAGAGGAGGGAAGAGTAGTTGCCGGCACTCCTGCATTTGATTACAAGGACTATATTAGGGCTTACGCAATTTTCCGTAAGTTACACAAACAATAAACAGGTATGCAGGTTAAGCAAAGAACCATAAATCAGCCGATTGCTTTTTCGGGATTAGGTCTTCATACTGGCCTTAAAGTAAATATGGAGTTACATCCTGCGCCTGAAAATCATGGTGTCAGATTTCAGAGAATAGATATGGCAGGAGAGCCTGTTATAGAAGCAATTGCCGATTTTGTCACAGCAACACAAAGAGGAACCACATTACAAAAAGGCGATGTTGTTATTTCAACAATAGAACATGTACTCTCAGCTCTTTACGGACATGGGGCAGATAATGTACTTATAAAAATTAACGGCCCGGAAGTGCCAATACTGGATGGTAGTGCCAAACAGTATTCGGACGAGTTATTGAAGTGTGGTCTCACAGAGCAGGCATCGGACAGAAAATACTTTACACCAAAAAAGAAGGTGTATTATAAAGATGAAGCAAGCGGTGCTGAAATAACGATAATCCCCGACAACGAATTTTCAATAGACCTGACAATCGATTTCAATTCAAAGGTTATAGGCAGCCAGAATACATCTTTTGGACCACAAACAGATTATAACCTTGATGTAGCATCTTCAAGAACATTCGTATTTTTGCATGAAATACTGCCACTGCTTAAAAGCAACCTGATTAAAGGAGGCGACTTGCAAAACGCTATAGTGATTGTAGAAAACCCGATAAACCAGGAAGATATAAATAAAATTACTGAAGAGTTCGGTATAGCAGAGGTAGAAAATATTGGGACCGGGTATCTGAACCATCTTCAGTTAAGGTATCCGAATGAATGTGCGCGCCATAAACTGCTTGATGTCATTGGAGATTTCTCATTAGTGGGCTTTCCGATAAAAGCAAAGATAATTGCAAACAAACCAGGACATAAAATTAATACTATATTAGCAAAAATTTTGAGAAACGAAGCAATGGAAAATATTAAGAACGAAATACCGGTATTTGACCAGAACAAGGAGCCAATTATTGATATAAACGGGATAAAGAAACTATTACCTCATCGTCCGCCATTTCTTATGGTAGACAGGATTATTGAACTATCTAACGATAAAATTGTAGGTATTAAGAATATAGGGATAAATGAAGGTTATTTCATTGGTCACTTTCCGGATGAGCCGGTTATGCCGGGAGTTTTAATTATAGAGGCAATGGCTCAGGTTGGCGGAATATTGGTTTTAAACGGATTGGATGAGCCTGAGAGACACTCCACATACTTTGCAAAGATAGATGGAGTTAAATTCAGAAGAAAAGTAGTCCCCGGCGATGTTCTTGTTATTAAAATGGTAATCATTACACCCCTCAGACGTTCAATTGTTTGCATGAGAGGTGAAGCATATGTGGGAGATAAACTTGCATGTGAAGGAGAGTTGATAGCACAAGTAATTAAAAACAAATAAAGACAATATTACAGTTATTTATGGATAATATTCATGTTCATCCCGGAGCCATTATAGGAAAAGGGGTAACTATTGAGCAATTTTCAAATATTGCTGAAAATGTAGAAATTGGAGAGGGAACATGGATAGGGCCTCACGTTATAATCATGGACTATGTAAAAATCGGGGCCAATTGTAAGATTTTCCCCGGAGCAATCATTGGAGGCACACCACAGGATTATAAGTTCGGCGATGAGATTACATATGTGGAGATTGGCGACAACACGGTTATACGAGAATATGTCACTATAAACAGAGGAACAGCTGCCGGCAGAGGAAAAACTGTTGTAGGTGATAATTGTATGATTATGGCATATACACATATTGCACATGATTGTATAGTTGGCAACAATGCTATTATTGTAAGTTATGTAGGTCTTAGTGGCTATACAGAAGTAGGAGAATACGCCAATATTGGAGGATTTACCGCAGTTCATCAATTTTGCAGAATAGGGGCCTATTCCATGGTTTCCGGAGGATCCATGATACCCAAGGATGTTCCTCCATACTCTCTTGTAGGTCACAGGCCAATTGCATTTTTTAACCTTAACCTTATAGGGTTAAGGAGGAAAGGATTCACCGCCGATCAGATAGATAGAATAAGCGAGGTATACAGAGTAATCTACAGAAGCGGACTTAATCTGACTGATGCATGTAAGAAAATAGAAGAGGAGATTGAAGATAGTCAGGAGAAACGCGTAATCATGGATTTTATAAAGTCTTCTAAAAGGGGTATAATCAAAAGGGTTAATAGCTCAAAATCAGATGACTGACAATCTTAAATGTTGTTATCTGACAACGGCCTATCTTCCGCCGGTAGAGTATATAAGGTTAATTTCAAGATCTGAAACAACCATTATAGAGAAATTTGAAAAGTATCAGAAGCAATCATACAGAAGCCGTTGTCACATTTACAGTGCCAACGGCATCTTGCCTTTGATAATACCGGTATCAAGAGAAAACGGCCATTCAGTAAATATATCCGAAATAAGGATCGATTACTCAAAGAAATGGCAAATTCAACACTGGAGAGCCATTGTATCGGCTTATAAAAACTCCCCCTTTTTCGAATACTATCAGGATGATATTTTTCCATTTTACAAAGAAGAGGAAGAGTCCCTCTTTAATTTTAATTTTAAACTATTAGAGACAATACTTAACCTTATTGGAGCGGACTATAATCTGAAGACCTCCGATTGTTTTCAAAACGCATACCTGAATGGTGATTACAGAGAGCTTATTCATCCAAAAATAGAGACAACACTCCGCGAAAACGAAAATGGGCGATACCATCAGGTATTCGCCCATAAACATGGTTTCATTCCAAACCTCTCTGTTCTGGACCTGCTTTTCAATGAAGGGCCAGATGCTTCGTCATATCTTTAGAATCTGAATCCTAAGCTTAACAGTACCTTCCATCCCGAATAGTCAGAAGTACCTCTTGGGGCCAGATGACCGGGAATATCGTTGTAAAGAGAAAATCCCTCGTTTTGTACAAGCCTGCGTTGAACACCAAGATCTGCAAATAACCCTGATTTTGTCCTGAAACCAGCACCAAGTGAAAGGTATTTAGTATCAAACCCGAAATCTTTCTCCGGATTCTGATAAAATGCGTATCCGGCCCTTAGTGCGAAACTTGTAACTGGTCTTAATTCAATACCTAAGCGCAGGTTGTTTGCAAAAACAAAATCCTGGGCAATAAGGTCATTTTCTTCATTAAATGTATCATCGTACGACTCGGTTGCTTTCATTTTTGCAGAAGAGTAATCTACACCCTCGTAATCTGCACTTATAGCTCCATACTTACCAAAGACGTATGAAATACCAAGATTCACACGCATTGGTGTAATCACAATATATTCATACTGCCCAAGAGGAGAGAGAATAGACTGATTATAACCATCACTGTAATGTGCTTTTATACTTTCGTCCCACTCATCGGTAAGCGACATAAAGGTAGGGGAAGCTATTGAGGCACCAAGTCTCAAACCCTTTACAGGTGTGTATATCATACCTATTTTTGCATTAACACCTGCTCCTGAAGTATTGAGCCTGTATGTGTGCGAGAAGTTGTCGAACTTTGAAGGGAACAAAGATGTGGTAACTGCAAACTCCGAATATTTCTGAAAATCTGAATATTGAACGGTCTGTACATCCAGACTTGCACCAAAATAAAACTTATTTGAGATGTTGCCGCCAAAATTCAAAACGAATTCAGACACCCCCCCGGTTCTCTCTCTAAGAAACTTCTGGTCAAGTGGTCCGGCAACTACTATGGTTGTGCCCGAAATTTTTTCGGTTGCTCCAATGTAGTCCTGGTCTGAATCTGGCAAACGGTCGAGTAAGTTGGAGTTCCATGCAAGAATTGCTTTCCATGAAGCACCGCTGTTATAATACGGATATGTATCACCAACATTTTGAATATCAAGTTGAGATGATTGTATTCCGGCAGCACTGTTTGCCACATCCGACAACCAGCTGGAATTTGTTGTTGTACCGCTTGCGTAAAAACGACTGTTGTAATTATTCAATTTATTGATTGCAACTGAGAAGTTTAAATTCATCAGTTTGTTGCTCCTTTTGGAGGTATTGAAGTAACTAACATAACCAAGTGATGAGACGCCGAATTTTGTCATTGACTCACTTGAGTTGTGGCTTTGATATGTTGAGTTGCTGTTGTTGAATACTATAGAAGGAGTAAACAAAAACTCGGAATATTTGTATATGGCAGAGCTTGCCGGATTTATACTCAAAGTGCCAAGGTCGCCCCCAAGTGATGTGAATGCGTTCCCCATAGCCATACTTCTGGCACTCCCTTCGTAAAAGTTCTGAGAATACCTGAGAGCATCAAACCTGTTCTGTGCCGATATAGCAGTTGTTATTAAAACTGCTGTCAATATTAAAACTATTCTTTTCATTATTAATTCGTTTTATCTGCGATAAGTAGATCCACTACTGCTACTACTGCTACTGCTACTACTACTGCTGCTGCTGTTTCTGGAGCTGCTGCCACTGTTGGTGTTGCTGCTGCTTGATGATGGCTGAGGAGAATAAGTTGGGGTCCTGCTGTAACTGCTTCCGCTGGAATTGCCGGACTCTCTTGAAGAAGATACAGAACGTCCGCTGTTGCCGCTATTGGTGACCGGCTGTGAACTTCTCCTGTATACAGGCTCGCTACTTCTCTCTACAGATTGACGTTGGTTTGTAGTAGTTTGTGGTCTATAAGTTGAACTGCTTCTCTGATATGTAGATTCTCCTCTGTTGGAATTGCTGTTTACAACTGCTGTATTATGAATCGCACCCGATGCCGATGTTCTGTTTTCCCTTCTGTAAACACTCTCTGTTCTTTGAGGATAGCTGCTTTCTGTACGATTATTACTTGAAAATCGGTCACCCCTTATCTGTTCGACATTTGCCTCTCTCCTTACATAACTTCCGCCGGATCTGGCTGTTCCATTGTCATGATTATTGTATCCACCCTCATCGTTCCTTCTTCCATAAAGAGTTTTTCTTGTATTGTAACCGGAACCACCTCCGGAATAGTACCATGAATCATAAGGGTAGTAGCCATAGCCGTAATAGCCACCATAATAACCATAATAATTGCCGTATCCATAGCCATAACCATAGTACCATGGATTGTAGTATGGTGAATAAAACCATCCATCGGGACCATACCAGTTAAAATATGAGCTCCAAGGACTGTAGCGATTATACCTGTATTGCCATGGATTATAGAATCCAAAGTTGTTCCAGTAAGGATCATTCCAGTAATTATAACCTCCCCACCCATTAATTACATTAATGTTGACAACATAGTATGGAGAGTCGAATTTTGTAAGAATCTCTTCGAATGACTCTTCAGGAACGATAACTGTTGTGTCCTCGTCAATCAGTATAATCTCCTGAACATTAATGCTATTGTTTGACTGTTTGGCCTCACGGGTCTTGTTTTTCAAAACAAATAACGCATCGTTTGTAGCAGAATTGATGGTTATGGTTTGGTCGGTGGCCTGATCGTAGTAGATCGCATCATCGTAAGACGATGATAGGTAATGGTTTGTAGTTCCACAAGAGCATAATAGTGTACCTAGGGACAATAGGATAATAAATTGGTTTTTCATTGTTCACCTCCTGTGTATTAATATTTATTTGTACTTTTGTGCCGTTTCAATACAAATGTAGTCAAAAATCGTACCATTTAACAATAAAATACACAAAAGATGGCAAAAGAGATAATTAACAGAGAGGAGAACTATTCTTTATGGTATAACAACCTGGTTATTAAAGCAGATCTGGCAGAAAATTCGGCTGTACGCGGGTGTATGGTAATTAAGCCTTACGGATACGCAATATGGGAGAAAATCCAGGCCCAGCTTGATAAAATGTTTAAAGAGACAGGTCATGTGAATGCATATTTTCCGCTTTTTATCCCAAAATCCTTTTTAAGCAAAGAGGCTGAGCATGTTGAGGGGTTTGCAAAGGAGTGTGCAGTTGTCACACACCACAGACTTATGGCTAATCCGGACGGCCCGGGTGTTGTTGTTGATCCTGATGCCAAACTTGAGGAGGAACTGGTTGTAAGACCAACATCTGAAACAATTATCTGGAGCACGTACAAGAATTGGATAAAATCATACAGGGACCTCCCTTTGCTTATAAATCAATGGGCCAATGTTGTAAGATGGGAAATGAGAACCCGCCTTTTCCTCAGGACCACAGAATTCCTGTGGCAGGAGGGGCACACGGCACACTCTACAAAAGCAGAGGCAATTGAGGAGACAGAACGCATGGTTCAGGTATATGCAAAATTCGCTAGAGAATTTATGTCTATGCCGGTTATTGTAGGGAAAAAATCAGAGAGTGAAAGATTTGCAGGAGCGCTTGAAACACTGTGTATTGAGGCTATGATGCAAGATGGTAAGGCCCTTCAGGCCGGCACTTCTCATTTTTTAGGCCAGAATTTTGCAAAGGCGTTTGATGTGCAGTTTGCAAACAAAGAGGGTGGCCTGGAATATGTATGGGCAACATCATGGGGAGTTTCAACAAGGCTCATGGGAGCATTGGTTATGGCGCACAGCGACAATAATGGTCTTGTCCTTCCTCCAAAACTCGCCCCTATACAGGTTGTTATGGTCCCAATATTCAAAACTGAAGAGGAGCATGAAAGTATTTTGGCCAAAATGAATGAGATAAAAGAGAAGCTGACATTGTTGGGAATAAGTTCAAAAATTGATGACAGGGACAATCTCCGTTCCGGATTCAAGTTTGCCGAGTGGGAACTTAAGGGGGTTCCGGTGAGAATAGCAGTTGGCCCCAGAGATATGGAGAAAGGAACTGTTGAGCTTGCAAGAAGGGACACACTTGCAAAAGAGTTTGTTTCTCAGGAGGGCATTGATATTTATATTCAGAAACTTCTTGACGACATTCAGGCTAACATTTATAAGAAAGCACTGGATTTCAGAGAAGCAAATACGGTTAAGGTAGATGACTATGAGACATTCAAGAAGAGAATAGAGGAGGGGGGATTCTTACTTTGTCACTGGGACGGAACTGCAGAAACAGAGGAGAAGATCAAGAATGATACAAAGGCCACAATTCGTTGCATTCCAATGGAAAATGCAGAGGAGGAAGAGGGTTTCTGTGTGTACAGCGGGAAACCTTCAAGGCAGAGGGTGATCTTTGCAAGGGCTTACTGATTTTTTAGACTATTTTTATAACTTTACAGATTAATAACAATAAATTTTTTACAATGGCATCAGATTTACCGTCCAGACAGCAGGATATTTTAGACGGACTTAACACAAAATCTCATACGAAGCTCAGAGTATACAATCAGACAATGGAGGTCTTCAATCAGTTGAAGGACATACTCAACGAAATGAGCAACGACCTTAACGATCTTTTGGATAATACCAATGACAGGAGGGTAAGGCTTGAGTACAGGGACCGTGGTAAATTTGAAGCAGAATTGAAATTTGCAGATGATGTCCTGATATTCAGTATGCATTCAGATATATTTCAGTTCGACAGGGACCATCCTGTGTGGAAAACAGATTTTGTAAAAAATGATAAAAGCAGTTCGTATTGTGGTGTGATAAGCGTCTACAATTTTTTGTCGGATTCTTTAAAATATAATAGGATTGAAGACCTTGGTTACCTGGTAGCAAGAATTTTCGTCAACAAGGACAAATTCTTTCTGGTTGAGGGCAAAAGACAGAAAAATAAAGTTGTAAGTACCTTTGGAAAGAAGTATCTGGGTAAGGAAGAGATGGTTTCAATAATAGAAACAGCTGTACTTTACACTCTCTCTTTTGACCTTCTTGTGCCACCATTTGACCTTGTAAAGGTTGCCAGTGTAGAGCAGATGAATGATAAGATTGAGAGTGCAAAGCTCCAGACAGGAAAGAGAATGGGATATAAATATAACTCCGACGATGTACTTGAAGATTAATAGAATAATGCGATGAGAACGTTCAATAGATTATTTACTTACATACTTTCGTTATCACTACTGTTTATCATTACTCCGGCAATTCTGATAGCTCAGGAGAAAAAAACGGAATTGAGTGTAGGGCATGAGCTGAGCATTATTATTGCATCTAAATTTAAAATTCCTCAGTTGACCCCTCCCCCTCCAAAACCAAATTATTGGAAGAGAGGTACATTCCTTCAGCTGGGATTTTCTCAGATGGCACTTTCGAATTGGGCCCCCGGTGGATATTCATCGGTCGCGTTAAATGCATATGTAAATACTTATGCAAACTACACTGTCAAGACACTCTTTTGGGAGAGCAGATTGCAGGTTGCCTATGGATTTATTCAATCTTTCGGAGACAGGTACAAAAAAAGCGACGACAAATTCATAATCGATTCGAAATTCGGATATAAAGCATGGGACAAGTTGTTTGCATCGGCTGTTTTCAATTTCAGGACGCAGATGTCAACGGGTTTTGACTACCCCAAGAATGCCGACCCAAGACTAGTGTCGGCCCCTTTCTCCCCTGCATACCTGTCATTAGGTCTGGGTATAGATTACAAACCCGACAAAACCCTGTCAATCACCTTTTCTCCCCTTGCAGGAAACGTTGTTATAGTTCAACTTCCCGAGTTGAGAAAAAAATATGGTAACCCCGTAGACCAGTCGACCGCACTTAAATTGGGAGCGCAGTTGAAAATGGATTACAACAAGAACATCATGAAAAATGTAAATTTGTCTACATCGGCAACATTTTTCTCCGATTTTCTTGGAGAAGCACAAAATATAAAGATTAACTGGGATCTCTTCATAGACGCTAAGATCAACAAGTTTTTCTCAACAAACATTAGAACAAACCTGATATACGACGATGATATTCTCATCGCCGACAGCAATGGGGCCCTTGCTCCCAGAATTCAGTTTAAAGAGATACTTTCTGTAGGATTTCAATATACTTTTGGAGAGTTTAAAAAATAATGTTAAACGAATTTAAGAAGAACCTCCTCTCTTTGATTGAGAAAGGAAATTCTCTTGCTACTGGTAAAAATCCGAAGATTTTGGCAGCTGTAAGCGGCGGAGTAGATTCTATGACAATGGTTTCACTATTGTACAGTTGTGGTTACACGAATTTTGCAGTGGCAACTGTTAATTTTAAACTCAGGGGAGAAGAGAGTGATGCCGATGAGGCATTAGTTAAAAGATGGACCGCAGACAGAGGAATTAAATTCTTTTCGACATCCTTTGAAACAGAGAGCTATGCCAAGTCCGAAAAAATTTCGATTGAGATGGCAGCAAGAGATTTGAGATACTCATGGTTCTACGATATTATGGAAAAGGACGGATATGAATATCTGGCAATTGCACACAACCTCAACGACTCAGTAGAGACGCTTTTCTTAAACCTATTAAGAGGGACGGGAATAGACGGATTATCAGGAATTCGCGTGAAAAATGGCCGCATTATACGCCCACTGTTAAAATTCTCAAGGCAGGAAATTACAGATTATGCTACAAAAGAGGAGATTCCATACAGAATAGACAGGACTAACTTAGAGAGTTACTACTCCAGAAATCGTCTAAGAAACAGGATATTTCCGGAATTCGAAACAATAAACCCATCATTTTTACAAACAATTGAGCGCAGTATTGAATATTTCAACACCGCAGGAGAGATAATTAAGGCTCAGTACGCACGGAAAAGAGAACAGATTATTGAGAGCAGCAAAGGTACTTCCGATATAAAAATAAATATATCTGCATTGATTGCTGACGAACATTCGAAGTACTGGCTTTATATGTTACTTACTGAGTATGGTTTTAACTCATCGCAGGCAGATCAGATATATGACTCATTAGAAGGTCAGCCCGGCAAGGAGTTTCATTCGATCACCCATTTGCTTATCAGAGACAGGGACTATCTGCTCATCTACTCAAAAGGAGATAAACACAAACCCGTAACTGAATGTCATTCTGAAGGGATTGTCCTAAAAGAGCCTGATAGTTTTGGTTATATGGTTGTATTCAGAGGAAAAGAGTTGCAGTTCCGATGTTATCCTATGGACATAGGGTTTAAGCCATTACCATCAAAGTCTGTTTTCTATATAGATGCCGATAAAATAGTGTTTCCTTTAGTTTGCCGGATATGGAGAGTTGGAGACAGATTCATTCCATTGGGAATGAGCGGCTACAAAAAGCTTAGCGATTTTTTCATAGATGAAAAAGTAGACATAAAAAGCAAGGAGGATAAAATTGTACTGCTCTCGGGTGAGAATATAATCTGTCTGCCCGGTCACCGTATAGATGACCGATGCAAGATAACAGAATCAACCAGTAATATTTTTGAAGTCCAGATTAATTGAAAACAACATTGAAAGGCAGACGTGCATATGTTTTCAATCCTGTCTCACTTTTAAGACCCGCATAAGCTTTTTCTATAAGAAGTCCCGGATTTCCCAGAACCTTTGCGCTCTCGGCAGATTCAGTCAACTGTTCTATAATTTTGTCAATCTGAGATTTCTTAACAGGGTATTCTACAAGTCTGTATGATTTTAGATCGCACATAGCAGCTGCAGTCAACAAAGCTTCATGTAAACCTCCCTTTTCGTCGGCAAGCCCTATCTTTAAGGCATCATATCCCGACCATATCCTTCCCTGAGCAATAGAGTCAACGCCAGCCGTTGTAAGATCTCTTCCTTGCGCAACCAGTTCAAGAAACTGATTGTAAATAATTTCTACTGAAGATTGAATAAAGGCAACCTCTTTTTCGTCTAAAGGCCGGTACCCCGACATAATATCGCTATGTAGATTTGTGTTTACGGTACCGGTATACAAAGAAAGATGCTTGTTCATAGCTTTTTGTCCGTTTAGGGCCATGCTGAAAACGCCTATCGAACCTGTCATTGTGGTGTTGTTTGTTATTATTTTGTCGGCATTGGCAGATACCCAGTAACCACCGGACGCTGCATAGTCACCCATACTGACAATAACAGGCTTGTGTTCGCGGATAAGAGCAAGTTCGCGATCTATAATCTCTGAGCTCTGTGCAGAGCCACCTGGTGAATTTACCCTGAAAATAACAGCCTTTATGGTACTATCTTTCCTTATCTTAGTTAACATGCTCACATATGAATCAGATGCTATATTATTGTCACTTTTGCCCATGACAATCTCGCCATCGGCATAAACAATTGCAATTTTATTTTTCTCCTTGAAATTTGTCTTTGCCCTTGCTTTGGAATAATCTGTATTTGAGATGAACTTGAGTTCCTTCTCCTCTTTCACTCCAAATAGATGTATAAGAGTATCAGAAAGTTGATCCTTGTACAACAAGCCGTCAACCAGACCACCCTCCAGGGCCTTTTGTGCGGAGTTGAGCTCCAGGTTGCTGGTCATTTCGTTTATCCTCTCCTGAGGAATTCTTCTTGATGCAGAAATGTCGGTTGTCCAAGAGTTCCATACTGCATCCAGATAAGATTGAAGTTGTTCCCGGTTCTCTGCACTCATTTTATTGCTTATGAATTGTTCTGCAGCAGCTTTAAACTTGCCGTGACGGATCAGCTGTACCTCAATTCCCAGTTTGTCCAGGAGATCCTTGAAGAATATAGTGCTGATACTGAGCCCTGTCAAAGTTGCCGAGCCGGCAGGATTAAGATATATTTTGTCAGATACAGAGGCAAGATAGTAGCCAGCCTGGGAGTAATTGTCGGCATAAGCTATTATTGGTTTTCCACTTTCGCGGAAACGGACAAGCGCGGCCCGTATCTCCTCAATATGGCTTATGCCTGCATTTAGCTTGTCTAGGTTCATGTAGATAAACTTTATGGCAGGATCTGCAGCAGCTTTGTCTATAGTCTGGATTACATCAAGAATACCATCAGTTTTGGTTGACATCTCTACCAGCGGGTTCATATTTGCGAACGGGTCGTCAGTTGCCTGTTCGGTTATTGCGTTGTTGAAGTTCAACCCGAGAATGGCAGAAGAAGGGACTGTAGGCGTGCTTTTATCTGCAAGAGATGCAAGTGAGCCTACTACACCTATAAGTATGAATGTGCCAAGAATAATGGCTAAAAGTGAGCCCACGAATGTGCCTGCTATTATTTTAAGGAAATTTTTCATAATGGTTGTATAAAAATTACTAGATTAGCGTTTTAGTAGTCAATTTGATATCAGCAAATTTATATATAAAGTATGAAAAAAGCAAGGCATGTATCTTTATTGTTTTTTATTGCATTTTTGGTTTGGGGATGTAATAACAGACATAATATTTTCGATGGTGATTTCAGGTTCGTCAAATTCAAGGGAGAGCCAATGGTATTGAATGGCGAGAAGGTTAATCTTGAAATACCGGGAGTCATGGAGATGGAAATTGTAGATACTTTTCTGGTTGCCTTTACTCCTATGAATAATGAAGGGTTCATATCGGTTTACAGTGCTAATAGCTATAAGTTGCTATATAAAAACATTATCAAAAAAGGCCGTGGTCCAGATGAATTCACCAACTGGCCTAATCTCTGTAACAAAAACTATATTGACACTTCTGGCGCAGTCATTTGGCTGGAAGACAATAATAAACAGTTTCTATTAGCCGTCAATCTGACAAAATCAGTCAGGCATCAGGAGTTGATTATTGAAAAATCGGTGGATCTGTCTGACATTCCAAAAAGCAATACGTGGGTAATTCAACGACTTACAGATACTACCTATCTCAGAATGGATTCATATAAAAATAATCAACTTAAAGGAAACTTTATTCTTTCTATAGATAATTTTATTATGTCGGTATATAATACGGTTTCTAAAAAAGATATTTTTTCAAAACAACTATACACACAAAAGGCGGCAAACATCAATTTCTTCGCCGGATCATTAAACGTCAAACCGGATAATTCGAGATTGGCAATTACTATGATCTCTTTTGATCAGATAAACTTCATGTCTCTGGATGGAAAGGAGAGGTTTTCTGTTTCCACACGCAAAGAACCAATGAAAATCGAATCACTTACAGAAAACGACACTGAAAGGGTTGAATATTATACTAGTGTCTATTTTAACGACAATCTGATTATTGTTGTCTATGCTAAAGAGAGTAGAATTAATACGGGGAAGGCAGGTACAGTAATTCACGTTTTTAACTGGCAGGGAGATATAATAAATGTCATAAAAACTGTACAATATATTTCAACTATCACAGTAGATGAGACAAAAGGATTTATGTACGGGCTCAATCTGACAAATGAAGAGATATACAGGTATGATATCAGACAGATTTTAAACAAAACGAAATAATCACCTCATTATGAAAAATTTTCAATTCTTTATTGCAGGCATACTTTTAGTCACACTAATTAGTTCTGGGAGCAGCATTGGAAAAAAGGACTCTTTTACAGTTATTCCAATGGACTTGAATAATGTTAATACAATTGACATTCATTCTTCCAAATGCATAAATATAACTGCTTTGGAAACAAACAAAGAGTCCTTACTCAGCAATATAAACAATATCTTTTTCAAGGGAGATACATTGTTTATTCATTCTTCAGGTAAGTTGTCTGCATTCAATAAAAAGGGCCACTTTTTATTCAATGTCGGCACCAACGGAAGGGCAGCGAACGAATATTTATCTCTGAAAAGTTTTTTTATAAAAAACGGAAATTTATATCTGCATGACTGGGACGGAAGAAAGCTTTTGAGATTTGGTGCAGGAGGTAAATTTATTGATAAGCAAGATTTTAATAAAGGGGGATGGATGCCGGACCATATTTTCCCATTCAACAGAAATCTGTATGTTGTAAAAAACACATACAGTGGCGATCAGATAAGTGTACCGTTAATATCTGTTTATGATGACAATCTTAACATGATAAGTTCATCTTCCAGAATGCAGAAAAATGGCAGCTCTTTAGCCGACCTGTTTTTCCCGTATAAAAACGAAGTGTTGTATTGGGAGATCCTTTGTGACACTGTTTACACTATAAATAACAGTGCCGCTATTGCGCCAAAATATTTTGTTGATTTTGGGAGTCATAGGGTACCTGAAATAATAAATGGTTCAGATGACTTATATGCTAGGATTGAATATGTCAATAAAGATGAAAACAAAGACAGATATGCCACTATGGTTAGTAATGTAAGAGAAGATGACAGATATTTCTACTTTAGTTTTGTATATGGATACGGTATTATACATTTTACCAGATTCGACAAGATAAGTGGTAAGACATCTATATTCAGATTAACAGATTCCAAAACCAAGGGAAATGTGAAATTCTCATATATGACCATACAGAATGGCGATATTATAGTTGCGGCTCTGCCGGATGATGACAGCGGCAACAATCATGTATTATACAGAATACGACTTTAATGAGAAAATAATTAAAATCATGAATAAGTTATAAACAATAAATAAATACAGATGAAGAACATATTTATCACATTATTAATCATTTCATTTACATTACTAACTTCTTGCAGGAACTCAGGGTCATCGCAAAAATCTCAATTCAACCAATCAGAAAACATTGGTGGTAGTTTGCGAATTGATGTGGATCTTACCAAACAGCCGGTTCTGTATACTTCAGATCTGTATGATACAATGTCTTACATACCTCTGGAAACCAATCCTGACTGTATGATCGGCACCATTTCCACATTACTTTACATAGATAATAAGTTTGTTATATCAGACGATAATACTACTAAATCTATTTTTGTATTTGATTCAAAAGGGAAGTTTATTAATAAAATAGGACATCAGGGCAGAGGCCCGCAAGAGTTTGATTCTCCAGATGATATAGTATTCAATAAATATCGGAATGAGATTATTATAAGGAGCTATAACGATAAAAAACTTCTGACATATAAACTGGACGGCTCTTTTGTCTCTGAAATCAAACTCAATTGGTGGATACGTGCGTTATCTGTACTTGATGAAAATACTTTAGTACTTTATTTTAACAATGTTGTCAATAATAATATAGCCAAAGGAGAGGAGTATAACTTTGTTTGTATAGACCTTAAAGGTAACGTGATTTCAAGACAAATGCCTTTTAATTCGGACAATGATAAATTTTCCGGACCATGTGAATCTTCTTTCTATAGTTATAAAGATTCTCTGCGATTTTTTTATCCTTATCAAAATACGATTTTCAATGTATATAAGGACAGCCTTGTACCCAAATATTTTATAAATTATGGAAAGCAAAACATTCCTCAGGATTTAACAAAAGGCAAAACTTTCCGGGAAACACGTGATGAATTGACTAAGCTTGACGTCGCAATATTAAGCAGCTTCATAGAGACGGACTCAATATTATATTTGGGAACCTTATACAAAAAACATGCATTTAGTAATATTTATAATAGTGTTTACTTTAAGAAATCAGGATCAATTATCACATCAAGTTTGGTAATAAATGACCTCTCGACAATATTTCCTTCTCCAATAATTATGTGCATTTCAGGGGATTCATTAGTTGGCTTCTGCCAACCATTACAATTTGCACCTGTCGATGAGATGTACAAAAATGCCTCCGGCGAGAGCAAGAAAGTCAATGAAGAAATGAAAAGAAGGTTTAGTAAAGTTCCAGATGGAGAGCTGAAAGATGAATTTTTTAAATCGATTGATAATGCAAAATTTAATCTTACGCAGAGCGAGATTGATTTTGTTAATAGCATAAAATCCGAAGACAATCCTGTGATTGTAATCTTAAAGCTTAAAAACAAGTAGTATTATCAAAACATTTAATTCACACTAATCATAAAAACAAAAAAAAGTATTGGATTTCAAAAATGTTTGTATATTTGTACTATACATATAGGACAATATAATAATATAACAATGATTGAATTTAAACTTGATTCAACAACCGGAATGCCTTTTTACAGGCAGATCATAGACCAGATAAAGTTTGGAATTGCATCCGGTAACCTTAAGATAGGCGAGCAACTTCCAACAGTACGTTCACTGGCAGTGGACCTCAAGGTCAATCTCAATACGGTGGCAAAGGCTTACAAAGAACTTGAGATTCAGAATGTTCTTGAAACTCAGCAAGGAACAGGAACTTTTATTTTTAAAACGGACATACAGGTTTCTGAAAAAGAGAAAAACAGTAAACTGAAAGAGATCTGTAACCAGTTTTCGACCATAGCACTTAGCTACGGTTTCACAATCGACAATATAATTGATGAACTTAAAAAACAAAAAATATGAAGACAAATTTTGTAACCAAAGGTGTTTTTAACCCTATTTCGGCAATGGTGTTTATAATCCTGGCAGGATCTTCCGTAGCTTTATATGTATTAAATGTTATAGGAATCGTACTGTTTGTGGCACTGCTATTATGTGCTATCCTTATTGCAAGTTCCATCAATATTGCCGACCAGTGGGAGAAGGGTGTCGTACTTAGGATGGGAAAATATAATGGTTTAAGGGGCCCCGGCCCGTTTATGATTATCCCTGTAATTGACAAGGTTGTGAACTACATAGATCAGAGGATCCGTGTTACAGAGTTTAAAGCTGAACAAACTCTCACAAAAGATACAGTACCGGTAAATGTAGATGCTGTTGTTTACTGGACAGTTTGGGATGTGGAAAAAGCAGCACTTGAGGTTCAGGACTACGAGCGTGCGATTGCGTACATTGCTCAGACTGGGTTAAGGGATACTATAGGTAAAAATGAACTCTCCGAGCTATTGCAGGAGAGAGATAAAATTGCAGAGGATCTCCAGAAGGTGCTTGACAATAACACAAACTCTTGGGGCATTACCTGTCAGACAGTAGGAATCAAGGATATTATAATACCTCAGGCGCTTGCCGATGCTATGAGCAAAGAGGCTCAGGCAGAGAGGGAACGTAGGGCAAGGGTAATTCTAGGGACCGCAGAAACTGAAATTGCTGAGAAATTTGCACTGGCAAGCCTTCAATATAAGGACAATCCTGTAGCTCTACATCTTAGAGGCATGAACATGCTCTTTGAAGGATTGAAGGAGAAGGGCTCAATGGTTATAGTACCAAGCTCTGCTCTGGATTCAATGAATCTTGGTGCCATGGGTGGACTTATCTCTCTGGCAAAAACAAATGAAAAATAGATTACCGGATATGTCTGAATTAGTGGAATTGACGGAGAGTGATATAAAAGTATTGAAGGGAGAAAGGCGAATTGCTTATGTGTTTTCAGGTATTATCCTGGCATTTGGATTACTTTTCAATGTTCTGTATATGATTATGATAGTAAATAAAGACTTGCTTATCCTGTTATCGGTCGATGCTGCGATTATACTATTAAGTTTCCTTATTTCTTACTGGATGAATAAAAAAATCAATAAAGATATCAGAGAGGAAACAACGCGAGTACGATTGGCAGAAGTGCAAGGTAAAGAAAGTGTGCCCTCCTACGAAGCCGGAAGCGGCACTCTGCATATTCCTATACTTGGCGATTTGTTCCCTAAACTCTGGAGTCAGAAAATGAGAGAGTCATCAAAGTTTTATTTGATAATCGAACGGTACAGGTATGAAGTAGAGAAGGAGCTTTATGAGAAGGTAAATGAAAAAGAATTGGTAAAGATGTACTTAGCACTACATAGCGAAACATTGCTGAGAATTGAACCTACGACTCCTTTCTGAGTCTGTAGCCAACGCCTCTGATGTTCTCCACATTTACCGATGTGCAATCCAGTTTCTTTCTAAGGTGCGAGGCAAGAGCCTCAAGTGATTTCTTTGTGTCAATATCTTTGTCGTCCCAGATAGCTATAACCAGGTCATTAACTTTGCACACCTGGTTGTAGTTGTTGCAAAGAATCTGTAGTAGCTTGTTTTCATAGAAAGAGAGGGTTATAAGTGAACCATCCTGCTTTATAAGACTCCTGTCGTCAGGGGAATAGTTCATGTTTCCCAGAGTGAATATGTCGTTGTCCTTGTTCGAAATCTGGAGACACTTCTGTACCCTTATCAATAATTCCCTTAATCCGAATGGTTTTTTAAGATAGTCACTACAGCCTATTTCAAATCCGTTGGCCACGCTACTGTCGTCACTTATTGATGTTATGAATATTATAGGAATGTTCTTGTCAGTGGTCCGTATTAGTCTGGCAAGTTCAAAGCCGTCTATCTCCGGCATATTGACATCAAAGAGGCAGAGGTCGGGATGAAATACATTGTACTGTTCCAACGCAGTGCGTCCGTCGTTGACAAAGGTGAGTTCGTACCCACTCATTTTCAAAAACTCACACATCGCATAGCCAAAATTGACCTCGTCATCTGCCAGCAGAATCTTCTTTCCCATGTTCGTTATTGATTAATAGTGTAAACTTGCTTCCGACGCCCACTTCGCTTGTCAGTAATACTTTCCCTTTGTGAGACTTAACAACCCAATTGACATAATTCAAACCCAGTCCGAAACCTTTTCCTTTCTGAGAATGCTCTCTTTTATTTACTCTGTAAAACTTCTCGAATACTTTTGATAGCTCGTCTTTTGGTATGCCTATTCCATTGTCTTCTACAGCAATATGGAAATATTTACCATCAATTTTTGTAGAAATTTTAATATTGACAATATCGTTGGAATATTTTATTGCGTTGTCAATCAGATTGCCAATTGCATTTGATATATGCAACTGGTCGCCGAAAATGTTTTCCTGGCCGGGCGTAATATCGGTTGTTATTGAAACATTCTTCTTCGACTCAACATTGTGTCGGGCAATATGGGGATCA
>Ga0074195_1001158_pt1 | contig 39688 bp, 36 predicted proteins | sample EPASupsiteHSE623_FD_64525 | JGI IMG/M metagenome (GOLD analysis project Ga0074195, IMG submission 64525) | Bioremediated contaminated groundwater from EPA Superfund site, New Mexico - Sample HSE6-23 | ecosystem: Environmental > Aquatic > Deep subsurface > Groundwater > Contaminated ...
AAGTTGTTGCTTTTTCGCCAATTCCATACCGTTTTTCGCCATTTCCACTTGACGTTCCATGCCCACAACGGCTGGTTTACCAACTTGCGCTTCCTTTTGCAAATTAGTCAAGTCAAAATTAGGGGGAGGAGCACTGAACTCTTCTTTCACCCCAAGCGGCGTATCGGCACTTCGGCCAAGGACGGTATTAACTTTCGCCTTGGCTACCGCCGCCATCGATGCCATGCCTAAAAGATCAGTGGTCATTTTGGAAAACTCGGTCTGCGCCCGTAATGTATCTTGAAGAGATACCATACCCGTCGAATAGTTGACCTGTGCAATTTGGACCAGTTGGCCCATCAGCTGCTGATTCTCTTTGCCAATTTCCAGTGCTTTATTAGCATAGAGTAGGTCATAATAGTACGATTTGGCCGCTGTATAGACCTCCATCTGCTTATCCTGATAATTGGCCTTGGCCATATCGGCATCGCTATTGGTCATTTTACCCATCGCTTTTAATTTGGACGGATTCATTATGTCCTGAGTAAACGTGTATTCGGTCATCATAGCATTAAACGGATTTAAAGTGTCGTTCGGTATATCATCTTTCATAATTCCGAGTTGTGGATTGGACCAAGCCTTAGCTAGCGGAATGCGAGCTTGTTTCTCTTCCCAACGCTTTTGACTTTCGATAACTGTTGGATTATTTTTCATCGCAGCATCGACTATCTGCTGAAGCGCCATCGTCTCTTGATCTTCTGCTGCCATCGCAGGAAATGTCATACTCATTACTAGGGCTACTGTAAGAGCAATTGCTTTGTGCTTTAACCAAATTCTTGTTTTCATAATACCTCCTCTTTTTTATCTACATACTAGCTGCTTAAGCTGATATGTACCTATATTTCGCTTTGTTTACTACTATACAGATTAGGTATGAAGAAGTTATGAAGATACATTGAATTAGTTGTGAATTTTATCAGTTGGCTGCAGTTAGTTTCATAGACAAAAAAAATAACCCGGCAGTACCGGGTATGAACTCCAATTGTTTATTTATAGTTTATTAAACACTATTAGCAACTCTTCTTTTAATATGGTGCACTATATATCCTAAGACAAATAGCTGCAGAATTAACAATCCCCACATTCTCTTCACCTCATTATTACTTGTTTGCTATTCTTATCATACGATACATATACGAAAAACCCGTGAAGATACTGTGAAGATTTAATGCGATTTTGCTATGGCCTGGCTATAATGAGCTTAACAATTCTGCCAGTTATGTCTTGAACCTGTTGGATATAAATACCGGCGGCCTGCACATTTTCTACCGTCCTCCGGTTTATGTTTGAGCCAACTAAATGCAGAGATAGCGGATTGAGAATATCCATCAGCCACCCCAGTACCAGGTTCTCACTACGAAAATGTTCCAATAAAATGATTTGCCCACCCGCTTTACAAACCCGTTTTACTTCCCTGAGACCTTGAACTGGGTCAGGCACCGAACAAAACACGCACGTGGCCACTACTGTATCGAAGGTACCATTTGGAAAAGTCATATGCTGTGCATCCATTTCCAAGAGGGTAACAGGCACTTTCGCTTGGCATACCCTCTCCCTAGCCCGCTCTAGCATGCCTGGGCTAAAGTCAATTCCGGTCACATCAGAACCTTTCCGATAGTAGGGAAGGTTCTTGCCAGTACCCACCCCTACTTCCAGTACTTTGCCATGAACTTTAGCAATAGCCTGTTGCCGAATAGCGTCCGGAATCATCTTATCCATCCAATCATAAAACCGAGCCGTGCGATTATAGCGGCGGCGGATGACTTCTGTATCATTGGCCACGCGATTTCCTCCGTTCAGCGACCTAACGTTCATCTTTATCACGTATTGGCAGGTTATCTAGGAGCTGGCACAACTGGCAGCAGTACATTAAAAATACTGCCCATGCCCACAATACTCTCGACAGTTACCTGTCCACCGTGGTTTTCAACCAGTTGCTTGACAATGGCTAGTCCAATGCCAGACCCGCCGCTTTTCCTATCCCGGGATTTATCACCCCGGTAAAAATGATCAAAGACATATTGCAAATCCTCTTGAGCAATCCCAGGACCATTGTCTTCAATCGATACTTTGAGCCACTGCTTATCATGATCATTCGCGAGAGCTGTAGTTATCTGTACACGTCCTTGGCACGGTGAATAGCGGATGGCATTAATAAGTATATTATAGAACACCTGATTCATTCGATCAGCGTCCACCGCAACTTCCGGCAGGTTCTCCATTAGTGTATAGCTTAACTGAATATGCTTATCATCAGCCATTGGTCTCAGCATAACCGCCGTACGAGTAACTATTTGATTAATATCTGTTGGCTGTTTCTCCAATGTTAACTGGCGAACTTCGGCCAGCGATAAGTCGCGCAAGTCCTTAATCAGCCGGTTTAAGCGCACAGCCTCTTCGTGCAGTGAACTAAGCTGTTCTTTATTTGGCTCAATGACTCCATCAATCATGCCTTCAAGATGCCCCTGAATAACAGCCAGCGGAGTACGAAGTTCATGGGCAATATTGGCCAGCAATTGTCGCCTGAGCCTTGTGTTTGTATCCAAGGTCCCTGACATACGATTAAAAATAACTGCTAAGTGTCCGACCTCATCGTTTGTTTCTACTAGGACAGTTTGTCCCAAATTCCCTTGCTCAAGTTGTTCTGCAGCCCGACTTAGCTTGCGAAGCGGTACAGTAATGCTGCGCGCCAAGGCATAACTGGCCGCTAAACCAGCTGCCATAATACCAATCCCCACCCATATTAGCGACTTATGAACAGATGCAAGAAAGGTTTTCTCAAGAGGACCCATAACAAGTGTCATACCAGGTTGACTGTCTGACTGACCTATCATTCCCTGGCTCATTTCCATATGCTGAACCACTAGGTACTCCTGAAATAATTCAATCATCTGCTCATCAGCCAGATAAATGAGCAAAAAAACAGTTACTGCTATGGAGAGAAACATTAGCCCGGTAATCCGGGCAGTAATGCTGTTTGCCTTAATCATTGCCGTCACCGGCGAACTTATAGCCAATCCCATATACCGTCTGAATATAACAAGGCTTCTTAGGATTGGGTTCTAGCTTGCGGCGCAAATTTTTAATGTGGGCATCAATGGTTCTCTCATACCCTTCGAATGTATAGCCTTGCGTTTGTTCAACAATCTGAAGACGGCTAAAAACTTTTCCAACGTTAGATGCCAATACTTCTAACAATTTAAATTCTGTAGGCGTCAATTCAACCAATTGACTACCATTCATTACCTGATGGCGTTCGAGATCAATAGTAAGGCCTCCAGCTTTAATCGGTTCTTTACTCACCACTTCTTTATTAGCGCGCCGCAAAATAGCCTTTACACGGGCAACAACTTCCCTGGGACTAAAAGGCTTAGTTACATAGTCATCCGCACCAATTTCCAACCCTACTAGTCTATCACTTTCCTCATCCCTTGCAGTTAGCATAATAATGGGTATGTCACTATCCTTGCGTATTTTCCGGCACACTTCCCAGCCATCCAAGCCAGGGAGCATCAAGTCAAGCACTATAATATTGGGTTTACGCTCCCGAGCCGTTTGCAAGGCATCTAATCCATCATTTGCGGTATATGTGATAAAACCTTCTTTATTAAAGTATGTTTGCAAAAGTTGAACCAATTTGACATCATCATCAACAAGTAGCACCGAATATTGGGCCATAATAGCCCTCCTCTCTCACACTTTCAAAAGTTAAAGTTCATGGGCTGCCAATCTAAGCCGTCCCGCAGCACCTCTAAGCGTTGGCTAGTACCTAACTTCCAGTATCGATTTGCACCTTCATCTGCGCTAAAATATTCCTTCGAGCTAAAACCAAATGATCCTGAATATTTCGTCCCCTAGTAGTTCTTTACCTTTAGTATACAAAGCTATTATGAATAAGTCTTGAAGAAACTATGAAGAACCTATGTGAATTTTGTCAAATATCAGTATTCTGGTACTTCGTGAAGAATAAAAACAGGACATTTACAGCCTGTGCTGTATTGTCCTGTTTCATTTTCTACCGCTCATTCCATCTAGGAGCAAGTCGCTACATTACACCCCATTGCCGACGGTATTCCAGATATATTTGATACTCACGGTCCGCAAAACCTCGCTCAGCCAAAAGACTCCTGACTGCTGCTGCCTCAACAATTTCTGAATCAGCGTAGATATAATCCTTTTTCGCCGAAAACACAAACCCGGCTGCAGCCAGCACCTCCATCATATCAGCCATCCTCGCAGTTGTCGCTGCAATCGTCTTGCCGTAAGCAAATATGTCTTCAGGCGTAGGGGCCGTAGCAATTAGCTGCGTTCTCACTTGGTCAATATCTTTAAGACTAATAATCACGCGTGTTATATAATCGACCATTACTTAACCCTCAACCAATAGTCTACAAAAAAGACATTGGACAATACATATCCCAGCGGAACATTAATTAGCACACCTATAGCAAAAGCAGCTAAAGGCTTCCAGCCGAACGAAGTCAAATCTTTCAGCCTGGTAGTAAGCCCTATGCACAGGAAGGTCCAGGTAAATGTCCAGCCGCGAAGTGATTTGACCGGCCCTATAACCTCTTTAGTAAAGCTAGCGCTAAGCTTTGGATCAAGATAAGTGATAACAAGTGTGGTAAAGATTGATGCAGCCAGGAAACCGATAATGAATTTGGGAAAACGCTGCCAAATCTCCTTAGTGCTAACCCGGCTGGCTTCAGCAGAAGTCTTGTTTTCCCAGCGCGTTACTGATAAGAAAGCCACTAGGAGTGCCCAAACCCCAACAAACATGTCCCGACCAACAACTTTCATCAGGGTGAAAGTCTTAACCGCCCGCTCGTCTCCCATGGCCTCAGCGGCCGCAAACCCTGCAGCATCGGCGAATTCTGAAGTTCCAATCCAAGCACCGGCAGGCCCGGGTGCCAAGCCTAGCCATTTAGCCATCATCGGCAGCAAGAAAATCATCACGACTGCCCAAATGATAACCATTGAAATCGAAACTGAAACATGTTCTTTTTTTGCCTGGCATGCCCCGCCAATAGCAATTGACGCTGACACCCCGCAGATTGATCCACCGGCAGCTAGCGTAGCACCAAAACGCTGATCAAGACCCAACAACCGAGTAGCGGCAAAGTAAATCGTAGCAAAAGTTACAACTGCGACAATTGTCGCCTGCATAATTGCCAAGGGCCCTGCCTGCATAATAACAGTAAATGGTAATGTAGCACCCATAAGGACAATACCTGTTTTAACATAGAACTCGGTTCTGAGACCTGTCTGAAACCACTGCGGCAGTTTTGCGGTGTTGCTTATAATCATACCAACTAGCAACGCCAACAGCGGCGTTTCCAATTGCCACTCTTTCAAGAATTTATTTGAGCCAAGCACGGTTACTATTATGGATAATAGAAAAAGAGCTGAAAAACTTGCCAAATAATTACCTGTTCTGTATCCTAAGACCCTGCCTGCACCGGTAAATACAGCAGCAAAGAAGCCGAATAAGTAAGCTACACCAGCTAGGTTTTTAGAAAAGTACTCCACAATTTTGCTAAAATCTCCAGACCATCCGGGAATGTTGATAGCCATAGCCGATAATGTTTTTGCCGTTCCACCAAAAAATGCCGTTGTACTGACTAGTATAAGTCCTAAAGCGATAATAATAGCCCAGTAATCTTCCTTTTTGTACCATGTATCAATATGAGTTCTTATTGCCACCAGTCTCCACTCCTTCTTTAATATTTATACCAACCTGCTTTTTTCTAGCCGCTACCTTGTACCATGCATTTCTCTAGACAAAAATAAAAAGGCCAAGGTAGTCTTCCCTACGGAAGAATCCTTAGCCTTTGGTCATTCCAATCAGCTTGCAGTTAGTTTATGGTCCAAATATTAACATACGAAAACTCTTTTGTCAAATAAAAATTGCCACATCTATCGACATTCATGAGTGCTTCGGCGTCCATGCTTTGGACCGCACAAAGTTTTCTACTAAACGCACTGGGAGGTTATTTTTGAGTGCTAAGAAACAAATATCTATTTGCTAGCTCTCATTTATTTGCTGCGTAAGGTTGAAACCGTTTTAGTCTCAGTGCGTTGGTTACTACAGATACAGAACTAAAGGCCATAGCGGCACCAGCCAGCACGGGCGATAAAAAACCAGACGCCGCAATTGGAATTCCTAGAGCATTATATATAAGCGCCCAGAACAGATTTTGTTTAATATTACGCATCGTGGCCTTGCTTAGTTTTATAGCGGCTACTGTGCCCGTCAGGTCACCACGCATAAGGGTAATGTCGGCTGCTTCTATAGCCACATCTGTACCTGTACCAATGGCAAAGCCAACATCTGCGGTTGCCAGTGCCGGAGCATCATTTATGCCATCTCCCACCATAGCTACAACCTTACCTTCCTGCTTAAGAGACTGCACTTTTTCTGCTTTGTGCTCTGGTAATACTTCCGCCAAAACGTTCTCTATGCCAACCGTTTTAGCAATAGCCTTGGCTGCACGTTCGTTGTCACCTGTTATCATCCATACTTCAATGCCTAGCTTTTGTAATTGAGCCACCGCTTCAGCCGAATTGTCTTTTACTGTATCGGCTACAGCCAGTAATCCGGCCATTTTTTTCTCTACTGACATGAGCATAACGGTCTTACCTTGTCCCTCCAGTTGCTCAATCTGGGTAGTATAATCTTGAAACTCAATGTTATTTTCCCGCATTAGCTTACGCGTACCGACGAGAATTTGATTACCATCAATGGTAACATTTACGCCATGACCTGGTATAGCTGTAAACGACTCTGGGTCATCAAGTGATACGCACTGTACTTTCCCATATTTAACAATGGCCTGAGCCAGTGGATGTTCAGAGTTTTTCTCTGCTCTAACTGCCATGGCTAAAATCTCCGGCTGAGTAAACTCTGATAAAGCAATAATATCAGTAACTTCCGGTTGGCCCTTAGTAATGGTACCTGTTTTATCTAGCACAATGGTCGTTAAGCGATGGGCATTTTCCAGGTGTTCTGCGCCTTTAATCAGTATACCATTCTCGGCGCCTTTGCCCGTACCGACCATAATAGATGTTGGTGTAGCCAGCCCCAGCGCACACGGGCAGGCAATAACTAGAACAGCGGTAAAGTTAACTAAGGCGCGGGAGAAATTTCCCGGGTCAAATATAAAATACCAACCTGCAAAAGTTAGCACCGCTATTCCGACAACTGTTGGAACAAAGTATCCTGAGACTACATCGGCAAACCGCTGGATAGGCGCCTTTGAGCCTTGAGCCTCTTCGACAATACGTACAATTTGGGCCAGGGCTGTATCTTTTCCAACCTTAGTAGCTTTAAATTTAAACGTGCCAAATTTATTAATCGTTGCCCCGACTACTTCATCACCGACTTTTTTATCTACTGGTAGACTTTCGCCGGTCAGCATTGACTCATCTATTGTAGAATTACCGTCCGTGATAATTCCATCTACCGGGATTTTTTCTCCCGGACGGACAATTACAATATCTCCTGCCAGAACATCTTCAACCGGAATATCAACTTCCTGTCCCGCACGCATTACTCTGGCCGTTTTCGCCTGCAGCCCCATTAGAGCTTTAATTGCCTCAGACGTACGCCCCTTAGCTGTTGCTTCTAACAGCTTACCTAATATAATAAGTGTAATTAGAATAGCCGAGGTTTCAAAGTAAAGCTCATTCCGATTTTGAAACACATTGGCAATGCTATAAAAATAGGCAGCTGATGTGCCAAGTGCTACTAAGACATCCATGTTAGCGCTGCCATTTTTCAAGGCCAGATAGGCGCCACGGTAGAATTGCCACCCGGCTATGAACTGGACCGGTGTTGCTAATGTCCATTGCAAGTATGGGTTGAGTAGTATATGAGCTACTGCTCCCATCGACCCCAGCATATGAAATATCATTGCCAATAGGAGCGGTATTGAAAACACTGTCGCAAGAATTAGGCGGAACCTTTGATGGCCGACTTCTGCTTCCCGGACTTCCTTTTCTTTGTCAATTTCCGCAATGTCGGTTGCATTGTGTGCGCCGTACCCTAGGTCTACGATCTTCGCCTTGATATCACTCACGCCGAGTTCGCTCGGATTAATTTCAAGGGTGGCTTTTTCCATTGCTAAGTTCACAACAGCACTATATACCCCCTCCATCTTGTTTAATGCTTTCTCGACTCGAGTAGAGCAAGCGGCGCACGTCATACCAGTAATTTTAAGTTCAACTTTGTCTTTGATGACTTGATAGCCCAGATCTTCTATCTTACTGGCAATATCCTGAATACTAATCTTTGTCTTATCATAATCTACAGAAGCCTTTTCAACGGCAAAATTGACACCGGCCTTTTCTACTCCCAATAGAGCCGATAATCCTTTCTCAACTCTATTTGCACAAGCAGCGCAAGACATACCGCCAATTTTAATTGTTGCAGTAGTTATTTTTGCCGTACTTTTTGTATCTTTCATGAGTCATCACCCCGTCTTTAACTATTAATCCACTAAACACTATTTTGTGAATTTCGATAAAACCGTGATAAGTTCACCGATGGTTTCTTCAGCCCGATCTTGTTGAATAGCATTGACGACACAGCTTTTGGTATGACTTTCTAGAATGATCAGCCCGACCTGGTTCAGAGCGGATCGCGCCGCCATAATCTGCTGCAATATATCTACACAGTAACGACTGTCATTAACCATCTTTTCAATGCCGTTTATTTGTCCGCCTATTTTTTTTAGGCGTTTATTAATGTCAACCTTCTCTTGCTCATTCAGCATGATAGCCACCTCCTCATACTATACCCCCGTATAGTATATAGTATAGTATAGTTTTGTCATCCGTCCGTGTCAATAGTTAATGCTCCTATTATTAACTGCTGGAATCATGTTATACAAAACCTGCTCCTATAAGCGCCACATATCCGTTAAAGAAAATGACTCTACTATCAACTCTATAGCCCAATAAAAAAGCTAGCAACGATTTTCTGCTCGTGCTAGCTTTTCTCTGCATTACTGGTTGTGATGGGTGTTGTGGTCAACAGGCGCAGTCTGTTCAGTTGGCGGGGTTTGCTCAGCAGCATTACTACCTGCATTATTAACCATGTCAGACATCATTTGCTTAAATTCAGGATCGCTTGCCATCATTTGCCTCATGGCATTTTGCATTTGCGGCTGCTTAATCATGCCCTTCATTGTTTTCTGCATTTCAGGAGTTGCCATCATGTTTAGACACTCTTTCTGCATTTCGGGTGAATTCATCATATCGGGACTCATTTGTCCATTATGCATCATTCCTGATGATACAGCTGCTTGTTCAGTCTTTGCCGCTGCACTACCAATCGAATTGACGCCAAAGGCCATTCCTAAGGCTGATGCAGTAATCAGGCCACCAATAATCCATCCTGTCATTTTATTTTTCATAATTCTCACTCCTATTTTTTATTTGTTTATCTTATCTAACTTTTGGCGAAGATCCGCCATCTTTATTCCTCCTTGACCAGGCTACGAATGCATAACAAACAGCATAGCTACAAAAGCCGCCGTCCACGCGCCCCATCGTAATAACCCTAAGATTGCCCGTTGTCTAGGCGTGTAGTTGTCTAGATTGCCTTCCGGTGTATCAGCATGTTTATTCGGTTCTATGATTTATTCCTCCCTCGTCTAGAGCAGCACTTGGATTGCTTTTATAATACCAAGTCTTTATGAAGAAGCTGTGAAGAACTCTTGAAGAACTTCTGTTTTTTAGATACTTAAACTAAAATATCTTAAAACCAGAAAGCGTTCCTGGTTTTATTGTTGCCCACTCCCTCCTAGTTGCCTCTTTTCGGTTTTAAACAAACATAAGACCAGGAAACCGCATTTCATAACGGTTACCTGGTCTTTGTCGTCAAATTAACTTTTCTTCTTATTAATTCACCCAAGAATCAGGAGATGCATGTTCTTAGTCAAATGAAACTTCTGGTATAATAAGGTTTACAAACAAAAAATTATGGAGGTCGTATATATGGATGTAGCAAAAGTATTCTGGGACAACCCATATCTGACCGAATTAGAAGCCACAGTAACAAGCGTAAGCGGAGATCAAGTTACTGTTGATCGAACTATTGTTTACGCCTTTTCCGGAGGACAAGAATCCGACCATGGAACAATTAACGGGTATAATATTCTTAGGGCTGAGAAAAAGGGCAAGCAAATTATTTACTCACTAGACAAGCATAATTTTAAAATTGGTGATCGCGCTTTGATCAATATCGATTGGAATAGGCGATACAAGATTATGAGGCTGCATTTTGCCGCTGAGATTATTTTGGAACTGATTACTCAGAATTTCAACAGTCCTAAGAAAATCGGAGCGCATATTGCTGAAGATAAAGCACGAGTGGATTTTGCTTGGCAAGGAAACATCTCTCAGACTTTCAGCTTTATTGAGAGAGAGATCATACGCATTGTTAACAGCAACCTTCCAATTAAAAGCGCATTTTTTGACCAGGAAAACGAAATTCGCTATTGGGAAATAGAAAACTTCGCTAAGGTCTTATGTGGCGGAACCCATATCAGAAACACCAGTGAACTAGGCACGCTGTTATTGAAGAGGAATAATATTGGAAAAGACAAAGAACGAATTGAGATTATCTTGACTTAGTCTGACAAACGCGATGTTTCATGTCATTCGACACCCCATTGTAAATATAGTCAATAAATTAAGTACATGGTCCAATCTACCCCCTGTACTTTTCATGAATGCTAGCTGCTCTTCACCTTGTATATCTATTTAGAGAAGGCTTTTAATTTTGCACAGCGAGTGTACTTGACAATGTCTTAACTTCACCTATACTCAAGAAGTTCTGAAACTGTCTTAAAGTTGTATCCTTGAGCCTTCAAGCCTGTTACGATTCCTTTTATAGCATTAACAGATTCTTGCCTGCTACTGTACATTACGTGAAGAAGTATTATTGATCCTGGTCTTGTGTTTGCTACCACATACCTAACCATTTGATCGGAATTATTTGCAATCTCAGGGAAAGAATCTGGTTCGATATCCCACGTAATAGTCTTACGATTATGTTGACTGAGATAATAGGGCAGTATAACAAGCTTTTTTCCATTGGGCGGCCTAAAATTGATCTCACCGCTATATCCAGTCATTCTAATTAGCTGATCAGTTTTTTCTATTTCTTCCTTAATAAAAGATGGTGACTTTAAAACCATTCGATTGTGAGAATAAGTATGATTACCTAGTTCGTGTCCACTGCAGCAATCTGCTGACCTGCCTTGATATTCTGCTCCAATTCATTACCTATGACAAAGAATGTAGCTTTTACACCAGATTCTTGCAGTATAGAAAGTATTTCTCCAGTCTTAGCTGAGGGGCCATCATCAAAGGTTAAAGCTACAACCATTTCAGTCGTTGAGACCCTAGGTATAATTTCTCCAAAAAGCTGAAAGGCTCTCGTATTGGCAACCTGCCATAAGACATAAGTTCCAAGTATTAATAAACCAACTATAACTAATGGAATAGCTTTTCTCATATCTATATACCCCTAAATATTTAGTGTAACTAGCGCAACAGAGCGAGTCATTATTGGCACATTCACCTTGCTAATTAGTCCCGTTGAACAATGACTCCACTTATTATAAACAAAAAGCGGCAGGAGAATGATTCCTGCCGCTAAATTTGTTTTATTTGCAGTATGTATTATAAAAAATTTCGATACTTACTCAAGCTCGATCGCTTCGCAAGAAGTCGAAAGCAGCTTCTTCTGGAATGGGCCGGCTGAATATATACCCCTGGATGCGGTCACATCTATGCTGAGCTAGAAGCTTAAGTTGTTCGTTAGTTTCGACCCCTTCCGCTACAATGGTCAGCCCCAAAGTGTGGCCTAAATCAATAATTGATCCTACCACTTTCAACTGTGTTGCATCATCATTAATTTCGTCAATAAATGATTTATCAATTTTTAGTATTCCTACCGGCAAATTCCTTAAATATGTTAACGAAGAGTACCCTGTGCCAAAATCGTCCAGTGATAGAATTACTCCTATATCGCGCAACTGACAAAGTTTGAGAACACTATCCTCCATAGATTCAATGAGAACGCTTTCCGTAATTTCAATCTCAATTTGCCCAGGATCAATACCCGCTTTTTCAATACTCTCGCGAACAGCGGCTACAAAGTCATCAGACTTTAACTGCCTCGCCGAGATGTTAATCGCTACATGAATATCTCTATTTCCTGCGTCGGCGACTCGCCGAGCAAATTCGCAAGCTTCTTGCAACACCCATTTCCCAATTTGTAGGATAAGTCCGCTCTGCTCAGCCAAAGGAATAAAACGAGCTGGTGATACAAGGCCATGTTCTGGACTATTCCAACGTAGCAAGGCCTCAAAGCCAACGACGTTACTACCATCTACTGTCAACTGAGGCTGATAAAACAGAGACAACTCCCCACGTTCCAAGGCTCGTCGCAGACCGTTAGTTAGCATCATTTTTTCGTAAGCTTCTTGAAGAAGTATAGGTTCATAAAAGCTCCAGCAATTCCTGCCTGCTTTTTTGGCGGCATACATTGCACTGTCAGCTTTCTTTAATAAATCCTCTACTCTATCTCCATCCAAAGGATACACAACAACTCCAATACTAGCTGACAAATGGATTCGCTCTACTGAAACTTCATATTCTTGGCAAAGTCCCCTAATAGCTTTGTCCGCTATTTGGGCAGCTTCTTCTTTACTATTTTGTCCAGGCAGAACAACGATAAACTCATCACCGCCGATTCGGGACACGAAAGCCCTTTCGTCAAAAGCATCAATAATATGCTTGCTAGCTGTAACAATAACGTTGTCGCCATAAGAATGTCCGAAATTATCATTTATCGATTTAAGGTCATCAATATCGATAAATAGAATAACACCAGCTGCTTCACCACGGTTAACCCTTTCCATTTCCGCTTCCATATAAAGGTTCAAGCTCGCCCGATTAGGAAGGCCTGTTAATGTATCGTAGAAAGCCATATGGCTAATTTTCTTTTGGGTACTTGCGCGTTCTAGAGCTACAGAGGCCAGATCACCGAACTGACGCAGAACCTCCACATCATCCTCGCTGACGGGATGTATGACATCGACCCAACTAACAGCAATTACGCCTTTCACCTTACCCGCTTGCTTTAGCGGAAGCATAATCACACTTGTAGAACGATCTAGTCTTCTATCGTTGACACGCTGGGGATATATTCTATAATCTTCGACATAGAGAATCTCTCCAGTTTTATAAACTTGCCCCTGCATACCCAGCTCACCTGGCTGTGGCTCCATAAGCCTAGATTCGTCGATTCCAATTCCATGATGGACAAAAAATACTTTTCCATTATCATCAAACAAACCGATATAGCCTGAAACCGCCTTGAGCAATTGAGCGGCATTATGCAGGATGGACTCAAGAAGGTCTTCCATTTCGTCAGCAGGACGCGTCAGCAAGTTTGTTGTTGCTCTGTATTGCCGTTCTCGCAACAGAAGATTATCTTCTATCTGTCTTCTAACTTTGATTTCATCCTGCAAACATCGGTTTGTTTCACCCTGCATTCTATTCATATCGGTCAACTCTTCATTCATAGCTATCATCTCTTGGTTGGCAGCTGCTAGTTCGCTAGTACGCGCTTCAACCAATTCTTCCAATTTTTCACGATGCTGCCGCAATTCGCATACCATCTGATTAAAATTCGCAGATAACACGCCAATTTCATTTGAAGATTGGATGTTTAGGCCCACTGCCATATTACCATTTTTTATTTGACTGGTGGCATTAACAATATCTATTAGAGGATTGGTTATTCGTCGTGAAAACCATAAGGTAAGTATCGCTGAAAAAACCAATACCAAAATTCCCGCAAGAGCAGTCTTAATTCTCACATCGTTCATAAAAGCCAGTACTGCACTCTTCTTTTGGACTACAATTAGACTCCATTTTTCCGTTCCCGGTAAAGAAATTACTCGATAAGCACAAATATATGCCTCACCATTAAGATCAGTGTATTCCCCTTCTCCAATATCTCCGGCCATAGCCTTAGCAACAATAGCCTGCAGGGACGGAGAAATTTCAAAATCGATTTCCTTGGTTATTTCATTATTCTTGTCATCTTTTAGCATTTCGCCGTTAGAATCTCTTAATAACACTCTTTTCTTCATTGTTCTATAATTATATAGCTCATTAACCTGTTTTTTATCAGGATGGGCAATTACTGCACCCTCTCCATCTAGAAGATAGGCGTAGCTGCCTTCCCCTGAGTTGTAGTTTTCCACCATTTGCTGCAGCTTTTGTATTTCAATATCAGCCATGAGGATCCCTACCAAGTCCCCATCAGTATATATACCATGTACGATAGTTGTGATAGGAGACTCCGAGTGTAAAGAATAATAAGTGTTTGTGATGAATGGCTGTCTCTCCGTCATAAATTTTTTGAACCACCAGCGCTCCGCCCTGTTAGCCAAAGCACCGCTTGATCTCGCTAATTGATCACCATCTAGATTGTGAATAGCCAAGAGTTGAAAAAAAGGATATTGCTCTACAGTGTCAACCAGTAATTCTCTTTGTTTATCAGAGTTAACAGTATCGCTGTTAGGATATTTAGCTATAAGTTCGTTAATATTGTAAGCATTTTGCATAAATTGAGCAATGTTAGATGCCAAACTCTCCGCCATGGCAGAGTTGTTATGCAGCATTTTCTCTTCATAATCTGCTGAAACTAGAGAGTGACTAATTGCCATAACTGAGACGAGCGTGAGTACAATTAAAGAACAGATAATTAACGTCAGTTGGTGGCGAATTGAGAAATGCATATGTATCCTTCTCTCATTCCATCTTTTGATAATATAGGATAGATATGTATTTCTACACAATTCGACTAATTCCTTGGTTATTTTTGAGTCAATCAACTTAAATTCCATCCTAAGAAATGATCAGCTTAAATTAAAATAGCCGTTATCTTCGATATTTCTTGAATTGGTTTTTAATTACGACTTATAATATCTACATGCTTTAATATATATACAGCGGGTATAAGTGCCCATAATTTTATTTTTGTTATAAGGGAGGGCCTATGAACGAACAAGAACGAGCGTATGAGCTCGCGCGACTCCAAGCTACACTCCAAGAAATAAAACACCAACTCGCAGAAAGCGCAGATAACTGTGACAATCAGCGGGCTGAGCTAAATAATACATTAAAAGACTATTGGTCTAACACAGGGGGCAATCTTCACGATGAGGCCCAATTCATAGAGACAGTCGGGCGGCAAAAAGCTATCAGCGCCATTGTCCATCTAGGATATCGACAGTTGCAGAAAATGTTAAATTCACCGTACTTTGGCCGTATTGACTTTGTAGAAGAGTCAAGTGTTGGGCACGAACCATCTGAGCAAATCTATATAGGCATATCTTCCCTATCCCATAGAGATACAGGTGATTTTCTGGTATATGATTGGCGAACTCCAGTAGCCAGCATGTATTATGACTTCGAACGCGGTGAGGCTTGGTACAATAGCCTGGATGGTCAAATAAAAGGGATAATAAATCTAAAACGCCAGTATAAAGTAATTGGCGGCGTTATGCAGCATATGTTTGACGCTGACATACAAATTCAAGATGAGATACTTCAGGAAATCCTAGGAAAAAACGTCGATGATAAGATGCATACAATTGTCACAAGCATCCAGCGTGAACAAAATCAAGTAATACGCGATGAACATCACAGAGTGCTATTCGTCCAAGGCCCGGCTGGGAGTGGTAAAACCTCAATAGCTTTACATCGAATCGCCTTTTTACTATATAGAGACCGGCAAACTATAACTTCCCAAAATGTCCTTATCTTATCGCCAAATCACATATTCAGCGATTATATATCAAATGTCTTGCCCGAAATGGGAGAGGAAAACGTCCTCCAGCTTACTTTTCAGGATTATGTATTACGTTCAACTGAGCACCTTTCTATTCAGTTTCAGGATCGCGCCTCGCATCTTGAATCCATACTATCAACAAGCCAGGACGGCGAAGCCAAAACTAGAATTTCCAGTGTTGAGCTCAAGTCGTCGCTAAACTTTGAAAGGGCTTTGGAAAAATTCATAGATAATATTCAGAAGAACCTTGTTTCTGATTATCCTCCGATAGAGATTAACGGTGAATCGATATTCACTAAGGAAGAATGGAACTACTTTTTTTATGATAGCTTGGTTTTTCTACCACCGCTTCGCCGTCTAGCTAAAATACGTGAATTAATACAAATAAGAATGCGTCCGTTTGTTCACGCCTTACGCCAAGAAAAAGAAGCCGAGATTACAGCATCGGCCGAGGAAGTAAACAAAAAAACCATTAAGATATTAGCGCGGGTTGCGGCAAAAAAAGAGCTTGATCCGCTAATTAGTAAAATAGCAAAACTAACTGAGCTTAGTACTCTATCCCTATACAGGAAATTCTGGAAAGATGAAAAGTATTTCAAACAGCTTCTTGCCGAAAACGTATCACTAGAATCCTTTAGGAGAATTCGCAAAAAAACTTTAAATGACTTAGGAAATAACTTAATTGCCTATGAGGACTCATTCCCCTTCCTTTATCTGCAAGGGATGCTGGATGGATTCCCTATAAGATATGATGTAAAGCATCTTATAATTGATGAAGCCCAAGATTACACGTCACTTCAGTATAAAATTCTTGCTAGCATTTTCCCAAACTGTTCCTGGACTATTGTGGGCGACCCGGTACAATCCGTCCATCCCTATCTAAACACTGCTGATTTCAAAATAGCTAGTCAAATAATCAACATAGCCAACCCACGCTTTTTCAAGCTTACACGTAGTTATCGCTCAACAACTGAAATAATGGCATTTTGCCAGGCAATGCTTTCTGATGAAACACAAGTTCAAACAATCAATCGCCCAGGTAAATTACCCCAGGTTACGGAAGTCTCAAAGCCTAATTTACTCCCGGAAGCTATCCGGGATGCAATACTAACCTTCCAGAATGAGGGCCTTCAATCAATCGGGGTTATTTGTAAAACAGCCCAGGAAGCAAATGCTATATATGAAAAACTCAGTCACCAGTGTAATATGTCGCTAGTGACAAAAGAAGATGACGCTTTTCATCGAGGAATTGTTGTTATTCCTGCATACTTAGCTAAAGGCCTGGAGTTTGATGCGGTTTTAGCTATTAATACTGACAGTCGAACTTACCATGATAGACGCGAAGTAAATATTCTATATACAATTTGCACGCGGGCATTACATCGCCTTCGTCTGATATACACCGGTACTCCTTCGCCATTTATTTGTGAAATAAGGAAAGATCTATTCATGTTATCAAAACATTAAAAACCCGGCTGCCGAGCCTAGGCGAAAGCGATAGCCGTTGGTTGCGCCTAGAGTTATAAAAGATGGATATACTTTCTTATAGACCAAATAAAGGCTATACCAAAAAATGCTGCTCCTAAAACTTTAGGAGCAGCATTTCTTAACGTATAGCCTTTATTACGTGGTAACCGGAATTGGGAGCACGTAAAAGAAAATAGTTATGAAATGACAAACGCTCCCCGCTAGAACGAATAAATGCCAAATCATATGATTATATGGAAGCCGACGGGCAAGGTAAAAAACCGAGCCTGCAGTATATAAAACGCCACCCGCTATAAGCCAGTAAAGTCCGGCCATCGGCAAAACGGCAATAAGCGGTTTTATGGCTATAATCATAAACCATCCCATGATAATATAGCATACTGTCGAAAAAAATTTAAAACGCTTCACAAAAAATATTTTAAAACCAATTCCTATGCAGGCCATCCCCCAAATCATACCAAAGATGGTCCACCCTAGTGTACCGTGAAGCGGCACAAGCGTAAAGGGAGTATATGTGCCTGCAATGAGTAGATAAATGGCTACATGGTCAAAAATTTTAAATATATATTTCAGCTTTTCATTCCTAAAACTATGATATAGCGTAGACGCCAGATACAGCATGACTAATGCCAGACCATAGATGCTAAAGCTTATTAAATGCCAAATGCCTCCATATGAGTAAGCTGCTGTAACAAGCGCAATAAGTCCAAATAGTGCAAGCAAGGTACCTAGCCCGTGTGTAAGAGCATTCAATTTTTCTTCCATATTGCATCTCTCCCTATATCAACTGCCCGACATAATGTCCAGTTTGCGCTGCAGTTTGATTAGCCTCAAAAAAAGTGCAATCGCCCCTACTGCTAACCCGGCAATAAAACCTATCCAATACCCGTAAGGTCCGAATAAAGAGTACTTAGCCAAAATATACCCTGTTGGCATCCCTATCATCCAGTATGACATTACTGCCAGCCAAAAAGTGACCTTCACGTCCTTATAACCGCGCAAAACCCCTTGGATGGGTGCAGCTATTGCATCGGATAATTGAAAAAATATAGCATAGGCTAAAAAGCTTTGGGTTAATTGAAGCAGTGTAGGGTCTTTGGTGTATAAACCTGCGACCTGCTCCTTCCACAAAAGTAAGACAACTGCAAAACAGAAGGCAACTGCAATTGCTATTCCAATACCCAAGTAACTATACTGACGCGCGTCGCGATAGCGTTTTGCCCCTACCTCAAAGCCAACTACAATAGTCTGCGCCATGCCGATACTAAGCGGTACCATATAGATAAGACTTGCAAAGTTAATAGCCGCCTGATGAGCCGCAATAATTGCCGTACCAAATTCAGTCATCAGCAATGCAACTACACCGAAAATACTAACCTCACAAAAAATCGAAAAGCCGATTGGTACTCCAAGCAGCAATTGGGCCTTCCATGTCTTAATGGATAAAGGAAAAAATCTGCGAAATATATTATATTCCTTAAACGGCCTTAGATAATGTACAGCAGTGATGCTGAGCAAGGCAATGCACCAGTATGTTATTGCTGACGCATAGCCGGCGCCAACCCCGCCAAGCTGAGGAAAACCAAGCTTTCCAAAAATCAGCAGATAATTGAGTCCAATGTTGATGGGCAAGGCAGAAAGCGTAATAACCATAGTAACATGTGTATAGCCTAGAGAATCCATGAAATTCCGCAAAACCGAGGAAATAAATAATGGTAAAAAGCCTATCGATAACGCCATTAAAAAGTGAAGGGCAATGTTGCTTACCGCTTCCTCCAGTCTCATTACCTGAAGGACGGGCTCAAGAATAAAAGATGCTGCGGCAATAAGACCCACGGCCAGTACTACTGCAAAATAAATTCCTTGCACAACAACAAACTGCATTTCACTTCTTCGGCCTGCTCCATTGAGTTGCGCTAGAATTGGCGTAATACCGATAAGTACACCATTTAGCCCCGCAAAAACCGGATGCCATATATTTGCGCCAATGGCAACACCGGCTAGATCAATTTGACTGGCCTGCCCCGACATCACGGTATCAAAAAAACCAGTAGCTGTTAAGGAAAGCTGAGTAATTAGTATAGGAAGTAAAACATGTAAAAGGTTCCAGGATTTTTCTTTTAACGAGTAAGTCTGCTGCACTTAACACCTCATATTTATATGCATAAAGAGTATTGATATTGGGACAATTTCATTTAAAGTATATCCTATAATAAAATGTTGCCTCCACTATCTATAATAGTACTTTAACACCCTCTCGTCCAATGCATTTCCAATATATATTCTTTAGACTTTTCCAAAGTTCGTCTACTAATATCACAAACAAAAAACCGTTTCATCTTGACACCAATACAGACAGTGACGTATAATATCTATAGAGTCAATAGACAATATAATGAGGTGTTTATATATGAAGGATTTATCAGAGTTATTTTGGCAGGCATCGCTGCAAGAAATCAAGCAAGGTTATACCTACCACCAGGATAGTGATGAGTTCATTTGCCTCATTTGTGGAAAAAGCTTTGCGAACGGTGTCATCTACTCCGATGATGACCATTTATACGAAGCAAAAAAATATATTAGAATACACATTGAGCATGCCCATAACTCAGTTTTTGATTTTCTGCTTAACCTTGATAAAAAGTTAACAGGATTAACAGATCATCAAAAAACTATCCTTGAGCTTTTCTATGCGGGGCATAGCGATAATGATATTGCTAAAACGCTTAACGCAGGAAGCACATCTACTATTCGTAACCATCGTTTCATTCTCAGAGAGAAGCAAAAGCAAGCGAAGATATTTCTGGCCGTTATGGAGTTACTAGCTGAGCAGGCTCCTAAGAAACAAGCCTTTGTCGAAATCCCCCGAAACTCTCAAAAAGTTGATGATCGCTTTGCCATCACCGAACAAGAAAGCGAAAAAATTCTAGCTGCCTATCTAAAAACAGGCCCTAACGGCCCACTTGACTCTTTCCCAAATAAAGAAAAGAAAAGATTAGCCATAATTCGGCATATAGCCAAATTTTTCGATGCAAACAAAACCTATCACGAAAAAGAGGTTAACGCAATTCTAAAGCCCTTCTACGACGACTATGTACTACTGCGTCGTTACCTAATTGAATACGGTTTTATGGACCGCACTAGAGATGGTAGTGCATACTGGGTTAAACTTTAGTTACCTTAATTCATAAAGTAATAAAAGGAGCGATAACATTGGATAGAAAAAAAGAGCTTATATTGGAATACAAACAAACACCTCGTCCTATGGGGATATATCAGATAAAAAATAATATCAATGGTAAAATATTTATACAAAGCAGTATGAATCTACCAGGAAGTTTTAATGGTCAGCGTTTTCAATTAGAATTAAAAGGCCATCGTAATAAAGAATTGCAAGGGGATTGGAATTCATACGGCCCACAAGCCTTTACTTTTGATGTCCTTGAAAACCTTAAGTCAGAAGATATTCCACAGAGTGATTGGCGAGATGCTCTTACAGCGATGGAAGATAAATGGCTAAGTAAGCTTCAGCCGTATAATAAAAACGGATATAACAAAGAGAAAAAGCAGACTGTTAAAAACGATTAAAAACAATTAGCTATAGTTTCTAAAATCAAAAGGTATGAACCCTTTTCAAGGTTCATACCTTTTGATTTTAGAAACTATCGAACCTTATCTAATTTTAGATACAACTGGGTAAGAGCCCAACACTTTCAGCCAGTTAACCTGCCCGCCAATTTCCTTCAAGGCAGCAGTACTTGCCTTATCCTCAACATGCCCGGAAAAATCTATATAAAAGATATACTTTCCCATTATATGCTTAGCGGGGCGAGATTCAATTCGCGTCAGATTTATGCCGTTACTGGCGAACGCTTTTAAAACACCAAATAAACTACCAGGATAGTCATCGTGAAAGGCAAACACAATTGAAGTCTTGTCAATTCCTGTAGGTTTAGACTGCTTACCTCCAATGATCAAAAACCGGGTTTGGTTGAACACATTATCTTGGATATTTTGCTCCACGACATTCAAACCATAAATTTGGGACGCTGGTTGCCCTGCTACCGCTCCATAGGAACTGCCCTTCTGTTGGGCCATTTCGCAAGCCTGAGAGGTACTTGAACAGCGAATAAATTCAATGTGAGGATAGTTATTGAAAAAAAACTCACGACATTGTTCAAAAGCCTGTTCATGGGAAAATACATATTTTATATCATCGATGCACCCACTTATATTAAGCAGGCAATGTTCGATATTAAGCACCAATTCTCCGCAGGCTGTGCCCTTGTTTAATTTGACAAGCATATCCATGGCAGAAGCAACAGCTCCGTGAGTTGAGTTTTCCACTGGTATAACACCACTATCAAGATAGCCTAGCTCTACTCCCTCAATTATCGCTGAGAAACTGGGCATTGCTATGCACTCCGCCGGATCAGATGATATAGATGCATACTGACAAGCTGCTTCATGACTATACGAGCCAAGCGGCCCAAGATAGCCTATTTTCATAAACCCACCTCTTTAGCTAAGACTATCTGACAATCTGATGCAGTAACTCGCCGAAACCTGGAAAGGAGATGTCAATGCATGCACTATCCGCTATTATTGTTTTTCCTTCCGCGAACAGACCGCACACAGCCATGGCCATAGCTATCCGGTGGTCGTGGTAACTATTTATGGAAGCGCCGTGCAGCTTATTAGATCCGACGATTTTCAATCCATCGGGCAGTTCTGCTATCTGAACGCCCATCTTTTGCAGTTCTACCACAATAGCAGTCAGGCGATTTGACTCTTTAACCTTGAGTTCACTTGCGCCACGTATATAAGTGACACCTTCAGCCAGCGCCGCCGCCACCGCCAAGACCGGGATTTCGTCAATTAATCTTGGCACCATTTCACCGAGAATCTCGGTACCGTGCAATTCTGAGCCGCGAACGATGATATCGCCGGCTTCCTCGCCAGCCAGTTGATGAATATTATCTATTTCAATGTCGGCCCCCATTTGACGCATGGCATCAATAATCCCTGTACGAGTGGGATTCAAACCTACATTTTTAATAATTAGATGTGCTCCGGGCTTAACAGCAGCTGCTACGATAAAAAAGGCGGCAGAAGAAATATCACCAGGGACTGAGATATTTTGAGCTTCCAACATACCTGGTTTAATAGTAACTGCCGCTCCCGACCGCTCCACACTAATCCCAAAGCAGGATAGCATTCGTTCGGTATGGTCCCGGGATATGATCGGTTCTATTACAGTAGTGCTGCCTTTAGCGTATAATCCTGCCAATAATATAGCTGATTTTATTTGAGCGCTGGCTACCGGCGTTTTCCAGGTAATGCCCTTCAAATCGCCGCCGCGAATAACCAATGGAGCGAACCTTCCATCTTCCCTTCCGTCGATATTAGCACCCATTGCTCTCAAAGGATCTGCCACGCGCGCCATCGGTCGCTGCCGCAGCGATTGGTCGCCAGTAATAAGGCTTAAGAAATTCTGGCCCGAAAGAATACCCATAATAAGACGCATTGTCGTTCCTGAGTTCCCGGCATCAAGAATATCGCTGGGCTCTTTAAGCCCCAGTAATCCCTTGCCTTCAACTTCAACCTTCTGCCCCATCAGTTCAATACCGATACCCATGGCTCTGAAGCAGCCAATCGTGCTCAAGCAATCCTGGCCATTTAAAAATCCTTCAATTACAGTCTTCCCCTGGCCGATAGCCCCTAGCATTACAGCCCTATGAGAAATAGATTTATCACCAGGTACGCTTATCGTGCCGAAAACTTTATCAGCTTTCTCAATAATAAGCATTTCCTCATCCTCCGATCACTCTTTAAAGATTTAGTCCTATACCGCTGCGAGTATCTTTTGCACTGATGTCATTAAATGGCCAAATTTCTCTGGCTTCAAAGACTGTGATCCATCGCAGAGAGCCTCTTTAGGTTTATGATGGACCTCAACAATAAGTCCATCAGCGCCAACTGCGATTGCTGCTTTTGACAAAGGCTCCACCATCGACCATTTACCACAGGCATGGCTAGGGTCAACAATAATAGGTAAATGGCTTAGCTCTTTTACTGCTGGAATTACACTAATATCAAGGGTATTTCTAGTGTAATTATCAAAAGATCGTATTCCCCGCTCACACAGAATGACATTAGGATTTCCGCCAGCCATTATATATTCCGCAGACATCAGAAATTCTTCTAGCGTCGCGCTCATCCCACGTTTGAGCAGAATAGGCTTAGAACATCTTCCTGCTCTCTTAAGAAGATCAAAATTTTGCATATTTCTTGCCCCAATTTGAATTAGGTCAACGCATTCTTCAACAGCATCAAAGGTTTCAATACCCATTACTTCTGTTACTATCGGCAATCCTGTAGCCTCTCTGGCTTTTACCAGCATATTCAAACCTTCCTCGCCCAACCCCTGGAAACTGTAAGGGGATGTACGTGGTTTATATGCTCCGCCCCGTAGCATCTTAGCACCATAACTCTTGACTAACCTTGCGGTGTGTATCATCTGCTCCTCACTCTCGATAGAACAAGGGCCAGCTATTACCGCAATATTACCGCCGCCAATTTTACAATCACCAATCTCTATTATGGTATCTTCAGGATGAAAGGTGCGACTGGCTAATTTATAGGGCTGCTGAACTCGCATAACTTTTTCGACATTTATATTATCTTCTACCGCTCTCAAATCAAGTTTTGTCGTATCTCCGATTAATGCAAAAACACTTTGCTGTACCCCATCAATCAAGGTAGCCTCAATATTTAAGTTTTTCAGTCTCCCATGTACCTTTTCAACTTCGTCCTTGGGAGCTCCTGTTTTCATTACAACTAACATAATATTTTCCTCCTTATAAATTCATTTAATGTATAGCACTAGTAAATTCCATTAAAAAGAAGAAGAGGTTCTTATTAAAGAACCTCTTCTTCTTTGCCGTATAGTATTAATATAAAACCGCACTATCTGTAGTCGTTATATTAATTCGGTCATTATAGAGATTCTTTAAAAAAGCCGCGCAATATGCAGTTTTGGCAAAAGCAAAATAACCAACGCTAAAATAAAAGCCTTGGCTAAAATAGCTAAACCAAACATTAATAATTAAACGACTTGCTTTTTGTCTGTTCTCCACAATGACACCACCTTTAATATTTACGCTTTCAATAAGTTACGGTATATTGTACACAATATTACTACTTCTCATGTAACTTTGTCAATGATTTTCGCATTTTATTTCAAAGTTTGTAATATTTCATTCGTTGAGAGGCTGCAAATAGGACACTCTTGCATCCTCAACGGCTTTTCCAGATTGCTCCTGGCTAACAATGAGGCATCACCAAAGACTTGCAAAGTAGGACCATCAGCTATGACCTTTCCCTCGGCAAGAACTATAGTTCTTGCGCAAACATCTAAAACTAAGTCTAAATCATGGGAAGCAACTATCTTGGTGTGCTTGAAGGATTTTAATAGATTGATTAATTGCCGTCGTGCTGAAGGGTCAAGTCCAGCGCTAGGCTCGTCCATTACTAACACATCAGGTTGCATAGATAAAACAGAAGCAATAGCAACCGCTCGTTTTTGACCGCCCGAGAGCTTGTAGGGAGCTCGATTGATTAGATTGGCGACTCCAACAGTATTTAAGGCCTGAGTTACTCGCCTGTCAACCTCATCTGGCGGTAAGCCGAGATTAAGCGGACCGAAAGCGACATCATCAAAAACAGTCGGCATGAAAAGCTGGTCATCTGGATTTTGAAACACCATACCAACACTTCGTCTAATATGCTGTAATGTCTGTTTAGTAACTGGATAATCGCCGATGCGGACTAATCCCCTAGAAGGGGCAAATACCCCCGAAAGATGTGCCAATAGTGTAGATTTCCCGGCTCCGTTGGCACCGACAATAGCTACAGATTCGCCGTGGGTAATTCGAAACGAAATCCCGCGAAGAGCCTCCGTATTATCAGGATAGGAATACTCAACGTCCTTTGCCTCAACTATATGATGACTCACTGGTACCCCCCCATTAGCATCATTCCTATCCACTGTGGAATATTGATACTGCGAACGACAGCAAAAAAGATCAGCCAAGTAATAAGAAAAACAAAGTCGCTATTTTGCGCCTTCCAAGACCTCGCAATCCGGACTTCTCCATTGAAACCTCTGCAAAGCATAGCTTGATATATCCGTTGGGCCCTATCCATAGTACGTAATAAAAGCAAACCAGCGAGTGAACCCCAAACCCTAAATTTGATTCCATCGCTTTGAGGAGAACGTAACGAATGAGCACGAATTGTTTTGATAACTTCTTCAATTAGTACATGTAAATATCGATACATGAATAATATCTGAGTCACTACTACACGCGGAACCTTCAAGTTAGATAGAGCAGCGCAAATTGCATCAACTCTGGTTGTCGCAACCAGAATTAGTGCCGCCAGAACAGATAGTGTAAATCTTATAAGTATTGAAATAAACGAAACTAGCCCACCCGACATAGCAAAAGGCCCAAAATACATAACCGTCGTTTGATCTAATAACGGATTAAAAATTCCAATAAATACAACGAAAGGCATAGTTAACAATAGTCGCTTTATGATCATATCTAATGGGATATTACCTAAACTTATTAAAAAAACAGGATAAAAAAACATCGGGATTAAACCCGCTAGCTCATATTTAGAGAAAGATGCAACTACAGCTAAAAATACCAGTGTTGTAATCAACTTAGCACTTGGATGTATTCTATGAACTATCGAATCCCTAGTTGCAAGCTCATCGAAATGCCGCAATTCCAGCCAACGTTGTTCAATCTTATTCATTAATAACTCCTAAATAAATATACAAACCGACTCAATTAGGGCATTTTTGCTGACGTCTATTAAACATTTGCAGAAGCTTTCCAATTGATCCTGCCACAATCAAAGTAAATATAGACCCTACAATACCCGCAGTTGAAAGTCCACTGTCCGCAGCGGACCAAGCGGAAGCTGGTTCTTTTGTTTCTCCGCTAGTTGCTGGCTCAGTTTCTTTAAAATTGTAATCAGGTAAAATAGCTATCTTTTTCTGCAAATCCGCTAATACACTATGAATACCTTCAGGTTGTTGTAATTCTTCTTCTCCTGTTGTTTTGGCGATAGACCATTCCAATCCATCAGGATCGCTCGAGGCAAACCAGGATAACATCCCAGCTGTAAGCAAGGCTACCAGTAATAGTGAAACTAAAACCGGCTTCATGGAAATATTACCGAACGCTTTACCCGCCGAAACTCTTTGAATGATTTCAGGTCGTTCTTTTAAGATAAACAAGACTACTGCCGTTGTTACTAATCCTTCAACAATTCCGATTGCCAAATGAATAGGCTGCATCAAAAGAAGAAAAGTATTAAAAGGCAGCTCTGTAATACCAGACATAAATGTTTCAACGACAACACCAAAGGCACCTAATTGCAAACCAGCAATAGCAGCAATATTTGCGCCTATTATAAGACTCCTTTTGGTTACATTATCTCCTGCAAGCTTCTTATAAATCAACGGGTAAGCAATAAAACATGGAAAAAAGCCAAGATTGAAAATGTTACAGCCTAAGGCTAATAATCCGCCATCCGCAAAAAACAAGGCCTGAATTGTAAGGATTGAAGCTATCGTCAAAAAAGCCGCATACGGTCCAAGGAGGATTGCCAGTAGCATAGCTCCCCCAATATGTCCGCTTGAACCAGTTGCTGGAATGGAAAAATTGATCATTTGCGCAGAAAAAACAAAGGCGCCCAGCACCCCCATGAGTGGTACTTTACTATCATCAAGCTCTTTTTGGACCTTCTTTGCTGAGTATGAGACTAATCCGGCAGTCGCCGCCCACATAACAGCTCCTACCGTTGGGGAAATTAACGCGTCAGCCATATGCATAAAATACACTCTCCTTGAAGAATATTTTTCACAAAACGAGAACAATTATTTCGTAATCTTGAAAAAATACAAGACTACGAAAACACCCCTGATTCATCAAGGACATGACCTTCGTAGTCATTCTCGCATAATTAGACATAGCTGCGCGGTTCTTCAGATACCGCTTTAATAGAAGTATACTTCGACACAGCTTAATAATTCCCTTGTAAAAATTCACCAAAATTTCGGTAGAATTATGCCAATGATCTTTTTTTCTAAACTGCTTGGCAATATTTTGATATACCTGATCTATGGAAGTGTATATGTAATAGTCGCATTTTGAATTGCAGTAAGTCTGGAGTCCTCTGAAGCAGGCTTTAATTGCCCTCCGCTAAAAACAGATGTACCTGTGATACCTTCAAAACGTCCCGTTCCCTTTATAATGCTTCCCTCTCCTTGATTGGTAGAAAGCCCCTCTTGATTTCGACTTATCTCGGCAGTCCAAGAAAACATGATTGATGATCCATCATCAAATGCAAACTTAGAATAGCCTTGAGATGTTCCCCCCTTGCTACGGCGGGAATCGAAGGTAGAAACAGTAAAGTACTTAGCTGTTTCACCACTACTCAAGACCGCTTCACCTTCTCGTTGCTGCATACCGATAACATGCCCTGCTTCGTCCCCAACAGGAAGCCATTGCGATGATACAACATAACTCGTGGCATCAACCTGCAATACCTGTGTTGATGATGCCGATACGGGAGTTCCCTGAAAAAAGAAACAAATGGCCCAAAAAAAGATACTCATCAGTACTGCGAACTTCTTATTCGTCACTTTCTTTTCCTCCTTATTTATAATCGTTACTTTATAGTGGTCGCACAGTAATAGCAGGTGTTCCGAGCGGACATCCGTTTTCACAGGCCCCGCATCCAACGCACAAAGATTCGTCAACATAGGGACGATTTTGTTGATCGACTTCTACGGCATGAACAGGGCACTGCTCGCGGCATAACAGACAAATTTTCTGCTCAGACCACACCAAACATCTCTGCCGATCCAGCTCAGCTAATCCCATTTTCACCATCTCTAAGGGAACCTGGCTAATAGCTCCTGTTGGGCATACTTCCTGGCATAACATACATAAATCACATCTAGCCCGGCGAGGTATCACCATGGGAGTAAGGAAGGCGGTAAATCCTGCTTCCAACGGCATCGGGAACAAGCATTCCGAAGGGCAGACTTTGACACATCGTCCGCAACGGCTGCACACAGCCAGAAAGTCAGCCTCCGACAACGCCCCTGGGGGCCTGATAACCGCTGCTGCTTCCGTAATCTGTAAGAATTTCCAACTGCTAAGACTGGCTGCAGCCACCGCAGCTCCGCCCTTGAAAAAATTACGGCGAGATAATCCCTTCATTGAATTAACTTGCTGCTGAACGGTATCAGCCTGCCAATGAACTGCCTTCTCTGGGCATGTTTGCCAGCAGCGGCCACATAGCATGCAATCTTCTGACACCCTGCGTTCTCTCGGAACAATGGCCTGCGTTCGACACCCCGTCCTGCATATCCCGCATTCGATACATACCTCTCCTACTACAATCTGAAGAGGACGGCATCGGGATATCGCTGCTAAAAGCAACCCAGTAGGACAAATATATACACACCAAACCCGAGGAAAAAATATAATACCCGCAAACACCATCCCGGCTAACAGCCAAGGTATCTTACCCTGCATTAGACGAGTAAGTTCCTCTGTCAGAAGATGGAATGGAGAAAGGAATAATGGCCAGTTACTGCTCACCAGCAGGATACCGAGCAGAAATATCTGCCAAAAGTAGCGGTTGTCATACATCCAACGTGGTAATATCAGCCGCTTTCGGCAATTCGGAATAAGTGCCAATAATCCCCCTATAGGACATACCCAGCCACAAAAGATGCGTCCGAAGAATATGGTTAACACAATTATCCCCAAAGGCAGCCAAAACCACATCGGCAAAGCGCCAGTTGTTTTCCATTGGGTAATCATCAGCAGCGGGTCAAGCCGCGACAGCCAGAGAAGCCCCTGAGCGTCAGGCGGAAGGGGATATTGATGACGCCACAGCAACAGTCCTGTTGTTAGTAAAAATGTGAGTGGTACAACAACGCGCAAAAAGCCCAGCAAATTTAGCTTCATAATTTCAAACTCGCTTTACCGTAAGTTTCTCCCAATCCAGCTGTCCGACACCTAATTCCGCCGCAATACGGAGGTAGTGAAGTTTCTCGGGCTTCTTACCGAATATATACGCACCATAGGCGTCTACCGCTACTGGATCGACACCTAAAATCAGCTGATTATACTCCTTAATCGGTCCGGGTCCCATAGGACCGTTAGCTGTTATGCCCCGTACTGCATCTAGGATAGTAAGAGTGGGTTTCTTGAAAGCGATTAATTCTGCAATACATCTATCTAAGTCACTGCTGTGGAAGACACCACGGTCCCAGACAAGCCCCATCATATTTTTCAGCCCCATTGTCACTTCCGTAATATTATGGTGCTTCAAAATTGGCATATTGATAAATACGTCAGCTTCCAGAACATCTTTAGAAAAATAGACGTCTCCCAGCATTTTTCCATTGACTTTCACCAACTGGAAATATTGATCAATTCCATTATTTAATGCATAGACTTTTCCTCCAGCGGCAGTTACTGCTTTTTTAATACCGCTTTTTTCCAGGCAAATAATATGATTGGTAAAAGGGTGGTCAATAACTTTTACCTCCTTAGCCCCAGCTTGAAGGCATATCTTGACCATACTGGCCACCAATACAGGATTGGTTGTACACGCTTCCTCCGATAACCTTGGTACGCTGAAATTCGGTTTTAGCACAACCTTATTACCTGATTTGATAAAGTTCTTGATGCCGCCGAGAGCCTCGAATCCCCTGTTAAGCATAGCCTCATGATCTCCGCCTTGCACCACAACTAACTCCGATGGCGCTAGCGAGCCACTATTGACAGCAGCTCCTTTTTCTGTGCCGGGACTGGCAACTCTAGCACCACAACCAGGCAGCAGTATCGTGCCTAGGCCGGCATATGCAGCAATCTTAATAAAGTCTCTACGGTTCATAGCAAATCCGCTCCTCGCTATACCGATTTTACATTTTCAAATCATATCAGTTCTACGGCTTAAGGTACTGCTCAAACCACTCAACTGCCGCTCCTGAAGCCTTATCGAAACTAGGTCCTTGATAGACATCGAAGTGTCCCCCTTCAAAAACAACTAGCTTTTTGGGCTCTCGGGCACGTTCAAAGGCTTCTTTTTCAGCTTTAGTTGACGTCAAGACGTCGTCACTCGCCACAATCATAAGCAGTGGGGTCGGTGAGATTAAGTGAATGTATGTCATTGGTGCATACTCTCTAATAATTTCGAGAGTTTCTACGGTAACCCTATTGTCCCAACTCGGGGCTATCTTTTCTACCTCTGCAAAGAATTCGTAAGATTCCTTTTGGGGAAATACGCAAGGCTTACCATCAAGCGCGACTACGGGAAAATATTTAACCAAACCAGTAGCATACTGCTCAGTCCGCTGGGCCGCCTGCCATGATATTCTGCGTAGCAAAGCTTCACCACCCATTGACTGGTTACGTTCAGGGCTATTAGTTGCCGGTACTTGCGCCACCACTGCTTTTACCCGTTTGTCAAAAGCGCCTAGATGCAACACATGTCCGCCGCTGTATGAAGTCCCCCATATTCCTATTCGCTTAGGATCAACTTCTTCTTGAAGAGATACCCAGGTAATCGCGTTACGGTAGTCTTGATGCTGCTCGTAATAAAAAAGTTGGCCGCGGGGCTCTCCTTCGCTCGCTCCTAGATAACGATAATCAAACACCAGTACGGCAAAACCAGCTTCAGCAAACTTTTCAGCAAATTTATCAAGATAAGCCTCCTTAACCAGGCTAAAACCATGCGCCATTACTATCGCAGGACACCTTTCTCCTGATTTCAGCTCCTTAGGCACGTAGTACCAAGCAGCGCAATCCAAGCCTTGACTCTTAAATGTGACATCACGCCGCTCGAATTCTGCGCCCCAGGCGACTTGCTGTAGTGATACGGATAGACTCAAGACAAATACCCCTATCAACATTATTCTTAAACAAATATATCTCACAACTATCCCTCCAAATTCATATAAATTAAGGATATATATTACATGAATTGGAAAAAATTCCTTTTTTATTGTCATAACTTTTCATTTTATATTACCTGAGGTATGTAAATAGATATAAAAAGAACTACTTGCCTTTCGATTGACAAATAGTCCTTTCTGTTCATCGTTATTACCAACTAATGATTACTTTAGAGTTTACAACTGTGCTATAGCAGCTGTCGAGGTTATATCCGCACTACTTCGACCCCCCTATGCCTTTATCATATTAATTGCATCTAATATTTTTAAATTCCGCAACCTGTCCTGCTATGGCCCGCTCGGTTGGCAGTCTCTCCATACTTGAGGCCCCAAAGAAACCAATAACCCCTTGAGTTCGTCCTAAAATATATGCGGCATCTGACGGTTCCGCAATAGGTCCACCGTGACAAATCACCATAATCTCAGAATTTACCGCCTTAGCAGCATCATGAATGCTCTGTATTTTTTGAACACAATCATCCAAAGTCAATGCAGTCTTTGCACCTATTGTTCCTTTAGTAGTAAGCCCCATATGTGCTACTAGTATGTCTGCCCCTGCCTTTGTCATGTTTATTGCATCTTCCTCACTGAAAACGTATGGCGTAGTCAATAAATCTAGTGCATGAGCTTTAGCAATCATCTCAACTTCCAGTCCGTAGCCCATCCCTGTTTCTTCAAGATTTTGCCGAAAAACGCCGTCACACAGCCCGACAGTTGGGAAATTCTGAACACCGGAGAAACCAATTTCCTTCAATTGTTTTAGAAATACATCCATCAATCTAAAAGGATCTGTACCGCAAACCCCCGCCAAAACCGGGGTATTCTTAACAATCGGCAAGACCTCACTGGCCATCTCAACCACAATGGCGTTAGCGTCCCCGTACGGCAGCAGCCCTGCAAGCGATCCTCTGCCTGCCATCCGATATCGTCCAGAATTGTAAATAACCATCAAATCTGCCCCGCCCGCTTCTGCGCTTTTTGCTGATATACCAGTACCCGCGCCAGCACCAATAATCGGGATTCCTCGTTCAACTTGGCCCTTGATTCGCCGCAATATCTCTTGTCTCTCGATAGCCATATGAATTACCTCCTCATATTAGGTTTTGCCTATCTCAATCCCATCATAGCAATCAACTTATCAGCCATAGCTAAAGCAAATGCCCTGTTATTAATGTCAGTGTCCATCTCGATCAATTCCACCCTTTCCTTACTGACGTGTTTTCTCAGAGCGTCGAAAAGCGCAGCATCTTCTTCTGGTCCGTAAAATGCCTGGCCTTCTGTGTCGATAAGGGAAACTCCCTTAAGCGGCAAGAAAATCGCTGTAGGACCTTCTGTCTTATTTAGTTTTGAGGCAATAATTTCGCCTAATTTTTCATTTTCTGCGATCGTAGTCCTCATTAAAGTAACTGTCGGATTATGCTGATAAAACTTACGACCATTAAGATGCTCTGGTATTGTGTTAGGCGGTCCGAAATTCACCATATCAAGTGCCCCTACCGAAACTACCTGAGGTATTCCAGCCTTTCCTGCCGCTTCCAGTCTCTCGGGGCCAGCACTTAGGACCCCTCCGACTAATTCATCCGCCCATTCGGTAGTCGTAATATCTAAAACGCCTTTAATAAACCCTGATTCAATTAAGCTTTCCATGCCTTTCCCGCCTGCACCGGTAGCATGAAAAACCAAGACTTCAAACCCCTTGCCTTCCAAGTACTCCCGGACGATGGTCACACATGGTGTAGTCACGCCAAACATGGTAGCTGCAATTAGAGGCTTATCATTTTCAACCGGCGGCAATTCTCCCTTTGCCATCCCCGCAATAGCAAAGGCTGCATTCGCCAGTATTTTACATGAAAGACTGTTAATGCCCGAAATGTCCACTACCGAATACATCATTGTTATATCTTTTACACCTACGTATGGCCTGGTATCGCCTGATGCTACAGTTGATACCATAAGTTTTGGGATACCAACGGGAAGCGCCTGCATTGCGTATGTGCCAATGGTCGTTCCGGCTGTGCCTCCTAGGCTGATTATTCCTGCTAACTCTCCCTGTGCGTGCAATTTCGAAACAATAGCTGCCGCTCCCCGCATCATTACATCCACTGCTAGGCCGCGGTCGTTTTGTTCAATAATATCTTGTAGTTCTCTTCCACCGGCACGCGACACTTCTTCATTGGATATGTCAGGCACAAAATAAGGCGCCCCTTTTACACCTGCATCGATGACTATGGTTTTTACACCCGCACTCTCTACAAGGTCCTTGATATACTTGTACTCCTGGCCTTTAGTGTCGAGCGTTCCTAAAACTGCAACTTTCCCGACCAAACCACTCACCCCTCTTAAATCAAGTTATTTAAATATATGGTAAAAATTTCATATAAATATCAACTATTTCATAAATAACTGGGGGCGAAGGATTAATTGATACCTTATAAACGAAAAAAGAGCCAACAACTAGTCAAGTCGTTGGCTCTCCGTTTAGTTATTTTGTTGTTAATTCTTTCTTTCCACAATCATTGCTACCCCTTGGCCGCCGCCTATGCAAAGCGATACCAGGCCAGTCTCTTTATTAAGGTTCTTCATGGCGTAAAGAAGGGTAGTCAGAATTTTGGTACCAGTCGCTGCTACGGGATGCCCCAGCGCAATGGCTCCACCGTAGATGTTCAGCTTGCTTCTGTCTAAATTCAATTCTTTATCGCAGGCAATTACCTGACCGGCGAAGGCTTCGTTAAGTTCTAGCAAATCGATGTCTTTCAATTCCATTCCAGCCTTCTTCAAAGCGGCCGGAATAGCAATAGCCGGTCCCAATCCCATATAGCGCGGCTCTAGTGCGACGAATGAATAGGATTTAATTACAGCTAATGGCTTTACGCCAAGCTCAGCTGCTTTTTCTTCTGACATGGCTACTATTGCCGAAGCGGCATCAGATAAAGCGCAGCTATTACCGGCCGTTACTGTGTCGCCCTCACTAAACACAGGTGACAATCTGCCTAATCCCTCTAAAGAAGTTTCCTTATGAACTTCATCAGTATCGAAAACCTTGATTCCTTTTCTTCCTCTAATCTCAATAGGGACTATCTCTTCTTTGAACAATCCGCTCTCAACAGCTCTTTGGGCCTTTATCTGAGAATTAAGAGCATATTCATCTTGTTCAAGACGGGAAATGTTATATTTCTTATTGAGAAGCTCACAGGTATCACCCATAAACATTTCTGCTAAAGGGCACATAAAACCATCCTTATGCAGTACGTCCTCGACAGTTTTACTGCCCATCCGGTGTCCCCATCTCGCGTCCGGCAGAATATACGGAACATTGCTGGCTGATTCAGTACCACCGGCGATGACTACATCAGTTTCACCGGCTCCGATGCTAAGAGCCGCAAGCTGCAGAGCTCTTAAGCTTGATCCACATCTGATATTTATTGTAAAAGCAGGAACAGTGACAGGCAAACCGCCTTTTATAGCAGCTATTCTGCCCGGGTTCGCCCCGACTCCGGCTTGCCAAGCATTACCGAATATAACCTGATCAATGTTTTCTCCATCAATATTCGCCCTTTTAACTGCTTCACTTATCACTGACGCACCAAGCTCGGGCGCTTTTACATCTTTCAATGAACCACCAAATTTTCCGCCTGCCGTTCTAGAAGCGCTGGCAATTACAACCTTCCTCATCGTCTTCCCTCTACTTTCTTGGTCAGTCTATTTCAGAACCATTCTTTCGGGATCGCACTGTGTCCGAAGAATTTCCAGCTCTTGTTCAGTTGGAGGTATAGCTTCTACCGCCCTGCTTAAATCAATTTCAAAACTAATTTCCTCTTGAATATCCTGTGGTGTAACACCAGGATAATAACTATCAAGATACATTTTTTTAGTAATATCATCAAACCGGAAGGTTGCCTTATTGGTTATAACTAATGAAGGCCCCTGTCCTGGAAGTCCAGCTCTTTCCCTTGCACCCGGACCGTCAAGATAGCCTGGTGTCGTTAAATAGTCAAGCTTATCGACGAATTTTCTCTTGCCTAATTCCATGAAAGCCCATGTTTGCCCAACTACGCTGCCAATATCAGCGGCCCCACCGCTGCCGCTAAACCGTACCTTGGGACTAAAATAGTCGCCAATAGAAGTAGAGTTTAGATTGCCATAGATATCAATCTGGGCAGCCCCGAGAATACCTAGAGCATGCTGCCCGGTAATTTGATTCTGGTTTATAGCGAAGGCTTCGGCCAAGCCGGCGAGACGAACAGCTCTATGCATAACGCGTGGGTCCGAAAGACTCATCGGCATTTGGTTAAACTCAACATCGATTGCGCCCGTCTCAAAGAAGATTACCACATCGGGCGTCGTAATCTTCTTAGCAGCTACCGCTGCAAGTGTGGATATACCTGTACCGCATAATATAACATCAACGCCGATAGCTTTCGCTTCTCGGGCGGCAATAATTGCCTGCATTTCTTGAAGAGTATAGTCTGCCAAAATAAATTACCTCCTTTTCAAACTCGGATTATATCCATATTCTTCATCAGCCTTAAGGCTTTCCAGTCTTTCTTCACCAATCAGTTGTAAGAACTCCGAGCGGGTTTTCACTCCAAATACATACTCGTCAAGATACTTTTGCCATTCTGCGTCATCTTTAGCTGCTTTAGGATAAAGCGTCAGCAAAAATGCCGGGTCATAGTCATAGTAGCCTGGTAACGCTGTAGGATAAGCTCCCCACGGTACTTCTACAACAGCGCTAACCTGAAAACTGAGGATTTGATTTCGCTCTGGATCTTGCCTCAGCTCATCGGTCGTAACAATTTCCTCACAAGTCACAATTACCTTTTTCGATGCCTTAACCTGCTCAAGATCTGTATATACTAATCCCGAAATTCGAACATTACCCAATGCGTCAGCCTTCTGCGCGTGAATAATGGTAACATCAGGCTGCAGGGCCGGTACCAGCACAAGCTTATCAACTTTGTCTGTCCTATTAAACGGATTATCTATGACAACAAGCTTTTGTAAAGGCAGATTATCATCTTGCTCTCTATAGTCTTCGCCAAACCCCCACTTACTGATAATGTCGGTTCCGAGTGCGGAATAAGTAGGCAGGAACGGAATCCCCATAGAGCCTGCCATAAATCTTAACGTCATTTGATAATTCGAATAATCTTCAAATTTAAGTTTACCTTGTTCAATGCTCTTGCGAAATCGCAAACACGTTGGCGCAAAGCGGCCGGTTCCTCCATAAGCAATCTCAATTCTTTCGACACAATCTCCGCCAATTAGTTCATCCACAGCCTGCCCATTCGAGCACGCAGCTACATGGAGATTTCTAACCTTTTGGCGAATAATCTCATGAACAGCCGCCATCGGGCATTGTGTAGATGAAAACCCGCCTAAAGAAATAAGGTCGCCATCATGTACAAATTTCTCAATAGCCTCTGCTAATGTCATTACTTTGTTTGTATTACTCACGTACCTCACCCTTTTCTTCTCATAGTATTATTTCTGTGAACCCAGTTCCTGGCCCAGCTCCTTAAAGCCAGCCACTAAACCTTCTACAATTTCATCTGCTTGGTCCTTTGTAAGGATGAGCGGCGGCGCTAACAGGAAGTGGTCACCAATTTCGCCGTCGGCACCGCCGGTGCCAGGATAAACGATAATGCCGTATTTAAGCAGCATAACAGTAATTTTTTCTGCAATACCCATGCTTGCCGGGAAAGGTTCCTTGGTCTTTTTATCACGTACAAATTCTACACCCTGCATAAGACCAATACCCCGTACATCGCCAACAAACCAGAAGGACAGCAGCTTTTCTTGCAGCTGTTTCAGCAAGTATTTACCAACAGTGCGGGAATTTGCAACGATATTATCTTCTATTAATGTTTTTACAACAGCAAGCGATACTGCTGCAGATAAAGGGTTTCCGCCATAAGTATGACCATGAACAAAGACTCCTGATCCCTTAAGGAAGGCATCAAAAATCTCATCTTTTGCAAGTACAGCTCCGAGTGGTGAATAACCTGCACTCATTCCTTTGGCTGCGCAAATCATGTCAGGAACTACGCCAAAATCGTCGATAGCGAACATCGAACCGGTTCGCCCAAAGCCTGCCATTACCTCATCGTCAATTAGCAGGATATCATATTGGTCGCATATCTGACGGATGATTTTAAAGTATTCTGGATGTGGTACTAAAGCCCCGCAGGCAGCCCCGCCAACTGGTTCAGCAATAAAAGCTGCTATTGACTCTGCTCCTTCAAACTTTAAAAGGCGTTCCAAATCGTGCGCACAGTCCACGCTGCACGTCTCTGGACTTTCATTGAAAGGGCAGCGATAGCAATAACAAGGAGCTGCCTTAGGAAAGTTCAGCAGTAATGGTGTGTATTTCTTGCGGCGTTTATCGCCTGTCATTGACAGCGAGCCAATGGTGTTACCATGAAAACTCTTCCAGCGGGAGATAATGCGATATTTATTTGTCTTGCCGTCTCTTTCCAGGAAATACTGACGCGCCATTTTAAGGGCCGCTTCAGTTGCTTCTGAGCCTCCTGAAACAAGATACAGCTTGTTTATTGAGCCGGGAGCGATACTGCTTACTAGATCAGCCAGTTCCCGAATCGGTTTTGAAGTCCATCTAGACAGATGACTGAACGCTACCTTCTGTGCCTGTTCAGTCATTGCCTGAATTATTCTAGGATGAGCATGACCAAGGTTAGCTACTGCTGCTCCAGAACAGGCATCAAGATATTTTTTTCCTTCTGAGTCATAGAGATAAACACCCTCACCATGATCTACTTCTAAATAACTTTTTCGCACAGCACGGTAAAAAACATTATCCAAAAAATTCCCCTCCCGTTTTTCTTGTATTTATTTCATTATATTATTCATATTGAAATATTTCCATCATTTTTTTCTATGTTGATCCTCTTTGTGAAGGCTTAAAGTATCCTCTGCTTACATGTGCAAATATTGTTTATTCCAAAATGCACTCGTACTAGAACTCTCTAATTCATTCCACATAGCTAGCCGTGAAATAATATAAACTGTAACAACCCAAGAAGCTAATACTAATTTCATCTGAAATCCTCCCTCCGATTTGCTCTAGACTTATCTTTGCCTGTAGTATATCATTGATATATTAATATTTAAAATGATTGTTTGTTGTTGAATCGATCATTTTTAGTGATGATGGAGGTTGCTTTGGAACTAAGACAATTGCAGATTTTCTGTACTGCTGCCCGAACTCTTAATTTCACAAAAGCCGCAGTGGAACTCGGTTATACGCAATCCAATATAACAAGTCAAATTCGAAACTTAGAAGAGGAATTAGATGTTAAGTTATTTGATCGTTTAGGAAGAGGTATTCAGCTAACAAGTGAAGGCAAACGTTTTCTCGTAAATGCCGAAAACATATTAGCTCAGTGTAATAGGGCTAAAGAGGAATTTTCACCAGAAATTTATAGAGGCACTTTGAATATTGGAGCGGCAGAGACACTTTGCGTGTACCGCCTCCCTAGACTACTCCTTGAATATCGTGAAAAATACCCTTTAGTAGAAATAAGAGTTCAAACTGAAAGCTGCACTCGCCTATTTGAATTAATAAGAAGTAATGGCGTTGATGTAGCCTTAGCCTTAACTGGGCAGATTCATCAGACTGATATGCTAATAGACATACTCCACCAAGAAGCAATGGCTATAGTCGTAAGTCCGCTTCATCGACTCGCCGATAAGAAGAACATTGAACCTTTCGACTTATCCGGAGAATGCTTAATCATAACATCGGAAGGCTGCGGTTACCGACCAATAATTCTTTCTGTACTACACAATTATCAGATTACTCCTAATACAATAATGCAACTCACAAGTATTGGCGCAATAAAAGAATGCACTGCTTGCGGGTTGGGCTTTGCAGTGCTACCCAGGATTGCAGTCACTGATGAGCTGGAACGAGGAAAATTAATCGAGTTAAATTGGTCCGGGCCTCGCTTTGACGTAAAAACCCAACTGATCTACCACCAGGATAAATGGATTTCTCCCGCTATTCGCGCTTTCTTGACATTAGCTAGACGTTTAGTTGAATAAAATAAAAACAAGCTGGATTTAGCCAGCTTGTTTTTATTTTATTCTTTATAATATACCTCATGCTGCTGCCAGAGTTCCTCTAACTCAGCTAGTCTTTGCTTGGTTCGCTCTGGGTCTTGCGCGCTGACTGCCACAATCAGTGCATTAATAAGCAATAACAA
>Ga0074195_1001161_pt1 | contig 39624 bp, 60 predicted proteins | sample EPASupsiteHSE623_FD_64525 | JGI IMG/M metagenome (GOLD analysis project Ga0074195, IMG submission 64525) | Bioremediated contaminated groundwater from EPA Superfund site, New Mexico - Sample HSE6-23 | ecosystem: Environmental > Aquatic > Deep subsurface > Groundwater > Contaminated ...
CAGCCTTCTCGCTGAGGTCCAAAAATTCGGAAAAAAGTTTTGAAAAAGTCGAGGTTTTGTGAAGACAACCTATAAAGTAAAAAAAGTAAAGGAAGATGTTCGATATGGCGCAAAGTCTAGAGTCGTTTAAGACTATATTTAAAAAATTTGATAAAGAAGATCTGTACGAAATCAATATTCCTTTTTTAGAAAACATGATTAGCACCAAAAAGAAAATCGAAGAATTAGAAAACTTACCCATGATCGTTACTCATTCAGAATTTAAGAATCTGCAAAGACAAACCGAAAGCGGTAAGCTTCTCGTTAAACTCTTCGAAACATATAAGAATCAGACATTAGCATTAAACAAGATTCTAGGAAACGCGGTTAATCTAACTGACGAAGATGATAAATTCTTAGCATTTAAAGAAGAGTATAAAGATGAACAAGATAGATCTAACAAATAATACGATCAATGGCGTTAAATCATACTTTCTAGAATATTATGATGCAATCTTTAATCGTGGATGGATTGCTGGATATGAGGTTAGAACACTCCTAAATAATCTGCTAGAGGATTTAGAGTATTACGATTATCGTCCAAAAGAAGCTCACTTCAGAATTGATGCTGGGCAAAAGTTCCACAGACAAACTAAGAATAAGTTTCATGGCAAGTTGATTAAGTTCATGAAATGGCAAAAGGCATTTATTGAAGTAATATATTCATTTTACATTCCGGGAACTGATGAACTTCGATTTAAAGAAGCGTTGCTCCTGGTAGCAAGAAAAAACGGCAAGTCAACATTGATTGCTGACGATCTGCTGATTGATTTATTCTTTGGTCCAGGTGGGCAAGACATCTGCGTAAGTAGTAATGATGATTCACAAGCTGACCTGATCTATCAAGAAGTAGATAACGCACGCATCATGATGGATCCTAGTAGCAAGTACACAAAGAAGAATCAAAAAGGGATTACCAATAGAAAATCATACTCGAGGATCTTCAAGATTAGTGATCGAACCAAGAATAAAGAAGGACGCAATATCACTAAAGCGTCCATCGATGAGATCCACGAAATGAAAGATAATGAGATTGCGATGGCTATTAGGCAATCGACATCTATTGGTAACAACACCTTAATTATCCAAATTTCAACTGAAGGCGTTGTCGATGATGGTTATTTGGATAAAGAATTAATCAAAGCTAGACACATTTTAAAAAAGGAACTTGAGGATCAGTCGTTCCTACCATGGTTATATACTCAAGATTCAACAGAAGAAGTATTTCAAGATGAATCCTCTTGGTGGAAATCCAATCCATCGCTGCATGAAGTCAAATCAATTAGTTACCTTCGAAAAGCAGTTGAAGATGCGAGAACCAAAAGGGAAGACCGCCCATGGATCCTCTGCAAGGATTTCAACATCAAACAAAGCAATTCTATTGGATGGCTAATCGAGGATGAAATATCAAGGAATCTGGACACCTTCGAATTAGAATCATTCAAGAATTCATACTATATTGGCGGGACCGACATATCTGAAACAACAGACTTAACCGCATTTTGTGCACTATTCGAAAAAGACGGTATTAAATACACGCACGTGATGTATTTCGTTCCATCATCGAAGGCGACACGAAACAGTAATACCAATCCGGAAAACAAAGACTATCTTCAACTTCAACGAGATGGATTAGTCAGAATTGTTGAAGGTAATGAAGTAAACACAAACGCTATTGTTAGTTATCAATGGGAACTCTGGGAAAGATTCAAAGTCAGACCATTCAAAAATGGGTATGACAACTGGATGGCCAAGGACTATGTTAATAACTTGAAAGATAGATTTGGTGATGAAGTACCAGAACGTGTTCGAATGGATTTCGCTTCATTATCAACACCCATGAGAAGCTTAGGTGCGGATTTGAAAGATGGTAAAGTCAACTATCAAAACAACCTGGTAACAAAATGGTGTTTAAAAAATGTTGGTGTAATTACGAATAATCAAGGGCAAATAATGCCGAAAAAGGTTCAAGGAACCGGAGTAAGAATAGATGGCGCGGTAGCAATGATGATTGCGTATCATGTGCGATCTAAATATGTTAGCGAATGGGAAGCCTTTATTAGGAGGTAATAATATGGGTATATTACAAAACTTTTGGAATTCAGTACTAGGCAAAAAAACTCTTTCTAAAGGCAGCGGCATTTCATTTAATCAATCACAATCTGGATTATATGGAGCGAATATTAATAAATCAACCTTAGTCGCAGCATCGATTCACGCAATCGCTGATGAAGCTTCAAAGATGACTTTAAAATCAGTAAGGATTACAGATTCCGAAAATGGGATTATATATAAACCGAATACTGACGACCTAAATAGATTGTTTTCTAGAAGACCTAATCCGCTAATGACAATGAAAGATTTATTATACTGGTCAGTCTACAGATTAGAGACTAAGTCCAATTTCTATTGGTACCCAGAAAGAGAAATCGAAGTATATCTTGATGGTCGACAAATCATTAGAACGGTTGCAATCTATCCAATCAATTCAATGTATGAATCTATGGTATTTAATGAATCTGACAACAAGCATTACATTATTTTTCATATGGAATCCGGTAGTGAATTTAGGTTTCCGTATGATGAAATTATTCATGTAAGAAAACACTTTGGCACGAGTGATTATTACTTTGGTAGCAAAAATCGAACTGAGTTGCTTGAAACATTAGGAATAATGAAAGAAATAAAAACATTATTACCGAAAGCGATTAAAGCATCCATGTCAATTAAAGGTATATTGACGGCTAAATCAATGGCGGATTTAGAGGGGTTAAAGAAATTCAAGGAAGAATTTGAGAGCACACTAAATTCAAGCGATAAAGCTTTAGGTGTATTAGATGTTGCCGGTGATTTTAAATCAGTTCAGATTGATCCAAAGATTGTTGAGAAAGATACACTATCATTTTTTGAATCTCAGATAATTAATGAATTTGGTGTGGATTTATCCATTATTCAAGGTAATGCTGATGAAAATAAGTGGTCATCATTCTATCAAAAATGCATTGAACCAATTCAAGATGCATTAGAACAGGCTGCAACATCAACTTTATTCTCTGTGAATGAATTTAACCATGGTAATCGAATAAAGATCTATGACCGAAAGGTCCAACACTTAAGTATGACAACTAGATTGAATCTAATTAAAGAATTGGGTCCACGTGGTTATCTATCCAGATCAGAACAAAGAGAACTTGCAGGCTATGAACCTGATGGCGGTAAAGAGCAAATCTCATTAAACTTCGTAGATAAAGATAAGCAAAACGAATATCAAAACGGTAAAGAGGAGACCAACAAAGATGGGAAAAAATGATGAAAAGATTTTACGTTCAGCAATCATCACAGATTTGAGAACATCTGATGAAAACAATGAACATATTATTGAAGGTTATGCCGTATTGTACGAGCAAACCACAAAAATAGGCAATTATTTCCAAGAAACAATTGCAAGAGGTGCAATTAAAGATGAAGCGTTAAGTGACGTTTTATTCTTTGTTAATCATGATGCATCAAAGATTTCATTGGCTAGATCTAGACGTAATAATGCAAACAGTTCATTACAACTTAAGTTGGATGACAAGGGATTATACTTTAGAACAAAACTAGACATTGAAAATAATGCTGAAGCTGCTGCATTGTATTCTGCGGTTAAGCGTGGAGACATCGATGGAATGTCGTTTTGGATGAGAGTCAATAAGGACGAATGGTCTGATCTTGACACAGATACTCCAAGAAGACGAATTACAGAAATTTCTAAAATCTTCGAAATCAGTGCTGTTAATTGGCCTGCATACGAAGATACTGAAATACATGCTAGAGGCAACACAGACACGTTGGAAAACGATAAGATGGCGTTGGAGAATGCCAGGTCAACAGCATTGGGGAATGTTGTGCAGATCGCTGAAGCTAGAAAAAAACAACTTATGTTTAAAGTTCAAAATCGATTATAGGAGGATAATATGAACTTACTCGAAAGAATCAACGCGATTGAAAAACGTATGAATGAGATTCACACTGAAATCTCCGGATTGGATGTTTCTAAAGAAGAAAACAGATCCAAGATGGACACTCTTGAAAAAGAGTACAACACCAAAAAGGAAGAAAGAGCAGCTTTGATGAAGCTTGCAGAAGTTCAACCAATTGCGATTACAAAAGGTCAAGTTAGAGCAGCAGATTTAGGCGGAGGAAGTGGGAATCCATCTGATAAGCTCTCTACTATGGAATACCGCCAAGCGTTTATGGCTTACATTCAAACAGGTAAACGTTCTGCAGTATTGGATGAAGTCAGAGCAGATGCAACCACAATGCAATCTGATGTCTCAGCTGTAATTCCAACTACTATCCAAAACAGAATCATTGACACGTTAACAGTTAGTGGAAGAATTTATGCTAGAATCAGCAAAACCAATTTGCCTTCTGGAACAAGATTCCCAATTAACTCTGTTAACCCTGTAGCATCATGGGTTTCTGAAAATGCTAAGTCTGATAGACAAAAGATGACCCTCAACTCTCATGTTGAATTCGGTTCATATAAACTTCAAGTCAGAGTGGCAACTTCACTAGAAACTGCTACAAACTCACTTGAAATCTTTGAAAAACTTGTCGCTGACAAGATTGTCAAAGCAATCATCAAAGCTATTGAAACAGCTGTAATCAGCGGTACTGGTTTAGGTCAACCTACTGGTTTAACCGTTGATACACGTATTCAATCCGCACAAAAAGTTGCAACCACCATCGCACAACTAAATTATGCTGGGTGGGTAGAACGCTATGGGAAAATCCCTGCTGCATACCTAGATCGTGATTTAGTCTGGTTGATGCATCAAGACACATTCTTCAAATATGTCATGAGTTTAGTAGACACAACTGGACAACCGGTTGCACGTACAATTCAAGGCATTGATGGAAAACCTAAACACATCCTTTTAGGTCATGAAGTAATTTTCGAAAACTCTTTGCCAACAGCTGATGCTGCAACAGCAGACCAACTTTTCGTCATCTTTGGTGACCTATCAGAATACGATTTCAACAGTAACTTAACTATGACATATCGCAAGTATGTTGATGAAGAAACTGATGAATTCGTAGACAAAATCACTCTATTGGGTGATGGTAAAGTCCTTGATCCAAATCCGTTCATTTTCTTCAAAAAGGCAACAGCCTAACATTTAATTAAGCAAAGGTGATGAAATATGAGTACAGAATTAACCACATTTATTAACGATAATATTAGCAATATCGCAATGTCGGTAGGATATGACAGCAACGATCTAGATTCAATCGCAGTCTTGCGTGGATTCGTTGAAGCTGGCATAGAAGACATGATGAGTGCGGGTGTATCTGAACAAGTTGTGATTAATAAGAAACTCAGTTTCATCACCATTTGTTTATATGTTAAAGACAATCTGCCTTTAGCTGCCGGTACATCGACTACTTCACAAATCTATATAGCAAACGTTCAAAAACTTAAACTGATTTCAAAAGTACTTGCTGATCAGGTGACATCATGAGTGTATGTACAACAAAAACAATATTTCTACTTCAAGTAAATGATGTTCAAAATCCGGATACAGGGATTAGAACTAAAACTATTACAGGGGTAAGAAAAATGTTTGCTGAAGTCACCAACGTGGGAACTATTACCCAGATGCAAGCAGTAGCAGTTGGTACTTTGTACAGTAATCAAATTGAACTTCGTGAAAAAGCGTATAAGGGTGAAGCGTATGTGGCTTTTAAAAGTGATGGCAGTATCCAAGTTTATGATATTAAAACTACCGTAAAAGGTAGAACATCTGAATATCGTAAACTCAATGTTCAAAAAACCAAAGACATAATTGAGGGAGTTGATTCCATTGCTTGACGATCCTGATTTCCTCTTTAAACTTTTCAAAGATTTATCGAGTCATGCGCCAATATTTGTTGACGTCATGGCCAGTAATCCAGAACCAGAAACATATGTAGTCCTCGAAAGATTTAATTACGATAAGGCTTCCATCCATGGTGATGGAATTCCACTTTATCGTGACAACGATTTCACTATTAGATTCTATTCGAACAACCCTTCAACTATTAGAACACTTTACAAACTCTATTCAGCCAAACTCATTAATCATGTTCCTTCGATTCCATTTGAATTTAACGGACCTGTTATTGATCCAACTGACAAATCATACTCAGCTGAGATTATAGGTAGATATACTTATGGCGTCTAATCAAGAATGGATTAATCAATGGGAAAAAATAGAGAAAGAAATTATTATGATGGTTGGTAAAAAAGTTGAAATAGGACTTGATGCTGCAGCTAAAGAAATGGAAGACGAACTCGAACGAGTCAGCCCATTCATGGAGCATGCTGGTGAACATATCAAAAACTCGTGGGATAGAAAAAAATACCCTAAAAAGCGATATGTTGGTTCAACTAAGAGAGTTAGATATCAAAATCGTATGGTTCCGCTATCTTCCTTACTCGAATACGGAAAGAATAGCAAGCATAAAGGCTTTATCCGCAAGGCATTTAACAATGCTAAGCCAAGACTCATCCAAGCATTTAAAAACGCCATAGGGAGGTAATTTTAATGGCTAAAACAAAGGAAGTAATCTTTAACGTTAAAGAGTGCAAATATGCATTAGCTGCAACTCCATCGACGATTAAAGACGTCGCGTATGTAGACAAAATTTCACTTCAAAAAAATGTTTCATCTCAAAATTTATATGGCGATGGTGAAATTATTCTTGAGATCCTTGCTGACCAAGGATTAACAGGTTCACTATCACTTGTCACTTATCCAGAAGACCTATTAAAGGATTTAGGTTTCCTTGTTGAAGTTGATGGCGGTGGGCTTGCTGAAGTTGCAGTTCAATCAACAAAAGAGATCCATCTTTATGTTGAAATCTATTCTCATATTGATGGTCAAACCAAGACAGGGAAGATGTGGATTTATAACGTAACCGTTCAAAAACCGGATTTAAGTTTTGAACAAAGCAAAGAATCCCCTGTATTTGCTGCATTTGAATTGCCATTGACTATCCTTGGAGTGAATCTAAAAGCCAATACTGGTCTTGAAGATGAAGTTGATTCAAACGGTATGAAAACGAAAGTATGGCGTAAATCAGTTAAGCCTGGTAACACTGATTACGCTAATTTTGGCACTACATTTGCATTGCCAAAAGCAAAAGCAGTTTAACCTAAATGATTGTCAATTTACCTAAAGTAGAAAAGGTTTGGGATGATGAACAAAATAAAATCATCCCAAAGCATTCTACCGTTCAAGTCAGAATTAACAATAGCGTATTAGCACATCTAAAATGGGAACAACAATTTGAAGATGTAGAAAAAATGGATTTACTAGTCGCTATTGAACGTGTTCAGGCCACGGCATTAAAATCCAAGGATGTTTCCGATTTACATAAGCATTTAACTTTGATGCTTAGAGTTCTATTTTGCTTCATTGATTCAGACGATTTTGAATCTTTCGCAGAGTTTGCTTTGCTCTTCGGCGATAATCCAGAACCCATTATGGAAAAACTAAAAATCGTATTAACTGAAAACGCGAAAGTATCCTCAAAAAACTAGATGCTCGATTGGATTATTACCGTAAGCTATATAACATAAAGCCCAGTGATGCGTCAGTTCCAGTCGAGCCATCAAAAGTATTGGCGCGAATTCAAACAGCTTTAAAAATGGGTTTTCCTTGGGAAATGATAACCACTATACCTAATCACGATCTGAACGCTTTAATCATTGAAACTGCAATTCAAAATCGATTGAATGAATTGAGTCAAAGAGAAAAAAACAGATTAAATGAGAAGGGTATTGAAAGACACGAAGCAACTGCAGAAGACTTTGATTCATTCTTCAGATAGGAGGTTCAGCCATGAGTACTAAAATTAGCGGTATTACAATTCCAATTGAAGGCAATATAGACTCATTTCTGAAATCAATGAAGAAAGTCGATACTGAGATAAATAAGACCGGTAAAACTGTAGACTCATTAAAGAAATCATTAGAGCTTGAATGGGACGATGCACGATTTATTGAAACCCAAAAACAAGCTCAAAAAGCGATTAATGACTCTACTGATAAAATCAGACTTATGAAAGTTGAATTTGATCGATTAGAATCCTCTGGTCAAGTAAATACTACTCAGTTCAAAACACTTCAAGAAGAAATCTTAAAATCAGAATCAAACTTGGTTCTACTAAAACGTAGAATGCAAGAAATTAACGATTTAAAAATTCAACAAATAGCCAACCAATTCAAGACGGTTGGTGATTCTATTTCTCAAGCAGGACAAAAACTCATGGCATTATCGGCTGCATCCGCAGCTGCTCTTGCTGGTATGACTGCTTTATTCAATACAACAGTCACGAGTGCTGCAGAGATCGATGATTTATCACAATCAATTAATCTCAATGCTGAAGCTATTCAAAGATGGCGTTACATTTCAAAGCAACTAGGTCTAGATAACGGCACACTAACAACTGCACTATCAAAGACTCAAGCTGCATTTGCTGGCATGGCCATGGGGGAAATTAACGCATCTACAGAAGCTCTGCAAAGGTTAGGATTTACAACAGAACAAGCGTCCATGGGAATGGATGTAAACTTCGAAATTATGATTCAAAAACTATCTCAAGTGACAGATGCAACTGAACAAGCTTATCTTGCAAACGAACTGTTTGGGGATAGATTGGGTTCAAAAGTAATACCGTTGCTAAAAGGTGGAGCAGATGGACTATCTAAGCTTACCGAAGAATTTGAAGCAATGGGTTACATGTCAAACGAACAAGTTAAGGCACTTGCGGATTATGACGATCAATGGACCATGATAAAACAATCTTTTATAGAGATTAAAAATCAGTTGGCCATCTCACTATTACCATTATTTCAACAACTAACGTCATTCATTCAAGACAAAGTAGTTCCGGTAGTTAGAACACTTGCTGAATGGTTTGGTGGTCTCAGTACAGGAACTAAATCAACTGTAGCTGTAATCACGGGGATTGTATCTGCACTTGCTCCAGTATTAATGATCGTGGGGAAATTAGTATCCTCATTAGGACCATTGATTTCCGGTGTAAGCAAGCTGAATGGCTTACTAGGAGCTGTTGCAGGTATTCCGGTAATAGGTTGGATTATAGGTATAATAGCGGTCATTTCTGCTCTGTACGCAACGAACGAGAAGTTTAGAGAATCAATCAATAACTTGGCACAAACATTGATGAGTGCATTAATGCCAATCCTAGGAATGGTTGGCGATTTACTTGGGACATTGTTCCAGGCAATCATGCCATTAGTTTCTGCAATTGGCGATGTATTAGCACCTTTAATTACAAATATATCAAACGTTTTAAGCCCTCTGATCCAAGTGCTATCCGTACTGTTAATCCCTTTGATGAATTCATTGAAAATATCAATTGCTGTGCTTCAAGTTCAATTAGCACCATTAATTTGGTTGCTGAAGGGATTAGGTACTGTGATGATGTGGTTAACTGAACAGTTCAGACTCTTCATGAACAAAATGATCGATCAGACTTTAAATCCATTATTGGTCCACATCGAAGGGTTCGTGAACAAAGCAATCGATTTGATTAATGGTCTGATAGACTCAATTAATTCGATTGGGGGAGCATTAGGTATTAACATATCCAAATTGGATAAAGTTAAACTCCAGTTACAAACCAACCCTGGTGCACCAGTGAAAACCGGTAACACCACTAATAATGCATCTACGGTGAATAAGACCATAGATAATGCAGTAGCAAACACTATCGTAAACAACAACGTGACCACCACAACAAATTACGATAATTCAAATCGAAATATCCAAGTAGACGTCGTGATTCAAAACTATGCTGAACAGATTGACGTCAAGGATCTAACGAGAAGAATCAATCTTGAATTAGCCAAACAAATGTAGGAGGTGTTTCATATGAGACAATTTAAACTTTGGAATGCTTCTAAAACTGAATCATTCAATTTTGTTGGCCAAGGTTGTATCATTACCGAAGTAACAGGTCTAGGGATTGCTTTTAACCCAGTAATTCAAAACAAAGCTGTAGTAGATTTCGATTCAACATTTGAAGATATCACCCTTCAAACAATATTCGGAATCAATAGCAATCCCTATACCGTATATACCAACTTTGCAAATTTCATAGCTTCAAATGGTAAAGCAAAATTAATATTAGAATACGCAGTAAATAATCGTACATTATTCTGTGATGTTTGGATTAAATCGATCCCCAAAACTCAGATGGATAGATTTAAAGTAATCTCTGAAAAAATCACATTGGCTAGACTCACACATTGGTATCAAATTGAGTCTGGGACAGTTCCGACACATCCATTAACAATGACGATTCAAAACACGCTCATGGACGATATTATAGTGAATTTAAACATTATCGGTCCAACAGGTTATACCTTTGCGATCAATCTATCTGAAGGAGCAACCATAGTATCAAAGATTTGGCTAAATGTGGTGTTGGGTGAAACGGCCTTATTAAATATTGATGGTGATAATAAAAAGGTTACATACATCAATAGTGGCGTTTCAAGTAACGGTTATAACTACATCGACCACACACAAGATACATTTATCATAGTACCAAAAGGGACTTTCACCCTTCACAAAACCGGTGAGGGAACAGTTACCTATAGTTACAGAAAATGGGTGATTGACTAATGTATGTTTCAGTACTAGGTTACAATCTCGTAAATGGTCGAAGAGAGCATTTAGGTACCATCACTAATATTACATACACAAACACTCGAAGGGTTTTCGATCCAGACACAACATCCTTAATCGGCAAATCAGACGTCAAGTTCACTAGACCATTGATTGCAGTCATTAATGATGATAAAGGTAGACAATTCTATGCGGGCTTTTACAAGAATGATTCCCCTTCAACAACTAAATCAGAAAAGATAGAGTTCAAGATTGATGACTTCAAAACAATCCTAGATACCGATATCATTCTAGATTTCTCAAACGACCTGTCTCCGGATTTCTCCTGGACAGGCATTATCACAAAAGTGACTAATCAAATCAAGAATTCAAAAGATCCATTCATTAACAAAGTACCACTTGAATTCATCATTCCTTCTGATTCAACCAGTACACTAGTAATCGCTGATTATTCAAAGCAGTATCTAGTAGTCAATGTGAAGCAATTTCTAAAAGTGTACCTGGCATATTTCAATTACTATGTGGCTGCAAGTTACGACGTCGTGCTAGATAAAATAGTCTTCGAGTTCAAGAAACAACCATTAGATAGAGTGTCTCTCAAACTTAAGGACTTTGTCCACGAAAAAACATCTACAGATATTACTTATAACACGACTGAAGCAACCATATCGCATGCGACCATTGAGAATGAATCTTCATGGGAAGATAGTGATGTTGGATACTACAACGCACAATTATCATCCAACAGAGCATCAATCATCGCTGCTGAGACTCCAGATCCAAACGGATATCCAACCGGATTTGCATTAAGAATAGTATCCGGTCTAACATATCTTCAAGTAACTTATGGTGAGTATGCGTCAGCATTGATTAAAAAGACTGTTATGATTCAGCAATACGGTATAAACGTATGCTATGCTGCACCTGATTTAACTTCAGCGAGCGCTGCTGCAGGTAATGCAAATAACTTATCCGAAGGCACTGTAATTCGCGTTATGTACCAGGTAAATTCAACTGGCGAACAGTGCACTGGGTTTGCAACCTATTTACAAGTTGTACCAGTATCCGCAACCTATCACAAACGAAGCGACGTCACATTTAAACCTCGTCCATCGATGCCATCGAAAATCTATTCGATTGGAACCGACAATGAGATTTACTCTGGATACGCTCCAGATGATAAACGTATATTTCCTGTCAAACTCAAAATATTCGAATCTAACTACTTATACACCGCTCAGTTTGATGCGGTTTACGAATTAGTTAACAACAGATATGTAGAGAACATCATTATTACTCAAGACAAGCTTGTAACAACCATCGATCTTGAGTCAATCGATTTATACACCATGTTTAGAGTCTACGATGATAATGGCGAATTTAAAGACATTCCCATGTCAGAGAAGACATTTGTTCATGAAGAAACCAAGAAGCATACACAGATTAAACTTGGTTTCAAAAAGCAGTTACTAACCGACATATTAAGTGGTGACATCAAAAAAGGTCCTCCAATTCGAAACGCGGTTTCCGGTGGCGGTGGAACAACTGTTCAAAAATTTGAAGTGAGTGTGGGTGAAGAGACACCAAACCCCGCAATATATAACACTTGGTTCAAGACTATAAGTGAAGAAGAATCTATGCTCATGATGATGTCTTCACCCAGTGGTGGTGAATTAAGCGTTGAATCCATGGATGGTGAGTTCATTGAACCCACAGATACACCAAGTGATGATGGGACCGAATTAACGGTAGAAGGAGCATCCCCTTATGAAGAGACTTATTAATATCGAATTAAAAGAAAATCAAAACTATGCTGAGCTGATTCCATACGTGGAATTACTTGAACAGAAATATGTTTCACCAGATATGCCGATTGCTGTTGTGGATACGAGTAGAAGATACAAGAATCCAGTCATTTACGGTTCTTATGGCAATCTACCCATGGTGCGTGACTCCGATGAAATGCCAGGCTTATTATCCAAAGTGAAATTGTTCAAATTTGTTGTGAACAAAGAAACAGGAAGAGTTAAAGAATTCGTTGCTGGTGAAGTAATCGATCAGAACGCTGAATTCCTTGTTCCATATTATTTACCAAAAGACACTAGAGTGGATCAATTGGTATTTAATGAAGGTAGAATTGACTGGTTAAAACCGGTTGTCGAACAGGATGTGAACTAAGATGAGTACTTACAAATCCGAGTACCATCGATTTGATGGTTCTACATGGCATCTTCACTATTTTAAAACATCAGCGGATTTGATTGTTGAAACAGCAACATACAAAGTTATGACTGCCGATGAGCGCACTGCAATCAACACCTATCTTCAATCGTTCAATGTTGCAGACAAACTTGTTAAGGTGAATCCATCATCTGGATTTGGTGCAGAAAGCAGTAAGATTCCATCTAGCTTGATCCCAGATCTTCCATATTTGCCACTATATCAACCAATTGGTGGTTCTACAGTGTTTGGCTCAGTTACATTCAATGACATTGTTGAATTTTCAGCCAATGTTGAAATCGGCTCATTATACGTATCAAACATAACGAACGATGGTGGAAGCATTACATTTGGTGGACTTGACAACGTCAATTTTGATGGCGCAATTCTAATGAACGTTGGAGATCCAACACTAGGTCATCACGCTGCAAACAAAGCTTATGTGGATGCTCAAGTCATGGCAGGTATGCGTCCGGTTGCAGCAGTCAAATGCGCAACTACAATTAACATTACTCGATCTGGTTTAACCACTCATGATGGATACACCTTGGTTGCTGGCGATCGTATTCTAGTTTGGAAACAAACCAACGTATCTGAAAATGGTATCTATGTTGCTGCATCTGGTGCATGGACACGGGTTGATGCTGATTCATCTAAAGGTGCATATGTATTCGTCGAAAACGGCGCTACATATAACGACTGGTACTTCCATGCTTCAACAGATACAACTTGGATTGACCAAGGTAGACCAGATACAGTTAAGGCACAAGCTGGTGGTGGATTGACTAGAACCGGTAATGAATTCTTAATTAGTGCCAGCGGAGTTACAAACGCTATGCTCGCAGGTTCAATCGCATGGTCCAAATTTGCGGATACCGCAGCTGCAGATAACGCAAATACATCATATGACACATGGCCAGAATTGACTGCAGCAACAACTGCTAAATCACTTACAGCACATCTATCAATGATTATGGCTGCTATTGGATTATTACGCGGAACTGCAAACTATAACACTAACAATACTCAAACCATTGCAGGTGCTTATGTAATTGCAAACGCAAAAAATAAGACTGAGATTGGTGCTTCAGTACCAACAGCAAACCCAGCAACACATGGCGCTGGTGACGTATTCCTAAAGACGCTATCAGTTTCATAATAGGAGGTAGTTTATGGCTACAATTAAATCCGAGTATTACCGCTTCAATGGGGTAAGCTGGGACATTCACTACTTCAAAACGACCATGGATATGGTTGAAGGCGCGAAAGATTATATTGCTTCAAGAGGGCAAAATCTTTTAACAAACGGTTCTGCATTACTTGGTAATAATACAAACTTTAGCACGTTCACTTATGATGGTTCGGAGGCTTACTATAGTGGAGGATCATTCCGATATAAACGACCAGATAATGGTGGTGAAACTACCTTCACAGATGAATTCATGCCAGTAAACCCTGAATTACGTTACAAATTGGAGTTTTTTGCAAGAACTCTAGGAGCTTCCGGGAGATACTATGCGATGATTGGTTGCTATGATGTTGATAATCTACCAATAAATGCTTCGCATCACATGTATCGGGCAAATACTTTAACTACATTAGCACAAGAATTAAAACCTGGCGATACTGTAGCTTATTTAACAAGTGCAGCAAACTGGGATAACACTGGGACTGCCGGGACAAATACTCATCTTAGATCATTCATATTTTGGAATTACTATAACTCTAAAGGATATTTATATCCAGAACTGACTTATTCAAGAAACTGGTATGGAAATGCATGGGATCCAGGAGCGATCAACTTTACAAATAACACTGTTACATTGAGAGTTCCATGGTCTGGTCCAACCATACCTGCAGGTACAAAAGTAAGTAATGGGTCAAGTGGTGGAACATACAAATATTTGGCACTAAACAATACTTACATTCCAATTACATGGACTTATTATTCTGGTATTATGAGCGGTGTCGATTTATCAGGAACCAACGCAAACTTCAAGTTTCCTCCAGGGACGGCGAAAGCAAAAGTAGGTTGGCTAATGAATTATCAAGGCACAGGTGAAACTGCATGGTTTGCGAACTTATCATTCGGTATTGATTATACAATCATTAACAGACCAGTTGCAGGTGATTGGTTTGGTGATAAAACACCAGTTATCGGAACTGACGGTGTAATGGAAATCGGGAAGTACATTGATTTTCATAATGCTGATACAGACACCGAAGACTATCTAGTACGGGTATCCGGTGTAAATAATAGAACGTTTGAAATCTACAATCCAAATGGATATGTAAGGATTGGTCCTGAAAATACATCGTTCGCTCATTTTCAAACAGATAGACCTACATTTTACTTTGGTAAAAGAATTCAGGTCGATGGGAATTTAGGTTTATATCAAGGCGGAAATCCAACAACCTTTATGGAATCATCTACTGGCTTTATTAAAGAACTTGGACAACGTGTCTACTCACCAAACAATAAGCCATCCCTATCAGACTTAGGCGCACTCACAGACACAAACCAAAGGCTACTGTTTGGAAGTGCTACCCAATACATCCGACTTGCCTATGCCGGTAACACCCAAGCATTCATCAAACACGGTGCCGGTGCGACTGAAGAAGAATTATGGCACTCTGGCAACTTCAACCCTAGCGATTACATGCCGAAATCCGGTGGAACATTTACCGGAACAGTAGCCTTCACTGGACTAACAAGCTTCGATACGCTAGACATCAATACGATGTATGTGGATACAATTTCATCCGATGGTGGTTCGATTAGCTTTGGCGGTGTTGATAACATCAACTTTGGATATATTGACCTCGTTGGAATTAGAGGACTGTATAGCGAAACTGATGCGTTTCAATTAAGTGATGAAGGTATTCCTACCCTTCGATGTGGAATTGCTGGTGATGGAGGATTCGAAGTTACTGGTAACATATCAGCGACTCTTGACATCTACACAAGAGGTAAAAAAGTAGCAACTGAAGGTCCTACTGCAGCCAAAACAGCAAACTACACATTCGTATTAGGGGATGCTGATGGATTCATCTATTCTAACTCAGCATCAGCCCTCACGTTTACGATTCCTCTAAACTCTTCCGTGGCTTATCCAACGGGAACAGAAATTCACATTATGCGTTATGGTACAGGTGAAATTAGTATCTCTCCCACATCCGGCGTGACATTAGTAAGTGAAGGATCCAAACGAAGAATTAATGCACAATATCAAGCTGCTTCTTTAAAAAAACTCGACACTAACACATGGGTTTTGATTGGGGCGTTGAAAACATGATTATTGGCATCATTGCTAGTCAGATTACTTCAGCTCCAACACCCATTTGGGAGGTCACAACTGGACCCTCATATAACCAAAGCGTATCGCTATTTTCAGAAACAACGAATGAGGCAACAATCACATCATTATTAACAACTAATTATCCACCAGGGAACTATGCGGTTGGTTATGTGATGCGTGCACAGATTTACAACAGTGAAATGACCTTAATTGGTACTGCGTATCGAATTAGGTCAAGTGCTTAGGAGGGATGCCATGGAACAGGCACAGAATTTCGTTTTAAGAAGATTTGCTTACAGGGTAGGTGATTTCCTACCAAGACCACTGAAGATTGTTTATTACATCGTTCTGTGGGCAACTCTACTGTATGTACTCTTCAGAATCATTGAATGGACACTTGTCAAAATTCAAGTGATAGGTTCATTCATTTTTGAGAAGAGAAACTACTGGACATCGGTATGGGTATTATTCATACTGGCAGTCGGTAGCATTCTCATTGCACAATTTTGGTACGGACTCGATCCATTTGGTAATGCATACCGGTGGCTCATAGACTCACTGAAAGGTTTGGTACCAGTAAATGCGGTTCATTAAATTAGTAAAGGAATTCGCGTATTTCATTAGTGGATTTGCACTTCAAGGGGTTGCAACACTCCTTGGCCAACTGAACGATTCATGGATTAATGTCCAAACATTATTGTTCGTTCAAATCTTGTTTTATGGATTATCATCTCTCCTGGTATTAATAGGGATCATTCAAGTAATCTTGAGAAGTCGCCATCGACATAAAAGAAAAAAGAATCTCATTAATCAAGCTGTAGACGCACAAAAAGCAAAGAGCACATTAGAACTGGTTCAAAACCCATCGAAGAAGGGTGAATTATTCGTGCTAGCCTATCATTTATTTCTAGAAGGAGGAAGACAAATGAAAGCAAAATTCGCATCACTCGGCATTGTTCAGATTGTATCTCTCATTGCCACATTGTTGTTATTGGGTTTAGGTGTTGCTTCGGCATTCTATCCTGAACTATCTGTAGTGGCTGATAACATCTACCTACTAATGGTATTTGCTGGTGTATCAGCAACTCCTGGTATCTTTGCCCACGGTAAGGATCTAGGTGAACAGTTTAGAAATGCTGTTGAACGAATGAACTCTATTAAAAAATTAAATGCACAGATTAAAGTAACAAAAAAAGAACTCGATAAGCTCGACTCCGAGTATGCGTTCTTGAAGCCGGCATTAGAACGACTAAATAAATTCAAAGTTCCATTGACTCCGGATGTTCAAATCAAGTATGATACATATCAAGCACAACGTCATATTTTTACTGACCTAATTAAGTCATATGAAGATGAGATTGTTAAACTTCAAGAGGTACCAAAATAATGAGAGTCTACGGAAACATTAAAACTGAATCCGAACTCAAAAATCTTCAAGCGTCAGCACCGACTGGGGTAACTGCAGTCGGTGTTACCGATGGCGGTAATCTCTTTATCATGGGTAAAGGCGGAAGTGCATCACCCATTACTCCTAACGTTGCCAAAGATATTCTTCAACTCACGCCAGAAGAAATTGGATTACTAATCTCAAGTAGAGGTAAATGCCAATTTGCTGAGCCTGTGGTTGAGGAACCATCACTGGATGCTATGATTGAGAGCATGCCGCCAATCGAAGTACATGATGCTCCTGTTCCGGATCCTGCAGTGATGATTACCAAAGCTGAAGAAGTGGTTGTTACTGTTGACGAACCTGAACCAGTCATCGAAGAGCCAGTGTTTGAAGAATTCAAGATCGATGAACCTGAAGAAGATGAGGACGAAGACTTCATCACCATTTCTAAAGAAGAATACGATATCTTGATTGAAAAATCGACTTCGTATGATGCAATCAAAGAATTAATCATCGACTCGAAATACTAATATACAAGCCATGGTGTAAAAAACTATGGCTTTTTTTATGTATTATTCACATTTTTGTTGAAAATGGTAAAATTATGATATTATACTTAATGAGGTGGGATATATATGAAAGAAATCAATGGAAAAATAGTTTTTATCGAAAACGAAACTCCGAAGTTTACAAATGGGTCATTCGGTCAAGTTAATGAAAAAGGCGATTTTATTATGCATTTTTTCCATGAGTATCCTGATAACCCAGATTCTTTTAAATTAGTCTTTGATGATAATGGTGCAGTGACTCAATCATTCGAGGAACAAGTACCATCTAAACGAGTTCATACATCATTAGTCATGAACGTAGAAACGGCTAAGTCAATTGCCGATTGGATTAATCGAAATGTTGAGTTCTATAAAGACTTAATTGAAAATAAAAAAACACAACAATAGGAGGTATCTATGGACAATACATTTACGGGTACTGTACCAAATAACTATGAATTTTATTACAATAAATACGATAGTAATAGTAGGGCTACAGACATTAATGATAAATCATTTTGTCTATTAGTTAATGAAGTATCCAATATTGAAATTCAGAGTGATGATTTGCTTTTCATTAGTTCGAGTAATTTACAGTATAAAACATTGATTTTACGTAAATTTAAATATGAGGGAAGAACCTTTGTTTTGGATCAATCTGCATTCAAATTTCAAATTCAAATTAAAGACGAATTTATTTTCACAGATAATGACAGTTTAAATATTTATTCTTACGGCGATAGTTTTAAAGAATTCTTATCATCTTTAATAAGGGATATTGTTTTCTTATACGATCATTTCGCTTGTTCTGATGATAATAAATTGGCAAAAGACGCTATCCGCCTAAAACAAACATTACGTAGAAATATGAGGGTTGTTAGCGATGTCATTTCAAAGTAATGAAGTAGCTAGTGTACTTGAGAATAAAGGTTTCGTATTAATAAATGATAAGCACCATTTGAAGTATTGCTATCAGTTAGATGGAGTTGACACTCAAATTTGCACATATGTAAGTTTTGGAAGAAACGAAATTACGCCTTATGTTTTATCTCAAATGGCGAAGCAATTGAAATTAACTTTAAGCGATACGAAATTATTATTTCAATGCCCTTTGACAAAAGAAAAACTGCATGAAATTTATGATTTATTGATAAACGGATAACAAAAGCCATGGAAAAGGTCCATGGCTTTTTTTTAGTCCCAGTATTCGGGTTTAAATTCGTCTACTTCAAATTTTAATGCTTCAGCAATCTTCAATCTGGTTTTATCTGATATTCCCCTAACACCAGTTTCCCATTGCCCCACAGACTGCTTGGTAACTCCAATCATGTTACTAATGTCTTGAAGAGTTCCCTTCAAGAATTCTCGATTCACTTTAATAATTAATGCGTCAAAGGTTAGTTCCGGATATAACTCTCTATACGCTAACAATAAATGCTTCTTTATTTGATTCATCAAAGTTCAACTCCTTTTCTATAATAGCTTTACGCTCATCGATGGAAGGTCTAAGATATCCTGGTACATTAATGCGTAGATTTCGTTTTAACATCTTTCTGATGAAGAGTTCAGAATAAGCTATAGCATCAATCTCAATCGCTTGTAATACATAATCTACCATGTTTTCTTCAGAAGGTTTAATATGACTATCAAAATCATGTTTCCACAAAATGGGATCATCAGAAGGCTTTGGTTTAAGTTGGCCAAGGATTACCTGGTGTTGATAAGCATGACGTGTTTCATGTGCTAAGAAGCCTACCACGGTTGGTGTAAGTTCATTATAGATTGAATTGACTAGAATCACATTCTCTTCCGGCATGAACGCTGCAGCAATAATATTACTGTCAGAGTTGAGAAGCAGAACCTCTGTAGGCTGTTTGCCAAGAATCTTCGATGATTCGGATTCGATTCTATTTAACTGTTCAAGAAATGTCATATTGGATTTCCCCTTCCATCCAATTTAACGCCATTCACAAGGTTATTGTAAATCTCCATGATTCTAGTTTTTGATGCGTGGATATAGACAGTGTTGCTTTCACGATCTCCATGGTAAAATTCTCTTACTTGAGTTCCAGTGAAATCATAAGCCTTTTTATTCGAAGCTTCGATCGAATGATTACTAACACGATAATTGATACCATTCAAAGTGAAGTAGTAACTATCGCTACTTAGTGATTTTTGAATTTTATTTTGGCTGCAGAACTCATCGATCATAATCATTTGGTCTCTGAAGTCTGATGATGCTTTTTTGGAAGGTCTGTATTTGAATCCCATGAGTGTATCCCCTTTAGATTTGATTTATTCACTGTACTGCTTTATAATAAAGGTAAGGTGGTTAAGACTTTTTAACTTTGGTCGGTTATGAGGTTTTAGTTACCTTTATTATTTTTATTACCTTGGTTTAATTCAACCATTGCAACTTCAACTTCTTCATCATCTTCAATTGCGATGAATACTTGAGTTACCATGATTAATTGTCTACCGTTGACTACTTTGCTTTCAACTTCGCCATGAACTGGAACTAGTTTCATAAGTGTTACCTCCTTTCTCGTTTGTACTCCTTAACCACCTTACATATATATTATAACATGATTGCTTTACAATGTCAAGCATTTATGCACACTTTTTTAAAATATTTTTTTATTTATTGTACATACACATTACTTATATTTAACACGTTATAGATACCATTCATTACTTCTGTCTTGCTGAAGTTCATGCTTAGATAAACCATTGCCCCGCCATTAGTGTCCTTAAGCATGAAAGACTTACTCATCTCGAAAACTGGTAGTTTAAAGATGATTTCGAATGTCTCTTCATGTACGTATATCTTAGATATGAGCCTACCTATAAGATTTTTTTGGAAACTCTCATATCCCTGTAGTTCAAACAATTTCCCAATTTTCTTGTAAGCAGTAATCAAATCCTTCACGCTGAATTTATCAAGTGAAGTCTTCTTATCAAGTTCAGTTTGGAAGTAATCAATGCGTTCAGATAGAACGCTTTTTTTATTTTTAAACTGTTCTTTATCGAGACTTCCTTCTAAATACAAATCGAGCAATCTATCTAGTTGAATCGATGATTTTTTGATTTCATCCTTTAATTCTTCAATTTCAATATTAGAAGGAGATTGGCGCGACTTTAAAAACATCTCTATCTTTGGTTTGAGAATATTAAGTCCATCGTCAGAGAACACTGTTTTTATTATGATATCAATTATACGTTTTTCAAATTGCTCTTTAGGAAGTCTTTGAGATCCATTGGCATGAGTCGATTTTGCATAATAAGAATAGTCATAATCCTTACCATTCTTTACTTTCTGCATGGATTTTCCGGTGTAATGAATGTTGTCTTTTGAATCGACAATCAATCCGGATAATAGGTATATATGCTTTTTTCTGCGCGTGTATTTTCCACGAGAAGCATTTTCCAATTTTCTTTGGACACGTTCAAACAAATCTTTTGTAACAATTGGTTCTATAGCATCTTCAACCACTATCTTATCTTGTTTGTTAGACATGTTATTGTAATTCCTGTAGGCATTATAAACATAACGTCCTATATACTTCTCATTACTCAATATTGATTGAACACCATGGGATGAGATACTTTTTCCTGCATGTCTTGACTTGACGTCAATAGACTTTAGCCATTCAGCTATTTCAACCATGGAAAACCCAGAATCAAACTTCTCAAATATGTGCCTAATTATAACAGCTTCACTCTCAACCACCTCTAATTTTTTAGTGGTTGTATTAGCTTTATAACCATATGGTGTCACTCCACCCGTTGTTTTTCCTTGTTTTGCAGCCGCTAGAAGTCCTTTACGAACTTCTCTTGAAAGATTCCTAGAGTAGTATTCGTTCATGCCCTCGAGGACAGATAATAATATAATATCCTCCGGATTATTGTCATCAATTTTTTCTAAGACTGATTCTAGTCTGACACCATTCTCTTTTAGTTTTCTCCTATAAAAAATAGAGTCGTATCTGTTACGTGCAAATCTATCAAGTTTATGAACGACTAAAACATCGAAGCTTTTTTTCTTCGATTCTACAATTGCATTTTGGAACTCCTCACGGTTATCTGATCTAGCCGACAACGCTTCATCAATAAACCATTTGATGAGTTTATAGTTATTACGTGCGCAATAGTCCAATATTGCGTTTTTTTGTGCTTCGATAGAATAACCATCACGTTGGTTCTCTGATGAGTACCTAACGTACGCCGCTACATTAATTTCATTTTGCATATACTTGCTCCGTTCTATTTCTCATCATCCGAGTTTGAACTAGAATCTAATAGACCATCAATATAAGATTCAACACGTGCTCTTCCTACTCGATTAAGCTTTGAATATTTTTGTATGATGCATTCTTGAGGATTCACTCTAATATTAATATCCTTGATTTCCCCATTGATTAATGACGAAACGTCGATTTCCAATGTGTCGCATATTCTTTTGATTGTTATAGTTTTAGCATTATCAATATCATTATCAAGCAAAGCCATAACCGTAGTGTATGGAATATTTGCATCAAGGGCAAATGACCTTAAACTTTTATATTTACTTAGGATATAGTCTTTTAAAAGGTCCTCTCTTTTCATAGCATTTGTTGAAGAAGTGTGTAGACCATTAACAAGATAGTCAACTGTAGTATTCAAGTAAGTTGCAATCTTCTTAATTGTCTCAAGACTGATATTCTCTGACTTCCTTCTGTAAAAACCCATCAATGTATTATATGATAAGTTAATTTCAGCACACATATTTTTCTTAGTCGTTCCTTTTTCAGATATTTTCAAGTCTATTCTTTCGTATATAGTCATATTAGACAAAGCCAATGTAATCTCCTTGTTTGCAACGGTACTCTTGTCTTCAATCAAATCAGACTTTTCAATTCCAAAATAATCAGATAACTTTTGAATTGCATCTATTCTAGGAAACTTTTTACCACTAAACCATTCTGACACAATAGATTTGCTATAACCCAGATCATTAGCTAAAGTTACTTGTGTTTTTGATGATAGTCTTAAATACTTGTTTAAGTTTTTTGCGAATATTTCTTTGTTAAAATTTGTCATAAAATTCTACCTCTATAACAAAAGATAGTGTGCATATTTGATTAACTCGATTTGTTTATCACCAGATAACTGTTTAAAAATCCCTAATAGCTCAGTTTCCTTTGTTGAAACAATAGGTGTATCCCCAAAGGCTAAAAAGTGTGCTGTTGTATTCAAGTAACGAGCAATACTTTGAATGATATCAAATTGAATTCTCTTTGTTCTTCTTTGATAAAGAGAGTTATATGTATAATACGAAAGGTTAATTGCATAACACATTTCCTTTCTTGTCTTATGATTTATTTTCAATAGTTCGTGTATTCGATCATAGATATCCATCAAATTTTTCTCCTAATCTCAATTACTTGTCCAATAATTTGGATAGGTAAATTTGTTACTTCATTTCGATTATACATTTGTGGTTTGTATTCTGGATTGATTGGATACAAGACGATACCTTGATCGTTATAAGTGATGCGCTTGCATGTCGCATCATATCCGTTGACCTTAACGATAGCAATCTTTCCACTTTCAACGATTGGAGTATATTTAATGACCAAAATGTCACCATCTTTAATCTCTGGGTACATAGAATCACCCTTTGCATAAAGTGCGAATGTTGATTTTATTTGGCCTAGTTCAACATCAGCATCAATATAACCAACGATATCTTCAATCGCTTCAATAGCTTCACCACAAGGCACACTACCCAAAATAGGTATGCGTGTTCTTTGCGTTAGTTTATAATCACCTAGCAAGAAGTTGTAGTCAACATTGAAACGTTCACAAATTTTATCGAGCATCTGTTTGCTTGGAATAGAACGACCAGTTTCCCAAAAATGTACACCAGTTTTTGTTACACCAAGTTTTACACCTAATTCTTCAAGTGTCAAACCGTGTAATTCACGAATTTTACGAACAGCATTAGCGAAATTTGAATTTGTCATGATAAAACCTCCGACTAAATTATAACAAATTGATAACGTGAATGAAAGATATTTTACCAAAATGCCAATAAAGTTTACTAATAGTTATATAAATGTGTTGACACCAAGTTTACTGTTTGTTATACTTATGGCAAAGGAGTGACACATATGAAGAAAAATAAACACGAGACAAATAGTAATTTGAGAACTACTTTGTTCAAATTTGGAATTACATATGACGATGTTTCAACAGTAATTGGGGTATCAAAGGCATCAATCGTGAACAAAATGAAGAAAAAAACGTTTACTCAGCAAGAAATGGAGTTATTATTAAGGTATTTAAAAAACCATGATGAATCCATTAGTTTCTCTATTTTTTTTGAAAATTGAGTTAACAGATAGTTATATGAAACAGTCAGAGAGTAAAAAAGAAGAAGTCGCATACAGTGATGAAGATTACATTGGTTTCTTCAAGTTTCTAGATGAGATCGTTGAAATTATCGATGAGGAAGAAAAGACGCAACACCAATCAAAACTAAAAAACTAGCGTTTGGAAGTCGCTAAGAAAAGGATGGTACACATATGAATAAACAAGAAAAAGATATTTTAACAACCCAAATCACGGAGACTATTGCGTCATGCAGAAAACGTCAATTTGAGGTTGTTTTATTTTACAAACTTTTAGCCAGTAACCGTATCTCGGAAGCAGCTAAAAAAGGTGAAATTGATTCCATTATCGAAGGAACAAGAAATAGATTGCTAGCCTTGGGTATCTTACCGAAAATGGTTGAATCACTTGACCTAAGCATTGACGAGTCCGAAGTAGACAATTATAAACTTTGGAGAATCAAAAACAATTTGAAAGAAGATACGCTCGGTTCAATCACAGCATATTTAAACCAAACATATCCAGGGAAGCCAGACTTCGAGGTGAAAGCATGAGTAAGTTAAAAGTTATCCGAAAAGATTTAAGACTAACACAATCCGAGATGGCGAACAAGCTTGGAACTAACACAATGATCGTATCCCTCATGGAAAACGATGAAGTACTACCAGTACCAGTAATGCTCAAACAAATTGAGAATGTCACCGGTGCAAAACGTTTATGGATTTGGGAAAAGGAAGAGTTGCAGCTCGTACCAAAAAATACACGCTTCTCTGTTCCTGCAGACTATCCGTTCTATCACCTTCACTGCAAACTACCAAGGGCTTACAAAACGCTCCTATCACCCGAGAATTTGAAGGCTAAAGGGTTCACTGACATTAATCACTGGTTAGTGAATCAACTCAGAGAATTTGCAAAAGAATTAGGTTACATCGATCAGTACTTTAAAACCACTGAAGACACAAAAAGAAAGCGCGTGAAGAACCATGATTGAACAAGAAAAGAAACATGAATCATCACTAGTCCTTAAACGTAAGGAGTTTTACAAAAATAAAAAAGTCGAAGTCCTAGCACAATTAAAACTATTTTTAGAAGGTGTCATGGGCATATATAACTATGATTTCGTGATTGAAGTTGACGAAGAATCCGGTTGGTCCATAAGAGAAAACCTAGTCATTGAAGGAATCAAAATAGGATGCCGTGGTAATAGTAATTCAGCAATAATGAATGAAGCTATAGGCTATGTAATTCTGAAATATTGGATGAAGGACCGCAACTTTCAAGATAAACCATTGGAAAAAGAAATTAAACGATATTGGGTAAAGGAGACGACACTAAAATGAAAAGTCTCGGAGTATCAAGTAATACAGATGGTTATGTAACTAAGAGTGAAAATAATCAAGACGTGATTGTATTGAAAACTAACTCGGAAGTAGTTATTGAAGTCGTAGATGAACCAACTTTAATTGATGCCGGTGTAACACCTGGTATGCATGGGGTCGTTAAAGGGTTCGATGTTCTCACGATAGATTCAGAAGAATTTGTTTTGATTTTGGTTGATTTACCAATCAAGAATAAACGCACCAAATATTACTTTAGGCCTGAACAATTAAAGGTAACTAGACTATGAGTATCTTTACATTATCGATCATCAATATCGTTCTACTAGTCATTCTAGTAGTTGTGGGAGTTATTAATCATGCAAAACGAAAAGCCTTGTAAACCTCAAAATATACGCAATAAAAAAGGTGAAGTTTGGAAGTTTGTCGGCGATAAACACCTACTGAGTAATTACGGCAGATGGTACTCCATTCTTAGAACAAGAATTATGAAACAAGCACCTAACAACTGGGGTTATATGCGCGTCAAGATTAATAAGAAGCATGTATTCACCCATATTGCAGTTGTCAAACACTTTGGTGATGTAAACGGCAAAGACCTAACAAACATCAACAGTCTCAATGAACATGGACTGTCTATCGATCATATTAATCGAAACAAGAGAAACAACGCTGTATCAAATCTAGAAATCGTATCTCACATAGAAAATTGCAATCGAAAATTCAGACCCAAGGAGACGCTAAATGAACAAGCTCAATTTTAATAACCCTGAAGCATTAAAGAGAATCCAAAATTTAGAGGTTGGTGTTCTGATCTCTGAATCTGGTAAATGCACTGAAGAAGAATTCAAACCTGCCAATGGAAAAGTCTTTACTCTAAACGAATTACAAACTGCTGTTAGAGGACACATTGAAATATATCCTCATGAATCTGATCTAACAGGTAAGGTAGTAATCGTCAATGAAGAAGGGCTCCATTTACAAATGAGACCTAACATGCTCGCAGCCATCAAGTATGACATTGACGCAGTAGGACCAGTCATCATTATTCCAAGGAATCAAATCGAATGACAGCATATTTAATCCCTGTAGACAAAATTACGTCAATGAAATTATTTAGGTTAGGGATTAAGAAACTATCTATCAGTGCAGATATCAAAGTACCATCCATAGCATACATCTATGAAACAAAGAAATCGGTCAAATTAAGTCGAGACAATACAAAGGTTAATAATTACACTAGAAACACATTCAAACAGTTTAAAACCGATTTAACGAGTTTTAAAACTGTATCCATCAATGGTTTAGGCTTAATTGTGGGAAAAATATTCATTACTCAAAAATATAAAAACGGCACATATAGAGTAGAAGGATTTGCAGATACATTCAACTACGTAGATCCTCGATACATCAAAGTGCCTCTCAAATTCATTCAATTGAAGGATGAGCATATAAAAAATATCAATCATCATGCATCAATACCATTTTAGGAGGGACCATGAGACGAGTTAAGAAGTACGGGGGTCAAAAGGAAACATGGCCTATAAAGGACCCCAAACAGTTAGAGTCCTTCATGCTTCACTTATTGAAACAAAAGGAACTAGCCAAAACACCTGTTAAGAAGTACCAGGCTGACCGTAACTGGATGTTGTGTCTCATTGGATTCAACACCGCGTTTAGAGCCGAAGATTTGCTGCAATTAAGAGTCATGGATCTAATTAATGGTTATGTGTCCATCATTGAAAATAAAACCGGTAAAGCACAAAACTTTAAGATGAATAAAGAGCTGCACAATGACATTTTAGAGTACATAAAGCGTAACGATTTATCGCAGTTTGATTACATGTTTCTCGGTCAAAAGACCAGTCAAGATGGCAAAGAATACGCTTTACCTATAACAAGACAACAAGCTTACTACATCGTCAAGGATGTATCCAAAGCGATTGGTATTGGATTCATATTTGGTGTTCATAGCCTTAGAAAAACATTCGGGTATATGTTCGTCAAAAACGGCGGTTCATGGCAAACATTAACAAAGATGTACAACCATGACGACATCGAAGTCACACAACGTTACGTCATGTGGGATATTGAGGATGCACAAAAAGAAAGAGCAGCCATTTTCATAGGCGCTCCACACAAGAAAAAGAAGGGTAAATAACCATGGCAATTCGGAATGTTGATTCAAATTTATGGAGAGATCCTAAGGTCCAAGGGGACTTTACACCAGAAGATAAATTGTTCTGGATGTACTGCTTAACTAGTCCTTATGGCAACTTATCTGGGGTATATGAGATAAGTTATAAGCAATTAAGTGATGATTTAGGCTATAACATTGAGACCATAAAAAACTTAATATATAGGTTTACGACATTGCATCGACTTATTACGTACAATGCCAAAACAATGGAACTCTTTATACACAACTGGTACAAGTATAACTGGACTAAATCGCCAAAATTCGAGTCTTCACTAATGAGTTATATCAACAAAATTAAGGACTTAGAATTAAAAGAATTCATCTTAGATTTGTATAAAAACTACAAAGAAAACGATACGGTATCGATACGGTATCGATACGGTTCTAAACCTGTATCTGTACCTAATACTATACCTAATATATTTAATTATGAAGATGGTATTAAAAAGGAAGAAACATTAGAACCACTCAAGAAAACACGAAAACCTAGAACAACAAAACCATTTGTTCCACCAACTCTAGAAGAAGTTACTAAGTATGCTGCAGAACGTGGGAATAAAGTTAATCCAAAAGAGTTCTATGATTTCTTCAGTGTGGGTAAATGGATTGATTCACTAGGTATACCTGTACATAATTGGAAACAAAAAATGATTACTTGGGAAATGAATAGAAAGGATAAGGAACAACCTCATGTCATTGAATCCGGAACTAAAGAAGCTTACATCCCTAGACGAGATCGAGGATCTACTTAAGTTTATGAGTACATCAGAGCTTTCGAGTCTTGAAATTGGAGATTCAAAAGAAAAGGCTCTGATGGTCTATCAAGTCTTTCGAGATTATAAAAAAAGTTCGTTCCCTGGTTATCAGTTAACGATCAACACCGAACCTTACTGGCAATTGGTTTACAAACCCACCGTTGAACAGAACATTAAGAGTCAACGTCAAAAGTTATTTTCCATCAAAGGTGAAGACTCAAGAGATTTCACCGCATCCCTCAAGAATTTCCATCAAGACAACCCTAGACGCAAAGAAGCGTATAAACTTGCTCTTCAAGTAGTAAACACGGCTAAAGCGAATTTAAAGGCATCAGATAAAGACAAGAAGTTCAATCTAGGGTTATACATCCATTCGAAGGATTATCAAATTGGCAAAACGTTCTTAGCCAACGCAATTACCAATGAACTTGCGGACATTGGTATTGGTGGGGTGTTCGTATTCGCACCATCACTTGCCTCACAAGCGAAGAATTTCGCGAACCTTGAAAACATCATGAGGGATTTACGGGATGCTCCAGTGTTGGTCATTGATGATATAGGTGCTGAATATAGATCAGAATGGTTCCGCATCGAAGTATTGATGCCAGTGCTTCAAAGCAGACTTACAAATAACAAACTAACCATCATGACGTCTAACTATTCAACTAGAGCACTTGAAGAATTGTATTCAAAAAATAACAATCCTGTAGATTCGAAAAGATTAATTAGCCGCATTCTGGAACTCTGTCAAGAAATTGAACTGTCAGATCCTAGATAGTATGACAAGAATTAAGTTGAATACTAAACGAATTGAAAAACTAAGGGAACAAGGTTATACGATTCGCTTGATAGCAATCAAACTTCGAGTATCACAAGATACCATCAAGAGAAGACTAAAAGAGCTTAAGGTGACTGAACAAAATGAAAAAAATAACCGCCCCTTTTAGGTGGGCAGGCAGTAAAGCAAAACTCACATCAGCACTATTTGAGCACTTCAAATACACTGACGTTTACATAGAACCATTCCTAGGATCTGCAGTTGTACTATTCAGATTGATTCAAGATGGCAAATACAAGCACTACATTGTGAATGATATCAACATTGGCATCTATTCATTCTATCGGACGCTGCAGATGGTACCAGAACACGCGATTAAAATTCTCAATGAAACATGCGACTGGTACAACTCCATGTCCATGGCCGAAAAGGAACTTAATTATTACAAGACAAGGAAGCAATACAACATCGATAAGATGACATTCAATGACTATGATTTGAAGCATGCAAACCGTTATTGGATAAGATTCTGGTTTCTCATGAAGGCGGGTTTCAATGGTCTATATCGTGAGAATTCAAAAGGTGAATTCAACGTACCATGGGGAAAGAAAGAAAAAATATCCTTCGATAAACAACAAATCTGGGATATTCACTTCTTACTCAAGAATGTTCAGCTTTACTGTATGGATTACAAACTATTCATTGAAATGACTGCGCTACGCTTTCGTAATGATCCAAAGTTCATTTACAACGACCCACCCTATTGCAACTCGCAAAAATACACGAAGGATAACTTTGATAACAGCGAGTTGGCACAGTATCTCAAGAATCTAAAGATTGATGCTGCCATATCTGATATTGACAGCATCCAATCAAATGAAACATACAAAGACTTTTTCAAAGTAGTTATCCAAAACACAAAGCGTGTCATAAACATTGCTTGTGTTCATGAAGTAAAAGAAGTGCTTTACATCAACTACATGTACCAAAAACAGAAAGCCATTAAACATCAAGGAGGATTGATACAAATGGATAAAAAATATGAAGCTAAAGCGATTGAAGTAATCAAGCAATATTTATTGACCAAGACTGAAACGGATTCTCAACTAAAGACTGCCATTGACACCATGGAAGACAATAAGAAGAGTTATCAAAGCATGTGGGATTATATCTTCTTTAAAGCCAAAAAAGAATTAGGTGGTACCAACGGTGCATTACCGGACGATGTAATCTACGGTTGGGCAATCCACTATTTCATTGAGACAAACGAAGTTATCAATGAAGAATTTGGTAAGAAGGAAATCCCAGTTAAGCCAGTTACCAACACTGATGACATCGAAGATGCTGAAGAGTGCAGCGATGAAGAATGTGAAACTGAAAAGCCAGAAAAACCAAAGAAAGCAAAAGTTGTTAAACCGGTCGTTGAAAAACCAATTAAGACTAAAGTTGAAAAGCCTGTCAAAAAATCAAAAGAAAAAGTAGTTAAAGCACCTGAACCAGTAATCGATCAAAAGAAGAAGCTTGAAGAAATTCAAAACAAGAAATTTAACGCAAGGGAGAATGATTTAAGTGTTGGACTCTTCGCTCTTGATTTCGAAGATTAGAAGCATCTTCATAAATTTAAACAACGATCAATTAACTGATTTTGAAGATTACTATAAAGAAAATCCAAAACACTTTTATTCACATAAAAAAGACTTCATGGATATTACTGACAAACCAGATGCGTTGATGAAGTACTTAAATGAAAACTACATTAAGCGAAAGGAACAACCTACCAAAGGTTATTATCACTGGTATTTTTATGATAGTATTCTGCACACATATGATTTCAAAAATGAAAATCCAAAACTAGGTATCGTGACAATTGAAAATAGGGATTGGATAAGACTTGTATCCGGCAATTCAATTGTTTTATTTGCTACCGATAATAACGAGATGCATCATTATAGGGCAGTTGATTTTAAAAACACTGGGGTAACGTTGTATGTCAGGTCTTCAACTGGATACGGTGAATATTCATATCCTAAACCTGACTCACAAGCTGTGACACCTCATCCAGATGATGTCAATCTGATTAAGCAGTTTCCAGAATATAAGTACATTGATTTTTCAATATTCAAAATGCTCAATTGGTATCACATGATTGAAAACAGGTTTAACAAACAGTATCTTTGGCAAGTTGAAATGCTCATCAAGGGTGGCTTCCATCGATTGGCTGATGAGGTACACAGAACAAGTACCTTAATGGACTTTAAGGTCTTCAGTAAATATCAAGACTTTTTCAAAAAAACAAAGAATGGTCTAGATAACTGGAATCGAATTATGAAGTGTAGAAAAATTGGCTTAGAAGATCCTGAATTCATATACCTGGATGGCGGGTTATGGATAACTAACGACTATCATCATGAAATGAACTGGTTAAAACTATTAGAGAAACATCCAGAGATCAAAAGGGATAGATTCTTAAAGTACATAAGCAGACGCAAGAGCAAAAACACAATTTTTCCTAAACACCCATTTATTAAAGTTTATTACGTGTATTTGCTCATTATGGAAAAATACAAGTTAAACTTGGCCAAGGATAAGTACTGTTTTCCAGAAAACCTAGAGAATGCCATGGTCGATGTATTTAACACAATCAATCCATATGATTTGAAAATGGAACTTGTAACTAAAATGTTCAATTCATGGCAAGCAACATTACCGTTAGAGGAACAACATAATCAATACATAATCGAGCAAGATCGATTAACAAAACTACTGAATAAACAAAGACGTCAACGAAGACAAATTGAAGCAAGACAAGAAAAGGCTGCCAAAGAAAGAGCAAAGAAAGCTGAACAAGGATTAGCAATACTATTCGATTTCAATAAGAATCTTCATGTTCAAATCGATGATACATATGTGCTAGTAGCACCTACCAGTAAAGAAGATTTACTCATCGAAGGAAAAACATTGAACCATTGTGTTTATTCGTACATCAACCGGATGGGCTTACTTGAAACAACCATTTTGTTTTTAAGAAAAATAGGTTATGAAGACTCTCCGTACTATACAGTCGAAATCAAGAATGGTCAAATCACCCAATGTAGAAGTACAAACAATCAAGATCCAGCCAACATTGCGAACTATGTAAAAGATTGGTTCGAGGGTGTTAAGGATAGCATCCAGGTACAACCATCATGATTGATTCAAACAAAACAGTCTTAGATGTTTGTTGTGGATCTAAAATGTTTTGGTTCAACAAGAATCGTGATGATGTCATTTATATGGACATCAGAAGAGAAGAGACCATCTTGTGTGATGGTAGGAAATTAGAGATTCAACCTGACATCTTAGGTGACTTTAGAGATATCCCTTTTGAAGATAACTCATTTCACTTAGTGATATTTGATCCACCGCATCTAGTTCGCTTGGGGGAAAGCAGCTGGATGGCCAAGAAGTATGGGAAACTTCGTGGGGGGGGGGTATAAGGATGACCTTAAAAAAGGGTTCTCTGAATGCTTCCGTGTTCTCAAACCGAATGGCACATTAATTTTCAAGTGGAACGAGGAGCAAATCAAACTAGCTGAAATACTAGAACTTGCTCCTTGTGAGCCACTCATAGGTAACAAGAGGGATAAAACCCATTGGTTGGTGTTTATGAAATAAGGGGGTTCATATGGATTCAAAACGAAAAGAAGAAATAACGGCCATTTATGATCGTTTGTACACTCTTCTTCACAAAAAAAAGATTGACAGAAAAGTTGTTAAGAGACTTTTATATGATGACAAAGAAACTCACAAAAGGTTAGGGATTTCTGAATCAACTCTAAATACTATGTGGGATAGACTTTGTAGAGGAAGTCAAAATCCACCAAGGATTGACGGTATCGTGATAATCAAAGACACACCATTTGAAGTGATTAAACTAGAAAAAAGTAAAAAGCCAAAACAAGCTAAAAAAGGGGGCGAAAAAATGGCTAAAGTAATTATTCAATACGATCCAACGACCAACCATGAAGTAAAACGATTTAAGAGTGCAATCATATGCGCAGAAGAAACAGGACTCAATGTATCTTACATCAGACGTGTAGCTGAGGGAGATGTTAAGAGTCCTAAGATTTACTTACGTTATGAAGATTCTTCCGAACAAAAAGCCGAAATTTCCGAACAAAAAGCCGAAATTTCCGAACAAAAACCAAAAAGAAAGTACACAAAGAAAGTCACTATCGCTACTGTAGTGTCTAAGGACCAAGAATTAGAAGTGGCTAAAAAGATTGAAGAAGTTACAAAGCCTATTGGTTTTACTGTAGAAGGTAAAGCAGAACTAAAGAATGTGATTGCTGAAGTATTAAAGCCATCAACTGTAAACTCTGAAATAGCTGATGAACTACCAGATGGCTATGAAGAATTAAGAGAAACACCCCTAAAAGAGAAATATGAACCAAATCCATTTGAAACTGCTCCTGATCCTGAACAAAGACATATCATGGCGGAACACAAAATAAGATTTTCTCCTGACTCATCCTTGCTTGATGTTCTTAGAGAAGAATACCTTCGCGAATTAAAAAATCACATTGACAACGAGGTTTTAAAACTAAAAATCAAAATCGTCGGTGATGAGACAGTTCTAGTTAACAAAGGTATAGAAAAAACCATTTAACGGAGGTACACCATGGCGTCTCGGTATTATAAAGAGCAGTATCTGATATCTATTTATGACGAGACCGAAATGTGTAGAGGTACTTGTGATAATGTAGCTGAATTTGCAGAATTATTCGGACTCAAAAACAAAACAGCACATAGCCTAATATCGAAACTAACCCATGGGAAGAAAGAATATTTTTCCCATGGGGGAACTCGATTCACAATTCACCTTATACCTCTTGAACTGAACGATATCATCGAAATAGAAAGGGCTAGTAAAAATGAAATCACAACAAAAATGCAGAGTATGCGGCTGCACACAAAATAGCGCATGTCCTGGAGGATGTTATTGGGTAGAAGAAGATCTATGTTCTGCTTGTAACATCATAGTTATTAAGAAAATGGTTATGACATACGAATCTGAAGATAGAGTTATAACAAAAAGTGAAACAGAAGTTATTGCTGAAGAATTAGATAATCTAGATATGGCTGTTGGATATGTTCATGGTATGAATCATGATCGTAATCTTCTAGACTTTAATTCAAATGAACCATCTAGTTTCCCAGTAGATGTAGAAATCTATACGATTGAAAAAGCAGGAAAAGAAATTGGAACAATCACCGTTTACGAGGAGGTAAACCCATGAAAAACAATTTAATCGCATTATTCGTTACATTATTGGTAATCGTATTATTCGCTTTAGGTGCTTTCGTAATGAAACTCGAAAGACGCGCATTAATGGTTGATTCAATTGCAGATTGCTACGAAGAAAATACTCAATGTGGCATCCACAATATCCTCGAAGAAGTTGCATATGAAGACGCTAATCTCGAATGGACTGAGTGGTACATAGCTGAGAATTATGAGAATCTGATTCAACCAGAAAAAGGACTAGAAATTGTGTCTTATCTAAAATCATTGTCCATGGCCGAGAGAACAAAACTATTATCTGAAGGTTACGATCTCTTTGTCCGAAGAAACATGCCATGAAGATAAAAGTAACCGGATATAACATTTGGGGCGGTCATAAGATTTTCATTCATAAAAAACTAACTGAAATGGACAGACCAACCCCAGCCATGACTCAAGATCGCAACGGTAAAACAATCTATTCTGAATTAAAAGGTGAACATTTTGATGAACCAAAAGAAATCACACTAAAGATTGGAATGTATGTCATGTTACTGTTGCAATCAGAAATAATTAGGGATGGTGACCAAGCTTGCGGACATAACCATTATTATGATGGAAAATGTTTGAAAAGCGTCTATACTAAAAAGCCTTGTAAGGAGGACCTATCATGACAAAAACAGAAAAAAACTATTACAAGTACGCAAAGAAACGCTCTAGAAGAAGAATTAGAGCATTTATCATTGGAGAAAGAAAAGATTTGAAGAAAATCAAAAGTCGTTTATCAAAACATTTGGTTTCGAAGATCAACGAGGGTTTGAAGAATGAATAAATTCTACACCGTTCAAGGCAAGAAATCAGACTATACAAACATCGTGATTGCTTCTAATTTTAGGGAAGCAAAAAGAATTGGAATGAATACAGAATTTACTGAAAATGTTGAGTTTCTCGATTTAAGAGTAAACGCAATCAAAGCTGGCCAAGGATTCTATCAAGATGAACCAGAAATAAACTTCACGATTGGTGGTAAAGGATTCATATACACTGAATTAAAACCACAACTTTGTGAATGGAAAGACTTTATTCATGAACTAGAAAGACAAAATCGAATTAAAGTTGAACATGGACTTTTCAATGGTTACAGTGAAAGATTTGATGATGATTATTTTGGAATATCAAAAGTAGAACTAAAAGAGATGCAAAATAAAGTCGATTATGATTTATACAACTTTGATGAGATATGTGAAGTCTATGGCGTTGATGTATCCAAAATCAGTTTTAGACAATTTGAAGAATTGTTAAATGGTGATTTGAATCTACCAGACATTAAGAATCTTCAACAGGGTGGAATATAATGACTAAATATTTACTGATTAGCATCCAACCACAGCACGTCTATAATATCCTAATAGGTAATAAGACACTTGAACTTCGCAAGAAGATACCAAATTGGGTATGGGAAGCAATTACAAAAGATGAAACAGTTAAAGCTTTGATATACTGCACCAAAGCAAAAGACTTTTTACACAAAACCCAAAATTATATCTTAAATCAATATCCAAAAACACCAAGATTTTATTTAAGTCCTGATCCCATTGTTGATGGATTTGATATTATTAACGGATATGTTGTAGCACAGTTTGATTTGAATAAAATCCGCTATGTTTATGATTTAGTTGATAAGCAAGATAAATACGGCAACATATATGATGATATCGAAATCGATGAAGACTTTGATCTACAAAAAGCGTGGATAACCCTCAAAGATTTATCAAGATACTCTCATAATGGTAAATTTCAAGTTTGGGCAATGTACATTGAAAATCTTAAAGCATTCGATAAGCCGAAAGAACTTAGTGATTATCAAGTGTTTTATGATGGTGAAGAAAGTTTTTATCCTTTAAAAAGAGCACCACAGAACATGATGTCAGTATGGGGGAATGAATAATGGGTCTTATTAAAGACGCTGAAATGGAAACAAAGATTAACATTAATGGTTTAGTTGCAAGAATTAGTGGTTATTGCGAAAACTATTTCAAACCAACTACCTGTACAAACGATGTCAACGATACTAAAAACATCAAAGCTATTGTTGAAGCAGCTAAGGAACTAGAAAAAGAAATCATTAAACGAGATACATTGTATTTCGCCAAAAAAGTTGAAGAATCTTTAGAATACAAGCTCATGGAGGAGCGAAAGAATGATACCAAAAAAGCAGCCATACACACTGGCTCGATACAAAAACAGTAATCGTAAACAACTTAGGAAGGTATGGATGAAACTAAAAATGGACATCACCTTCAGTGAATTTGTTGAGGCTGTTCATGAAGCAGCCAAACTTGAAGAAGCACAACTTAAAAAGGAAACCGACGATGGCAATCAACAAGTGTAAAGCCATTTCAGTTAAAAGTGGAAAAGTAGTCTATGGATTCTACTTTAATGTTGAATTCAAAGACGGTTCCAAGAAACACTTCATTTTAGAAGATGGAAGCGATGCAGCTAAAGACAGAACACTAGCTGAAGTTCAAGTAGAAGTCAAAGGTGAAACTGTTTGTCAATTTACCGGAAAGTACGATCATGCGGGTAATGAAGTCTACGATCATGACATTGTAAGAGATGGATGGGATAGACAAATGGTAATTATCTACAGTGAAGATCACATGGCGTGGAAATTTGAAGCCATCTCAAAAACGAACTTTGATGAGGCATGGGCATGGCAATGGTTTGACAATGTTTCACCCAGAATCTCAGTGTATGTTACCGGAAATTCGCGGTTTCCAAGTTTATAAAACACATCATTTAAGAGTAGCGAAAAATCGTTACTCTTTTTTTGTATCAAAAGGTTATAAATACACGGGATTTTTTTTGCCGTTAAATTTTTTGATTTTTGGGTATTGAGTAAAGGACCGTTTTAAAGCCTATCTATCAAAAGAAGTGTATTTGAGATTGTTTGAAATAAAAATTTAACACTTTCAGTACTTATGACAAATTTATTTTGATAAGAAAAAAGGATATTTTAACTACAGGGTAAAAAGAGGGGTACCTCAAGTGACCATCGTTTGCTTCCGAGTAAAGATGAGTAAAGATAGCCCATTTCTTCATGTGATTGTTAAAAATGCTTCATTTTACTATTTTTGAGATTTCTACCTAATATATATATTAATATGGTGTATTCACTCTCACATTAAACTATTCCAATTATTCGATCATTCTTCACCTTTTTTTCATATGAGCAATTTTAACCATGCTCCATAAAATTAAAATCCATGTTAAAGAATATCCATAAATCAACCAATTTCACACTAAAAAAATAAACTATTTGAACCAAATCAAGGGTTTTTTATGTCTTTTGGTGCAATGCAAAGAATTTATATACTATGTATATAGAAAAATATTTTTGATGTTTGTTCTACGATTTAAAAAACCGCATATATAATTGTGCCAGCAGTGCACCTGGTATATCAACCATCCTTATAACTTCCAAACATAACGATCACTGGTGCACTGCATACCAATTAATTACGAGGTGATTCATGTGGCTAAGTCTAAGTGGCCGACAATTCAAAAATACCTACCACAGATCAAGACATGGATTGCGAAAGGTGTTTATGAGTATCAGATAGTTCAGAAATTAAATATCACAAAACCCACGTGGGAAAAATATAAGAAGGACTACAAGGAACTACGAGACATAATCGATTCCGGTAAGTTCCTTCGAGAACAAGAATTAATTCCAGAACTTCAGAATGCAGTTGTTAAATGTGCATTAGGTTTCATCGAAGAAGAAGCTGAGGTAAAAGAAACAACTACAAGCGATGAAGACGGTAATGTGACTATTCAAAAAGTAAAGGTCACTAAAAAGTATCCACCAAATGCTGATGCAGCAATGCGGTTATTGAAACACTTCACTAAAGACAAGGTCAAACCATTTGATGATAATCCAATTGAAACAGACATCAAGAAGAGACGTCTCGAAATGGAAGAAAAGGCTCAAAAGATTAAGATGGAAGGATTCTAACAATGCCAACCAATCCAAAGTTCTATACATCGAGAACATGGCGCAAGTTCAGAGAAGTTGTCATCACCGAATCTGGTGGCATGTGTTCTAAATGCAATAGAGTGTATTCGGATACATCACAGCTTGAAGTTCACCATAAGAAGTACCTTAAGAATGATGACTACAACAAGCCAGAGTTAGCATACAACATTGAGAATGTAGAGGTCATATGTCATGAGTGCCACAATAAAGAGCACTCGAGGTTCGGATATGATGCACCAAAAGAAGTTATCTTAGTTTACGGTCCACCATTATCTGGTAAGACGTCATTCGTTAAAGAGAATAAGTATTACACAGATATAGTTCTCGATCTCGACAAGCTACAAGAAGCCATCACACTAGAGCCTACGTACTCTCGCAATACGAAGGCTGCTGCACAAGTACTATTCAGAATGCGTGACACGCTATTGGATATAGTTAAGGTTCGATATGGTGCGTGGCGGAGAGCGTGGATCATAGGAACATATGCAAACACATTCGATAGAGAGAGAGTCATTGAAACTCTAGGTGTCACTGAGATTATTTTCATGGACATATCTAAAGAAGAATGTCTGAACAGATTAGAACGCGTTCACGATGAACGATTCACATATAAAAACGATTGGGCGAAGTACATTGATGACTGGTTCAAGCAGTATACCCCCCCATCGAAACCGTTTGAATAGGTTTGCTGTCAAC
>Ga0074195_1001162_pt1 | contig 39579 bp, 63 predicted proteins | sample EPASupsiteHSE623_FD_64525 | JGI IMG/M metagenome (GOLD analysis project Ga0074195, IMG submission 64525) | Bioremediated contaminated groundwater from EPA Superfund site, New Mexico - Sample HSE6-23 | ecosystem: Environmental > Aquatic > Deep subsurface > Groundwater > Contaminated ...
GGCACTTTTTGATTTGTCAAAAAAATCTGAAGATAATGCCATATTTCTATCATAAATTTCTTGACAGGCTTTAGTAACTTCTATTATTTCTTTTTTTGTTAATTTCATAATTAGAATTTATAACTTTTAACTTTTAAATTATCTATCATATGGGAAAACTCACAAATCTCTACATCTGACATATTAGAGATTGATCCTAAATGGCCAAAAAACATACTAATCTTATTTAATTTACTTCTTATCTGTTCTGTATTAAGTCCCATAGAATAAAGTTTTGCATATAAAGCTTTAATATTTTGTTCCCGGAAATTTGCTCTTTGTTCATCAGTCATTCCAGTACCATCATTGTGATAATCTTTATTCATTTTCATCCTCCCAATTATTAGTAATAGGAAAATCGTGATCTTGTTCAGTAGCATTTATAGCATTAGTATCTATTTTATTATTTTCTTTTTCTTCTAAATACATTTGTTCTTGTGTTGGCATTTTTGTTTATTTAAAGTTTAATAAATTAGTTTACTACTTTACATATTTAATGTCAAGTGAGATGATTAAAACAGTTCTTTTGCGCCACTTTTTAATGGTTTAACATCAAAGTTTCCGAACAAATCTCTTATGTAGCATTTATTGTAATTATTTAACATTCCAATAATATGACCTTTGATTAAATTTCCATTATCAAAATAAGCGATTAATTGAATTAAATATCTCATACTGCCTATTTTTTCATTTTTGAATCCGTCTATATTTACGACTACCCTATTTTCATCATGACTATCAATTTGATCTGGTTCTGCATTTGTAATAATTTCTTTAATATCTCCATTTAAAATATTTATCTTGTCTTTTAGTAGGTAATATTCCGGTGGTATAACTTCAGCATATTTTCTAGCTCTTTCTTTATTAACGATTTTGTTTTTTTCATCTAAAATTTGTTTTATTGTTTGCATATATTTATTTAATAATTAATATTTTTTTATCCTCTATTCGTTTCTGTACCCAATTCATAAGTCCAGCTTTATAATCTTTATAAACTTTACCTTTACTCTTTGCCCATAGATACATTGAGTCATAAGTAGTTTTTACATCTGATAATTTAATATGATAATGGTCTGCTATTCTTTGCATTAATTCATCATCTATTTTTTCAATATCACTATATATATTTATTGGTTTATAGTTTATAGTTTTGGATTTATAGTTTATGGATAGGTTACTAACCTCTTTGTTACCACTTATTAACCCCTTAAAATATTCAGTAACATCCAATGGAATTTTGTTTATTTCATCTTGTTTAGAACTCATTACTCGATCTCTACCTTGATAATCTAAATAAGCAAAATTATGATTTTGAAATATCCAACCATTGTAAAAATAACACCATCCTAAAGTTTGCAATTCTTGTTTTGCTTTCTCCCATTCACTATTATTAAGACCGGTACAATAAGTAGCGTATTTATCAGTAATAAAAGAATAAGGAGACAATCCAAGTTTTGGATTATTTATTAGAAAATTTATAGCAATACGTGAGTCTTTACTTAATTCGGCAATTTTATCGTTCTCCCATATCGCAGGGTTTACAATCCTTGTTTTCATAATCATCATTAATTATTAACTTACCAGTCATATTATCTATAATAATAATTCCAGTACCCTTACACGTAGGACAAACTACTCTATATGGCGGTTTACCTTTAGAACCGTAGCCAGAGCAATTTACGCATTGTTTAGTGGTGAAGTTTTCATCATTCATATCATCATTTTAATCATTAATTACTATCATTAAACCACTATTATAATAACCAGTCAATTAATACAAACTATATCAAAAAAACCTCTACGGTGTATTTCTACAATGATAGAGGCGTTGATTACTTTATTATATTAAAAAAAATACCCCCTTATTTCTAAGAGGATATTTTAACTTGAGTATCAGTCTAGTCAATTAATTATATCATTTAATATCTAATTACTGGAGTTTAATTATTTAATAATTAATTATTTACCACTACTAATGATACCTAATATTGGTTCATCTTTAACATCTAATTCTAAACTTCTTCTATTGTCAAAAAGTGTATTTCTGATAAGAGATTTAACTGCTTCACTTTGATGAGTTTCTGGAAAAGTAGCATCAACTATCGTTAATAGTTGACCTTCCATATAACTAAAACGATTTTGCCATCTTTCGTATGATGTTTTTGGATTATTTTGTTTTTCTGACATAACTTAACTCCTTTTAAACTTAACTAGACTCCAGCAACCAGATATTTAATGTACATAATAATTATATCATTATCATCTACTTGACATAATAATTGTAAAGGGGTATTATAAAACCATAACGATACTGGCAACGTTAAGAAACACTAACCAGAACCACTAGACCGCAGAATCTAGTTTAAAAGATACTCAAAGCACATTTAACAATTAAGTCTTAGAACACAGGAGTGGTGGAATAGGTAGACACTATAATGACGTAGTCAAGAAGGGAAAACATGCTTATTACTGGACGTCATAGGTAGTAAGTATTCTTCCAATCTTGAGAATACTGTAAGGTGCAAATCCTTACCTCCTGTATCTAGGACTTAATAAAACAAAACTCAAAGCCAGTAGAAATACTGAAAAGTGGGACACGTACATTAACAAAAACTATAGAGTAGGACAGAAGACATTGGACTGGATACAGTTACTGCCCAGACAACACAATGTCTTTCTCTTGCTCTATAGTTTAGTTAAATATTTATTAAACAATTATGAGAAACAAAAAAACAGGACAATTTAGAAAATTTAGTTTAGGTTTTAAATTAAAATTAGCCTTTGCTAAATGGTACGAAATAAATAAATATAAAATAGCAGGAGTGGTTGGTGGATTAATAATTGGAACATTATTAGGATTTGCATTATTTACTAAATATGACTCACCACAGCCACTAGAAATGAAAGTAAATGCAAAAGAGGAAAATATTACACCTACACCAAAAATCACTTGGAATGACGCTATAAGAGAGGTATTTCCAGCAGATGAAGCAGGTAAGATGATTAGAATTTGTATGACCGAAAATAAAAGACAAAGTCCTTATGCTTTAAATGAAAATACTAACGGCACTTATGATTATTCGTGGTGCCAAGTAAATTCCTGTCATAAACCAAAAGATATGACTGATAGTGAATGGAAAGAAAACTTAGAAGACCCAAGATTTAATGCTAAACAAGTTAGAAAAATATATTTATCTCAGGGTTGGTCAGCATGGGTAGTATTTAATAAAAATTTAGTTAAATAATATGAACACTAAACAACAAGCTTTTGATCTATTTGAACAGAAAAGAAAAGAGTTTTTAGATTACTGTAGATGGATTGCTATAAGAGAATATAAAAAGAAAGGTAATTTAACTATTGATGACGTTAGAGATCAAGTAAAAGTACCAGATGGAGTTAATGCTAAAGTATTTGGAGCAGTATTTGATAAAGATTGGGAAATAGTCTCTTATGTTAAAACTACTAGACAAACTTCTCACGGTAGACGTGTTGCTGTATGGAAGTTAATCAATGAACCAAAAGTAAGTTATAATTATTTAGACAATGGTCAAATTAGTTTTATTTGATGAAGTTACTAATACATATAGAGAATTATGATTAAACTAAAACAAATAAAATGAAAATAAATAAAAAAATAGAAAATATAATCCTTGATATTTATGAAATATCATTAGCATTACAACACATTCCGACTGTTAATAGTTTAGAGAAAAAACAAACTTATGAACTTGGAGTAATGTTAGAAAAATTATATGAAAAACTCTGTATAGAATTATATAAAAATTAATATTTAAAATAAAAATGAATACTAAAGAACTTTCTAAAAGTTTAAGAATATCTATGACTACTGTTAAAAAAATGTTACGATTTAATCTAATTAAACATCACAAAGAAAATAGAAAGAATATAATAGATGAAACAGTCGATGAATATTTAAAACGATATGAGAAGAAAAATTAACCCAAGTAAAGAAATATTTGATGAAATATATAATCTTAAAAAAATATATGGTAAGAGTAAACCTAAGTGTAAAGGATTAAAAAGAAAAACTACTCATAAAATAAATCACGAAGAAATAGAAAGATTAAGAGGACGAGCAGACGCTTTATTTCAAATAAGAGGTAAAGAGATGTTTCCTTATTCAATAATTAGTGGTGAACCAGTAGAGGTAATCCATCATTTTATCTACAAATCACAGGCTAAATCATTAAGATATGACTTTGATAATGCCATTCCACTTACAAATTCCGAACATTGTAGACATCATAAATCAGGAGATCCTACTATAGTATCTGAAATATTAAGAAAGAAAGGTTTAAAATGGGAAGAAAATTTACAGATTAAAAGACGAATATTAACTAAAAATACTAAAGAATATCTTGAAAGTGTGATTGAAAGACTGTCAACACCATTACCGTTTTAAAATAAAACTATTAGTGTTAAAACTAGACAAAATATACAGACAATATAATAAGTTACCTTATTCTCATTATCTTTCATTTCCTGTATAGTTCTGTCAATAATATTTTCCATTAAATACAAAATGGTCTTTTGAACTAATAACTGGATAAATATTAAAATTACCATTTGGCATTATATAGAACACTCCAAAACCATTTACCCAAGCACTAGGCTTATCTTTCATGTATCTAGGGTTCATATCACAAGCACAGGGCATTGAAATAGCCATATGTGCTTCACCATCTACAGGTGTTACTTTAGTAAATGATTGTGGTGTATGACAATGACCATAGACAATATTCTTTTCAAATACATCAACCATTTTAGAAGCATGATATTTACAAGTATATTCTCCATGATGAAAATAAATCTTACCTATTTTTACTGTCTGACGATAACGATATATTTCCCAACCATCTAAATGCAAATTACGTTCTATTTCACAAAATCCTTCTAGTTCAGGATATTTATCTATGTATTGTTCTAGCCATTCACTATGATTTCCATACATCCAAATTTTTCTACAAGTATCCGGTAATGAAACATTAACTTGATCTAATATTTCTGAATTATAATCATCGTAAGCCTTACGTAATCTTTTACCCTCCATTCCTCTACGATTACCTTTATCTATTTCCCAATGGTTTACAGCGTCCATATCGAGATTATCACCTCCAAAAACAAAAAAATCGGGTTTTATATCCCCGATTACTCTTAAAATGTTTTCCCAAAGTTTCTTATTATGATTGGGAAAATGTTGATCCCAAACTCCAATTCCAACCTTAACATCTTCAGTTGTCATTTATAACTGGATTATACCGCAAATACTCCGAACAATAAATTAGGACAATCTAATACTTTCTATATCAATATTAGCACTCATTTACATATTGTGCTAAAATATAGGTGTACACGTACAAGACCGACATTGATAACATCAAAAAGTTATCCATCTACCACGATTAAATGCCGGTCTTTATTTTATTTCTCTTGAACGAATTTTTTTAATAAATCAATGGTGATATTTAATCCCCAAAGATAAATTGAATACAGAGCTTCTTTAATAGGAACTCCTGTCTGAATAGCTGTTAAGAAAATTATTAAAGCTGGTGCAAGAAATGTTAAAGTATTCTTTCCCCATTTTAAAAGATCTTCTTTATTTAAAGAAAATTTTTTTGACATAATTTTTATTTTTAATAAATAACTTGTTTTGTCTGTTAAACAGTTTAATTTTATACGTCTCATAGTAAATCACCTATTATAGGTTATTAGCAGTTAGTCTTATAGACTGCTACACTAGGTTTACTTTATACTTTGCAATAACTATCCGACCAATAGTATCTTTCTGCATCCTTGCGTGCTTGGATAGCTTCTTTTAGTGTATCAAATGTTCCTATATGAACTTTCTTATAATTTGTTTTAATACCTACTGTAAATTTACCTTTCCAACCAATAGATACTCCAGTACAACCTGTTTTATTATTTGGTCTTAATTGATTTCTTAAGTTTTCTTGTATAGTACATATTCTTAGATTGCATTTTCTATTATCTAATGGATTTCTATTTATATGATCTATTACCATATTTTTAGGATTACCCATTATTAATCTATGTAAACCAATCTTAGTTGGATTTAATCTTACATATAAAAATTGACCTACTTTATGTAGATATGTTTTTTCTTTATTAAAGAGCTTTAAATCTTCTTTATCTACTAAAACATAGTGTGTACCATGAGTAGGAGAAGTAATTTTTATTTTCATTAATTAATTTTATCATATTGGGTTAGTATGGTCAAATTCTATTTTTTAGGTGACAACCATCCGAGAACTCCTTTATAATTAAATCTCCTTAAATTACATGGAGAACCTGTACCGTAGTTTTGGTTGAAGACAATTAAATTATTAACATTAGCTGATACTACTATACCAACATGACCAGCTATTCCAGTAACAAAAGGATAGGTTTTCCAAAATATAATATCTCCTTTTTTAGGTATTCCTTTTGGAGTATTTTTAATTTGAGTAAAGTATTTACTATTAAACTTATAAAACATATTCTTAGCATAGTTATTTGCTGGTATTGCTTCATAAGGATTTAAACCCATACATTCAATAATGTATTCACGTATACAATCCACACACTGAAAACCCCAATGTTGATCGTAATCTATAAACTTTCCATTATTTTTTTCTATAAATTTATCAAATGTAATCATAAGTTATTATAACAAATTATAAAAGTGTTGGTTCTAAACAAAGAGGACTTTTATATGCACCAGTCATTAATAAATAGAAAATAAATATTTCTAATATTAACATTCCTATAATAATAAAACTAACAGCTTTATTATACTTTACCATTTTGCTTGTACTCCTGTTTTATTTAAAACTAAAGCCACTAAAGCACCTACGACTGCAAAAAGAATAACACCTGTCATTCCATAAACTAATCGTTCTACTGGAGTAAAACGATCAATTGAAACATAACAACTTTTAACCTCTTGTCTAAAATCATTTATAGCTTTAAGAATATCAGAATTAGTTATGTTTTCTTCGTTTTTCATGCAATTCTTTTAGGTTTACCATAATTAATATTATTAGTTTTCTTTTTGATTACATATTTAGTACCTTTTTTATTCTTTACAGTTATAGATTTTATTGACATGTTTGTATTTCAGTAATAAATAATTGAGATAGAGTTTTATTTATATTAAATAAAAATATAGTATTAATTACTAATAGGGCAATTATTAATAATTTAATTAATTTATAAGTTGATTTCATAGTTAGAAGAAAGCAAATGCTCCACTTTGTTGAACATTTAAAGTTAAATCTTGTGCTGAACTTAAAGTAGGAGTTGTAGAACCTGTAATAGAAGTAAAGTAATCACAACGTATACGACCAACTCCACCATCTCCACCATAATTCCACCATCCACTTCCATTTGAGCCAGTTCCACCAACCCCACCAGCAGCAGTAATTCTGTTAGTTCCTAAAACAGCAACTTGACACTTTATAAGACAAGAACCACCAGCTCCACCACCCCCACCAGTCCAATAAGCAGAATCAGCAGTCCCGTTTTCACCAACGCTACCAGTAAGAGGTATCGTTCCAGTAATTGTTATATTTTTGGCAATAATTAAAACAATTCCACTTCCATTCCCACCCAAACCATTAGAAGCATCACGGTTACCAAAACCACCTGAACCACCAGCACCACCAAATACCATTGTAGTCAAAGCAGCAGCTCCAGCAGCAGCACCACCAGTACCAGCAGCACCAGCTTGCCCAACATTTCCGTTACCACCAGCAGTTCCATTTCCACCGCCACCACCACCAGCAGCCGCATCTCCAGCACCCTTTGGACCACCACCACCACCGTTTCCGTTTGCATTACCAGATTGTGTTCCACCAGCAGCAATAGTCCCATCTCCTTGTTTACCTGTTCCAACACCACCAACCGCACCTCCTTTCAAAAATCCAGATGGTGGAGTAATACTTCCACTAACCGTTAAATCACCGTTACTCATTATTGCAGTGATTCCACCTACTGTTCCATTCCACGCAGTTCCTGTTACGGCACCACTAATATCACCACCTGAATATTGAGGAATTAAAACAGCCTGTGCACCAGTAGAATAAGAATTAACTAAAGCACTATATAAATTGAGAGTTGCACCAGCATCACTAACTACTTTGACTATTTCCCAAGTTCCAGCAGCAGTAGCGTGTTGTGATTGATGAACAAGAATTTGGTCTCCTTCACTAGCAGCTAATGCAGTTGTTAAAACAGTTTGTCCAGCAGTTCCAGTACAAGTAGCATAGGTGTTGACAGTTCCAGAGATAGCGTTTGGGCTACCGTCTGAACCATCTCCCCAGTTAATCCATTGGCTCATAGTTAGAAATTATTTAAAATAAGTAATTTTCTTCTTATACCTTTATGTTTTGTTCCATGACATTTTTTACATAAGGTAATTCCATTATTTATATCTAGTCTTAATTTTGGGAATAGTGAGAATGGTTTAATATGATGAGCAACTAAATAACCAGTGAATCCACAATCTTGGCAAATATAATTATCTCTAATAAAAACTGCTGAACGCCATAAACTGTATTCAAGTGAACTTCTTATTTTTTTTTGTTCAATAGTCTTGCCGTTATCACTAAATTCAATTCTACACTTTTTACTACAAAGTGTTTGAACGGTATTATTTCTACTTGGATGAAATAACTCACCACAATTTTTACATACTTTTTCTATTCTTGAAGTTTTGCTATCATAATCCGCCCTACATTGATAACAACAAAACTTATATTCCCTTTGAGGATTATGTTTCTTTCCAAATTCTTTATTACAATTTTGACAGTTAAAAATTTTCATATTTAAAAATTATTTAATGCAAAAAGTAGATCGAACTTTGTGTCTGTGGCATTAAACATAAAGCCCATATATAAAGTCTTTCCTAATACCGTTGTAGTAGGTAAAGCTAAATCACTAGAAGCTCTAAATTCCGTATCATAAGTTAATGCTCTAGCTGTACCATCATCTTTGATTCTGACTATTAGTTTTTGTCCAGCAACAGCAGTTCCACCAGGATTATTTAATTTTAATGCACCTGCTTGTGCTGTAACATCAAACTCATCACAAGTAGAAACATCTAAGGCTGTTCCTGTATCGGTTGTATAAGAAGCAGCCGTTACAATACGAGGATTAATTCTTTTATTAGTAAATGTAGTAGTCGAAGTAGGAGTAACTGTTAAACCAGCATCTTTTAAACCTTTAGGAGTAACGATTAGATTATCAGCAGTTCCAGTGGTAATGTCTCCACTAGCAGCTTTAGCCGTACCAGTAAAAGAGGTATTAATTACTGGAGTAGTAAGAACTGTACTATCTTTAATAGTTCCATCTTGGTTAAAAGCAACTAAGAAAGCATCTATAAGATCATTCCAATTATCAGCAGTAAATAGAATTTCAACTACTGTACCTGCTAACCAAGCCTGTGCTGTACCTTCAACACCTCTTAAACAATCAATGACATTAGTTCCTGAAATAACACCGACAACACCTTCAAAGTTTCCTGTAATCTTTCCTAAAGTATCAACACGATTAATAGTTATCATTACAGCTGTATCAGTTGGAATACCAGAGACTGAACTTAATGGAATAGTAGTAACCGATCCATCATTAACACCACCTGAACCGATAACACCGCTCCATTGTGCTACCCCTTTTCTTAATTTATCTGAACTATTGGCTGAAATTGTGACCTCCTATAAAATTACTAAAAAACCCGCCACATAGACGGGTATTACCTTTAAAGGTATTTACTAGGTTAATTATAACATTTTTTACTTGTTGTTTTATCATAAAAATCATTGGAACCAACTTGACGGTGATTGTTTATTGAGTAACCTACCTTTAGTTTGTATTGAAAGTATGGAATATTTTGTATTTGCACTATTAGAATAAACCCTATATTGAATAGAATAAACTTGTTTACGAATTTTTTTACCCTTTTTAAGTGATGATTGTGAAAAAGTTGTTGGAACTCCATTAGTATCTGAGAATTTAAAATCAGAATACATATCAGTTGACATACCTGATGTGTAGGAAGTATTAGAAGTTATCGATCTAGTTGCTAGTGAAGAAAATCCTTTTTTAGCTTCTATTCCTAAAATTTCAAAATTAATTCTTCCTTTTGGTCGTCCTAATTCAATAATACTCTCTTTAGTTTTTAAGACATTACTTTTATCATTAGAAACGGGAATAAGAGGACTTAAATAAGATTGATAAAATGGTTGTCCAAAATCTCCCTCAAAGTTCTGATTAATTTCTATTAAACGATTACCTGTAATAGGGACTCCTAAAAAGTGAGTAGTAGCATCTCCTGCAGTATTTTCAGTATGTTCAAAGAATCGTTTTACTCCTTTAGTCCATTTATAATTCCAGTTATTGTATTCCATATCATAGATGAAAATAATGTCATTTGATGTTCCCTCAGCTCCTGAGAAGAATACTTTACCTTCATAGTAGTAAGAACATAGATTTTGTATTTGTGATTGATTTAAGGAGCGATAATCAGGTCTTATTGGTTGAGAAGTTTCATCAGTTGATAATAGATTTAACATCTGAGGTTTACTTCTAAGAAAGAAAAATCCTTTTTTATTACAAAATCCAATGTTGTCTCTAGCTTTAACGACTGAGAATGGAGCATTTGAACCAATAGAACCAGTTATTTTCTGAACAAAAGGTAAATCAAAAGTAACCCCATTAACAGTTGTACTTGTTAGAGTAATCTGCCAAATAGAACCAGTACCCTCTGGACTTGAACAGAGAACAGTAGCAATAGATACTCCTGCACCTGTACGATAATGAACTACTTTGACCGGTGTTTCTCGTCCACCTAATTCAAGATCTACTGAACCACCACCATCAAAATCACTCCAAGAACCCCAAGTATTAGATGAAGCACTACCCCAATATACTCTCCATCTATTATCAGGATCATTTGTACCCCATAAACGATTATTAGAAATTTCTAGTGTTCCAAATTTAGGAGCAGCAGTAGTATCGCCATCGTGGATAGGTAAAAACGGATTCCAAATAGCCGAACCATCATCTTTATAAGTGATAGTCGCATCGGCGGTAGCAACAACATCAGCTAGATAAGATTCAAACCCTTGCTGTTCGTGTGCGTATACTCGGTAACTTGTAGCTCCGGTAACTTTTGACCAACTTAGGGTTACATATTCCGTATCTCCCCAATTTACTCTTTCTTTATTAACAGTGACATCAATCTCATTACTTCCAACTGTTTCACCGACAGCATTAAGAGCAGTTACCATGTACCAATAATGGAAAGAACCAGTAGTTAAAACCGTACGAGCAAATGAAAGATCAGATATAGGATCAATAGCAGTATAGATAAGTAAATTAGTACCATCATATCGCATTAAGGGATCAACTCCATTAGTTATATATAATTGAGAACGAACTTGTAAAAAATCAGGGTTAGTTCCAGGAGTGAGAGTGGCACTTCCAACTTGTTCCCAAGCACCTTTATCTACACTTTTCCAAATCTTACCAGTAGTTCCACCTACGGCAATAATTTCTTTAGTTAAATCAGTCTTAATAAATTCAGCTGCACCATCTATCGAAGTTTCGCCTGTTATAGCTGGTCCATAATAATCCATACCCCAACGAGTAGACCATATACCATCTTGATCTTGGATCATATTAGTTGATTGGACAGCAAATTTTGATGGCATACGAGCTTCGTCTATAAGAGACGAGTACCCTCCCCGAAATTCTTTTATATCTAAAATGGTAGGTTTTGCAACCGTTCTACTAATATTAGTTAATTTCATAATTTAAAAACCTGGATTGTTATCTACAATCTCAAGATATTGATAATTAGATATTTGATCGTTCTTTAATCTCATACCATCTAACTTATTAATAGCAATTTGTGCATAAGTAGAAGAAAGTCCTGGATCATCATCTTTAGTAAGTTCTGATAGAGTCCAATAAATAGCAAACTGTTCATCTTCCATTTCAATAGTGTCTGTTCCAAGAGTAGGGATAAAAGCAGTTTTGTAATAATCGTAGTTGATATCTAAAACGGCACTTGGTATCGTATGCATCAAATGAATTTTAAAACCTGTTTTTCTATTCCCAGTAATATAATAAACATCTTCAGTTGTGCCTTGATAAGCCACTGCCTCAGTTGCTTCTATTTTACGATAATAAACAGCGGTATCACCTGTTCCTATCTTTACAAAAGAAACTGGAAAAACAAAATCTGTAGGACAATCATAAGTATCTAACCCTATAACTGTTTGAACATCACCATCTTCTGCATCTACGAGAGATACAAATAGTTCTTTCCATTGTGTACCGTTCTCGTTATCGTGTTCCCATATACCTATAGAATTACATAGTAAAGCAAATCTAACTATATAATCTTCTTCTCCAGAAGTAGGGTAAACAGAATCTTTACTATAAAGTGTATGGATTCTTTGTAATAGTGTTGTTACTGTCATAATTTTAATAAAAAAAAATACCCAAGACAAAAACTGTCTGGGTATTAATGTAAATAATATTCCTACGTCTATTTTAACATTAAGCCATAGCAACTTTCAATGCTGATGATTTTATTGGTGCTTTTAATGTTAAATTTAATTTAGGTGTTTTAATCTTCTTGAGTTTAAGACTAGTTAGTTTGTTTGATTTGGTTGTTTTAAACTTACTCAATGATTTACCCTTAGTTGAGGTAATTTTAAAAGCTAGTTTAGGTATTTTAACTGGTTTAATTTTAAGAGAAGCAATTTTTTTAATAGTGAGATTAGGAGTTTTTCCAATGGTTAGTTTCTTACCACTACCAGTAGATGATGATTTTGCTTTCAATGCCTTTATATACTTTTCAGCTTCTTCGGCTGTTAGTTGGCCATCTTCATAGAGTTTAACGACATTGTTAATACGAGTAGTAATGGCTGATTTGTAAGAAGATTTAAGTTTTTTATCAACTTCAGTAAACCCTGTTAATTTAGGTTCTTCAATCTCTTTTCCTAAATCAATAGTAGTAACTGTTCCGGCTTCACTAACTAACTTATAAACGTTTTCGCTTGTTTCATCTATGGCTTCATCTTTTAATGAATTGGCAATTTTTGTCTGTTCTGCTTTTGGTAACTTATTTACTTCTTCACGCCAATTTAAATCTTTCTTTTGAGCTTCTTCTTTGGTTATTCGCCCGGCTTTCATTTCCTTATAAAGATAGGTTTCAAACTGTCCTTTAATTTGGTTTTCTTCATTAGTTAATACTTGTAAATTAGACTCATCATTACTACCCCCTAAAGTTAAAGCTATTTTATGGTCTATTTGAGTTGAGGTATTTCCCTTATCTAAAGTTCCAAGTGAGTTTTTACGTTCCAATATGACTGTTCCACCCTCAACTTTACGAATAGGATTACCAGCAATAACAGCTTTAATAGTTTGTCCAGGATCAGTTACGATTGATTTTCCATATACACTTATTTTTCCACCTAAAGAAGTAGGTGCGTCAGTAGATTTGACATAACCAGTATCAGGCATATATTTAAGGTCAATGTTAGCTCTTACTTTCTTTCTCTCAGCAGTAACTAATTTATCTATGGCTTCTTGTTTAGACTCATCGTCTAGTTTTTGATATGAATTGCTATTAAATAATGCTTCTAAGGAAGTTGATACCGCTTTACCAGCTTCTTCTTCATACTGGTCTAAACTCTTTTGGTCTAAGACAACCTTAGTTCCGTTGATAGTTTGATTTTTAGTTATTTTACTAGGAGTAGCGTTATAACCACCTTCGTTAAGTCGTTTAAGTTCATCTACTACATTATTACTAATAGGAGTTTTAGAATTGAATAGGTCAACAAAAGCACCTAATCCAGTTGGTTCTTGTTTAAGGATGTTTCCTAAAGTATCTCTTTTTGGTGTCATTTGATTTCTCCAAATAGGAACACCTGCTTGAATAGAAGTCTTAATGTTCCCTCCCATAGTTCCAGTGTCTACTTCTCTTTGAGTTGGATCAAGTGATTTAGAAATGTCCTTTACTATATTAGGAGTTAGAGAACTTATCTGACCTCCTACATAAGATTTACCATATCTTGTAGGATCGGTGATTGCTTGGAGTGGTTGTTGAACACCAGCTAAAAAAGTTTGATTTAATTGGTCTTGAACTAGACTTAATCCATATTTCCCTATGTTACCTTCTGGGTTGTTTAATTCTTCGTCTGCTTTAGCACCAGCAAGTAAGATAATAGCTTGTGGCCCAATAGAATTAATTGATCGCCATTTACTATTGATTAAAATAGAATTAGCTTGTTTACCTTCTAACTCCCATTGTTTACGTTCAGCATCATCTTTTGGTTGACCAGTGATAAGTCCCTTACCTGCAAGATAAGCACCTAAAGCAAATATACCAGTTCCAATAGTTCCTCTACCTATTTCTTGAGCCGCTTGTCTTTGTAAGTCAGGAACATTTTTAGTAACTACTTTCCCAGCGTCTTTAATCCCGTTTAGAAGTCCTAACGGTGAATAATCAAAAGTCTTAGTCAACATTGATGATGGGACACCGGTAAAAGGTGCAACAACTTCGGAAGCAAGTTTTCCATACCATTTACTCCCCATTACTCTTTTAAAATTAGCAGCTACGTTACTAATCATATTCTTATCTTTGAAAGTAGCATAGTTAGCGTCTATTGTAGCTTGATTTTTCATTGCCTCACTAGCGTTATTTACTAGATTTTGAATAACTTTAGTATTGCCTTTTTTACCTTGATTCATAGCTTCTGCACCAGCTTGATTATAAAGTGAGCGAGAATAACTAGATTGCCAAAACGGTTTATCTTCTGCTGATAAGGTATTAAATACAAAGTCAGTATACTTCTTCAATGCTTGGTCAGTAGGGGTATTTTTCCAAGTTATCTTTTTTACGTCAAATTTAGATATTTCTTTTGATGGATCAAAACCATACTTCATAATGTCTACTGATTGTCCGAACCCTTCTTTAGCACCACTAACAGTTCCTTTTAATGTTGGGCTAATAGTTCTTTGACCAGTTCTTAATGACATTAAATAGTCAGCAAATCCAGCTGGTGCTTGAGATGTTATTTCAGCTCCTTGCATTACTGTGTTACCTGCGATGTTTCTTATATGAGTTCTAAGTGATGTTAAAAGTCCAGCCTTCCAAACAGTTATAAATTTATCTGTTTTACTAGATGGAATAAATGAATTAATAGTTTGTTCGAGTTGGTTAAGGGCGATATTCTTTTCTTTACCATCAACCATATTACGAATTGCTTCTACTTGTCCTGAAATAAGTTTTTGTTGTTCTCCAGTTAGTTCTGGAAGTTTAACCTTAGCAGTTCTGTTATATTTTTTAATTTGTCCAGCAGCGCTTAATGATATAGCCTGTGGGGACATTTTTTGTAGTAAAGAATATGCTTGAACACCACGACCTAATTCTGTACCAATATCAGAAAGATTATTAAACAAAGCAGCAGCTTCATCGTGTTTTCCAGCAGCGTCTAAATTAAGAGCTTCTTGCATAGCAGCAGTTACTTTTCTATCTATATCTGGGATGTTCTTAACATCTTTTATCGTTCCACCTTCTGTAAGTAATGCTTTAGCCTCTCCCATTAGTTGTTCGTTTGGTTTTTGTTCATATCCTTGTAAATTTAATCCTTGTTTAACTTTATTAGATACATTTGGTGCTTCTGATACTGATTGTTGAAATCCTCTTAACTTTAATGTTGGTTCAGTTGGTTGTTCTAATGGAACACTTTGTTTAATCTTTATAGTTGGTTGAGTTGATTCAGTCTTTATCTTAATAGTAGGTTCTTGTTTTATTTTAATCCCTTTACTCTCTGGTGATATTTGAGATGGTAAAAGATATTGTTTAATTCTTTCAAACAATTTTTTAATTTCAGCTAAATCTATACCCTCTCCTTGTGGTGTAGATATAGATGGTTGTTTACCAACTATTCCCATTTGTATTTGTTCTCCACTAGCACTTAGATCAGTTAGTTTACTAGAAATCAATTTATATTGTTCTTCGAGAGATAATTTTTGCCAATCTTTTTTAGGCATTATATTAAATCCTTCATTATAGTCATTAGCTAGTTTTGAGGCTTGAGTTCTTAATTCTAAATTAGGAACACCAGTTTTCTTTTCTTCGCTTAAAGCAGATAATACTTTTTTAGTTTGGTCTATATCTGATTGATAAAGTTTTCCATCACCCATACCTTTGACTTTAACTCCTGTATCAAATTGTGTTTTTCCGCCAATTAATCCAGTTACTAAATCAATTCCCATACTTAACGGAGTTGTTTTTTGACCAGTTGAAATATCTGAAACTATACCTTGACCAACATTTGAGACTCCAGCAGTAATCCTATTAGCAGCTACTCCTTGAACAGGAGTAAAGTTTACAACTTTTGAGAGTAAAGGATTAGTTGCTTGAGAAACACCTGCAAATACTGGTGCATAAGCCAAACCAGTTCCAGCACCTTGAGCAAACGAACCGCCTTGGACTTTATTTATTCCACCACTAATACCAGCCATAGTTAAAGCAGTTTTTGCATTTAATTTTTGCCCACCAACTAAAGTGGCAGCAGTTCCCAAACCTTCACCTGCAATTTGTAGTCCAGTTTTATTATAATCTTGTTGAACATTAGTTGCACCTTGTTGAGACAGTTGTTGATTTTGATTAGCTAAATTTAACCACCTTTGTCTTTCTTCTTGAGTTTTAGACTGGTTAGCCATTTTTAAAGCAGTATTAATATACTGTGAATATTGTTGAGTATTTTGTTGAAGTGTTTTATTTACATAAGGTGAAGCAGCAGTATTTCCTAATGTTTGTCCAAATTGAAATACTGGAGATGATTTTAGTCCAGCAGTAAAATCTTTTGCAGATTGAATATTCTTTACATCAGAAGCACCATAGGTATTTATTCCAATTAAATTATTGTTTTTTAGGGTATTAAAAGTATTTTTTACTGGTTGAAAAGTAAAATTACCTTGTCTAATCCAACCTTGATTATCATTCATTGACGAATTAACAGACGAGCCAATGTTATTAGCTGTTTCTTTCAGCTTTTTTAGCAAATCTTTAATTCCAGCCATAACTATTTATAAGTTGATAAAAAGTCTGTTTCTTTCTTTTTCTGTGCATTGTAGAAACCAGTCATCCCACCACTATCAGCACCTTGAACATTATTTAATCCACCTATTTCATTAGCAGTAATAGTTTGTGGAGTATATTGTCCATAACCGCTAATTTTGGCTTTAGCATCATCAATAGTAGCCATTCTGTTTAATGCCCACTCTTGTATACCTTGATTCCAAGAAGTAATTTGGTCATCAATCTGTTGGATTCTAGATAAAGCATTTTGAATTAACCCTGTTTCTGTAGCAGCCAAAGCAGCAGCTTTTTGACCAGTAGCAGTTAATTTAGCATTTCTAATTTGAATTAATTGATTATCAGCCCAATCTTGTATAGCACCTGTTTGTTCATTCTTCCAAGTGGCAAGTTTATTGAGTTGATCGTCATAAGTAGCTCTAATTTGTTGTTCTTGTCCTTGAATTTGAGCTAATTGAGAATTGGCTTGATTACTTACATCTGCACTTGATTGTCCAGCAGCTTTACTTAATGCAAAATTGTACATACGAGCAGCACTTGAATCACCAGCACCAGCACTACCTAATTGCATACCGCCTGCTTTAGACATTTGATTCATCTGTTGTTGTAAATCACGAATAGATTGAGCTTTACTAGCAGCAACTTGTCCTCTTGAAGTATCTAATGCCCCTAATGAACCTTGCATATTACCACTTAATTCAGTTTGTTGAGAACCATATAAGTTATTCAAAGTATTCATCTTATTAGCCTGTTGAGTTGGTATTAAACCAGCCATTTGATCTAGTTGTTGAAATACTGGATCATAAGCAGAATTAAAAGCATTTCTTGAAGCATTTAAAGCATCAGAATAACCATTACCACCACCACTAAATTTAGAACCGCCACCTGCAGCAATATCTGCATTAATAGCAGCTAAATCATTCCAACCAGCTGCTCTATATTTGTCAATTAAAGCAGAATTATCTGTACCACCAGTTCCACCAGTACCACCAGTACCACCTGTTCCACCTGTTCCACCACTAGTTTTTTTTTGATTTATTATTTTTTGAGTATCAGCATATTCATTTTGTGTATTTTGTAAAGTTGAACCTAGACCACTTAATCCATTATCTTCAGCAGCACTAACTGTTTTAACTATATTACCAAAAGGATCTTGATATTGTACTTTCCCACTTTCTGGATCGTAATAATAATTATTGATTTGATGTCCAGCAACACCAACACCTGCATTTTTTGTTTCTAATAATGATTCTAATCCTGTTGTATTATTACTTTTTGGTGGCATATTTTTGTGTTTAAATAATAAAAAACCTCCCATTTCAGGGAGGCATGGTCGTAAAGACCTTTTACTATGTTTATTATATCATTTAAATTTTATACTATCCACTTATTCTCTCCATGAAGTCTTATTTTGTCGTATTTTGTAAGATGGGCAAAGACATAGGGAACATTATCATTGTACTGTGTACCGTTACATAACTTCATAAACACACCAAACATCTACAACGTCTTTTAATTTATTAATAGCAGCAGTAAAACATTGTTTAAAATACGAGGCACGATTATAAGTAGTTATTCCAACTCCAATCATACCGTATTATATCAAATAAATATCACGTCTTTATTATCTACTAAATAACGATTAATTTAAAACTTATACATTACTAACTCCACTTATTTTTTTAATCTGATTAGATGTCGTTAAATATTTAATTATTACCAATCCACTTCCACCATTTTTACCATAATAATAAGCATCATTTGGATAAGAACCACCACCACCTCCACCTCCAGTATTAGCAGCTCCAGCAGTTCCATCTTGACTATTTGTAGCACCATTACCACCACCACCATAACCACCATAACCAAAAACAGTAGCACTACCACCACCACCACCAGAAACATAATAAGTACCACCAACATTATGACCAGAACTAGCAGCAGCCAATAAAGCAGAATAAGCAGCAGTACCAACTCCACCATTTCCAGCAACTCTGTTTGAAGTATTATTCGCACCAACAGCACCAGCTCCGCCTCCACCAGCACCACCATAATCATTTGTAGTTCCTCCATTATATCCTTGACTACCAGTTCCACCAGTGGCATAAGATAAACCTCCTGCTCCACCTCCACATCCACCATTACGGCCAGCACTACCACCTGAATTTGTACCACCTCCTCCTCCTCCTCCAATAGCAGTTAGTGTTCCAAATACTGAATTTCCACCGTCTCCACCTTGACCAACACCAGATGTATGACCAGCACCGCCTCCGCCAACAGTAACAGTATAAGTTTGTTGAGTTAAATCAAAAGAGTTGTTATAAGCTACACCTCCACCTCCACCTCCACCTCCAAAATAACGTCCACCACCTCCACCTCCACCAACAACTAAAATTTCCGCTTTCCCTGTCCCATAAACCACTAAACTACTTGTTTCTGTAAATTTATGAATAGTATAATTACCACTGGTAATAACTGTTCCGCCAGTACAAAAGAAATAATTATTAGTTTTTCCACTAACTTTTTTAATTGTGGTTCTTGTCTTTCCAAAAGTTTTTTTAATTGCTATTGCCATATTTATACAAGTTCAATTTGAACAAGTTGAGGATTAAAATACATTCTATCTGCATGAGTAGCCACCCCCATAATTTGAACTACATCATCTGTTCCAGTTGGAGCAGTTTGGGAAAGTGTATTACCAGTTGTACCAGTTGTTGAAAGATAAATTAAACCACCAACTGTCCATGCCCAAGTATCATCTCTTGCGAACCCTAAAAGTAGATAATTCCCATCAGCATTAGCAGAAATAGTTGCGTCTGCACACATGGCGACACATGAAGAAGTAGCAATAGCATCAGCATCTCCTAATTGTGCTTGACCATCAGCGTTGATAAAACATACATCTCCAAAAGCTTGGTTTTCATTAGCATTTAGTACACATTTATTACCACTAGCAGTGTGATCTGAAGCAGGAGAAGATGTCATAGTTAAATCACTTGAACTTGGTGGAGCAACCCACCTTAATCCAGTTGTTTCACTTGCTCTTGACTCTAATACATAACCATCTGTACCGACTGGTAAAACAGCAGGAGTATCATTAGCACTAGCAGAAATAATATCTCCTTTAGCAGCTACTAATGAATTAGATATTTTTCCATCAGTTACATCTTTTACAGCTTTACTTGTTGGAACAGTTGTATCATCGGCACCCAAAGAAGTAACAATAGTTTTATCTGAAGTACGAATATCTTTATTAGTTAAATTAAAAACAACTATTTCTCCATCGGCTATTCCTGTTTCGTTTAAAGCAGTGATATTGGTAGTCTTAGATATTTTAGTATCTGCATATTCTTTTGTAAGTCTATTAGTTGGATATTTGGTAGTTGAAGTATCAAGTGTTGTATTTTCTTTATTAGCGACATCTTCTTTTGAAGAAGCAAGTCCAGAGTATTGAGTATTGGTAGCATTATCACCTGAATTAGTTCCAGAAGTATTACTTAATATAGTTCCTTCGGCAGTTGTAATTAAACGACTACCAGCGACTTTATCAACTTTATCTCCTAGGGCAGTTAAACCAGCCAATCCACCAGCAGGAATAGCAACTCCATCTTTTAAAGTTTTAGAATTAGCACCCGACCATTGAGGTAGATAATCAGCAGTATTTGAAGCAGGACCTAAGACATCACCTGTACCAGCACCGGCAGTACCTTGTTCACCTTTATATTTTTTCCATAATCCAGTAAAATCTGAGGCAACTGGTGAAGCAATAGCAGTAGTAGTATTCTTAACAGCAATATAATCTAATAAAGCACTAAAAGTTAATGTAAATCCTGTCCCTGTATCATCTGAAGCATAAGCAATATAAACATAAGCATCGTCTCCATCAGTACCATTAGTTCCATTTGTCCCATTAGTTCCAGCGTCTCCTTTATCCCCTTTATCTCCTTTTTCTCCTTGTATACCCTGAATACCTTGATCTCCTTTTGCTCCAGTTAGACCAGTATCTCCCTTATCACCCTTTGTTCCTTGAATACCTTGTATTCCTTGATCTCCTTTATCACCTTTAGAACCAGTATCACCCTTTGCACCGATTGGTCCTTGATCTTTAATAAAAGCCTTTATTACTACATCAGGAGCAGTTACTGATTTTACTGATCCAGTAACAGCATTGACTCTGATATTACCACTAGACTCTACATTGGCCTTAATAGTATTACCATTTACAATGTTCGCTAATATTAGTGTACTCATATATTTATGATGTTCTTCTTGTAATATCGCCAGAAATTCTTAGTTTTCGTGCAGGAATTGAAACTATTGCACCGGAACTTTTTTTAACTTGAATATCATAAAAATAATCCCCTGGTTCACAATCAGTATCACTTGCAGATAATGGGATAGTTGTTTTACCTTGAGTAGGATCAGTTAAATCACCTGCAGCAACTTCAACTTCCATTACAGCAGTCGCATCAGTGGCTTCATTAGCAACGGTTGGTTTGGCAGTCAGAAAAACAGTAGCTCCGGTAATATCTACTGGAACCCCATCTTCTGTTAATTGAAAATCAATAGAACTTGTATCACCTCTAATTAAAAATATATCTGGTCTTGTTGTAGCCATTTTAAATTTAAATAATAAAAAACCTCCCAAACAAGGGAGGTATGCCTGTAAAAGGCTTTTACTATATTTATTATACCAAAATTGGTATTGTAATACTATTTTTTCTTTCCACCTTTACATTTATTCATACATTACTTGGCAATTACAATTTGCACCTGAAATTACTAAATATAAACCATTAATGAATGGAATACCTGTATTAAATGATACATTAATAGGAATTGTTTGAGCACCCATAGCTCCTGTAGAATAAATTATCGTTCCAGTAGCCGAAGTATTATCATAAAGAGTTACTGTTGCGTTGTTATTAACTCCACTTAAATTTAAAGAATGAAGTGATCCAATTCCATTCTTAAGTAGGACTCCAGCAGTTGTTCCTTGCTGAAAGTAAAATTTAGATTGAGTTTTAGTATTTCCCCAAGTTAATATACTTAATACTTGAATATATAAATTAGCTGCTGATCCAACTCCTGTATTTATATTCTGAGCAAATGGTCTTAAATGTCTAGTTCCACAAATTACAGAAGTAGTTTGAGTGAGAGTATGAATCAGGACTTTATCTATATAGAATTGAATACGTTTATTAGTATAAATAATTTCTACAGTAGCAAAATTACTAGTTAAAGTATAAGTGGGAGAATCTCCATTAAAAGAACCACTATCAATTTTAATATCATTTAATCCAGTAGTTTTAGCACATATAGAAAGGACTGATCCTTGTACCTGAAAATAAAATGAATCTGCTAAAGATGAAGAACTTGTAGCACCAAATCTCAAAGTATTATTAGTATATGAAGTTCCTCCTATTCTAATTATCCCCCTCAAATGATTCATTGATCCACCAATATATCTAGCAACAGAATTTGTGTAAACTAAAGCACTAGAACCACTATCAGTAGTGGTTGCGAGATTTAAAACACTGTTTGATATAGTAGCTGTTCCGTTAGCATTTAAGGAAGTAGTGTAAAAGTTCGTATCAGGGGTTGTTCCATTAAAGACTCCACCAGCTACACGATTCTTTTCAGATACCATCATCTCATCAATCATTGTAGAACCTATTTCGTCACCCCATGAATCAAGAATACGAGAATATTGAAGTCCATTAGTTTGATTAGCAGAAGTAGCTGGACTAACTACATTACCACTAACTCCATCAACAACAACTACTTTCTTAGCAGCTACACCATTAATCCATGCCCTTTCTTGCTGTGTTGACTCACTTACTATATTTCCCATTAAAATTCTCCATCAGCAATCGCACCGAGAGATTCAAGTATCTTGACTCTGCGATATAGATGTTCTAATTTAGACTCACCTACACTTGGACTGCCTAATTTGTAACTTAAATTTTCTATTTTCATAATTGCTTCATTTGTATCATTATTACCTTTCTTAGCCCAATTAATTATTTGTTCTAACTTACCATCATAATCTGAATTAGATAGATTAAATAATTCTCTAAAAGGTCTTAAAGATAATTCATGTGCTACTTCTTTAGTTTCTTTTGAAGTATCAATAGTTGGACTTTTATATTCAGAACTTCCCAATTCATTTACTTTTTCCGCTATTGGTTCTACTTTTTTACCATCCTTATATACATTATCCATAGATATATTATACCAATTTTTGAGTAAGTTTAATAAATCTATCTAATTGTTTTTTATGGTTCTTATTATATTTAGAATATTTTTTATCATAATCCTCTTTCTTTAATTCAATATTTTCTGGTACTACTATTACTCTACACCCACAAAGCATAGCTTCATATATTAATTGAGTATCATCATCATAGGTATAGACTATTCTAGTATTTTTAAGTAGATCAGCATAAGCCCAACGACTAGGACAATCTATTATTTCTCTCAATTCTTCAACCATTGGAACTCTTGGTTTCTTCCAACCTTTATTACGATAGAAGCAATCAAACTTATCATTAGTTCCTTTAGTAAATAGTTCTGGTTCTATAGTATTAACTGTTAATAGTGGTTTGTCTAAGTATTTTTTATACCAACTAAATTGCAACCCATCTTTAAATGGTTCACCACCTAAGAACCCTGGCTTATTTAATGCCCATCTAACGACTTTGTGGATACCTACTGGATTACCAGCTATAATCTCAGGATAAACAACAATAAAGTCCTCTGTAATTTTTTCTTTAGTTATGAGTGGTTCGTTCCACAATGGATTAGGGGTTGAAGTACAATATGCCTCGTATCCTCTTTCGTTAAGATCGTGGACAAGTTTGTGTAGGACTCTTACTCCATTAGAGTTGTCTCTGTAAATTGGTGTAACTACTACGTATGGACTCATTTGGTTAGACTAATGAATACTGGTTTGTTATTGTTTATTATAGTGTGTAATAGTTTCTCAATATCTTCTTTATCATCTGGGAAATAAGAAGTTATATTTGGAAAACATTTTAAAACCTGTTTACAGTCCTCTGATTGGTGAGTATAACCATCGTTTTCGTAAGTTTTATCTCTCCCAGCACCTAGGATCTTAACTGGTATCTGTTCATAGTCTACATAGTTTCTAACCCACTCAAAAGTTCTATATAAAGAAAAATTAGTTATTGAATAAAAGAAAGGTATCTTACCTTCTAAAGCAAGTCCTATACATAATCCCATACCAGCCTGTTCTGCTGCACCACAGTTTATACATCTATCAGGAAAGTCCTCTATAATAGCGTCCCATTGTTTGTAACCCAAATCTGCATAAACTAACCATATATCCTTATTGGCTTCCATTTCTTTGTGTAAGTAATAGGCTAAATACCCTCTCATTGAGTCGTGTGGTTTATTGAAGTTTGGCATAGGTTTCTAAGTCTAAACAATTATAATGTCCGGGTATTCCTTTAAGTATCTCAGGACATCTGTATAAGGTTACTCTTGATACTACAACATTAAAAAATGATTTAAGTCTACTTTCCAAGTAATCTATGTCTACTAATCCACAGGCACTTTGTCCATTAGCAACTACTACAACTTTTAGATTATTTAATTCTTGATCGTGAGCTATTTTAAGTGCTTCCCATATAGAACCCTCAGCACAAGCACCATCTGAAGTAACTAAATAGACATCTCTGTCTCTATTAGCCAAAGCCATACCAACTGCAATAGTTTCTGGTTGTCCTAGTGAGCCACCACTAACATAAACTCCGTGTTCTAAGTCTCTAAAAGCGTGTGTTCCATATTTATCTACCATTTCTTCTGCGTTGCAAATTCCTCTATCTTCCAATACTACCCATAGAGCTAGTGCAGCATGGGAGTTACCCAATACAAATATATCATCTTGTTTCTTAAGCTGGTAAATCTTATCTATAATTGGCAAAGTAGTTAATACACTGCTTAGATGAGTAAGTTTTCTTGGATAACTAATATCAAAGACTCTCTTTTCTAATTTGGTCATAAGATTCCTCTATACTTTCAATTAATGATTTCTTTGGCAACCAACCCCAACTCCTAGCTTTAAAGTTAGTACATACCCAATTAGGAGTGTCATATTTTCTTAATTGAGGTACTCTGGTAACCTTTAATTTTTTCTGAGTAATAAACTCTACTATTTCTAAAATTTTTTCATTAGTTGTGCTAACTCCACTCCCTAGTTCAAAAATACCTTTAGCTTGATTATCAGAGAGATTTAATATCCCACTAACGACATCAGAAACATCAATATAGTCATGACTACCATCACATAAGTTTACAGGAGTATCATTGATTGCAGCCCTTATTAGAGTAGGAATTAAGTGTTTTGGACTATCACCAGCACCGCATATCGTATATGGCCTAATTATAGTTATTGGTAAGTGTAATTTTTCTAAATAACCCATCAAAATCTCCTCACTTGCCTTCTTAGTCCTTGAATACATGGTCTGGACTGGAAGTTTTACTGACGAAGTTGATATATAAACAAAGGATTTGAAATTTAAGTCTTTTACTTTGTTAATTATTGAGATTAGGTCTAGTAAATTAGCCTTTATGATTAAATCGTCGTCTGTGTGGTCGCTAATGTTGCCATAGGCAGAGCAAAATAGGAATTTATTAAAATTTTTAGGCTTAAAAGTATCTATTTCTTCATGAGGAATACAAACTGCGTCAATATTTTTTAGTAATTCTTGACCGAGAAAACCTGATCCCCCAGTTAAGTAGTTCATAAGTCTACAAATTTAACATCTAAAGATTTAATAACATTTAGAAAAGTTTTAGAAACTTCTTTAAGGTCTCTATTTTTCTTTACCCATTTAAAAGCATTGTCGGCAATACGTTTTCTTTCTTGTGGATTATCGATTAGATACTTAACTTGTTTGTAAAAATCATTGGTATAAAGTAACCCATTATCATTATGTTTAATATCAGCCGAGTAAGGAAGCATATTTTTAGCAACAGTAGGAATACCTAAAGCAGCCGTTTCATAATACTTGATAGAACTCTTATTAGTATTGAATTCATTATCTTCTAAAGGACAGATAGCAATATCAGCATTGATTGTAGCCAATCTATATCCATGTCCATCTGCTGTGATCCAACCGTCTTTGTGGACTCTTGATTGGTCCATGTCTTTAGTTATACCTTCAAAAGGATTACCGAGGATATATAAGTGTAGATTAGGATATTCTTTCATTAATCTTTCTAAATCGTCTCTTATTGAAAACATATCTCCATAGTGGGAACTACCACCAGACCAAAGTAAACGAATCTTATCATCTTTCTTAATATCTAATCTAGGAAATATATCAAGATTTACAGCATTTGGGACAACAACTACATTTTTATTAAAAGGTTTAATAGTATCAGCTAGTTTACTTGTAGTAGTTGTAACTACATTTGCTTTAGTAAGACAGTATTCGTAGTCTATTAAAGCTCTACGATTACGATATGGATCAAAGTGTTTATCTTCTACCCATAGAGGTTTTCCATCTGGTAAGTAAACTTCTTTTGTACCACCAAATGAATAAGCATCACTAAAAGGACTAATATTAAATAAGTCATCATCAGTATCAAAGATTATTTTCTTTTTTGGATAGTATTCTTTAATCTCTCTAATAAATTGAGTTACATTTTTAGTTGAAGGTCTTAAATAAAAAACATCAGAATCTTTAATTGCTTCCATTATATCTTTCTCACTCCAAGTATCTATATCAACTTCCTTTATCTCTACTTCGTTAGATATTGCTTTAGTTATCTGCATTATGCGATACCAACTACAACCATCAATTCTATGCTTATGGACAAATAGTTTCATCATATATTTCGTGTGTCTCCTTTGACTACCTTCCACTCTTTATAATGTTCAAAAAAATCTTTATCTTTAAAATAATCTGGTCCATACATCTTAGTAAACCACTCATCTACTTCAATGGGGATAGTTGCTATTTTAATCCAGTGTGCTTTACCAGTACGTTTATGTCCTGCAAGATATTGTTCCTTTCGTAGAGATTGTTGAATAACACCTTTTGGATCAGTGGCTTGTTTTATTCCTAATTCTTTATTTTTATTAACACTATCAATAACTTTATTGATTACTTTTAGTTCTTCTGTATTAAATGTAGCCATATAGTGAGGACGAATCCTTAAACTAATATATTATAACATTGGTGTCTAGGACAGTTTCCCATCCTAGACGGTGTAACTTTTAGGCTAAAGTTACTAAACCACATCCAGCTTCCTGTCTCATCTCTAGGGTAAGAGCAGTTTCTACGACACCTCTTGTGGTAGATGCGATTTTAGCAGCATCTACTTTGTGAGTTGGAATAGCAACAGCAACTTTACATAGATCAGATTGAACAGTAAGGATTTTACCGGCAGTAATAAAACGATCAGCAACAATCTTTACTCGTCCGAAGTCTGAATCATAAACATCCACTCCGCTAATAACTTCTTTAGAGTCTTGATTCATAAACTTAGTAGAGCTAGCTGTGAAATCAGAGATTGCTCTCTTAGCAGTAGCATTTACATAAGTAGTATCAGGACGACCACCAGCTGTCCAAATTGCTTGGAGGTTGGTGTTGAAAAGATATTCTGGAGAAGAAGAACCTGTGCCTGAATAGAATCCACTACCAGTATTGGTGGCAATGAAAGCTAAAGCACCTTTAAGTTCACGAGCAGTACCGCTTGCACCGCTTGCACCAGTTCCAGTGAAAAGAGCTAGTTCAATGTCTCTAGCTTGTTCTTTCATGGCTTTGGCCATTTGGTAAGCGTACATATCGTCCATACCTGCTGGATTCATAGCTCTTTCAAAATCAGTTACTTCAACGAAGTTTCTGAAAGTTTGAACATAAGCACCAGTTCGTGCAGGAGTCGTCTTAACAGCGAACGAATAATCTTGCCCTTCAATTTGGGCATTAGCTGTAGCACTAGCAAGAGAGTCAGTAGACCACTCATGGTAAGCACCACTAGCTTTGGTTTTTCCACATGAACTAAAAAAAGGAGTCTCAGTTGGAGAGATATTTGTTATCACATCCAAAAGGTCTTCACGATTAGTAGTCGCATGGAATGAGGAAATAGCTGTTCCTGAAGCCATAATTTTAATTTAATTATTAATACGCAGATTATTTTATAAACAAATTCTTCATCTGTTTTAGATAATATCTTTTAAGTAGGCTGCCCAATCATCTGTACTTCCAGTATTTCTAGCTTTCTGTAGTCTTTGACGACTTTCATCATTACTAGTGTCAGGCCTATTTGATGTAGGCGTTACTGCAGCATTAGCGATTGTTTTAGCCATACTTGAAGCGGCCTCTGCTTGGCCGTTGCTTTCACCTAATTTGATAACCCCTTTTAACTCGTTGTAGAGTTCTTTAGGACTCATCTTAGGACGAAAAGCTCCAGATTCGTCATAATTAAGAGATGCATATAACTTAGTGTATTTAGAATCAAAATTCTTATCACTAAATTCAGGTGCATCTACAAGCTCTCCTAATTCAGATTGATGTGCTCCAACTGTTTGTCTAAAACCTTGTTCCTGTCTATCTTTGGCGATAGCTAACTGTGTAACAGTCATTATTTTATTATTTAACTGTTCTATGGTTATTTCACCATCATTAGCCTCTGTTTGTTGGTTGGTCTGCCACCATGGAGGTAGTTGATTGCCAAAAACATCGTTATTATATTGAGGTTGAGGTTCTGACAACTCCTTTACTTTAGAAGTAAGTTGTTGAATCCTTCTCTCTGCCCTAGTTGGCCTATAACTATCTGACTCTTTCTGAGGTTCTTCCGGTGAGTTATTAGCTTCTTCCGAATTAACTTCTTCCTGAGTGGTTTCTAGTTCAGTTTGCGAAACTTCGTTGGTTTCCTCAACGACTGGTGTTTCCACCACAGCATTGTTTTGTTCGTCCATATTTGGTTGAACTAATAATCAGACAACTTAAAGCAGTGTCGGCCACGCTTGAATCTAATTAATTAGAAAAGACTCATTGATACCTACGAGATTCGTAGAGCATCAATCAAACTTTTTTAAGTATTGGGATTCCCCTATCATCTAATCCCATAAAAATTCTTCTTCCTATATTTACACTATGAGGACAAGGACATGAATTACAAACTAATGTAAACCCTTGCTGAGTCCAATTATGTCCAGCTATTCCCTCTCTCACTTGAGAAGGTATTTGACTTACATCAATGTCAATGTGCGAGGTTTCTTCTTTTGTTTCCTCTTTAACTTCATCTAATACATCATTTGGTTTCATTGGGTTTATGTCCCTCTATGAAATCTAGTATTTGTTGCATCTTGTCGGCTACAACTCTAGCGATAAGAGCTTTACGCCCAAACGCTTCCTCTGACATCTGGTTAGCTAAAACGGCAGTAATGTCATCGGCTTGTGATAACACATCCCCAATACATGATTCAAAATATCTCTTGAGGTATGGCCATTGTATAGAAGAAGTAATCTCGGCAAGATTTTGGTTAAGTTCGTCCCATTTTACTGGTGGTTCAGTTAGAATTTGATCGTAAATATTTTTCAATGTTACTTTTTCCATATTATCTCCCTCCTAATAATGATTGAGCGATCTGTTGTAATTCAGGATCTTTTATATTTCCCATGATCTGTGCAGAATCTACACCCTGTCCATTACCAGGCATCATAGATTGTTCTTGAGATGGTTGAACTGGTTGTCCTTGTCCTTGCATTTCAGGTGGTATTCTCTGTGGTGTTTGTCCTTGAATTGGTTGACCATCTGGACCTGCTTGTACTTGTGGTGGTTCTGGTTTAAAGTCAACAACTATTTTATCTGAATCTTTAGTACCCGAAGTAATGATGTATCGTTTAACTAATTCAGAGAAGTCAATATCTTTTCCTTTAGTTTGCATCATTTGTAATAGAGTTGAACCAAATGGAGTTCCAAATAATTGAATTATTGCAGTTAGTGATTGATTTTCTTCCATAGCATCTTTTTGTAATGTAGTTCCGGCATCAATAAAGAATCTAAACTTACCTTTAAGCATTTCCGGTTTGATTCTGTACTTACCTTCACCATTTTGTGAGTATATTTCTTCAATATCGGGATAGATTTCTTTAATTTGTTCAATTTCACCACTAAATAAGTTAATATCAATTGGTTTAGCTTGATTAGAAGCAATCATTTCAATCATTCGATCATAAAGTTCCTCTACAAAGTCTTCCATTGTCTGTCTTTCCCATGAATCAGCGGCACTTTCCTTCATCTGTTGCATTTTAAGGGCTTGTGGAGTCTTGCCTTGAGTCATATCTACATTCTTAGACACACTCATATCAGTAGAACCCAATAAGTTGTTTAAAGAACTTAGAATCATACCCGATAAGTTATTAGCAGTGTTAATATCTTCATTCCCATTAACTAAAGGACGGATAGAGTTAGGGATTGTTTCTTCCCATATAGCACCAGCCCTACGATTTAAAGTATTTTTAACTACACCTTTAGGATTTACAACTGTAATAGGGAATAATTTATTCTTTGCACTATCAAGAGTTAAGTTGATAATAGAGTTTTGAGTAAGTTGAAGTGGTTTACCTCTTTCAGTATCAGACCAACCAGTACATCTATCTAACATTGGAACTGTTTGTTTGATGATGATTGGAAGTTTACCATTTTGATGTGGGTTATCTATTTCTCTAAGTATTCCTGCTTGTGGGAACTTAGGAGCATAAGTAATCCAACTATCACGAGTGTATTTAGTTCTAATAAGTACACCTTCTAAATCAACATTGTATTTGGCTTCATTATAAGATTGATTGACATAGGTTATCTTTTCCTTTTGTTCTTTAACTGCTTTGACTAAGATATCAATATTCTTCCAAGTAGATTTAGGTAAGTGTTTAAGCCAACCTAATGGTTGTAATTGGTCTACAAAACAATAGTCTTGGTCATCATCTTGGAATACTCCTGGTTGTGGATAGTATCTATCAATAGGAATAAGCCAAAAGTCAGGGCCAACATAAGTATCTGATACAACATAATCAACTAAAACAGGTTGTTTCCCATATATCTGAGAATTAATAGAAGTTAGTTTCAACTTCATTAAGTGTTTATATTGGGAATTAGAATTAGGAATAATATATCTTTGGAGAATTAGATTTAGTAATTGGTTCTTACCTCTGTCTTTACGATCTAAGTAATCAACTTTACCAGTAGCAGGTTGAGCTGTTATTCTTTGAGTTCTTTGGATAATAGCAGTAGACAAGTGTCCATCATTAACATTTGATTTACTATTCTCAGCAGCTTTACCTTTGTCTTGATTATAGAATACTTCTTCATTCTCACGCCATTCTGGTCTGATTATATTCAACGCACTATCGCAATATTGCCATTCACTTTCCATTTTAGTTATCAACTCATCTTCTGTTTCTGTTTTCTTAGGTTTTGTATCCTTAAACAAATCAACTGTATTATCTTTCTTAACTTCCTTAACTGTTTTCTTTTTCTTTAATTTTTTAGGCATAGTTTTTAAACAAAAAAAAGCTCTCACTTCTGAGAGCATTCCCGTACAGGGATTTTACTAATTACATTATATCATGGTTGTTTGTCTAGTGGATATTGTTTCTTAATATTCCTTTGTAGATAAACATCTTTTATATTACCTTTATTAAATTTCATAGTAAAAGTAAACATTCCAGACTCTTGTTTAGTAAATAAATCTTTTATTTCACTTAATACTAATGAAGTTGCTTCTGTATTCTCTCCATCTTTAAACTTTACTCTTTGAAATTGTTGTCCTTGGACTCCAACTATCTTATCTTGGAATATCTCTAAAGTTAAATTAAGACTACCATAGTGTTGGGTATTGCATTGTTTCTCTATATCTATAAAAGGAATTAGATTAAGTGTTTCCATTAATAATATGTTTTAGTAATAAATGAAGTATCTGGGTAACTGTCATTAGTATCAGTTGGTTTATTGTAACTCATTACAAAGTATCTAATTGCGTCCATAGCATCGTCATCTCTCTTTAAAGGGACTTCTTTTATTGATCCACCACTCTTATTATCCAACCATCTATACTTTTCAAACTCATCAGCTATCCATGTTAAGTTCTTACTAAACATTAAAGTTGGTTTTCCAGTATCATTTCTAATCTTTAACATCTCAGCAACTTTGACTATTCCATTCTTCACTGAATCTTGTCCTTTCTCTATTGGAGTAAATAAGCATCCAAACTCTTGAAGTTGTTTAATACTCATTGGTTGAGCTGAATCGGCTACTGAAGTTGTTATTACCTTACCGGCATCTTTAATATTTGCTATATCAGCTATCTCTTTCTCTATTAGTCCTGATTGGTAGATTCCATCATAAGCATAAATAGCAGTACCAGTTGAATTGATAGCAAAGTAAACCAAGGCGGTCTTGTGACTGAATCCAAAGTCTAATGAACGACAGTAAGTATAGTTATAATCTAACTGAGGAACGTCAACCATGTGGATATCTCTGTTGAAATCTTTGTAAATTAAACCTGACATCTTTCTAAATTCACCCATGATCTCTTGTGCAAAACTATCTTCATCCATTTCTTTCTTCATGGCCTCAATTTCTTCTACTGGTATATGAGGATTGTCATAAGTTGTATAGTGATGATAAGACCAATCAGGATCATTCATCTCACTTAGTTCTTTAAAGTGATTGAAACCATTAGGTGTAGATATAAACCAAACATTTGCTTTACTATCAGCAAGAGTAGGTCGTACTACTTTCCATACTTCATCCCAATGGTCAATAAAAGCAGTTTCATCAAATATACATAAATCTATTCTTACACCTCTTAGTGAATCAGGGTTATCAGCTCCCTTTAAGAATATTTGTGATCCATTAAGTAGTTCGATATACAGTTCTGTTTCATTTGTTCGTTTAATAGCCTCTGGTGGAACAAGTTCTTTAAGCATTGACCACATGATAGCTTTACTTTGTTTATAAGTTGGGGATACATACCAAACAATACTCTTTTCTTTCTCTGTTGCAAATCTTAATATCTCTACACTAACTAAATACGATTTCCCTGCACGCCTGCCACAATTTATTACCTTAAAACGGTGATTGTCATTGAATACTTGAGTTTGCCAATATGTTAATTTAAGTTTCTTTTTCATTAGTTGTCTCTAAACCAACTAAACCTTTTAACCCAGTCAATTTTACTTCTGCTTTATCTGTTAATTTACCTCTCACTTTATATCCTAATTCAGTTGCTTTCATCCTTGTTTGCCAATCAGGAACATCTACAAAATCAGTAGTTCCACCACTCGCTTGTCTACCATTTACTACACTAATTGTTCTATTTGCTTCAAATGCTTCTTTATGTGTTTCTAACACTAAACTTTCAGGAATATATTTATCTAATAAAACACCCCAACTCTTACTTTCTGTTACATTTTTAGGGTTATCTGCGGTGTTATCTGAATAACCCTCTTCTCTCATTATTTGTCCTAAGGGTTTTCCAAGATTTTCCAAGGATTTTTCAAACACTTTTTTAATACGTGGTTTTACTCCTTTCATTAGCAGTATTATACCACCACTGCTTAATAACTTCTTCTACCACTTGGTTCGTCAATACTTATAATTGGACCAAATTTTAGTTTTTCACAATGATTACATCGTCTTAACATTCCATACTCATTTACTTTTGCCGGATTCTTTTCACATATAAGACATAGAACAATACCTTTACTATTTACTTTAGCTCTACTTATTTCTGATTCGTTTAAATCTTTAATTGTTGGCATATTTGAATATAAATCCATGAGTAGATTGTCTTCTACCTATTAAAACTCTACTAATCATATCAGATCTTATAAATAAACATCTTGAAGCTTCGTTAATACTATCCCAAATAGTTAATTCGTTTCCTTGTAAATCTAATTGTTTAATTCTTTTTCTTAAACTAATTTCTTTCTTTCTTCTATTAGCCTCACATTTCTTACATAGTTTTATATTTCCATTACTAACTTTCTTTTTACATTTAGAACATTGATATGTCATCTACAAGTAAAAATAAATAACCATGCCGGACTAGTTACTATTATTCCTAATATAATTTCTAAAAAATAGATTAGTTTATTCATAGTGTTTTATCTGCATTAACAGCTACTAGATAATTACCATCTTTCGAATTTTTATGTCTTCTAATATTAGCTGGAGTTGAATAAAATATTATTGTTTTTCTTTTAATATTAAATTGTTTAGCTAGTTCAGTGGCAGTACCCATACCTATTATATTTTCTCCCTTATATAAGAAATAATATGTTTCACTTTTCATATAAATCTACAAAACTTAAATACTAATACCCAAATAGCACAAAATAATATTAATCCAGTAATAGTTTGTAAACAATGATTTAGTCTATTCATCTTTATTATTAAGTAAATTAAATAACTCCTTGTTTAATTTCTCTGGGTCTATCACATCAAAATCTCCAGTAGGCGATTGAACTTGAACCCAACAACTTCTAATAATTAAACTGACATCACCTAATAGTTCTGTTCTTTGTTGGGTAAGGATTTTTCTTTTAATATACTTTCTATTAATTAATTCATAAGCACTAATAGCATCATAACTATCATCAGCACCATGATAAGCTACACTTTTTAGAATATCCATTAATTCTTTATCTTCTACTATTGGTGGTTTATAGTTTGGATTAACTTTTTCTTCTTTCTCCCAATGTAATTCTTTAGGTTTTTGTTTCATAATTGTTTTCCATATCTTAATATTAGATATAGTCTATAAATTTTCAACCATATCTGTTCCCATAATGGTTGTGTTTTTTTATAATCTGAATATTTCATTTCATTTTTCCTTTTGATTGAATGGATAAAAGTTTTTTTTCTGGAATATCCCATATTTTAGTTTGAGCATTATATTCAACATTTCTTAAAACTTCTTTAATTCCAGACTTATATGCTTTTTGTATTTGGTCAGCAAATAAAGTCTTTAATTTACTATTCCACACCTTACTTTCTGCTTCGCTACAGTCCATTTCAAAAGTAATTTTATCTATTTCTTTCACCGCTTCTGATTGTAATTTTGATAGGGTTTTCATAATTCTATATTAATTTTTGCATTAAGAAATTTTTTAGTAAAAAGAATTTGAATAACACACCATAAAAACCATAGTCTATTTTTAAGTGGTAGTCTATTAACTTTAATTTCTATTTTCTTTTCTTTATCTTTTGTCATATTAGATTTTGTTTTCATATGGATTGTCATTTTGTTTTAATTACAGTTCTAATAATAAATTGGTTTAGGATTTTTCCATATCTCTTAAAAACATAGGTGTCTAAATCTAACTTATGGTCAACTTCTAGACTATAACCAAATAAATTATTTAGAATACTAAATCTAAAACGCTTGATTAACTGTAACTGCCATTTAGGAATAAATGGAATAATTTGACTGTCAATCAATCTTGCCTTTTGAGTAGCAATATTATTAACTCTTGAATACAAACTATTTCTAAATTTAAAAGTCTTAAACTTTATCTCTCTATTATCTTGTTTAATGTTTTTCATAATTCTTTTTTGTCTTCAATTTTAATCCATTGATTTTTCTCTACATCAAAATAAGTTCCATCAATAGTGTTAATAATTCCTTCACACTCACCATTTTTGAAATCAATCAATTCTTTTGATGTAATAGTATCAGTCTGGTAAGTTCCATAGATTATATTTTTTATTATTAAGTATTTTTTCATATCTTTTTATTTAATTTATAATATTTATTTGGTTAAATTAGTTCTACAATTACCATTTGCTCTAATAAAGTCTAAATCCCTGTGGTAAGCCATAACAGCACTATTCCAAGACAATAACTCTATGTCTTTTTTAGACAACCCAAGTTCATTTTCTTGATTATCCATAGTTATTGCTGATGTTATCTGATTGTGTAGCCAGTCAAATAAGACTTTATTAATTTGTATCTTTTTTCCCTCTACTTTTATATTTGGGTATTTCATTTTAATCTCCTTGTTTTAATTAATAATTTATTAGATTGTCTAAGTTGGGTTAGTTTTTGTCGGTCAATTCTTTCTACAATTACAGCGTGAATTCCGTCAGTATCTTTATAAATGCAATCTTCTACTCTATCTAATATTTCTTTTACTATCTCTTGGTTGGATTGGGCAAGTAATCTATTTATAAAAAATATTCCCATTGATTTAACTTTTAAATAGATAGCATTATCTTCATAATTATTATTGTTTAAATTTAGATTAAGTAATTCTTTCCAGTCTTTCTCCCAGTCTTTTATATTAATTTTATCTATGACTTTCTTTTTCATTTCTTCTGTCATTGGTCTAGGTTTATTAATTATCTCCCAATAACTCCAATTAGTTTTATAACAATTAACATAGTCACACTCACCTTTTCCAAAGTGTTGGCAACTTTCACATTGTTTATCTTTTATATTCATAGTTGGTTTAATGGTTTTTGGCATAGTTATTTATTAATAGTTTTAAATTTACAATCATCTATAATAAATATCTTATTTTTAGGACAAGATTTTCTAGCAATTAACTTCTTACCATAAAAATTAAACTGGTCTCCTTCTTTAATTTCAGGATTTGGAAATGGTTGTATATTTGGTATATTAATTTTCATTTTTAAATGATTTAAGTTGTTTTTTAATAATAGATAGTTGTTCTCTTTGTTTTTTCATTAATTCATTATTTGATTCAGCACACATAGCTGGCATACTTTCATACTCACTGAAGTCTTCATAATCTCCAATTACAGTATTGTCTATTTCTTCTAATAACATTTCTAATATTTTATCTACAGTATTTTCAATATCATCAATTAAACTGCCTTTACCAAATTTTTTTTCAAAATATGGTTTATAGTTTTTCATTTCCTCTCCTTTAAACTAATAAGTAATTGTTTATTAAAGTCTAGGATTTCGTTTATTTTTTCTTGAAAGATTAAAAGATTTCTTGAATCACACTTAATAACTTCTTCATTAAAAACATTATATTTAGTTTCTAAATTATGATAATCACTACCTTTTTTAATTAGTTTTATCTCTTTAATCTCTGTAGATTTCTTTTTAGGAGTAGATTTGGCTAATAGGTCTTGTCTAAATAATTCTAATTTTTCTTTTAATTTACGATCCTTACAATTTAACATTAAAATACCTAATTCTAACCAAAGGTTAGATCTATTATTTTTCCATTTCTTTACTTCTTTCTTAGGAATTTGAAATCTATCTAAATAACTTCTATTACCACAAGTACAAAGTCTTTTACCACATTTAAGACATTTACAGTCTTTACCTAAATCAAAAGGTTCAGTTTTAGGAGTAATTAGTTGGAGTTTGTCATCTTTTAAAGAAAAAATATAATTATTCTCATCATTAAAATTATTATTATTTAATATTTTTTTAACAGTTACAACTCTACCATTCATAAAATTATCCATACAATCTTTTATTACTCTATACTGTTGTCCTACTTTAAGTGTTTGTTTTGATTTCATAATTTAATATACCACTTTACTAATTTAATGTCAATGGATAACTGTTTATTTCTAAAATATGCAGGAATATCTAATATTTTATTTTCCTTATTAGTATCCTTTAAGAACTTAATAACATCATCTTTGTAAAAGACTGGTGAATCTAATCTTGTAGGTTTTAGTTTAATAGGTTGAGAGAACTTATGGTTTTTACCTCCTACTTGTACTCTAACTCCTTTTATCCAGTTAAAGACTGTTTTAGGACTTATATGGAGACATTTAATAAGATCATCTGTTGTTAGATATTCTTTGTCTAGTATGTTTTGTAGTTTATTTTTCATAATTTTATTCTTATATTTTTAACTTCACACTCAGGACTTCTATATTTTTCAATTTGATAAGCATATTTATAACCTAATTTATTCTCTGAATAATAACCACTATTTTCTACTTCATTTTGACATACAAACCAACAATGTTCTTTCCAATAATTTATATTCCAATGTAATTTAGCATTGTCTATATAAATTCCATTTATTGTACAAGTAATAGGTAATCCTTCTATTTTAGGGAAAAATTTAGGTTTATTATTATAAATTAGTTTAATAATATTAATTATTTGTTTCATATATGTTTATATAAATCTTGGTGGGGTGATTAAAAAATATCTTGTTCGTTTCCACTTAAAGGATTAAAATTTTCTTCTACTTTATCCGGAATAATTGTACCTAACCAACATTTAGCAGAACAGTATTTTTTACCTTGCATTGACAACTTCATATCAGCCCCGCATTTAACACATTTTCCTAAACTAGTATCAGTAGTAGTTTTTACTGGAATTGTCTGTTTTACGGGCTGTAGTGAAGTAATTTTATTATCCATATTAGTTGTATCGCTGTCTTTTGTGTCATCAATAGCAAAAAGTCCATTTAGGGCATATTTTCTAGCATAAGATGAACTAGCACCTGTTATCTGACTACCATCCATTCCTTTTTTGTCTAATTCTTCTCTAGCATAAGCAATTCCGTTTATTGAATTTCCTTCTATATTACTTAAAGTAGCAGTTGATTTAACGTAATATCTTTCTCCAATTAAAACTATTTCATCGTTTAATTGAATAGTGCAACCTTCTTCACATAATAATGGTTTAAGAGCATCTAAAATATCTTCACAACTACGATAATTATAATTTCCAAAATTATTTCTTTGATTTTTAGGAACATTTAATTCTTGTTGTATTTTATAAAGTTTTTGTAATATTGGATTTATATCTGTCATAATTATTTTTTATATGCAAATGCTAATGTAATCTTTGTTTGTTTAACTGCTTTTCCAGTGTCAATCTCATTTTGTTTAGCAATATCTATTTCTTCTTTTAAAGGTTTGGAATATTCATCAATCTTTTTAATAAATGGTTCTGAAAATTCTTTAATTTTCTTTTGAATATCTACTCCTAATTCGGCAATATTAGTAGAAAAAGAATAACTATCAGAAATCTTTTTAGTAAAGTTACCAAATTCACTTTTATAAGTAGATTTATCTAATACAGATGCAGGTAAATTTTGAAGTTCTTTTAAAACTTGCTCTTTTAATTTTTCTTCTTCAATACTTAGACTATCTAATTGATGTCTAACTTCATAATATTGTTCAAAAACTGTTTTTTGTGTCATTTTTATTTTTAATTATTAATTTGTTTATTTTCTAAATGTTTAAGTTGATGTTGTAGTTTAAAAATTGCAACTGATAAATAGGCACTTTTTGATTTGTCAAAAAAATCTGAAGATAATGCCATATTTCTATCATAAATTTCTTGACAGGCTTTAGTAACTTCTATTATTTCTTTTTTTGTTAATTTCATAATTAGAATTTATAA
>Ga0074195_1001163_pt1 | contig 39543 bp, 33 predicted proteins | sample EPASupsiteHSE623_FD_64525 | JGI IMG/M metagenome (GOLD analysis project Ga0074195, IMG submission 64525) | Bioremediated contaminated groundwater from EPA Superfund site, New Mexico - Sample HSE6-23 | ecosystem: Environmental > Aquatic > Deep subsurface > Groundwater > Contaminated ...
TAGTAACAAAAGAATATGGAATGGATCTTAAAATAGAGCAAGAATGTGTAGAATAAGAGGGCCTATTAAACAGTTACCAAAGAAAAAAATAAAATATAAAATTAGATATAAAAATATTTTAATATTTCTTTTAATTGTGTATGTACTTTATTTTATTATTACAACTGCATTAAATAAAAAAATAACTAATATTTATATAACTGGCAATATATATTTATCTGACTGGCAAATAATAGAAATAGCTTCTCTTTCAAGTTATCCAAGTACTCTACTAAATACATGTAATAAGATAGAAAAAAGCTTAGAAGAAAACATTTATATTAAAAGCGCTAAAGTATATAAGAAAAATCTAACAGAAGTCTATATTGAAGTAGAAGATAATTATCCACTTTTTTATTACAGTAATATAAATAAAACGATTTTATATAATTTTAAAGAAATAGATGGAAACTTGAATACTATGACTATTATTAACTATATACCAGATTTAGTTTATGAAGAATTTAAAGAAAAAATGCAAACACTTAACTTTAATATAATAAAAAAAGTGTCAGAAATAAAATATGATCCTAATGAAGTTGATGATAAAAGGTTTTTATTTACCATGAATGATGGTAATTATGTCTATATAACTTTAGATAGATTTGATAGTTTAAATAGATATATTGATATAGTTAAGAGTATTGGTGATAAAAGTGGTATATTATATTTAGATAGCGGCGAATATTTTGAAATAAAATAATTATTCATATAGGGGGAAAAGATGGATAACATAAATGCTATGATAGAAGAACTGGAAAGCAGTTTAGAAAAAAGCAAAGAAAAATTGAACAATTTAAAGGAAAAGAAAAATACAAAAGAAAAAGAACTTGATTTAATAAATGAAGAACTTGATTGCTTAAATCATCCTGAAAAGTATCTACAAAAACTTGGTGATTTACTAATCAAAAAAAAGCAAAAAGCTTTAAAATTTGGCGCTATGATATTTTTATTTTTAATGTTAGGATTTTCTGTAGTTAATATTGCTTTAGTATTAACTGATAAATTTGCAGTAGCCGATTTTCTAATTGCTCTTTCAGTTTCTACTGCAACATCTACTTTATCGGGTTTCATTGCATATTTAGATGAAACAGATAAAGAAAGAAAACAAAAAAAAGATATTAGAGCTTTAGATTGCAGCAAAGAATCACTAGATTTTAGCAATAAACTAAAAAAACAATCTTCACTTGAACAGGATATTTCCTTAATAGATAGTGATATAAAAGAAGAAATAGAAAATAAAAATGAAATAGAAAAAGAGTTAAATAGACTAAGAGGTATTTTAAGAGAATTAACCATGATGCTTAATCCAGAAGAAGCCTTAGAAGTTATAAGCTATCAAAAGAAATTAGGACAAAAATAAAAGGAACATAGTTCCTTTTTTAGTCATTTGAATAATTATCAAAGTATCCTTGAATGTATATAACAGGAGTTCCTTTATCTCCAGAACCACTTGTTAGATCAGCAAGAGAACCTATTAAATCAGTAAGTCTTCTTGGAGTAGTACCTTGTGTCTCCATTTTACCTTTTAGATTACTATCTTTGACTTTGATTTCATTTTTAATAGCTTTACTTAACTCTTCTCCTTTTAAATCAGCAAACTTATTATCAGAAATATACTTAAGCTTTAACTCATTAGGAGTGCCAATAAGCCCTTTTGTAAAAGCAGGACTAACTACAGGGTCAGCTAATTCCCAGATTTTACCAACAGGATCTTTAAAAGCCCCATCACCAAATACCATTACTTCAATATTTTTGCCAGTTTCTTTCTTTAACATCTCTTGAATATTTAAAACTAGTTTATCTCCTGATTTAGGAAATAATTTAAGACGTTCTTCAGTTGATTTATTAGAGCCAAGTAATCCATATTCTGGATTAAATCCACTACCATCAATTGGTTTATTTAAAACATCTGTTAAACTATAAACGGTTGTATTATTTCTAATTAAGCTGGCTTTAGTTTTTTCTCTAGTATGGATATCACAAACTAAAATATTATTTGTATAATCTAAAATAGTTCTTGGATTATTTGAAAAGACAAATTTAACTTGACATAATTCCTTTTCAATTAATTCTTTATAAAAACTAACCATATTAATACCTGTAAAAGGATGAATAAAAGAACCAAAATCTTTAAAATATTCTTCTTCTGAAATAACACTATTTAAATTATAGGTACTATTATTTAATGTATCTTCATTTAAAATACCATTACCAACTTCATCTGATGGAAAACTTAAAAGTACTGTTATTTTATCCATAGCACGTGCTATACCCTTTAAGATAAGTGAAAATCTATTACGTGATAATATTGGAAAAACAATACCAACTTCTTTATCTGGGAATTTTGAAAGTAAGTCCTTAGCTATATCATCTACTGTTACATAGTTTCCTTCGGAAATACCAACAACAGCTTCTGTTACCGCAATTATATCTTTATCTTTAAATTCGAATCCTTCGATTTCTTTTGCCTTCATAACCGATTCAACAACAATAGAAGCTAAATTATCTCCTTCTTTTATAATAGGTGTACGAATTCCTCGTACAGTTGTACCAACTACTCTCATATATACTTATACCTTCTTTCTATTATAAAATATACATTATTAGTCAAAATAAGTCAAATATGTTATAATAAATAAAATGATATATCAAAAAAATATATTTTTGATATAATAATAATGGAGGCAGAATATGTTTGAAAACAAAAAAATTTTTATTTTAGGAATGGCTAGAAGTGGCTATGAAGCAGCCTTAGTACTTGCGCCTAAAAACAAAGTATTAATTACTGATATGAAAGAACAGGACCCTTTAAAAGTAAAGGAACTTGAATCTCTTGGAGTAGAGGTAGTAATAACAGAAGACTCTATTAATTTATTAGACGAAACTTATGATTATGTTATAAAAAACCCCGGTATTAAACTAGATCATAAACTAGTTTTAAAAGCAGAATCTTTAAATATTCCTGTAACTAATGAAGTAGAAGTTGCCTATCAATTTTTAAAAGGAAAAGTAAAAATTGTTGGTATTACCGGAAGTAATGGTAAAACAACAACTACAACTTTAATATATGAGTTATTAAAAAAAGCAGGGGTTAGTGTTTTACTAGGAGGAAATATTGGGTATCCAGTATGTTCATTAGTTAATTTAGCCCATGAAGGAGATACTTTAGTACTTGAAATATCAGGTCATCAATTACATGATGTTATCCAGTTTAAAACAGATATTTCTGTTATGACTAATTTATCTGAAGTACACATTGATCACTTTGGAACTTATGAAAACTATAAACTTAATAAGGTTAAGATTTTTGATCGTCATACTAGTTCTGATCTAGCGATAATTAATCAAGAAAACCTTGATTCTGTTACTATGACAAAAAACATTTCATCAAGAAAGTTATTTTTCTCAAGTAAAAATATAGCAGATTGTTATTTAAATGACTCTAAAATAATGTATCTAGGTGAAGAGATTATTGATATTTCTAGAATTAAAATAAAAGGAATTCATAATTTAGAGAATATTATGTGCGCTATTTCGGCTGTTAAAGAATATAAAGTAAGTAATGAAGTAATAGATTCTGTATTAAGCACTTTTAATGGTGTTGAACATCGAATTGAGTTTGTTGCTAAAATAAATAATAGAGAATTTTATAATGATTCAAAATCAACTAATGTTACTTCAACACAAGTGGCGCTTAAAGCATTTAAAACACCTGTTATTCTTTTACTAGGTGGCCTTGATAGAAATCTTCCTTTTGAACCATTAACAGAATATTTAGAATATGTTAAAGCAGTAGTATGTTATGGACAAACTAAAGAAAAAATAAAAAGCTATTTAGATTCTATTCAAAAAAAATGTATTGTTAAAGATACTTTAGAAGAAGCAGTTAAAGAAGCATATCTTTTATCAGAAGAACATGATACAATATTATTAAGCCCAGCTTGCGCTTCATGGGATCAATATAAAGATTTTGAAGAACGTGGAAAAAAGTTTAAAGAATATGTAGGTAATATTAAATAATATCTGAAAGGTGAATTATGGATTTAAAAGCATTACTTTTTGAAAATAAAAAAAACTTAATAATATTAGTAGGATTAATTTTAATTGGAATGATTGTTTTTGTTTCACTTAGTAGTTTTTCTAATGTTGGTGGCAAAGTAACAGAAATTACATTTGAAGAAACCGCTACTAGTATAGTAGAAACTAAACAGTATCAAATAAAATATAGTGTTTATCCAAGTACTTTAAAAAATGCTAAAATAGCTTGGTCAAGTAGTAATGAAAATGTTGCTACTGTTGATAGTAAGGGTTTAGTCACAGCTATCAAGCCAGGTACTGCTGTAATAGTTGCAACGTCAACTAATGGAATATATAGAAGTTTAACTTTAACTGTTACTAAACAAAGCATTAGTGATCAAACGGTAGTATTTGATATTGAAAACTTCGATTTAAAAGTTGGAACTTTTAGGAGACTTTATCCTGTATTTAATCCAACATCAATTGTATATGAATCAATTACTTGGACTAGTAGTAATGAAAAAGTAGCAACTGTTTCACAAATTGGTAAAATAACAGCGTTAACTACTGGAAAAACAACAATTACTGCAACAGTAAAACTTGATAGTAGTAATTATATTAGTACTTCAACACTTATTAATGTTGTAAAAGCAACTACTTTATCTCTTTCTAACAGTAGTAGTAAAAGTATAGAAACAGATGCTACTAGTGAAGTTATTCTTGCTGTAAGTGATTCTAATGTTTCTATTAAACAAATATCTGCAGAAACATCTAATGACAATATCGTACAAGTAATTAAAAGACCGTCTTTTGATAGTGAAAATAGTAAAATAACATCAATTATCAAAGGAATGGGTATCGGTAGCGCTACTGTTACTTATACAGCAGAAACTACTGATGGTGAAATGGTCAAATATGAATTAAAAGTTACTGTAAAATAAAAAAAGACGAAAGTCTTTTTTATATTAATCTAATACTATTATCATTTATAAAAGGTTTTTTCTTATCAATATGATCATAAAATAATATACCATTTAAGTGGTCTATTTCATGCTGAAAGGCTATTGATAGTTCTTCTCTAGCACGTATTCTAATTTTAGAACCATCTAAGTCTAATCCTTCAATAGTGACTCTTGCATATCTTTTAATATGTCCTTCTACTTCACGATTAACACTAAGACATCCTTCACCAGATTCAGCTGCTATAATTTCTTCAGAGTGACTCAGCATAACTGGATTTATAACTACATAGTTATCAAACTTTCCTTCATCGTATTCATGAACAATTATAATTACTCTTTTTAGAATTCCCATTTGTGGGAAAGCGAGTCCCATACCAGGACGTAAATCATATTTTTTTGCTAAATCATCAATTTGACTATATGTAAGATTATCAATAATTTGCTTAATAAGCTTTTTTTCCTCTTTACTTAAAGGAAGTGTTACATCATCGCTTACCATTCTAAGCCTTTTATCTTTTTCATCTAAAATATCTAATTTTTTAAACATAATATCACCAACGTCTATATTTTATCAAAAAAAAAAGAAATTTACAAACTATTAATATTTAGTTTTATTTTATTATTAACCTTGCGAGTCAAAAAGCAATATGTTATTATATATATATAATAGAAAGGATAATATAAATGGCACTGAAGAATATAAAAAAAATGGATAAAACTGTTTTATTTTTAAGTATTATCCTTTTAATATGGGGGTTACTTAGTATTGTTTCTGCTTCAAGCAGAGTAGCTGTACTTGATTATAATTTACCGGTTTATTATTATTTTGTAAAACAATTAATTATGGCATTAGTTGGCCTTTTTACCGGTTTAGTAATAATAAACATACCTACAAAAAATTATTTTAATATATCAAGAGTATCATTTTATATTATTCTTGTTTTACTTTTGTTTCTTTCTTTTACAGGAGATTCAACAAGAGGAGCACAAAACTGGTTAAATATATTTGGCTCAACATTTCAACCGAGTGAATTTGCTAAACCAATTATAATCGTTTATTTGGCACTTCTTTTTGATAAGTTTAAGACATCTTTGGAAGAAAATCCTAAAATAGAATTACTTGCTTATATTATGTTTGTAGGTTGTTTTATACCTGTTATTGTTTTTTTTCAAAAAGATTTTGGAACAATGACTATTATACTTTCAATCTTTTTAGTTTTGTTTATAGGAAGTCCTATTAAAAAAATATATAAATTGCGTTTGTTTTTAACAATAATTATATTAGCATTTTTAGTGGCATCAATTATATATTTTAGGCAAGGGTATGTTCTTTCAAAAGCTCAGGTAAGTAGATTTGATTTTTATAATCCATGCAGTAAATATGAAACGGGTGGATATCAAATATGTAATGGATTTATCGCTATTAATGATGGTGGTTTATTTGGCTTAGGACTTGGTAATAGTAAGCAAAAATACTCATATATTCCAGAACCTCATACTGATAGTATTTTTGCGATTATTGCTGAAGAAAATGGATTTATTAGATCATCTTTCATATTCTTCTTTTATGTTATTTTGCTTTTTAGATTAATTGTGATATCATCTAGGGCAGTTTCTTTAAGGGGAAAATACATTGCCCTAGGTGTTTCAGTATACATATTCATGCATATTTTTATTAACTTAGGCGGGCTTTTTGGAATAATTCCTTTAACAGGTGTACCACTTCCTTTTTTTAGTAGCGGTGGATCTTTTGTTATAAGCTTAATAATATCTTTAGCTCTTGTTCAAAGAGTGTATATTGAAATATTACAAAGTAAGTGAGGGTTAGTATGAAAAAAGGTTTTACTATAATTGAGTTATTGATAGCAGTTCTTATATTAGCGGTGATTACTGTTTTTGCAACTATAAAAATAGGTGATACTATTGAATCAACTAAAACAATTGCTAAAAAAGAGCGTATGGCTATGTATGCTAATGAAGTTCAAAAAATTTACTATAAAGATTTACTTGATAATAAAGCATTTGAAAGTATTGAAACGGGTGGCATTACTTATGGAGATTATGTTGTTTTTTCAAATAGTTTTATAGAAGAAAATAAAGACTTAGATAGTAATATCAACTGCAAAGGTAATGATGAAACTCAGCTTAGTAAAGTTACTTTTAATAAAGTAACCGGTAAAATAGAAATATTAAATTGTACAATAGATAATGGCACATATTATAGTTATGTTGATGGAGAAGTAATTAAAACAGATACTCTTTATCAAGCTGATATAACACATACTATTACTTATAATTTAGATAACGGAACACTTTCAGAAAGTAATCCTACAACTTATACATATAAAGATACGTTTACACTTCATAATCCAACTAAAGGCGGCTATACATTTTTAGGGTGGAGCGGGACTGGAATAGATGGCTCTGATGCTTCTGTTACAATACCAGTGGGAGAAGCAGTTGATAGAACTTATTCAGCAAACTATGAAGTTATCAATTATGCAATTAATTATTATGGATTAGAAGATGCAAGTGTATCAGGTAATCCTAGCAGTTATAATATAGAAATGTCAGATAATATTACTTTAAATAATCCTGAAAAAACAGGATGGTCATTTGATGGTTGGAGTGAAACACAATTTGGAAGTGAAAGAATAGATCCGGTTATAATTATAAAAGGAACAATTGGTAATAAAACATATTATGCACATTTTACACAAGTGGAATTTACTGTTACACTTGATAATCAAGAAGCAACCACACCTGGTACTACGAGTATCTCGGTTTTAGATGGAGCAGTTGGTCCTAATATAACAATTCCAACAAAGATAGGTTATACTTTTGCAGGATATTATAGTGGAATAAATGGAACAGGGACAAAATATTATAAATCAACAGGAATTGGTCTTAATCAATATAATCATTCTTTAGGAGAAACAATTTATGCTTATTGGGTTTTAACCATAAATAATTATGATTATACTGGCTCAGTTCAAAATTATCCTATACCTTTAGCAGGAACATATAAATTAGAAGTTTGGGGAGCACAAGGAGGATATGCTTATACTACTACATATTATGGGGGATACGGAGCATATTCAAAAGGTGAAGCCAGTCTAAGTGCTAATACTACACTTTATATTTATGTTGGTGGTAAAGGCGTTGACGGAACTACTAAAACAGCAGCAGCATTCGCAGGTGGATTTAATGGTGGGGGAAATGGTTTCGCATATTCTGATAAATATGCAGGCGGAGGCGGAGGAGCCACTCATATCGCAACAGTATCAGGAGTATTGTCAACCCTAAACACCTCAACAGCTTCTATATTAATAGTAGCAGGCGGAGGCGGAGGAGCTTCCTTTGAAACTACAAGTGCATATGGATACATGGGACATGGCGGTGGTATGAATGGGAAAGCATCAACTTATGTAGGAAGTTATACTAGTGGTGGAGGAACTCAAACTGCTGGTGGAGTAGGTTCAGGTACCGCTGGTGTAACGGGCTCTTTTGGATTAGGTGCAGTTCGCTCTACAAATGGTAATGGCGGCGGCGGCGGGGGTTTTTATGGCGGAGGATCTGGTGCTCTTTACTGTGGTGGCGGAGGAGGATCTGGATATATTGCTAATGGCTTACTAGCAAATAAATATATGTACTGTTATAATTGTACGACATCAGCCGATGCAGCAACCCTTACATATACAACTACCAATGTATCAGCAACTCCAGTTAGCAATTATGCTAAAACTGGTAATGGTTATGCTACAATCACTTTATTATCAATAACTGAATAATAAAAAAGGATTTTTCCTTTTTTTTTTGTATATTATTATTAGGAGTATCTTTATGGAATTATTAACACAAGATGAAATTAATGATATAAGAAAAAGTGTTGATATAGTTGATGTTGTGTCAACTTACTTACCACTAACAGCTCATGGCAAAAACTATTTTGGGGTTTGTCCTTTTCATAATGATAATAATCCATCTATGAGCGTTTCAAAAGAAAAGCAAATATTTAAGTGTTTTTCATGTGGAGCGCGTGGTAATGTTTTTACTTTTGTTGAAAAATATGAAAATGTCTCTTTTATAGAAGCAGTTAAAAAAGTTTGTGATATTGCTAAAATAAATATTGATATAAACATTAAGCCAACCAAGAAAAAAGACTTTACTATTCTTTATGAAATATATGATTTATCACTCAAATTATATCAAAACAATATTAATACAAATCAAGGAATAAGTGCGAAAGAGTATTTAAAAAAGCGTTTAATTGATGAAGATACAATAAAAGAGTTTCAAATAGGATTATCTCTTAAAAACCATACATTACTAACTAACTTACTTCATCAAAAAGAATTTAGTTATAGCGATATGATTGAAAGCGGGTTAATTATTCAAAACGAGTATGGTTATAATGATATTTACTATAACCGTATAATGTTTCCACTACATGACTTAAGTGGACAAGTAGTTGGATATAGTGGAAGAATATATGAAAATGATAGTACATCAAAATATATAAATACTAAAGAAACAAAAATATTTAAAAAAGGCGAGCTAATATACAATTATCACCGCGCTAAAGACATAGCTCGTAAAATGGATGAAGTAATTATTGTTGAAGGATTTATGGATACAATTAGGTTACATATATCTGGAATAAAGAATGTAGTTGCCTTAATGGGAACATCTTTAACTAAAGTGCAAGCCAACTTAATAAAAAGGCTTTCATCAAATGTTATTATTATGCTTGATGGTGATAGTCCTGGTTCTAAGGCAACCGAATCAATAAGTAAAGAATTAATAAATATTGGAATTGTTCCTAAAGTAGTAAGGTTAGAAGAAGAACTTGATCCTGATGAATATATAATAAAATATGGAACAGAAAGATTAAAAGCAAAGCTTGAAAATCCTATATCTTTAACTGAGTTTAAGTTAAGTTTTTATAAGCAAGATAAAAACATGCTTTCAACTACTGATAAAGCTGATTATATTAATCAAGTTATTAAGTCTTTAAATGAAATAAATGATGATATTTTAAAGGAATTAACTTTAGTGAAAATAAGCGAAGAAACCCATATTGATATAGATTTACTAAGAAGTAAAATTATAAAAAAAGAAGAAGTTATTCCTAAAATAGATACTAGTAACAAAGAAATTAAAGATAAAGGTTTAATAAAGGCTGAAATAAGCTACATATATCACATGATAAATAATAAAGAAGCAGCTAGTTTATATAGAAAAATAAGATATTTTCCAACAGAGAAATATCGTTTACTTGCACGTACTATATATAAATATTATTTAGACAATCATGAAGTTAATGAAGCAGATATTAGCAGTTTCTTGGATAGTGAATTACTAGAAACAATGAACTCTATACTTAATCTTGAATTAAAAGAAGAATATTCTACAGAATTAATAAATGGCTATATTGATACGATTAACCGATTTAATACAAATAGTGAAATTAAAAGATTAATGGAAAAACTAAAAAATGAAATAGAAGAAAGTAAGCAGCAAGAAATATTAAGAGAAATTGCTGAATTAAGAGGAGATAGTAATGATTAATGAAATAAAAAGTTTTGATGAAAGAAAAGAAGAATTAGTAAAACTTGGTAAAATAAAAGGATATATAACTTATGAGCAGTTAGCAGCTGGTTTAAAAGGCCTAGAGTTAGATTCAGATGATTTAGATACTTTATATAATCTTTTTAACGAAAATAATATCGCAATAGTATCTGAAGATGAACCAGAAGGTGGAAATGCTGTTGATAAAATACTTCTTGATGATAGTGTTTTAACAAAAGATTTAACCATTAATGATCCAGTTAGAATGTATTTAAAAGAAATAGGACAAATTAAACTTTTAAATATGGATGAAGAATTAAAACTGGCTGATCGTATTATGGAAGGGGACAATACTGCTAAATCTATTTTAGCTGAAGCAAATCTTCGTTTAGTTGTATCTATCGCTAAAAGATATGTAGGTAGAGGAATGCTATTTCTTGATTTAATACAAGAAGGAAATATTGGACTTATGAAAGCTGTTGAAAAATTTGATGTATCAAAAGGTTATAAGTTTTCAACATACGCAACATGGTGGATTAGACAAGCTATAACACGTGCAATAGCTGATCAAGCAAGAACCATAAGAGTTCCTGTTCATATGGTTGAAACAATTAATAAACTTGCTCGTATTCAAAGACAATTAACTCTTGAATTAAATAGAGAACCATCTGAAGATGAGCTAGCTAAAAAAATGAGTGTTTCAATTGAAAAAATAAGAGAAATATATAAGATCAGTCAAGAACCAGTTAGCTTAGAAACGCCAATTGGTGAAGAAGATGATTCTCATTTAGGCGATTTCATTAAAGATGAAAGAAACATGAGTCCTGAAGAGTATGCAACAAATGAACTTTTAAAAGATGAAATTGCTGATGTTTTACTTACTTTAACTGAAAGAGAAGAAAAAGTAATCCGTCTTCGTTTTGGTCTTGAAGATGGTAAATCTAGAACTCTTGAAGAAGTTGGCCAAATGTTTGGAGTTACTAGGGAACGTATTAGACAAATTGAAGCAAAAGCTCTAAGAAAATTAAGACATCCATCACGTTCTAGAAAATTAAAAGATTATTTAGGTGACTAATGTTATCTAAACGTATTTTAAAAATAGCTTCTTTGATTGAAGATGATTTTATTAATGTAGGAACAGATCATGCGTTATTAGAAATTTTTTTAGCACGTACTAAAAAACTTAATAGTATTGGCATTGATATTAATAAGAGTTGTTTTAGTTATGCTAAAAAGAAAGTAATGGATGCTAATTTAAATGATAAAGTAGAAATAATCTTAAATGATGGAATAAAAAATATTGATGTAAAAGATAAAACAATTGTTATATCTGGTTTAGGTACAAGAAATATTTTAAATATATTAAACCAAAATATAAGCAATGATTTAATAATACAGTCTAATAATTCTTTATTAGATTTAAGAAAAAAAATATGCAAGAAAAACTATTATATATTTAAAGAAGAAGTCGTTTATGATTCTAAATGGTATGTTATTATTTATTTTAAAAAAGGTTATAAAAAATATAATAAGTTTGAATTATATAAAGGTCCTTTAGTAAATGATAAAATTTATTTAAATTATTTAATAAGTATTAATAAAAAAGAGTTAAAAGCAATTCCTAAAAATAATTTCATTAGAAGAATAAAAAAGCAGATATTAATATATAAACTAAAGGAAGTGATAAAATGACTTTTAATATATTTACGCTAGGATGTAAGGTTAATACTTATGAATCGAATGTTATCATTGATCTTTTAATAAATAATGGTTATAAAGAAGTATCTAATAAAGAAGTGTCTGATATTACCGTTATTAATACATGCACAGTTACTAATACCGCAGATAGTAAAAGTCTTAAAACCATAAAGCACGCCATAAATGAATTTCATAATATTGTCATTGTTATTGGCTGTTTCGCACAAATAGGCGTTGATATTATTAGTAAAATAGAAGGTGTTTCTATTATATTAGGTAACAAAAACAAAACTATGATAACTAAGTGTTTAGATAACTACTTAATTAATAAAAAACAGATAATTTTAATCGATGATGTAAATCATAAACCATTTGAAAATATGCTTTTAAATAATTTTAATAAAACAAGAGCTTTTGTTAAAATACAAGATGGTTGTAATAACTTTTGCTCATACTGCATTATTCCTTATGTTAGAGGTACCGTTTGTAGTAGAAATAAAGAAGATATATTAGAAGAAATTAAATCACTAGTTAATAGTAATCACAAAGAAATTGTATTAGTAGGAATTCATACAGGTCATTATGGAAGTGAACTTAAAAACTATAATTTTGCGAGTTTACTGACTGATATTTTAAAAATAAATGGTATAAAACGCTTAAGAATCTCTTCTATTGAAATGAATGAAATAACTGATGAAATAATAGATATAATAAAAAATAATGATGTTTTAGTTGATCACATGCATATACCACTTCAATCCGGAAGCAATGAAATACTAAAATCTATGAATAGAAAATACTTAAAAGAAGACTTTATTTTAAAAATAGAAAAACTAAGAAGTATTAAACCCGATATATCTATTACAACTGATGTAATAGTAGGGTTTCCTTCTGAAACAGAAGATTTATTTAATGAAACGATAGAAACTATTAAAACAATTAAATTTTCTAAGATTCATGTTTTTCCTTATTCAAAAAGAATTGGAACTAAAGCTTCTTTAATGGATAATCAAATAGATGAAGTAACTAAACATAAGCGTACAAAAAAATTAATTGAAATAAGTAATAAACTTGAAACAGATTATATGAATAAATTTATAAACAAGAAAATATATTTTTTACCAGAAACATTTAAAGAAGGATATTTGATAGGACACACTGGTAATTATTTATTGGTTAAAGCCAAAGGCGATAGTTACTTGTTAAATAAAAATGTACCTGTTTTAATTGAAAGTGTAGAGTATCCATATTGCTTAGGTAGAATAGAAGGTGATATAAATGCCTAGTATAGCTTCTCATATTGCATGTGCAACATATATTAAAGATAAACTAAATATTACTGATGAATTAGAATTTTATAGAGGAAGTATTTATCCAGACCTTATTAGTAGAGGACATTTTGGTGAAATATATAAAAGACATTATGTACCTAATATTAAAAAGTTTTTTAAAAAATATAAGAATGAAAAAGATGATTTTTACTTAGGTTATTTAAGCCATTTGTTACTTGATAGATATTATGTCATCAATTTTGTTGATAAAAATGTTAGCTTTAAAGGTGTATTAACAAGAGGCATATATAAAGACTATGATAAAATGAATGATAGATTATTAAACTATTTTAATTTCAATAAAGACTTAATTAATGAAATACTTAATATGAATAATCACAAAGTAAATAAGTTTTATTTAAAAAGAAATAGCAAATATTTTTATACAAAAAGTAGTAATTTAAAAACAAAATACATAAACTATGATGAATATGTTTTATTTTTAAATAATATATTCAAAGTTATATTAGATGATTTAAGAGAGATTACTAGTAAATACTAGTCTTTTTTATTGACAGATAAGCGTTCACTTAATATAATGAAGGTGAAGGGTGGGTTTTATGAAAATAGATTTTAGTGAAAAAACAGATGACGAACAAATAAGGAACTTCTATGATGCGATTAGACTTAATGTTTTATTACTACGTGCATCTGCTTCCAACACTCCAATTTTTAGTGGATACTTCGAACAAATATTTTGTGATGAACAAAAAGAGAAAATAGAAGAAATTCTTACTTCTACTGGCTTTGCTATTGGTAGTGTAATTCGTGAACAATATACTTATAATGATTTATTAAACTTAATTAAAGGACAACTTGATTTAAATTTAGATGTATCTTCAAGTAGTACTACACAGGAACATTTTGTAGAAGAAAGCTGGGTTCATCAACTAGAAATATTAAGCTGGGAAACAATCATTCAAGATTTCTATTTACCAGATTTAGCAATTGTTCAAGACGCTTTAGAAGAAATGCTTAATGATGGAAGTATAATTGAAATAGAAATACTATCTATGATACAAAGCATATTAGATAAAATATTAAAATTTATTAAATCAGTTAAAAAAAATAGTAACGATAAGACTTCTTCAACAGATAAATTAGAAATAATTAAAACTCTTGGTGATTACAGTATTATGCAACCAAGAATTACAAAATTAGGTCTTGAACCAGAAGAAGTTATAATTTTTAATACAAAACCTAGTTTCCCGTTTTTAGATGAAGAGGAAAATAAGCTTCTTGAAAAATTAAATTTAAAGCTTTCTTATCAATCACTAAATATGGAAATAATTAATAAAATACTACGTAGAGGTAGTCAGATAAGATCATCAATCAAACAACTTAGACAAATTCTTGATTTATATAATGAAGCATGTGCCTTAAACTATTTAAAGATTGCAGGTTTAAGGGCGTTAGATAACTCTTATTCTTTAGGGGAAAATAAGTATTACCATGCTATGTGTGATATTGGAGATGAATGGGATATAGATAGTCCAGAAAAAGAGTTTGTAGCAGCAGTTGTATCATTTTTAAGTAAAAATAAAGCAAAACCTGATTTAGCATATATATTATCTACACTAAAACCAAAACAATTTATATATCAAACTGATTTTTATGAAATAATAGATGAAATACCACCATATGAAGAGTTTATTCGTCAAACAACTAATCAAAAAGCAATAGGTGAACATCCAAGTGCACAATGAGATAAAAAATAATTAAAGATACATAGCTGTATCTTTTTTATTGACAATAAAAAAATATTAAGTATAATACATCTTAAAAGGTGGGTTTTATGAAGATAAGTTTTGAAAGAGAATCTGAAGAAGAACAAAAACAGGCGTTTTATGAAGTACTGAGACAAAATATTATACTTGCAAAAACATGGTCAAATCATAGTTTTAGTTTTGATCACGGCTTGGCAGAAATAATTGGAAATCAGAATGTAAACAAAATAAGGGAATTATTTTGTGGAGTTGGAATAGAATATAAAATAGCAATGCAAATGAAACTATCTTATCAATCTATATACGAGCTTTTGTGTGAAACATTAAAAGATGAAAGTGAAGATTGGTTTAAAAAATATAGAAAGATTTTAGAACAAAGTCATATTAATGAATTACTACAAGCTCTTAATGTAACAGATTTAAAACAAAAATTAGAAGAAGCTATTCTATCTGGCAAGATAACTGATAAAGAAACACTTTCTAAAGTAAAAAGTATATTGACTAAATTAGTTAATCACCATGATGCTTCTACTGATGAAATTACTAAAGAAAAATTAAAAACAGAAATTAAATTATTAGAGCAATTTAATGCAAAGGTTCATAGTCTTGGTGTTGAAGCCGCTCCTTATATGATTTTTTATAGTGGTTTTGATTGCAGTTTTCTTTCATCAAATGAAACTGAATTATTACAAAATTTAGATGTATATTTTGATTGTTATCAAAGCTTTAATTATGAATATGTAAAAAATATTGAAGTAGCAGTTAATGAAGCAAAATTTAGAATAGAATTATTAAAACATATTAAATTCTTTTTAGCGGAATTAATTAATTTAAATGCACTAAGAGTTTTAGGAATGCAAGGTGTAAATGATAAATACTCTTATGGCCAAAATCCTTATTATGAAACATTATGTAAAATGAGTAATGATAGTGATATACCACATCTATTATTAAATTCATCAGCTTTAGAGCAAGAAAGAATATTATATATTGAAAAAATAATTAGAGTTATGATTATATCAGAAGGTGATACTGAATCACGCTTTGGAACTACAGTAAATCAGGCAAAAAAAATTTTATCTGGGCATTTAATTGATACTGATTCAATCTTTAAAGATGAAATACCACCATATGAAGAGTTTATGGCTCAAGCTTCTAAACAAAAAGCTATAGGCGAACATCCTACTACAAAAAAAGAAGATAATAAATAAAGATACAATTATGTATCTTTTTTACTACTATTTATTATTTACTACTTGACATTGCACAGTACTTGTTATAATATGTGTATGAGGTGGTTTATGAATACACAGTTTAAAAAGGGTGTGCTTGAGTTAATTGTCTTAATGTGTATCCAGAAAAAAGATATGTATGGTTATGAACTTGTTACAGAAGTATCTATGGTAATTGATGTTAATGATGGAACAATTTATCCAATATTAAAAAGATTAACTAATGAAAAATACTTTGATACATATTTAGTTGAGTCAAAAGAAGGACCATCAAGAAAGTATTATCACATCACGGATATCGGAGTAAAGTATTTAAATAGTCAAAAAAAAGAATGGGATAGCTTTAATAAAGCAATAAGTAAATTTATGATGGAGTGTGTTTAAAATGAGTAAGAAAAAATTTTTAAAATTACTAGAAGAAAAACTAAGTATATTAGATGAAAATGAAAGAAAAGATATTATTAGTGAATATAGTAATACTATTGATGAAAAAGTGAAAAATGGTAAAACTGAAAAGGAAGCAGTGGCTGATTTTTCTGATATTGATGAATTAGTAAAAGAGATTTTAAAAGCTTATAAAATTAATCCCGATTATACTAAAGAAACAATGAGTGAAACTAAAAAAATTGTTGATAATTTTGAAAGTGCAGTAGGTAAATATGCTAAAAAAATGGGAGATTGGTTTAAAAAATCTTCAAAAAGCTTTCAAAAGAAAAACGGCGATGTTAACTTAGAAAATATTTTTGAATTATTTATTAAAATAGTTATTATTATATTTGGTTTAATGTTACTTAAAATACCTTTTATGATAGTTGATGAATTAGGTAAAGCCTTCTTCCATTTACTACTTAACCCACTTGGCAACATATTTGCGGTTATGTGGACTGTATTTATCAGTTTACTTTACTTATTTGCTTGTATTTTTGTTATTTATATTGCTTTTAAAAAGCATTTTGAAAATAAAGAAGAACATACTAAAAGTGAAGATTTAAAAAATGAATCAGAAATAAAAGAAGAAGCTAATAATGAATATAAAAAGTCATATAAAAGTGATTCAAATATTTTTATAAAAATAATGGTGACAATCTTATTCTTACTACCAATTTTTTGTATTAATTTTAGTTTAATTATTGGAATAGTATTTATGGCATTTCTTCTTACAAAAGGTGTAAGTGTTCTTGGAATATTAATTATTTTAGTAGGGTTAAGTTTCTTATTTGGATTTATAGCTGATGTTATTAATTCTTTAATATATAAAAATAAAAGAGTATATTTCTTTCCTCTTTTGATAAGTGCTGCACTAATAACATATGGAAGTATCAACTTAACATATGATGCTTTAAATTATCGTTATAGTGAAAATATTATTGAAAGTAATTTATATAAAGAAACAATATTAGAAGAAACAATATTAGTGCCAACTTTAGTTGATACAGATAAGTATGCAAAAGAAATAGTTATAGATAATACACTTGAAAATGGCAAAATTAAAATAGTAATTGAATCATTTAATGTTGATATTATAAAAAACTCTCTAGATGGTAAAATAGAAATTGATTTTGATAAAAATATTGATAAAAGAGAAATAGTTGACAATTTTATTAAAGATCTAAAAGAGAAGAAAATTTATAATTATGAACTATTAAAAAACGTTAAAATAACTATATATGTTAATGAAGAAACTAAGAATTTACTTTCTTAGTTTTTCTTGATATAAAGCGTTATATATGCTATTATTTTAAAGGAAGTGATTTTATGCAAAAACCAAACATTATAGAAGCTAGAAAAAGAAGCAAAGCTGAAGTATCTATAGATTACTTTAAAATAGATGAATCATTACTAGAACTAGGCAAAAATAAGAAATATTATATTAAAACTTATGGTTGTCAGATGAATGAACATGATACTGAAAATATTAAAGCTATATTAGAGAAAATGTCTTATAAAGAAACATCTGATATGGATGAGGCAGATTTAATATTACTTAATACATGTGCAATAAGAGAAAATGCTCATAATAAAGTGTTTGGCTTTTTGGGTAGAATAAAACACTTAAAAAGTGTTAAAAAAGGTATTGTTGCAGGTATTTGTGGCTGCATGGCGCAAGAAGAACATGTAGTTAATGAAATACTTGAAAAATATAAATGGTTAAACATTGTCTTTGGTACACATAATATAAACAATTTACCAAAAATATTAAAAGAAGCAACCGAAGAAGAAAAACAAAAAATTGAAGTATTTAGTGTCGAAGGATCTATTATAGAGAATATGCCTGCTAAAAGATATTATAAATATAAAGCTTGGGTTAATATTATGTATGGTTGTGATAAATTCTGTACATATTGTATTGTTCCTTATACAAGAGGAAAACAAAGAAGTCGTAAAAAAGAAGATATTATAAATGAAGTAAAAGATTTAGTTAAAGAGGGATACTTGGAAGTAACTTTATTGGGTCAAAATGTTAATGCTTATGGTAAAGATTTAAAAGAATCTTATAAAATGGAAAATTTACTTGAAGAAGTAGCGCTTACTGGAATTAAAAGAGTAAGATTTGTTACAAGCCATCCTTGGGATTTTACTGATAGTATGATTGAAGTGATTAAGAAATACCCTAATATTATGCCTTATATTCATCTACCTTTACAATCAGGTTCAGATAATGTATTAAAACTAATGAATAGAAGATATACAGTTGCATCATACTTAGAACTTGTAAATAAATTAAGAGAAAATATACCTAATTTAAGTCTAACAACCGATATTATTGTAGGTTTTCCAGGTGAAACAGAAGAAAACTTTAATGAAACTTTAAATGTTGTTAATAAATGCAAATACGATTCGGCTTTTACCTTTATTTTTTCAAAAAGAGTAGGAACACCTGCTTATGATATGAAAGATGATATCACAGTAAAGGAAAAAGAAGAGCGACTTTATAAATTAAATAACTTAATAAATAAATATGCTTTAGAAAACAATTTAAAATATAAAGATAAAATAGTTCCTGTTTTAATAGAAAACTTTAGTGATAAAGGAGAAGACACTTATATGGGTTATACTGATACTATGAAACTTGTAAACGTTAAATCAGATAAAAATATAATTGGAAGGATAGTAAATGTTAAAATAACAGATGTCAAAACATTTAGTATGGATGGTGAAATAGTTGTTTAAAGATCTAGAATGGCTTAAAAATTCTTTTGAAAAAACAATAGAACAAAGTGCTGACTTTCAAGCAAAAAAAACATTATTAACAAGAAAAGCTTCTCTTTTAAAAGAGTTAATTGAATTACTTAATGTTCCTGACTTTGAAATAAATATTAAAAAAATTAGTCAATATATTAATTATGTTTACAGTAAAGAAGAAGCTACTTCTATTATTGGAACAATTAAATATATAGTTAAATTAAAAGAAGAATGTTTAAAAGAAAATACAGTTTATTCCAAAAAAAAGATGGACTCTTTTAACGAATTCTTAAAAAATATAACAGACTATGTGAGAACTAGTTTAGAAGAAGCAGAGGACAAAATAAACAAAATTGAAGCTGAATATTCATCAGCATTGATTACAAAGTGCAAAGAAATATTATCAAAGCTTGCGGCAACTCAAAGCATTATATTCGATGATATGGAATTTATAAAAGATTATTTACTTAAACACAATGCTACTAGAATGGAAATTGGTTATATATTTACTGCTATAGCAGATCATAATCAGTTTGCAGCAGCGATAGCTCGAGATGTACGTGAAAAAAATGCTGTAGCTGATACTGGTATTTTTGATTTAGGATATGAGAAACTAGATATACCATCATTAGGTGATGCTGAATTAGATTTCAGAAATGATACTGAGTCTGGTAATTACTTTGAATTTATTTTAGAAAATAATACAGAAAAAATGATTGAGCTTCTAGATATAATCTATGAAAATTCGAAAAATGATTTCGAATATAATAGAACATTGCTTAATATATTAACTCTTTTTCAAAAAAAATTGTTTGATAATCAAGGAAATATGAAGTACGAACTATATTTTAATGATAGAGAATCGAGATGTATTATCTTAGCTGAGTATAATGATGTTATAAAAAAATACAGAATTTTAAGAGATTATCACAATAATTTTGAAGCAAATCTTAACGCAAAATCACTTGAAGAAGTACCAATAAAAGAAAGAAATGACTCAGTAAATAATTTAATATTTCTTTATCCTCCAAACAGCAGAAAAAATATTCCTTATTTTGAAAAAGAATTTTATGATTTGCCAGTGGAAGTATTAGAAACAGTTAAGTACTTATTAGAAGGTATGAGAAGTGATTCTTTTAAAGGAACCACAAAACTAGAATCACTTACAAGCAATTTAAGCGGGTTTTTAAAGCTTAAAGATGGTCAAATAAGAATACCCATTAAACATATTGGTGGTAACAATTATTTGATTTTAGGTGTTGATTTAAAGAAAAGTAACGCAGGAGACAAAATGTATGCTACTATAACATCTAGATATCATGAAATAGAACCTAGTGAAGAAGTTATAAATGACAGCAGGCTAATATATGATAGAATAATTGAATATATTAACGAGAAATTAAAAAAGCGTTCAAAATGACAAGTCAACATATTTTGGTTGACATGTAATAATAATTGTGTTAATATTAAATAAATGAAGGAGGAATATTATGGCAGTTAAATTAAGATTAAAAAGAATGGGAGCAACTAAAAGACCTTTTTACCGTATTGTTGCAGCTGATTCAAGAAGTCCAAGAGATGGAAAATTTATTGAAGAAGTAGGTACATATAATCCATTAACAGGTGAAAAGAAAATAAATAATGAATTAGTTACAAAGTGGCTTTCAAATGGAGCACAGCCTACTGATACTGTAAAATCAATTCTTAAAGAAGTTAGAAAAGTAGAAAAACCAAAAAAAGTTAAAAAAGAGGCTAAATAATGAATGTATTAGAGTTAACAGAATTTTTAGTTAAAAGTGTTATCAAAGACACCGAATCTCTTTCAATAAAAGAAATAGATGATGAAGAAGAAATTGTTATTGAAGTATTAGTAGCAAGTGAAGATATGGGTTCAGTTATTGGTAAGGGTGGATCTATTATCAATGCTATTAGAACTATTGTCCAGGCGTCTAGCTATGCTAATAACAATAAACATATAAAAATTAATGTTGATTCACTTTAAGAAGTATTAAATTACTTCTTTTTTCTTGTTTTATAACAAATATTGTATTATAATATTTAAAGGATACATAGGTGATTAAATGAACATAATAACAATACTATATTTTATTTTTGTTTTAAGTGTAACAGTTTTTATACATGAGCTAGGTCATTTTATTTTTGCAAAAAAAGCTAAAATTTATGTTTACGAATTCGCACTTGGAATGGGTCCTAGAATATTTAAATGGAATCGTAAAAATGATGAAACAGTTTATTCAATAAGACTATTTCCAATTGGCGGATTTGTTCAAATGGCTGGTGAAGAAGTAGAATTAGATGAAAATATTCCTAAAAATAAAAGATTACAGTCAAAGACTTGGCTTCAGAGATTTCTAACAGTTATAGCTGGAGTTATATTTAATTTTTTACTTGCGATATTAATTTTTACAACACTTGCTTTTATATATGGAGTACCAAATAATAAACCTGTTATAGTTGGAGTAAATAGTGAATATTTAAGTGAAACGGTTATTAGAGAAAATGACACAATACTTTCAATTAACAATAGCAAAATTAGAACAAAAGATATGTTTTTACTAGAGTACCAAATATATAATGGTAAAGATATTACATTAAAACTAAAACATAAAGATGGAACAGTAGAAACAACCACTTTAAAACCTATTAAAGAAACTATTGATGGAACAGATACTTTTGTATATGGCATATATCTTGATAATTCAGTTTCAAAAAACTTTTTTCAAATGTTAACTTATGGAATAGTTAAAACATTTGATTTAATTGAGCAGATGTTTTATGTAATAAGCTATTTAGTAATTGGTAAGCTTAGTTTAAATAGCTTATCTGGGCCAATTGGCATTTATAATGTAGTTGGTGAAAGTGCGAAGGCAGGATTTGCGAATATTGTTTATTTAATAGGTTTTTTATGTATTAATGTTGGATTTATTAACTTACTTCCACTTCCAGCTTTTGATGGCGGAAGAATATTATTTATGGTAATTGAAAAAATAAAAGGTAAACCAGTAAATACAAAAATAGAAAATATTATTCATTCAGTAGGTCTTACACTTCTTATGCTATTAATGCTACTAATAACATGGAATGATATTGTAAGGTTTATATTAAATTAGGAGGAATTTATGCTTAAAGTAGAGAATGTTACTAAATATTATGGAAATTTTTTAGCTGTTGATAACTTATCATTTGATGTTAAAGAAGGAGAGATATTTGGCCTTCTTGGAGTAAATGGAGCAGGTAAAACAACAACATTTAGAATGATTATGGGACTACTTGATCCTAGTAGTGGATCAGTTACTCTAGATGGAAAAACAATAGGTTATGATGTTACAGATAAAATAGGTTTTTTGACAGAAGAAAGAAGTTTACTTTTAAAAATGACTGTTAAAGAACAGTGTATATTTTATGGAACATTAAAAGGTATGAAAGAAGAAGATATTTTATCTAAGCTAGATATTTTGCTTAAAGAATTTGAAATACCTGAGTATAAAGATAGAAAGATTAAAGAATTATCTAAAGGTAATCAACAAAAAATCCAGTTTATTACAGCTATTATAAATGATCCAAAATTATTAATTTTAGATGAACCATTTTCAGGACTTGATCCTATTAATGTTGAAATGTTTAAGAAAAAAATTACTGAACTTGCTAAAAAAGGTAGCATGATTATTTTTTCATCACACCGTATGGAACATGTTGAATTATTTTGTAAGAAATTAGCGATTATGGTTAAAGGTAGAACTGTTTTAGCAGGTTACTTAAAAGATATCAAAGAATCTTATGAAAAGAAAAATATTACAGTAAATGGTGATATTGATGTTAAAAAAATAGAAGCTATTAAAGGTGTTATTAAAGTAGAAGAAAAAGCAAATGAATTTGAAATTCAAATCGAAAGTAAAGATATTATTTCAAAAGTATTTAAAGAAGTCTCAAAGAGTGAAAATGTTACAAAGTTCTTAGTTGAAGAGCCTAGTTTAAATGAAATATTTATTGAAAAAGTTGGTGAAAAATATGAAAAGTAAGTTAAATTTTTTAATCGGTGTTAGTTTAAAAAGAAAAATGATGACAAAATGGTTTTTAATCGCTAACATTGTTCTAGGAGTTATTATAATTGGTTTAATTAATATTGATAGTGTTATTACTTATTTCGGAGGAGATTTTAATGAGCTTCAAAAAGTATATATTGTCGATAATACGAAGGAAACTTTTGAACCATTTAAAGAAAGTTTAAATAATACATCAAAAGTTTTATATGGAGAAGACAATAAAAAATATGAGTTAATAAATTATGATAAAACTGTTGATGATGCTAAAAAAATACTTGAAGAAAAAGAAAATAAAAATAGTATTTTATTAGAATTTAATAGTTCTGATAATACTATTGATGTAAAAATGATTACTAAAGAATATATGAGTTTAGTAGATACACAACTACTCACATCAGCTATTAATAATACTAAAGTAGCGCTTGCCTTATCAAAGACTACTATTCCAGTTAGTGAAATCACAAAAATATATTCAGCTGCAAATATTGAAAGAATTTATTTAAATGAAGATTCAAGTAATGCTGAAGAAAATATGGAAATGATTATGTCTACGGTATTTCCAATAGTTATTTTACCATTTTTCATGCTTACTATTTTCTTAGTACAAATGATAGGGGCAGAAGTAAATGATGAAAAAACTACTAGAGGTATGGAAATAATTATATCAAATGTTTCACCAAAGACACATTTCTTTGCTAAAGTAATAGCAGGAAATATATTTGTTATTTCACAAGGCGCATTATTATTCTTATTTAGTGGAATAGGACTTTTTGTTCGAAATATGATAGGTGGAAGTGACATTACTAATGGACTTGGAACAGAAGTAAGCAAAGTAATAAGTTCTCTTTCAGGGACTAGCTTATTTAGTAACTTATCTTATGTAATACCCCTTACATTAATACTTATGTTGTTAACATTTTTATCTTACTCATTACTTGCAGGTATACTTGCTAGTATGACTACTAATATAGAAGACTTTCAACAACTTCAAACACCAATTGTTGTAATATCATTAATAGGGTATTATTTATCTATGATGGCAGGACTATTTAAAGGTGCGTTATTCATTAAAGTGCTTTCTTTTGTTCCTTTAATATCAGCGATATTATCGCCATCATTGTTAGTCCTTGGACAAATTGGTATTGTAGAAATCGTTATATCTATTTTACTAGTATGTGCATTTAATTATCTATTAATCAAGTATGGACTTAAGATATATAAAGTAGGTATATTAAATTATTCATCTAAAGACTTATGGAAAAAGATGTTTAAAGCAATTAAAAGCAACAATTAGTTGCTTTTTTAGTATTTTTAAAAAAATGATTATTAGGTATTGAATAATAAAAAAAAGTATTGTATAATTGTAATGTTCAATTTGAACATGTTCTGGTAGCTCAGCTGGATAGAGCAATGCCCTTCTAAGGCATCGGTCAAGCGTTCGAATCGCTTCCAGAACACCACTTGATAATTAATCCTTGCATAAAGGATTTTTTTTATATAAAGGAGATTTATGATTAGTAGTAGTGATTTACCTTTTTATATTTTAAAACAAAATGAAGGTTTAGATAATAAAAGAACATTTTTACCGTACTTAATTAAATATTTAATAGCGTATACAAAGGAAAAGATACCGGCTATTAAAAGTGAAGACAATATTATTGATGTTATAGTAGAAGCTAATAGGTTATTAGAAGAAAATAATAGAGAATCGTTTTTTGAAAATTATACTGATTATTTAGCTGATACTCTTTTTGGTGAACTTAATCCTAATTTTGATAATAGTGTTTTAATTAATAGAAAAGGTGTTAGTTTAAGTGATGAAGCTAAAAGATACTATACTTTTGTTACTGGATATTTAAATAGTAAGTATGATCCATATCTTAGAACGTTATTTGCCCTTTCTGAATTAATAAAATTTTATAGAATATCAACTACTTTAAAAATTGCCAACCGAATTGATAAAATTATGCCTAATAATAAAGCTAAATAATTGATAAAAGAAGAAGTTTATGTTATTATTTATATATAGTAAAGAGGCGATTGTATGAAAAAAAACATTCTAACAGGAGAACGTCCTACAGGGAAAATGCATTTAGGACATTATTTTGGATCTCTTAAAAAAAGGGTAGAACTACAAGATGAATATAATATGTATATTATAATTGCTGATCTACAAGCCTTAACTGATAATTTTGACAATCCAGATAAGATAAGAGAAAATATCAAAGAAGTAGTTATGGATAACTTGTCAGTAGGTATTGATCCTAAAAAAGTAACCATTTTTATACAATCAATGATACCAGAATTAGCTGAACTTACGATGTTTTATTCTAATTTAGTTACTATTTCTAGGTTAGAAAGAAATCCAACTATTAAAACTGAATTAAAGCAAAAAAAAGCTATTTTTGGTAATAATGGTGAGAGTGTAACATATGGCTTTTTAGGTTATCCTGTAAGTCAAGCCGCTGATATTACTTTATTTGATGGAGAAGTAGTCCCAGTAGGAGAAGATCAATTACCTCTTATTGAACAAACAAGAGAAGTTGTTCGTAAATTTAATAGTATTTATGGTGAAACATTCTTTGAACCAATTGGCTTAGTAGGTGATGTAGCCCGTGTAAAAGGCTTAGATGGCAATGATAAAATGGGCAAAAGCTTAGGTAACGCTATATATTTGTCAGACAGTTTAGAAGTAATAGATAAAAAAATAATGGGTGCTGTAACTGACCCAAATAAAATTAAAAAAGATGATCCAGCTAATCCTAATAAGTGTATGGTCTATTATTATCATAAACTAGTTAATAATAATCATCCAACTGTATGTAGTGAATGCAAAAAAGGCTTAAGAGGTTGTGTTGCTTGTAAAAAAGAATTAATTGCTTCAATGGATAGTTTTTTAAAACCTTTTAGAGAAAAAAGAGCGTTCTATGAAAACAATCCTACTTTAGTTGATGAAATCATTAAAGATGGAACTAATAGAGCTCGTATAAAAGCTAAAGAAAAAATGAAAGAAATCAAAAAAAATATGAAAATAGATTACTATCAATAATAGTAATTTTTTCTACAGTGGAGGATTCATGGATAAAGTATATATATTTGGACATAGAAACCCAGATACCGATAGTGTTACAAGTTCAATTAGCCTAGAGTATTTAAAAAAAGAATTAGGTATTAATGCTGAAGCTAGAACACTTGGTGAGGTAAACGAAGAAACAAAATTTGTTTTAAAATATTTTAATTTTGATATACCGAAATATTTAAATGATGTTCATTTAAAAATAAAAGATATTGGTTACAGAAAAAATTTATTTATAAGCGAATATGCATCTGTAGAAGAAACGTATAGTGTTATGAATGATAATAATGTTACGGGCTTACCAGTAGTGAATTCACTAAATAAATTTATTGGTATAATTACAGCTAAAACTATTTTAAAAGGTGTAATCGATTTTACTAATAGCTTATCAACTTCATATGAAAACATATTAAAAAGTTTAAAAGCAAAAGAAGTTTTAAGATTTGACGAGGACATTTTAGGCAATATTATAGCTGTATCATATAGAAGTACAACGTTTTTAGAAACTATGAATTTTTCAAATGATGATATTTTAATAGTAGGTGATAGACATAGTATAATCGAAGAAGCTATTAATTCAAAAATAAAATTAATTATTTTAACCGATAATTCTTCTATAAAAGAAGAATATATGTTAACTGCTAAAGAAAACAAAATTAATATTATAAGAACCGGTTATAGTACTTTTATGGCTATTAAAAAAATTTCCCTTTCTAATTATATAAAAAATTTATTAGAACACTCTAGAAACTATACTGTTCTTGAAGGTAAATACTATAATGAATTTTTAGAAGATGCTAAAGTACTCGGATATAATAACTATCCAGTTGTTGATAATGATAATGTTTGTAAAGGTCTAATTAGATTAACTGATACAAATAAGAAAAACAGGAAAAAAGTTATTTTAGTAGATCACAATGAATTTGAACAAAGTGTTGTAGGCCTTGATGAGGCATCAATTGAGGAAGTTATCGATCATCACAAAATAGGCGATATTTCAACAAGCAATCCGATTAATTTTCGTAATATGGCAGTAGGTAGCACTAATACTATAATATATTATTTGTATTTAGAAAATAGAGTAGAAATACCTAAAAATATTGCTTCAATTATGCTTTCTGGGATTATTTCAGATACTATTAATTTAACTAGTCCAACAACTACTGAAACAGACAAATTTGTTGTGTCAAAATTAGAAGAAATAACTGAATTAAGTCATGATAAGCTTGCTAATAAAATATATAAAGAGTCTCTTAATATAAAAAATAAAACAATAAAAGAACTAATAAATAGTGATATTAAGGCATTTCAAAATAATCATTTTTCTTTTAAAATATCTCAAATATTGACAATGAATCCAATAGAATTACTAAATAAAAAAGAAGAAATTTTAACTGAAATTGAAAAACTAAAAGAAAATAGTCATGTTGATTTTATTATTCTTTCTATTACAAGTATTTCTGAAAATGGATCATATATATTTTATACTAAAAATGCAAAACATCTTATTCAAAATATATTTGGTATTGATAGTGAAAATGGTATGTTTTTAAAAGGATTTTTATCAAGGAAAAAACAAATTGTACCGTTATTTATGGAGCTTGATTAAAAAAAGAAAAAAATATATGAAAAATAACTGATTTTCCTTGAAATTAAAGTATTTTATGATATAATTATTATGGCTTTTTCAAATAAGCATGATTATGGATTCTTATGCCGAGTGCCAAATGGTGGTGTAGGTTAGAAGTAATCAGAAGAAAAAAACAAAAGGAGGAATTTATGACAGTAGTATCTATGAATTATTTACTAGAAGCTGGAGTTCACTTTGGTCATCAGACTAAAAGATGGAATCCAAAGATGAAAGAGTACATTTTTACTTCAAGAGATGATATTTATATTATCGACTTACAGAAAACAGCTAAATTAATTGAGGAAGCATATAATGCTCTTCATGAAATAGCAAAAAATGGTGGAAAGGTTTTATTTGTTGGTACCAGAAAACAAGCAAGTGAAGCGATTAAAGAAGAAGCTATTAGATCAAAATCTTATTACGTTTCTGAAAGATGGTTAGGTGGAATTTTAACAAACTTTAAAACAATCAGAAAGAGAGTTCAAAGATTAGAAGAAATTGAAAAAATGGAAGCTGATGGAACTTTTGAAGTTTTACCTAAAAAAGAAGTTATTGGTTTAAAAAAAGAATACGAGAAATTAAATAAATTATTAGCTGGTATTCGTGAAATGACAAAGTTACCTAGTGCTCTATATATAGTTGATCCTTCTAAAGAAGCAAACGCTATTAATGAAGCAAGAAAATTAAATATTCCAGTGTTTGGAATAGTTGACACAAATTGTGATCCTGACATGGTTGATTATGTTATACCAGGTAATGATGATGCAATTCGTGCTGTAAAATTAATCACAGGTGTTTTAGCAAATGCAATAGTTGAAGCACAAGGTGGGGAATTAGTTGACTATGTTTCTGAAAATAAAAAAGAAGATGGTCAAGAAATTATGGAAAAAGCACTAGAAACTGTAAAGAAAAAAGAAGAAAGACCAAGAAGATTCGAAGACAGAGGAAACTTTGATAGGAATAGAAACAATAACAATAGACCATTCTTTAAAAATAACCATTTTGATAATAAAAACGAAGCAAGAAAAGAAGAAGTAAAAAAAGAAGAAATTAAAGTAGAAGTACCTGTTACAGAAGAAAAAGCTATAGTTAAAGAAACTGCTAAAGTAGAAGTAAAAGCTACTAAACCAGTAAAAGAAAAAGTTGATTTAACTATTCTAACAGTAGCAGAATTAAGAGAATTAGCAAAAGCAAAAGATATTAAAGGCTATTCAACAATGAAAAAAGCTGAATTAATCGATGCTTTAAAATAAAACAAAAAGATGATTTTAAATCATCTTTCATTTTAGAAAGGATATTTATGATAACTGCAAATTTAGTTAAAGAATTAAGAGAAAAAACTGGTGCTGGAATGCTTGATTGTAAAAAAGCACTAGAAGCAACTAATGCATCTATTGAAGAAGCTATAACTTGGTTAAGAGAAAAAGGAATTTCTAAAGCTTTAAAAAAAGCTGATAGAATTGCTGCTGAAGGAATTGCTGCTATTTTAGTAGAAGGTAATAATGCTGCTATAATTGAAGTTAATTCAGAAACAGATTTTGTTGCTAAAAATAGTGAATTTACAACAATGGTTAACGATATATTAGCTGTAATCATTAAAAGCGATGTATCTAGTGTAGAAGACGTATTAGCGCTTTCAACTTCTGAAGGTACTGTAAATGATTTAATTATCGCTAAAACTGCTAAAATAGGTGAAAAACTTTCCCTTAGAAGATTTACTAAAGTAACAAAGAATGATACTGAATCATTTGGAACATATATTCATATGGGTGGTAAGATAGCTGTTTTAATTAAAGCAGAAGGTCTTACAAAAGAAGTAGCAAGTGAAGTTGCAATGCATGCAGCAGCAATGAGACCTCTTTATACAACATCAAGTGAGGTTCCTACAGATGTTCTTGATAAAGAAAAAGAGATAATGAAAGAACAATTACTTAACGAAGGAAAGCCAGCTGATAAAATCGATGGTATTTTAGTAGGTAAGGTAAAAAAATATTATGAAGAAGTATGCTTAGAAGATCAAATATATGTTAAAGCAGAAAATAAAGAAACAGTTAAAGAATTTGTTAGTAAGAACAGTGGTAAATTAATTAGCATGATTCGTTATGAAGTAGGCGAAGGTATGGAAAAAAGAAATGAAAACTTTGCTGAAGAAGTAGCTAAACAAATAGGAAATAACTAAAAATATAATAAAAAAAGTAGATTAATTATCTACTTTTTTCTTTATCTTTGAGATTGACCTTGTTCAATTACTTTTTGTTCTAAGTATCTTATAGAACCATTTATTATTTCTTTTTCTTGAAATGTTTTTTTACTTGTACTTAAGTTTAATCTTCCTATTAGGATGCTTTTTATATACTCAGCCACCTCAGCAGGGGACATTTCTAAAACCTCAGATAATTCTAATTCTAATTCTTTAAGTCTAGCTTCTATATCATAACCTAATCCTAAATCACCTAATGATAGGTCAACTATTGTTTCTTTCATATAATTAGGACCAGGACTATCATACACTTCACTTTGAAACCTATCAGCATTTTGCTTATCTTCTAATGTCCTTATATATTGTATAATTAATTGTTCTGATTTTTGACCTTTTTCTTCTGTATTACTCATAAAAACCTTCTTTCATGAAATATATGCTAACACAAGAGTATTTGATTGTCAATTATCATTTTTTAAAATACTATAAACTTCAAGTGATAGTTTATCTTTAATAAGCTCATAATTAGTTTCTGAAATAGAAAATATATATTTAATTCTATTATTGTATTCTTTAAATATAATAGGGCTATTTTCAATTAAAGAATTGATTATATTTAATTTATCATAATCAAATTCAATGGTTATTTTTAAATTATTATATTCGATTAAATCACATAAAGAAAGAACTTTAATAGTAGAATTCATATAAGCTCTAAATAAGCCGCCACTACCTAGTTTAATACCGCCAAAGTATCTAACAACAATACATATAATATTAGTTAAGTTTCTTTTTTTAAGTATAGATAATATTGCCATACCGGCAGTTCCAGATGGCTCTTTGTCGTCACTCTTTTTTTCTTCATTATTTATAATATAGGCAAAACAAAAGTGATTAGCATTTTTATGCTCTAACTTTAAATCATTTAATATATTATTAACTTCTACTTTATTATTTACTTTAAATATATATGAGATGAATCTTGAATTACTAACAACGGTTTCTATATATTTAGTATCTTTTATTGTATACATTTAAATCACCTTTAATTATTATATAATAAAAAAAGTGTTTATAACACTTTTTAATCACTAAATGGAGCAATATTATTATTTGTAACTAATGCTTCACTATCATCATGCTTGTTTAAATTTTCTTTTGCTATTTCAGTTCTATCTAATGCAACTTCAAGATTTAATTTTCCAGCATTTTTGTCATCATTATCAAGTTCAATTAATTTTAGAAGTTCTTCAACAGTAGTAAGCCCTTGCATTACTTTTTCAAGACCGTCTTGAATTAGTGTCGTAACATCGGCTTTATAAACAAGCTCTCTTAAGGTTTCTCTATCAAAATTATTACTAATAGCTTCCTTGATTTCTTCATTTATTAGTAGTACTTCATGTATAGCGATACGGCCAATATAACCATTATGACATTCTTCACAACCTTCAGCTATCGCTATATCATTTATATCTTTATCTAAAACTCTTTTAAATAATTTTTTTTCATAGTCATTAGTTGGTCTTGTTTTATGGCACTTTGGACATAGCTTACGAGCTAGCTTTTGTGAAACAATTCCTGTTAGAGAAGATGAAAGTAAATATTTTTCAACTCCCATATCAACTAATCTTTCAATTGTAGTAAGCGAGTCATTTGTATGTAGTGTAGAAAGGACTAAATGCCCTGTAATAGATGCACGAACAGCTATTTGAGCAGTTTCAGTATCACGAATTTCTCCAATCATAATAACGTTAGGGTCTTGTCTTAAGATAGATCTTAAGGCATTACCAAAGGTTAATCCAATTTCACTATTAGTTTGAACTTGGTTAATTCCATCAATATTCATTTCAATAGGATCTTCTACTGTAATAATATTGGTTTCTTCACGATTTAATCTTTGAAGAATAGAGTAAACAGTAGTGGATTTACCAGAACCCGTTGCTCCTGTAACTAAAATAATTCCATTTGGAGCACTAATCATTTTAAGTATTTTATGATAATTCTTTTCACTAAATCCTAAATGCTCTAATCCATTTAAACTTAAACTATAGTCTAAGATACGAATAACTATTTTTTCACCTAGATTAGTAGGAAGACAGCTAACACGAAGGTCTAGATTAACATCTTGAATGGTCTGTTTAATTGCGCCATCTTGAGGAAGTCTAGACTCAGTTATATTCATACCTGATATTATTTTTATTCTAGTAATTAAGTTTTTTCTAATAGTATTTGGTACTTCAGAGTAGTCAATTAAATTTCCATCAATACGAATACGCAGTTTCAAAAATTCATCATGTGGATCTAAGTGGATATCCGAAGCTCCTCTTTTTGCTGCATCGACTAAAAGTTCATTTACAACTTCAACAACAGGCATTTTTTCATAATCAAAAACTTTTAACATATTTCAACCCCTTAGCCTTTTAGACTAGATTTTATTCTAGAAATATTATATAATATAAAAAGAATAAATACAATAGGAAGGATGGTTTTATGAAAAAAAGAAATAATAAAGGCTTTCTACTTGCTGAGACACTTATTGTATCTAGTTTTATTTCTATATCATTGGTTTACCTTTTTATTCAATTCAGAAACATAACCACTAACTATGGTAATACACTTAAGTACGATAATGTAAATGGAATGTATATTTTAAGTAATTTTAAAAGCTATTTAGAAGATAATAATTTAGATTTGTTGTCATCTAAAACTTTATATGAAAAAAAATCTTTTTATGATTTAACGACCTGTTCAAATGAAATATTTACAGATACTTCATATTGTAATCAATTTATAATATCAGGAGACATAAAAAAACTAATTTATATACCTGAAAATGGAGCTTCTTTAAATGAAACTATATCTCTTTCTTTTCAAAAATATATCAAATCGATAATTGTTCCAAGCAGTGAAATGTATGTTATTGCAGCCGAATTTAACGATGGTAGCTTTTCTAGTTTAAAAATTAATGGCTATACAAAAAAAGGTTTAAAAGAACGTATTTTATATCAACCAATTTATTTTACAAATGGAGTTGATGGACTATATTACTATAGCGATGGCAGCACTATTTCTTATATTTTTAAAGGAACTAGTTCAAATAATAATATTAATATACTTGGAAATAAAGGAAAAATCATTGGTATTGATGATAATGGAGTAAAAGTTTTACTTGAAACAATTACTAGTGTCCCATATGACACAAATTATAGCTATTTTACAAGTAATTCTTTACTTAATTATGGAAGTTATATTAATGCTAGTGCAAGTGACAGTTATCTATTTAGTACATTAAATAATATGAGTGACAGTTATGATTATATAAATTATGATGCCGTTTTTAATGTGGGTAATATAAATACTATTGCTGGGACTTCTTTAGTGAATATAATAGCAGAAGAAAAAAATACAAAATATAAATCAACTTCAGCAACAGGCTATGCAGCAACGGTATCTGTAAGTGATCTTATCAAAGCTAGTTTAAATAGCAGTTGTAACTATTCTAATATAACTAATGATTGCTTAAGTGATAATTGGCTAAATGATAATGTTTGGACACTAAACTATAAAACAGAAACTAATGTCTGGGCTATTAATAATAGTGAATTTATTGATACAACAGTTTCTCTAAGTAATAAGAAAAAAGCTTATAAGATAATATATGTAAAAGCAAGTGCCCTTGCCTTAGGAGATGGTTCTATAAATAACCCTTACATCATAGAGTAGAAAAGAGGTGGTACAAATTGAAAAAAATATTTAAAATGGTATTATTATTATTTATAATATCAATTTTATTTGTACCATTTAAAAGCGACGTTTTAGCAGAACCTAGTGTTTATATTGCTTACTCAGTAGCGCCTAACGGAACTAAATTAGCTCTTAGCAGCGCTACAACTGATTATAGTATTGCTCTTGGAATTATGAATAGTTATGCAAGCACTATTGATACAGTCGCAACTATCGAAAAAGATAATGTTTTAGTTAATGCAAAATATGCAATAGTTAAATTAAATGGAATAGTTAGTCTTTATAGTGAATCTAGTCTAACTAATGTATATACTTATGTTCATGGAGATTATGGATTAGATGCAGCATTCATTGATTATGACGCTAATTACAATAGTGTTAAAGTTAGAATAAGCGGGTACTCTGGTTGGACTAGTCGTAGTAATGTAACAATAGTGCCTCTTTCTACACTTTCGACCCAATATTTATTCATTAATTCTGATAGTATTGTACTTTATGGAAGTACTAATAAAACTAGTCCTATAAGAACGCTTCAATATCGTGGTGAGTATATTTGGGATCAGAAAACAACCGTTAATGGAGTAACTTGGTATAGGCTTAATGAGTACGGAACTTATGGCTGGGTTTCTAATGAAAATAATAATCTTATAGAAGAGAAAATCCCTTTTATAAATACATACTATTCAAGTTTTAATTCAGAAAATAGTAATAATCCTTGGAACTTATATCATTCTTATGCATATAAGAGTAATGGAGAAGAGGCTTTGCTTCCATTAAGTCTAAACCTTGGAATTGCTCCTAATTTTTTACTTCATAATAGATATTATTATAGTTTTGATGGTGTTTATTTTTATGATAACTTTATTAAAATGCTTGATGACTATAAGTTAGGCACATTTAATAATAGTGTAAATGCAACAAATCCTTATTATAACTATTATATGTATTTATCAAATCATTCACTTACTAGTTATTCAGCAAGTGACTTTGATAATTATATGTTACTTAAATATCCAAACGGTAAGGCAAACACAACGTTTGTTGATGATAACGGTGAGTTTGTTAAAAGTATGAGTGGCTACTCTATGATGAATGGAGAAGGCAGTTCATTTTTAGAATCACAAGATACTTATGGGATAAATGCCTTAATAACATACGGGGTTGCGATTAATGAATCATATTATGGAACAAGTGCGATTGCGGTTAAAAAGAATAATTTATTTGGACACGCGGCATACGACTCTTGCCCATTTACTTGTGCGACAACTTATGCAAGTGTTAAAGCATCCATTTTAGCGCATGCTTCTACTTATATGAATAATTATATTAATCCATCAGGAACTTACTACTATGGTGCTCATTATGGTAATAAAGGGTCTGGTATGAATGTTAATTATGCAACTGACCCATATTGGGGTGAAAAGATGGCTAAATATGCTTATTTAGTTGATTTAGAGATAGTAAGAAAAACTTATAATAATAGATATCTAAATTTTTCATTTGTAGCAGGAGGTGACTTTTTAGCTAATACAATAGGTGTTACAAATACCACAAATGTTCCGGTTAGAAAAAGTCCTAGCGATACAAGTGATATAATTTATACTCTTAAAAATAATTATTATGATAAATTGGTTTACAATGTTCCATTAATTGTTATTGATAGAGTAAAGGATACTAGTGGTAATTACTGGTATAAAGTTCTTACTGATGCTGCTTTAGATGAAAATCAAAATATTATAAGTGGGACTTATGATAAAACAAAAAGCTTTGGTTATGTAGATAGTCGATACTTATATGTTTCTAATAATCAACCAGTTATTACTGCTACAAATAAAATAGTAGAACAATTCTCAAACTTCAATAATTTAAGTGGTGTATCCGTTAGTGACCCTGAGGATGGAGATTTAACTATTTCTAATGTTAGTGGATATGTTGATACTGCTACACTTGGCAAGTATTATTTAACTTATACGGCAGTTGATAGTAGTAATTACAGTGTTTCAAAGACTATTGAGGTTGAAGTATATGATACTAATAAAGCATATATTACAGCTTATGATAAAGAAATATTACAAAACAGCACTTATGATTTAATGAGTGGTGTGTCTGCACTTGACTCAGTTGATGGTGATATTACTAGTTTAGTTACTCACGATAATATAGTTGATAATACAGCACTTGGAACATATAAAGTTACTTATTCTGTGACTAATAGTCGTGGCAATACAACAACAAAAGAAATTAATGTTGTAGTAGTTGATAATGCTAAACCAGTTATAAAAGCAATTGATATTTATATGAATAAAGATGCTGATCTAACTTATTTAGAAAATGTTCGTGCGTTTGATTTAGAAGATGGTTTAGTTACACCAACAATTACTAGTAATAATGTAAATAAAAGTGTAGCAGGCGCATATAACATCACTTATAGTGCAACTGATAGTGATAGCAATACGGTTACAAAAGATATAAATGTTTTTGTAAGTTCTAATAGTTATGCTTTAAAAAAAGGCGAATTTTATTTTAATACATTTAATTATAATAATAGTACAGGTAAACTTGATATAACTGGTTCTCTTGCTATAATTGGAATGAATAATACAAAAGATATTAATATTTCTTACTATTTGAAATTTAAAAATATTCAAACAGGATATGAAATAATAATTCCACTTGAAAGGTATTTAATAGATCATCCAACTATTGCTTATTCAGATACTAATTATACTTATAGTGATACCTGGTTTAAAGGAAACATTGATTTATCAAATATTATAAAAGGTGAATATACTTTATATGTAATGGCGATTAGTGGAAATAATAAAGCTGAAGAAGTAGTAAGTAACATATTTTTAAAGACATTTACTAAAAAGGCTACTGATAGTTATGGAAGAGGGTATTTGTTTAGAAACAATAATTATAAAAGAGAGTTTCCTCTAGAAATGTTAGTAAGTGAAAATGGTTTAATTTCAACTACAGAGTCAACTCACAGCGCTAATATGTTTAATATATTTGACTCAATTACCATGAATTCAAAATATTTAACAATAGTTGGTAATTCCTTTAATATGGGAATAGATTATTCTAGCGGTAAAACTGTTTCAAGATATTTAATATTAGAAAACACACTAACTGAAGCAAGATTTACTTATAGTATTGGTTCTACTATCGGAAGTGAATTAATTTTAAAAGGCAATGACAATTTATCTAAAGCAAGATCTTGGTATAATACAGGAAATAATGTTGATATAAGTAATTTACCAATAGGTAAATATATAATATATATAAATACGGTAACGGATAACAGTAATGATTACGGTGAACTTCAAGATTTATTCTTGAAAGCAAAGGATTCTGTTATAATAAACGGAAAAACATTTACTTTATCAACTAATTTAAATTTTAGATATAGAGTTGAATTGACAGTACAATAAAAAAGAAGCAGTGCTTCTTTTATTTTGTAATAATAACAGTATAACTATTTCCTTGTGTAACATAAGAACCATCCTTAATAGGAGAAGATTCATGAATATTTCCTGCAAAGTTAAATGTACTACTTGTTTGTGTTGTGAAATTAAACGTTACATCAGAATAGTTATTTGTAAAATAAGTTCTTAAATTACTAATAGTACAGTTAGAATCTCCTACACAAGAAGCAACAGTTGCAGTTGGAATGCTTATTCTAAAAGTTTGCGCTGCTCCTTTACTTACTCCAATACTAATAGTTTTACCACTCGTAACAATACTTCCGGCGCTAACATTTTGATTAGTAGCGTAATCGCCAGGTATACTACTAGAGTATCCAGCTATATAAAAACTACAAACTAAACCTAGTGAATTACATTTACTGATAATACTTGTTTTACTTGTGTTATAAAAGTTTGGAACAGTTATAGGAGAACCTTGTGATATGTAAGCAATAATAGTGTTATCAATATTAATAATATCTCCTGTATTAACAGAAAATTTAATAATTTTACCTTTTGAAACATCATTACTAGTTTGGTAGTTTTCATCATATAAAACAGAGTATTTACTAGCCCAAGTTCTAAACTCTAAAATATCACTGAAGCCTGGGAATTTTAATTGACCTTTGGAAGTCACAATTTTAACTAAAGTTCCCGCTTCAATAATATCTCCCTCTTTATAACTTGCACTAATAATACTACCAAGAGGCTTTTCTAAATCATATTTTTCGCTAAATTCAATTTTTAATTTATTATCACTAATCCACTTTATAACTTCATCACTTGTCATATTCAGTAGGTTAGGAACAGTAATACTTTTTCCTTTTGAAATAGTAATCATTACATTATCAACATTAGGAGTTACAGTTTTGTTTTCTTCTATACTTTGTTTTGTAACAGTATTTTTTGTTAAATCACTAAATTCATAAGTTATTTGATAACTTATACCATTTTGCATTAACCATAAAGTAGCATCAAATAAGCTTTTATTTACTAAATTAATCATATTTAATGGAGCTAAATCAGATGATCTTCCAAGTGATATAGTGAATTTAATTTCAGTATTTCTTTTATATTGACCTTTAATTGATTGAGACATAATAATATTTTTTTCATATTCATCACTTAACTTATATTCAATAATAATATTGTTTAAGAACAAATTCTTTTTTGTATTAATAAGCTCATCAATTGTCGATCCTACGAGAGATGGAATGATAACTTCTTTATCATAGTTTGGTCCACTAGAAACAACAACTTTAATTTTAGTGACATTTTTAAGTTCGGTAGTAGAAAGAATGTCTTGGCTGATTATACCAAACTCTTCTACGTTATCACTATATTCATAAGCTTGTTCTATAGTAATATTTTTTTCTTTAGCAAAACTAAGCAGTTCATTAATTGATTTATTTGTAAAGTCACCAATTATTATTTTTTTAGGACTAAGTAGATCAAAGTTATTTAAAATATTTACACATAGAAGAAGTATAATCCCAAGTGTAGTTAGTATTTTATAAAAGAACTTTTCTTTTAATATATTTAGTGTATATATTAAAACAATTACGCAAATAAAAAATGCATTTAATATATGAAATATTT
>Ga0074195_1001164_pt1 | contig 39524 bp, 35 predicted proteins | sample EPASupsiteHSE623_FD_64525 | JGI IMG/M metagenome (GOLD analysis project Ga0074195, IMG submission 64525) | Bioremediated contaminated groundwater from EPA Superfund site, New Mexico - Sample HSE6-23 | ecosystem: Environmental > Aquatic > Deep subsurface > Groundwater > Contaminated ...
ACTATTCATGTTTGTATATTGATCCACATAAGTTGTTAGCGCACTTACAATTTGATTTCCAAACAAAAGAAAAGCTGGTACTGCTGCTAGCGCAACCAGGCCTATTATTATTGCATATTGACTTAGTGCATTACCTTTTTGCTTTCTATTCATTTTAACTTCCTTAAATATATGGTTATTTTTAAAAACTTTATTAAATCATTTATCGGTATATTAATTAATGACATGCGGTACCTGTATCTGTATAAGAACCTGATGCGCATATAAGCCCTGAATCTATATGTGTTAATTCAGGAGCATTTATATTTTGAATATCATTGTATATACTTTCATAAGTAGTACCAGCCGGAACCGGAACCCTTGTTTCTTTACCTGTTAATGGTTCATAAATATAATTATAAGGTTCTACATCAAAATCACCTTCTGTAAGTAGAGCAAATGGAAGATTCCATTTTTCTCCTATTGTTCCAATATCCCAGGTTAATTCTTGTATCACACCTTTAGCAGTATTACTTATTCCATCATTGTTTTTTATTTTGTTTAAAGTTTGATTGTAAAATTTAGATATTGCATATTGAGGGTAATTTGAATTTATATTTTTTATAGCACCACCTATACTTGTCAGCCAGGAAGTATCATAATATGTAACACCTTTCGGAAAAGCCTGATACGTCTCATCATATCCGGCAGGTTTTTTATATTCCTTATTTATATAACTATTAAAACATTCTTGATTACCTTTACATGTATTAAAAACAAGGTTTTCAAAATCTTTTTGTATTGCTGCCATATTATGTCCTGTTGTTGCCAGTATTTTTATATCTTTTGCTTCTTCTGTTTTTCCTTGCTCTTCATATTGTTGTGCAATTTGATCTAATAAACTTGTTAAGTTATCCATACCTCCTGATACACCGGATGTTTCAACAAGCTTATTTAAATCTTGAGGCACACCACTTAATTTGATATCTCCAAAGTCTATAGAACAAGTATTATTTGTACAGTTACCAGTTTGATCATTATTTAAATCAACGGTACTGGCGTTATTATTGGCAATACTATTGGTATTACTCTTATTATTAGCATCTAATTGATTATTCATGTCTGAATATTGTCCGGCATAAGTTGTTAGCGCACTTACAATTTGATTTCCAAACAAAAGAAAAGCTGGTACTGCTGCTAGCGCAACCAGGCCTATTATTATTGCATATTGACTTAGTGCATTACCTTTTTGCCTTCTATTCATTTTACCTCCCTTTTTAATATATGCTTATCTTTATTATTTTTAATAAAAGTTATTATTAAAACATTTATCGTCAAGTAATTTTAAAGATTAATAGTATATTTAGAGTTATTACAAATTTATTAATATAAAAATACGTTTATTATTTTAATAATATTTAAAGCTAACTATTACACCCAAACAAAATACATTTTATAGTAAACGCATTAAATCTATAAAATGCGACTCAAAATATATCTCTTAATGACATGAATTATCTATAACTGTATTTGATCCAGCAGCACAAATTAAAGCATCCTGTAAATTAGTTTTTAGGGATGTCTTAGGTTTTAACAAATCCTCTTTACTATCAATTTTAAATGTTACATCAGAAATAAATTCACCTGTAAACGGATCATATTTTGGAGCAGTAACTTGCGATGAAGTAGGACGTTCAAGTAACGCTTTTGTAGTACCATAATGATTAAAGCTGATTTCACTTAAATACCAATAAAGTTCCTTTGCAACATTTTTTACCGATTGGCTTAAATTAGGATTATCAGTTATACTTTGATAACGTTGATAAGCTTCTATTTTAATTAATTCATCCTGATATTTAGGATCATTTTGGTCTGATGCAACTTTACCGTTGGCAAGGTTTGCCGCATGTTCAATTATGTTAGAAAAACTGTAGTTCTTTGAATTATAGTTGGGAAGTATAGTCGTAACATTAGCTGGTGGCGTAGAATTATCTATTTCCATTAATTTAGCAGCAGGACATTCATAAAAATTAGCGTACGAAGTTCCACTGGATTCACATTCATTAAACATGTTTTCTGATTTTTTAATTATATCTGTAGCAAAAAAACCAAGATTAGCAAGGTCTTTAAAATCCTGATATCCTTCAACTCCTTCAGATTCCAACTGTTGAGCAATTTGGTTTAAAATATTTGTTATTGCTTCTGTTCCAGCAGATGTACCAGAAGTTTCAACAAGTTCATTTAAATTTTGGGGAACTCCGTTAAGTTTAAAATCTCCAAAATCTATACTACAAGTATTATCTGTAGCTGAGCAGCTAACATTATTACTATTATTTCCAGCACTTGTATTAGTGGTATTAATATTATTAGTAACATTATTAGAATTAGCAACATTATCAATGTTATTAGCCATTTTACCATTCATGTTTGTATATTGATCCACATAACTTGTTAGCCCACTTACAACTTGATTTCCAAACAAAAGAAAAGCTGGTACTGCTGCTAGCGCAACCAGGCCTATTATTATTCCATATTGACTTAACGCATTGCCTTTTTGCCTTCTGTTCATTTTAACTTCCTTAAATATATAGTTATTTTAAATTTATCGGTATTAATAATTAAAGATTTAATAGTATATTAATCAATGACACGAAGTACCACTATCTGAATATCCTCCAGAGGCGCATATAAGCCCTGAATCTACATGTGTTAATTCTGGGGCATTTATATTTTGAATATCCTGATACATAGAATCATTGCTTATACTGGAATTATAATAGTTTTTTGTTATTGAGCCTGATAAAGGATCATAAAGATAAGTAAAATTACTATTTTTAGAACTTTCTGGCATGGGACATGTAAGATATGCAAACATAGGCACCCATTTTTGTGATAATGTTCCTATATCCCATGTTAATTCTTGTATTACTCCTTTTGCTTCATCACTTATTGAGCTATCCTGTCTAATTTTATCTAAAGTATCCTGATAAAATCTTGACACAGTTGATTCAGAACTTGAACCTTGTCTAGAATTTAAAGCTACTCCAATACTTGTTAACCATGGAGCATCAACATATTTAACACTGGTTGGAAAAGAACTATAAGTTTCATTATATCCGGCCGGCTTAGGATAAGTTTTATTAGCATAGCTACTAATACATGCAGTATCATTTTTACAGGTATTAAAAGCAAAATCTTCAAAACTTTTTTGTATTAAGGCCATATTATGTCCTGTTGTAGCTAATTTTTTTATTTCCAGTGCTTGCTCTGGCTTGCCTTGCTCTTCATATTGTTTTGCAATTTGATCTAATAAACCTATTAGATTATCCATACCTCCTGACACTCCAGTTGTTTCAACAATTTTATTTAAATTTTGTGGAACTCCTGTAATTTTAAAATCTCCAAAGTCTATACTACAAGTATTATCTGTAGCTGAGCAGCTAACATTATTGGAATTTTTATCAACTTGATCAGTTGTAGGAGTAGCAGGAGTAGTAGTATCAACAGGATTGTTAACATTATTATTAGCAATACTGTTTATATTGTTTTTATTATTTGTATCGATCTTATTATTCATGTTTGTATATTGATCCACATAACTTGTTAGCCCACTTACAACTTGATTTCCAAATGCCATAAATGTCGGTACTGCAACTAAAACGACCAGGCCTATTATTATTCCATATTGACTTAGTGCATTACCTTTTTGCCTTCTATTCATTTTAACCCCTTAAATATATTGTTATTTTTATTATTTTTAATAAAAGTTCTTATTAAAACATTTATCGTCAAGTAACTCTAGAGATTAATAGTATATTTAGAGTTATTACAAATTTATTAATATAAAAAATGCGTTTATTATTTTAATAATACGTGACGATAATTATTGTATTACAAAATAATTAAGTTTAAAGTTTAACTCAAAATGATATAAATTGAGGAAATATACCATATAAAAGTAATATAATGCCAATAAGTATCAAAATAACACCGCTAGTTTTTGTTATATATTTTGTCCAGGAACGAATATGTACAATTTGTTTTATAACTCCGGTAAAGGTTCCCGTTATTAATAATAGTATACTGTGGCCAAAAGCATAACAAGAGAGCATCAGTATACCAAAAACAAAATTGCTTTCATAAGCAACATAACTCACAAGCATAATTAAAATTGGAGTTGAACATGGTGTTGCTATTGTACCAAAAGCCATACCAAGTATTATTGGAGAAAGAAACTTACCATACTTGTTTTTAGGCATATCTTTAACAAAAGTTGGGAAATTTATATAAAATATTTCCAACAGACATAAACCCATAACTATAGATATTAAAGCAAGGACAATATACCAAAAAGGTCCTATAAAACTACCTATAACCTGACCTGCTAAAGCTGCCACGACACCTACTATTGTTAACACAATAGTCATGCCTAGAACAAATAATAATGACTGGAAAAAAGCTTTTGAAACATTATCCTCTGAATATCCACCTATATAACCTATCATTATTGGTAATAAAGATAACACACAAGGAGAAACAGAACTTATTATTCCGCCTAAAAATGCTATTATTAAAGCCCATAATGGCTTATTACTTATAGCTGTTTCCAATATAGATAATAATTTATCTTCCATAATGTTCATTGTAACATCAATGAACATTAAAAAATTTAAATTACTGTTTTATTCTATTATTTGCAAGCAGTGCCATCAGTTTTATTTTTTCCGGCAACACAAACCAATGATGACGATAGATCTGTACCGATACTGGTTTTAGGATGAGTTATATCATCAAGTGTTCCAGATATTGTACATGGCGGCATCACTCCTGACCCGCCTGTAAATGGATCAAATTTGGAAGGATATGTTGAAGAACTATACAATTTAGCTGCTGCATATGATCTTTGATATCCTATTTGATCAATGTTGAAATAAAGTTCTTTTGTAACATTCTTTAGTGAATCTGAAAATTTAGAATTACTAATTATTTGATCATACAAGTCTAGCATTGCATAGGATGAGTACATGGTTTTCCAGGTAGCAAAAGCTGCTGTATTAATACCCATTCCAGCTTTGATCTGATCCCATCTTGCAGTTCCTAAGTCTGCCTGGTTAAAAGCAAAGTTGTTAGTAAAATAAGGATTGGAATAATTTGTTAAAATACCACTAACATTACTTGGTAAAGCAACATCTTTTGGGCCTAAGTTTCTATACACGTTATTAAAACAAGCTATATCCGTTCCACAAGAGACAGCCGCACTTTCAGTTTTTGCCTGAAGATCTCCGGTAAAATGACCAAGATTTGCAAGATCCCTATACATTTTAGAACCTTCTGCATCTCCCTGTTGCTCTAACTGATCTGCTATTTGTTCAAACATATCAGACAATATTTTTGTACCACCAGCTGCACCATTTGTATCTACATAATCAGCAAGGTTTTTGGGTACTCCTTGTAAAACAAAATCTCCAAAACTAATTGTACAATTACTATCTTTACATTCAGATAAAGGAGTTTGGCTTTTTATTACTGGTATAGTCTCTGGTTGTGTGTTATTAGTATCGGTATTAGAAGTATTAGTTGAAGAATCATAAGGACTATACTGTTTAGCTAATCCTATCCTAAAATCATCAAGTGATTTAATTATATTTTGTCCTAATAAAAAATAGACGGGTATTAAAGCAATAGCTAATATTGCTAATATTATGCCATATTCATAAAGGCTTGAACCTCGTTGAAAGCTACTTTTTCTATTATTTATTTTGAAAGCTTTCATATCATCTCCACAAATCAATGATTTTTTAAATATCAATTTAGAGCTCTTTATGTTTTTAATTATCGAAAATACTTAAATTTTCTTTAGTAAAATAAGACAAGAAGTTAACATTAATAAACATTTAAGCCCAGTTACAATAGAAACAAGCTTTTTGTTAAAATTTTTACGCTGAATTAATTGGTGTATACATAATCCAGTTTGTTTTATCAAAATATTTCACAATTATTATATCAAGCTACTGACTATTTTTCCTTTAGAATTCTCTGTATAACTCAACATAATTTATTTAAATCGCTACACTTATTCTGTTCACTTATCACTATCTTTCTAAAACAAAAAAAATCCCTTAAAATAACTTATACGGTAGCACTTACATTTATTTTAATATTAACAAGCTTCAAATGCTTAAATTATACAATTCTGTATAAAATGTATTATTTTGTTATATAATACAAGCAATGAAAACAGCGCCTAACAAAGTTTACATAGAAACCCTGGGTTGTCAGATGAACAAGTCTGATAGTGAGCGTATTTTGGGTCTTTTAGAAAATATTGGCTATAAAAAAACAGATAACGAAAAAGAAGCCGGACTGTTAATAATAAATACGTGCACAATAAGAGCATCAGCAGAAGATAAGGCTTTCAGCTACCTTGGTGTTTGGGGCAAAAGAAAAAGATCTAACCCAGATTTAACTATAGCAGTTTGTGGCTGTGTTGCTCAGCAAAAAAAAGAGGCTATTTTAAAACAAGCCCCGTTTGTTGATATAGTTTTCGGCACTCAAAATATTGATGAATTACCAGAATTAATAGAAATTTTTAAAAGAGACCAAACAAATCAATGCTGTATAAGATCAAAACCCTATGATAATGTCAAAAAAAATATTTTACACGTAAGAGACAATAACTTAACAGCCTGGGTTAACATAATAGAAGGCTGTGATTATTTTTGTACCTATTGTGTAGTACCTTACGTTCGGGGAAGACAAAGAAGTAGATTAACAGAAGACATTATTGAAGAAATAACTCAATTAGCAGAACGTGGTTATAAAGAAATCACATTGTTAGGACAAACCGTCGACTCATACGGTAAAGACCTACCTGATGCAGGTATATCACTACCAAATTTACTTGAAAAATTAAATAAAATTGAAAAACTAAAACGAATAAGATTTGTTACCTCTCACCCAAAAGATATTACAGATGAATTAATAGAAAAAGTTTCATCTTTAAATAAAGTATGTGAATATTTTCATATACCAATGCAAAGCGGAAATACTGAAATTTTAAATAAAATGAGAAGGGACTACACCGCTGAAGAATACTATAAGCTGGTTAACAATATAAGGAATAAAATTAAAGACGTGGGCATAACCTCAGATTTTATTGTCGCATTTCCTGGAGAAACCGAAGAGCAATTTCAAGATACAATTAAAGCAGTTGATGATTTAGTTTTTGACCAATGCAATACAGCAATGTATTCCCCTAGAAGACAAACCCCAGCCGCAACATGGAAAACTATTCAATTAAGTCAAAATGTAAAAAAAGAACGTATAAATATACTTAATTCCCATGTAAAAAAGGCCGCATTAAAAGCAAATATCAAATATATAGATACGATTCAAGAAATATTGGTAGAAAGTTTTAAACAAAAAGACAACGAAATAATACTTACAGGCCGAACCCGAAATAATAAATTAACCCATTTTAAAGGTTTAAAAGATCTCGTAGGTGAAATTGTAAATGTAAAAATAATAGATGTTTCTGCATGGTCTTTAAAAGGGGAAATGTACAATTAAATTACATTTGTAAAAGGCTATATTCTTCTGCTCCGATGTGAATTTATTTAAAGCATTTACTAGGATTGTTGACGAATTAAAATAAATTTCGATTTTCAAAAACCCTGCCCACCCGCCCAAAGGTTTTTTGAAGTTCACTCGCAAGCATAGCTTGCTCGTTCACCCCGCCAATTTATTATTTTTTTGAAAATCGAAACCATAAATTAGAAGATATTTATTCATCAACAGTTTGTTGCTATAAATTCGCAATCTGTTTATGTAAAAACATGAAAATAAATATTTTAAATTTGAATAGGTTTTACTTATAATAAAAAATGATTTTTTATATGAACGTATTTAAATGGGAGAGTACAATGAACATTTCTTTTAAAAGTAAATTAGGAGAAGACGTCGCAAGAAGAGCTTATCAGTTTTATGAATTTACTAAACCACAACCTGAATCTAATAATCAAGAAAATAGACAAACAAAGGATTTAAGTGTTTTAGAAGAATATAAACCATTTCAACCAGTTATAGAACTCTGGAAAAATCAATTTAAACCTACAAAAAGTAATGAAGAATTAGAAAAAGAAGCGGATATTTTTATCAAAAATAATTCCAATCACTTTATAACAAATAAAAAAGAAGACCAAATGCCTACAATAGATCCTGAAACAGAAGAAGCTTTAACTGTAGATAATTTTGTTTATTCGATAATATACAACCGTAACACTCTATTAGGCGCTTTAACGAATTTTAATATAGTTAAAGAACGTAGAGAAAACGCAATAGAAAAAAATAAAACAAGACCACCAGAAAAACAAGTAATGGTTCCTGTATTACCAGACCTTGAAGACTACAATTGGATTAAATTTGCTGAACATTTTATGAAATGCGGAATAGAAAATATTACTAAATATGGTGAACCTAAACCAGCTAAAAACAACGAAGCGGTAGATAATAAATAAACTACAACTTTTTAAATTAAAATAATGTGATTACTGAATAACTTAAAAATTATTCGATTTTCCAATTTCCCACCCGCCCGCCCTCATAAGGAGGCATGGGGTCTCACTCACAAGCTATGCTTGCTCGTTCAACCCATATTTTATTTTTATATAATTGGAAAATCGAAACCATCTCATCAGAGATTTTAGTCTATAGAACGTGAAGTCCATTCATGACTGCGTCTAAATTCAACATTAGGCTCAGGTTTAAAATAATCTATATTTATATATTTTTTTTGTACTCCTGAAATGTTGCGATTTTTATATAATTCTTTAAATTTATCCAAATTTCCTTTATTTATATATTCAGGGGAGTTAATAGGAATTGTAAAAAGTTTATTATCACCATTACCAATACTATATGATGGAAGGCTAAATGGATCTAAACGACTTGATACGCGCCAATCGCAAGGTGTTCTACCCTCAGGTATAGGAATAGAACTACCGTTATTATTAAAAATAGTAGTATTACCTTTTACATTATAAACTGCAGGTATTATTTTCGATAAGGGTTTATCTTTTTTAATAAGTATATAGTTTGGTATATCTGCATATACAAAATTTGCTACACCAAATTTTGTATCTACAGATTCATATTGAAAATTTTTATCCTTAATTACTTTTAAGCCCGTATCAAAATGACGACCTATTAAAATGACTTCTGTCTCTTCTGGTATAAGAATAGAATGATTATTATACCCTATAAGATGGTAAAGAAAGTTTATTTTCTGTTCTAAACTTAATTTATTAAAGTCAATATTATTATTGGATACAGATTCAGTCTCGCATAAAGATTCAGCATCGCATCCTTCAAATAAAGAACGATAACTTACACCATTTCCAAGAAAAGAGCTAGTTTGTATTTGACTTTTATTATTAGGTTTTTGAATATTTTGTTTAAAAGTTACTGTTTTAATAGGAGGAATTGTAATCATTAGTATTTCCTTAATAAAATTGAATACAATGTTTTAAAAATTAAATAAAATTAAATTTGATAGAACATTTCAATAACTGTTAAAAAAATTAATAAATTAGTAAGAATATATTGAAGTCAAATAAAATCAAATTGGCACTAAAAACACACCAACCGTAATTTGCAAAACCATAAAACGTTACACAAATTTAAATTCCACACATCAACTTTATTATATAATTTCTGTAAATATACTATAGTAATTGCTAGGGTCATTATAAGCGACTGGCAAAAGTGCAACAATCACAAATAGCCTATTTGCTTAAATAATGAACTTAAGGTCAATACACTGGGTTTTATTTCTTCCAGTGATAACAGGGCATTAAGCAATTGCATACTATAAGCTTTGTATCCTACAAAGTATTAGGGGAGTGTATTTAGCGTAATTAATTATAAAGGTTGATTTATGAACTTTTCAAAAAGTATAAACATTTTATTAGCAATAATATGTGTAATTATATTTAGTTGCTTACCAGCAATAACCGCAGAAAATAAACCCTGTATAGCTATTTTAAAAAGTAGTACAAGTGCAGACGAATATGCCAAACAGCATATAGCCACATATAATACCCTATTTGATGATGTAATTAATACAATGAGCTATACAAGCCTACAATATGAAATTCTAACTGAAAAAGATATCACCGCCGGAATAAATTCCAATAGATATAAAATTATTATGCTGCCATTAATAATAAATCTTCCTGAAAATATAATCTCTAACTTAAAAAATTATGTTAACAACGGTGGTAAAATAATAGTAACTACACCTATAGGAGAAACTACACCTACTTCTATAGAACTAGCAAGCTTAGCTGGAGTTGTTTTAAGAAATCAAAAAAATTCAAATAGTATATCTAAAGTGGATTTAGTAAACAACGATAGTCAAATACAAGAAAATACATTCCCTCCAAGCTCCAATATATCAATTATAGAACCATACAATTCAGCTAGCACATTCGCATTTTGGAATAATCCGGATATAGAAAGAACTTCAGCTGTTACTTTTACCAAAGAAGGTGGATATATAGCTTGGCCATGGGGTTGTGAAGGAAATATAGCTTTTAATACTTATGTATTTAAGGGAATTATTAACAACCTTATACCTGGTTTAGTTAATACAGAGACAGTAAAAATTAACCCTGTTACTTATAAAGATTATCTCAATGAAATATCCAGATTTCAAAACGCTGCAGAAGATGCTTTATCCTCTTTAATACAAGCAGATCTTTCTGTACCACTAAACAAAATACAGGAACAGATTTATGTTTCTGAACTACACAAGGCGTTATTTGAATCATACTATATGGACGATCAACATGGTCTTGCTAAAAATGAATTTGATAGTTCTAAAAAATATATTATAGAGGCCTACGCCAGAGCTATTCCATCAAGATTAGTTGAAGGCAGGGCTTTATGGCTTGACAGGGGTACTATTGTATCAGTTAAAAAACCTGAAGATATGAAAAAACTATTCGATAGAATAGATGAAGCGGGCATAAATGTGGTTTATTTTGAAACAATAAATGCAGGTTTTCCTGTCTATCCAAGTAAATACATAGAACAAAATCCTCTTACAGCTGGATATGACCCGTTAAAATCTGCTATAGAAGAGGCTCATAAACGTGATATTGAACTTTATGCCTGGACCTGGATTTTTGCGGTCGGTAACACAAGACACAATGCTTTGATTAATAAATCAGAAAGTTATCCCGGACCGATAATTTCAAATAATTTTTATGAAAGTGCCTTGTTAGGTATGAACGGCAACTTACTGCCTTACAATCAACCTGAATATTGGGTAGACCCAGCAAATCCTGAAGTACAAAACTTTATTATGAATGTATTAAAAGAAATTGTTAACAACTATGATGTTGACGGAATACAGTTGGATTATATAAGATACCCTTTCCAATCAACTAGAAACTTGATGGGATATGATTATATAGGTAGAGAAGCATTTGAAAACGAAACAGGAAACAGTCTCGATTCAATAACACCGGAAGTTTTGGAAACCTGGACAGAATGGAAAGCCCAGAAGATTTCAAATTTCGTAAGAGACGTATCTATGACATTAAAATCAATCAAACCTGGCTTACAGATTTCTGCCGCTGTTTATTCTGGTAATCGTTATAAAAGGATTAACAGTATACAACAAGACTGGGAAACATGGGTTGAAAACGGTTGGGTAGATACCTTAAGCCCAATGAGTTATGCAGGCAACAAAGATAAATTAACTGAACTAGCCGGTTATGTATTTGATGCTACAAAAAATAAAGCGCTTGTTTACCCGGGGTTATCCATAAGGCAATTAGACACTGCCGGTTTTCTTGAACAATTAGATACGGTTAGAGGACTTGGAATGGTAGGCAGTACCATTTTTGCCATGGCTCATCTTAATAATGATAAACTAGGCATATTGGAATCCGGTCCATATAGAAATAAAAGCCTTGTTGTCCCTAACAGAGACCCTATGAAAGCATCAAGTCTTTTATTAGAAGATTTTATGATAAGAGTTCACAGGTTTATTAGCAGTAACAAAATATTTAGCATTTCAAAAGATCAAGAAATAAAAGTTAGAAATTCAGCTAATGAACTTTATAATATAATTAAAGAAGCTGCTGTCGATCCAAATTCAAGAAGGCTAGAAACTGCTTGTGCTAAAGCCGATGAACTTTCTCGTTTTACAAAAGAATGGTTAGCATATGAAAATAACTTAAGACCGGGAAGGGTAAGGATTTTAATAGATTCATTAAATCAAATAGCTTCAATATTAGAATATGCAAAACATAAGCAGTTAAGCAAAGTCCGATTATCAGAAAATTTTAATCATTTAGGCAAATAACTAATGGTAAATAATAATAACTCACATATACCTATACCTAAATCTATACTAAGTTTTCTTTCTTTAGTGGGACAATCATATTTAAACCTGTATAAAGCTTTTTACTGGTCAATAAAAGGTGAAATAAACCTGGCAGATACAATTTTTCAGGCATCAACAAGAGGTGTTGATTCCATAGTAATTATTTTAATTACTTGTATTTTTATAGGAATGGCCTTGGCTTTACAATTAACAAATGAGCTTATAGAAACCTATGGGGCGGAAACAGCAGTAGGAGGCCTAGTTGCACTTGCAATAACAAGAGAACTAGCACCAGTTGTTACAGCAATTGTTATAGCAGGCAGAGTAGGAGCTTCTATAACTGCCGAAATAGGTTCAATGAAGGTTACAGAACAAATAGATGCTTTAAGAGTTATGGACATAGACCCTATAAATTATTTAATAGTGCCTAGATTAATTGCAGGTGCTGTAATATCACCACTTATGACAATTATAGCAACTATAGCAGCTATATTATCAGCCATGTATTTAAGTTATTCATACAAGGGTCTTAACTTTGCTGTTTTTCTTGATTCTGTGAGAGATATGCTTACAATGAAAGATATCTTGGTTGCCCTATTGAAAGCAAGTTGTTTTGGTATTTTAATTGTAACTATAGCAAGTACATTTGGGTTAAACGTCAAAGGCGGAGCTGATGAGGTTGGAAATTATACCACTCGGACAGTTGTATGGAGTTTGGTAGTTATTTTTATTACTAATTACATTATCACTTCAATTTTTTATGGAGTATAGATGCTTATAATAGAGCCTAACTCACCTCACATTATTGATTTTATAAAAGTTTCCAAAGCTTTTGGAAACAAACATGTTTTAAAAGATGTTAGTTTTGCTGTTGATAAAAATGAAATTTTAGCGGTAATAGGACCTTCTGGTGTGGGGAAAAGTACTATATTAAAACTTGTAAGCGGATTAATAGAAGCTGATGATGGTCATATTGTTTTATCCAGCAACAAAAAAGGAATGGCTTTTCAATTTGGGGCTCTGTTAAACTTTTTAACAGTTAAAGAAAATGTTGCTCTTCCGTTAAGGAAAAAAACACATTTATCAAACAGTGAAATAGATACCAAGGTTTATTATGCGCTTGAAAGCGTTGGATTAACCGGTGCAGAGAACTTAACACCTGATGAACTATCCGGCGGCATGCAAAAAAGGGTTAGTTTTGCAAGGGCTGTCGTAAATGACCCTGATATAATCCTTTATGATGAACCAACTTCAGGCCTGGACCCCATGACATCATCTATGATTATTAACGATATAAGTCATTTAAAAAAGACTTTACCAGCTGCTGGTATAATAGTAACTCATGACATAAATGTAATAGATAAAGCTGCAGATAAAATAATAATGATTTACGATGCCAAGGTAGTATATGCTGGTACAATAAGGGATTTAAAGACAACCACTAACCCTTTTGCAGACCAGTTTTTTAACGGTATGTGTGATGGACCAATGAAAATATGTGTTAGCACTGGAGTATAGGAATTAAATTTTATGAACTTACAACATGAGGTTAAAGTAGGGATTTTCCTTTTATTAAGTATAAGTGCATTAATATTTTCAATATTATGGTTAAACAATTTTGAAATAGCAAGCACTATGCACATATATGCAAAATTTAAAGATGCTGGTCCATTAGGGGAAGGAACCCGTGTAATATACCGAGGTGTTGATGTAGGAAAGGTTAAAGAAATTAATTTATCTCAGGATGGTCAATATGCAATGCTTGACATCAGCGTTAATAATAAAAAAATAAGATTTCCCAAGATGTCTACAGCTACTATTATAGATAAAGGCTTCACAGGTACAAAGGTAGTAGCTATCGTTCCACCTGAAAAACTAGATTCCAATGGTTTTCTTCTAAATAATGATATTATAGAGGGTAAAAAATCTTTTACTTTTGAAGAACTTCAAAAGCTGCTTGCCAAGAAATCAGAAGATGGCGCCATAGAAAATATAATTGATAACGCAGACCTGCTTTTAAAAAATTCTACTAAATTAACTCATCAGCTCGATCAGGTTTTTCTTAAACTGGATAATTTTACAAGTAAAAAGAATGTCACTAAATTAAACCTACTCGTAAATAATATAATCACTTTATCTGAGAATATGAATAAGACAAGTCGTTTGTTAAATAACCTATTAACAGATAACACAGTAGCTAAAGATCTAAAAACCACCATGACTTCTGCTCAAACAGCATTTACTTCTTTGAATACAATTACAAATAAAACAGGTAAATTTCTTGATTCTTCAAAAGATACAGTTAGCAACTTTAATTCAGTACTTCAAAATACTGATAAAACTTTAAATAGCTCAAAAGGTAGCTTAAAAGATTCTTTGGAAAAAATGTCCGATATATTAATTGATATAAAATCAATAACAGGAGATGATAATATAAAACAGAATTTTAAAAGCCTTATACAAAATACTGACAATGCTTTTATTAAAGTTAATTGTGTAAGTTCCGAATTAAGTAAAAGTTTGAGTAAAGGGTTTTTAATTCCTCGTATGTTATTTGGAAACCCCGGAAAAAATCTGGGTAAATGTGTGAGTAACTAAATGATTAAACCAGAACTTCTATTGCCTGCGGGTAATATTGAAAAAATGACTTACGCATTTGCTTATGGAGCAGATGCGGTATATTTAGGTATATCAGATTATAGCCTTAGAAATACTTCTCAAGGTAATATAATAACTAAAGAAAATTTATTTGAAGCTTTTAATTACGCTCACAATTTGAATAAAAAGCTATATGTTACTGTTAACACATATCCACATAATAAAGACATTGATAAATTACCTGAATTTTTAGAGCTGCTAGAAGATCTAAAACCAGATTCGATTATATTCAGTGATATTGGGGTTGGAACATTAGCTAAAAAATACTCGCCAAGTATACCACTACATTTGAGTACTCAGGCAAACACCTGTAATTATGTTTCAGCTAAAGCCTGGTATGATCTTGGAGTAAGTAGAATTATACTGGCAAGAGAATTAAGCTTAAATGAAATTGCTACTATAAAACAAAAAGTACCTGAACTAGAATTGGAAACCTTTATACATGGCTCTTTATGTATATCTTATTCAGGTAGGTGCCTTTTAAGTGATTATATGACAGCTAATGAAAGGAAATCTAATCAGGGAGGATGTGTTCAATGTTGCCGCTGGAAATATTTCTTATTGGAAGAAACACGACCAAATGAATATTTCCCTATAATAGAAGATGATAAAGGCACTTATATTATGAACTCTAAAGATTTGTGCCTTGCTGAGCACATAAAAGATCTTATGGAAATAGGTATTGATTCTTTTAAAATAGAAGGCAGAACTAAAAGTTTATATTATGTTGCTGTAGTAACAAAAGTGTATCGTGAAATAATTAACAAAATATTAAATAAAGAGGAATTTAATGTATCTGCTTATGTTCAAGAATTAATGACTGCTGGCAATAGAGGTTTTACGACAAATTTTATTGTTAATAAACCCAAAAATATTGACTACAACTATTTAACAAGTAAAGGAAAGGCCGACCTGACATTTTTAGCTGTAAGTATTTCTGATAAAATAAATGATGGTAAATTATTAATTAAAGCTAAAAATCAAATTAAGTTATTTGATAAGGTTGAATGGATTACACCTCATAATTCTTATACTGATGAAATAAGGGTTATAGAAAGTTTAGATGGTGAACACTTAACAGTGGCTAATACCAATAATGAAATATATGTAAATATTCCTGAATCTTTTGAAGATTGTAAATGGGTGATTTTAAGAAACAGGGGATAAATATGCTGTTTAAACTTAAAGCGGATTACATACTACGACATGTAACTGAAATAGATCTGCAAGATCTTAAAAGTAAAGGTGTAAAAGCATTATTATTTGACCTTGATAATACAATAATGGCCCCCAGAACAGGTATACTTACCGATGATATACAAAATTGGCTTAAAGAGGTAAAAAAAGATTTTCAAATAGCTGTAGTCAGTAATAACAGAAAAGAAAGTTATCTCGAAAAAGCTTCTAAAACTATCGGCTGCCCAGTTTATGGTAAGGCAGAAAAGCCAAAAAGAAAAATAATTTACAAGATTTTGGATCAAATGAATCTAAAACCCAACGAAATAGCTATAATAGGCGATAGGCCACTAACAGATATATGGGTAGGTAAAAGACTTGGTACAATAACTATTTTGGTTGACCCGTTAATGAAAAATAAAGAACCTCTGGTGGTAAAATTTTTAAGAAAAATAGAACGTTCTTTTATGTATATACACGAAGAAGCTTAAAAAAAACCCCCTTTTTTATGGGGGCTTAATTATCTCACTAACACTACACTTAATCATCGCATTGTTTGTCGTCTAATTTTTTTTGTAATCGTCCTGATAATATTTATTGAGCTGAAAATAAATAATAAAACCTCCTCCTCGTAACACTAACATTATCGCTCAATCTTTTGTAAAACTCCTTTTCTTGTTATACTAAACCTTTTAAAATGTCACTCCTAACACTATCACTTAATATTAACTACACAAATAAGAAGCTATAGCAGTTACACTCAAATTATTAATGGTTAATTCTAGTTTCTTTTTATAAGACATCAGTTGAGAAAGCTGTAAATTCAGCGAATTATTTTTAGATTCAATTTCTTTGATAAAAGATTCTAGGTCTTTTTTAGAGATGGGTGGCGTTTTGGGTAGAGTCATAATCAGAGAGTTATAGTTTATATTGCTAAAGTTATAACAGATAGCCCCTTGAGGGATGATTTCATCTTTGTTAAAGTCAGTTAAACAGTTATACGGAATATTTTCAGCTAATTCTTTTATTTTTAAAATGTTCTCTGTTATTTTGTTATATTGGGTGTCATAAGAATCAAGAGAAATAGTTTTTGTTGTGACTAAAAGTTTTTGGATAGATGATAATACTGATTCTGTTTTATTAACAATATTTAACCTTTCCTGAGCCTTATTAAAGGTTTCATTTATTCCTAATAGTTCTTCTTCTAATATTTGTAAATCAGTATATTTATCCAATTTAAGCTCCTCCAAAAACATTTAACTTGGCTAACTCAGTGACTTTAACCATATCACATACTTCCATTCCGGATGCCATAATATTTTCTCTTAATATTAATGCTTTTTTAGTAGGTACTATAAGTTCATTATTATTAAAATTAGTTACTCTTAATCTATTTTGTTTGTACTTATAACATTCATCTATTATTAAAGCAAGATTAGATTTATTATACATGATGGTTGACCTCTTAAAATTCAATTCCTATTTTACTGTAAAATACTTAGATGCTATTTCCAGAGTTGTAACATCAATATTAGAGGAATTAATATTTTCTTTCTTTATATCCAGCTTTATCATACAATGAAAAACAATATCAGATTCATTATTTAAAAACATTTTACGATTGTTAATCAATTTCAGTTTTTCCTCTATGTCGGCTATAAATTTTTCCGGGTGATCCTTGAAGAGTTTAAAATCAAGATCTATAGTCTTATCTACATCAGCATAATCAAGCTCTTCCAGTATCATATTAAAATCTTCTACATGAGACTCAGCTAATACAGGTTTTTGACTATTAAAATATTGTTTTTTTATAGATTTTACGATTGTTTCAAGACAATTAATTAAAACATTAAGGCTACCTTCCTCTTTATATATATTGTTAAGAGATTCTTTCATTTTATGTAAATCAAATTCAAGATTATCAGTATAAATAGGTTCTTCATTTAAAGCATTGTTAATATTTTTAAAATGTACATTGTCCATCAGTATATAAAGATCCAGGTAGCCGGGAATTTGTTGTTTATTCAATACCCCCTTTTTGTTGGGTAATAACTTTATTTTTATAGGTTTTCCCATTATTTACTCCGATCTAAGTCAAGTAATTACTATAGTACATATATAGAATTACCGTATAAGGTTCAGTGCCATAGAAGGTGTTTGATTAGCTTGCGTCAGCATACTTATAGTGGCTTGTTGCAGTACCTGTTTTTTGGTTAGTTCACTACTCTCCGTAGCTATATTCAAATCTCTTATTTGTGATTCAGAAGAAGTCAGATTTAATTCCTGTATAGAAAGAGTTTGTATAGCACTTTTTAATTTGTTTTCATAGCTACCAACCATGGATCTGCGAGTTGTTACAACATTTATTGCAGAATCTATAGTACTTAAGAGGTTTCTGGCAAACCCTCCAGAATTATAGAACCCTCCGGCTGCAGCTGTTATAGAAGCGGGGTTAAACCCTAAAGCTGTAGCAGTAGCTGTAAGAAATGCATTTGCTATGGTCATAACATTTGATCCAGTTGCCTGGTTGCCTCCGATTTGTAATTTAACATTATTTCCGGAGCCGTTAAGTAAATTTATATTATTAAATTTAAGAGCACTGGCAATTGTATTTATATCCTGAAGCCTTTGAGTGACTTCTCTGCTTATACTTTTCCTTTCTACAGAACCGTATGTATCATTAGCTGCCTGAACAGTTAGTTCACGTATTTTTTGCAGATTTTCACCTATACATTTCAGTCCACCATCAGCGGTATCTAGCATATTAACGCCATCTTGCGCATTCTTTAAAGCCAGTTGATTACCTCTTATTTGGCTCCTCATTTTTTCAGATATCGACAGGTTGGCATTGTCATCTGCGGCGTGATTGATTCTATAGCCTGTAGAAAGTTTCTCAAATGAGGCATTTGTTTCTTTTATATTTATTCCTAAGGCTCTTTGGGTTGCAAGTGATGCTATATTTGTATTAACTATTAAGCTCATTGGTGAAATTCTCCTTAATATTGTTCTACTTCCTTGTTTTTTAACAAGTAGATAGTTATTTCAGTAGTTATATTAGATTTTGTGACAGTTTATTATGGTAAAGTTCATCTTTATAAGTTTATTTTTATCTTTTCTAGAGAGGTAACCTTTACAGGTTTTAAGCATTATATATTTGATTTTCAAAGATATATTTAGGTTACTCCTCTTGATCTAAGTTAATAAGTTATTAACCTCTCAACAGGCTTAATGCTAACTGTGACGTTTGATTAGCCTGTGTCAGTACACTGACTGAAGCTTGTTGTAATACCTGATTTTTGGTCATATTTGCAGTTTCTTGAGCTATATCAAGATCTCTAATTCTGGAATCACTTGCTTGCAAGTTTTCTTTCTGTATAGATAAGCTTTGTATTGCACTATCGAGCCTGTTTTGGTAAGCACCTATCAAAGATCTCCTTGTATTAACTGTTGATATTGCTGTGTCTATATTTAACAAGAAGTTTCTTATATTGCCACCAGAGTTAAATATACCGCCAGCATTTGCTGTTATAGAAGCAAAGTTACTGTTTACAACTACTGATAATGCTGTTGAGCTGGCACGTTTAAGTGCTGAACCTATAGTTAAAACGTTTGCTGCTGCTGTATCATTTGGACCTATTTGTAATTTGGCCACTGTCGCTGATGCTGAACCTGACAAAAGATTAATAGTGTTGAATGTTAATGAACTTGCAATCCTATCAATATCTTGTAATCTAGCGGTAACCTCTCTTGCTATTGCTCTACGTTCAATTGAACCGTTAGTATCGTTTGCACCTTGTACTGCTAATTCACGTATACGTTGAAGGTTCTCCGTTATTACCTGGTAACCGCCTTCTGCTACACTTAACAAGTTGATACCATCTTGAGCATTGTTAATAGCTGCACCTATACCTCGAATTTGAGTTCTCATTTTTTCCGATATGCTTAAACCTGCTGCATCATCGGCAGCACCGTTTATTTTATAACCGGATGATAACCTTTCCAGTGATTTGTTTACATTTAATGTATTTATAGAAAAATTTCTTTGAGCGGCCAATGATGCGATGTTAGTGTTTACTACTAATGACATAGTTAAATCCTTTCTTTATTAATTAATTTTTCTTCCTTGTTTTCTAAAACTTACCTGTAAATTAATTTATGGTTATTCAATTTTGGTAAGTATATGTAATGTTAGTGTTTTAGATTAGTGTTAGTGTTTATAGGCATATTTTTATTAAAGTGCTGTACCTCCTTTCGGTTATTTATTTGTTTTAAGTGATATTAAATTAATTTGATAGTCTATTAATAGGGTTTTGATGTAGATTTACCCCCTTTCTTTTATTTGTTTACTTGTTTTAAATGATATTTAATTAATTTGATAGTTTGTTAATAAGATTTTTAAACTAACTTACCTCCTTTCATTGGTAATATTAGGTTGCATAAACTTGATTAACATAATATTTTCTGTAAATTAATAATTAGCTTTGTATAAGGATGTTACAGTTGTTTGCTAGTACTTAAATATCTGTAATTTAAGAATCGATGTCAGTTAATCTAGCCTCTTAATAGGGTTAATGCTAACTGTGATGTCTGATTAGCCTGTGTCAGTACACTGACTGAAGCTTGTTGCAATACTTGGTTTTTAGTCATTGTTGCAGTCTCTTGAGCTATGTCAAGGTCTCTGATTCTGGAATCACTTGCTTGTAAGTTTTCTTTCTGAATTGATAAACTTTGTATTGCACTATCAAGCCTGTTTTCAAAAGCACCAATTAAAGATCTTCTTGTATTAACTGTTGATATTGCCGTATCTATATTTAGTAGGAAGTTTCTTATATTACCGCCAGAGTTAAATATACCTCCTGCATTTGCAGTTATAGAAGCAAAGTTACTGTTTACAACTACTGATAATGCTGTTGCACTTGCAGATTTAAGGGCTGTACCTATACTTAAAACGTTTGTTGCTACCGTATCATTTGGACCTATTTGTAATTTAGCAATAGTTGCAGAAGCTGCTCCGGATAAAAGGTTAATATTATTGAATTTTAAAGAACTTGCTATCCTGTCAATATCTTGTAATCTTGCTGTAACTTCTCTTGCTATTGCTCTACGCTCAATTGATCCGTTGGTATCATTTGCACCCTGTACTGCTAATTCACGTATACGTTGAAGGTTCTCTGTAATTACCTGATAACCACCTTCTGCTACATGTAATAAATTGATACCGTCTTGAGCATTATTAACTGCTGCGGCTAAACCACGAATTTGGGTTCTCATTTTTTCAGATATACTTAGTCCTGCTGCATCGTCTGCTGCACGGTTTATTTTAAAACCTGAAGATAGCTTTTCTAAAGATTTGTTTACATTTGCTGTATTTAATGAAAAGTTTCTTTGAGCTGCTAATGATGCGATGTTAGTGTTTACTACTAATGCCATAATTAAATCCTTTCTTCCTTGTTAATTTCTTTGCGACTTCCTTGTTTTTAATTAAGAATTATTTGTTTTAACTTAATAACATTGATTTTAGAAATATTGATATAAATAAGTGTACACAGCTATAACCTTTACAACAGTTAAATAGTTTAGAATTCAGATTATAGGTTCACATTAAAGTTTTTACCTCCTTTATTAATTTATTTATAATAGTAAGTAACTAATATTAACTGTAAATTAACCTCTCAATAGAGTTAATGCCAATTGTGGTGTCTGATTAGCTTGCGTTAATACACTGACTGAAGCTTGTTGTAATACCTGATTTTTAGTCATTGTTGCAGTCTCAGAAGCTATATCAAGATCTCTAATTCTGGAATCACTTGCTTGTAAGTTCTCTCTTTGAATTGATAAACTTTGTATTGTACTGTCAAGCCTGTTTTCAAAAGCACCAATTAAAGATCTTCTTGTATTAACAGTCGCTATTGCAGTATCTATGTTTAGTAGAAAGCTTCTTATATTACCGCCAGAATTAAATATACCGCCAGCATTTGCAGTTATAGATGCAAAGTTGTTATTAACTACCAAAGACAGCGCTGTTGAAGTAGCACATTTAAGAGCCGTGCCCACACTTAAAACATTTGTTGCAGCTGCATCATTTGGACCTATTTGCAATTTAGCGGTAGTTGCTGTAGCTGAGCCAGATAAAAGGCTGATATTATTGAATTTTAAAGAACTTGCAATCCTGTCAATATCTTGTAATCTTGCTGTAACTTCTCTTGCTATAGCCTTACGCTCAACTGAACCATTGGTATCATTTGCACCTTGTACTGCTAATTCACGTATACGTTGAAGGTTCTCTGTAATAACTTGATAACCACCTTCTGCTACGTGCAACATATTAATACCATCCTGAGCATTATTAACAGCAGCAGCTAAACCACGTATTTGGGTTCTCATTTTTTCAGATATACTTAATCCGGCCGCATCGTCAGCAGCACGGTTTATCCTTAATCCTGAAGACAGTTTTTCTAGGGACTTATTCACATTTGCTGTGTTTAAAGATAAATTACGTTGAGCTGATAATGATGCGATATTTGTATTTACCACTAATGCCATAAGTAAATCCTTCCTTTTTATTTAATTTTTGTAATTTTTGCTGCTATTTTTGCTCAAAATTCCTAATTAATTGTATTGATGTTAGCCATGAAGCCTGAATGGAATGTATTTTTTCGTTTTATACTGTTGAATTATGTTAATTAAATTAACCTCGTAACAGTGTTAATGCTAATTGTGCAGTTTGATTAGCCTGCGTTAATACACTAACAGAAGCTTGTTGCAATACTTGATTTTTTGTCATAGTCGCTGTTTCAGAAGCTATATCAAGATCTCTAATTCTGGAATCACTTGCTTGCAAGTTTTCTTTCTGTATTGATAAACTTTGTATTGTACTGTCAAGCCTGTTTTCAAAAGCACCTATTAAAGATCTCCTTGTATTAACAGTTGCTATTGCTGTATCAATATTTTGTAGGAATGTCCTAATAAAGCCGCCAGAGTTAAATATACCGCCCGCATTTGCGGTTACAGAAGCAAAGTTGTTGTTTACAACTATTGATAATGCTGTTGCACTTGCACATTTAAGAGTTGTTCCAATACTTAAAACATTTGTTGCGACTGAATAATTTGCACCTATTTGTAATTTAGCTGTTGTAGCTGCAGCATCACCAGATAAAAGGTTTATATTATTGAATTTTAAAGAAGAAGCTATCCTATTAATATCTTGTAATCGTGCAGTAACTTCTCTTGCAATAGATCTACGTTCAATTGAACCATTGGTATCGTTTGCGCCTTGTACCGCTAATTCACGTATACGTTGAAGGTTTTCTGTAATTACTTGATAACCGCCTTCTGCTACGTGTAATAAATTTATGCCATCTTGCGCATTATTGACAGCAGCAGCTAAACCACGTATTTGGGTTCTCATTTTCTCTGATATACTTAAGCCTGCTGCATCGTCTGCTGCTTTATTAATTCTAAATCCAGAAGATAATTTTTCTAATGACTTACTTACATTTGATGTATTTAAAGTTAAGTTTCGTTGAGCTACTAATGAAGCTACGTTTGTGTTTACTACTAATGCCATAATTAAATCCTTTCCTTGATTCTTTGATTACATCCATGTATTTTGCTAACTTAAAACCAAATTGTTTCGTTTTAGCTGTATAAATTAATTAGTAGGTGCTCCTTTCTATTTATTTAAAGCAATTTCTATAAAGACATGCTATTAGTACCTGTTTTAATTGAGATTGCTTTAAAATCTTCCTTGCAATCACTTAAATAAGTCTAATTTATGTAAGTTACCTCCTTGTTTTGTTAATAAACAAATGTTAATTTTTACCATTCAAACTGACACAATTTGTTTGAACTTGCTTTCTATCTTTCGATGTTTGAAAATTATTTCTTTAAGCTTACTTTCCGATACTGATAAATGTTCTATAGTCGTTCTTAAATTATTTACAGATTCTGTTAGCATTAAATTATTTTGCAACGAGAGTTCATATAATAATCCAATGTTATAACATACCTCCTTCGTTGGAGTTGAGTGACTTATCATATCTTATATCCTTTCCTTAAAAGAGTTTCTTACAAATACATTAATGGTTTTGTCAGTAATTAATTTTTCATTTTTAACTAGATCCAAACTACTGACCGGTATAAAAGCTTTTTGTTGGTTATCTATATTAAGAAATTTGATTGTTTTAAAAAAAGGGGGTGGGTTTAATATAATACTTAACTTAATTAAAACTTTTAAATTAACTAGTTTAACTTTACTTCGCTTATTTTTAAATTTTGTTATCTTATAATCCTTATTAATCATTGAGTTTTACTTCCTTATAAACTTTAAAATACAATTATTTTATATATAAACTAAGCCAGTAAATAATTTTTTCTTATTTTAAGCACAGTTCATCCTATGCCTAGTTATAAATCATAATCAGGTTGATATTTTATAGATATTTTAAATTCTTTAATACTACTGAAACCTAGTTATTAATTATCTTATAGTCGTTTCCCTTTTCTAATTAGTATTATTAACAATTTAATATAGTAGGATTAGTTTCTTTACTGATATAGTCAATTTAATCATAGTCTTTTAGCTTAATTTCAGAAGATTCTATATTTTCAACAGTTATACATAGCTTTTTAATATTGTTTTTCAGGTTGTTTTTAATTTCAATAATTTCAGTTTTTTTAATAGTTAAAGCGTCCATATCAGTTATTGTTCTTGTTAAAAAGATATATTCTTTTTTGATATGATCAGTAGCTTTAAGTTTTTCAATTTCCTTAATTAACAATTTTCTTTTGTTTTCAAGCTTAATTGAAATATCAGTTAATTCTTTATCTGCCTGCCTAAGCAATACAAGGTTATTTTCCATTTTATCAATTATAGATTGCTTATTTTCAGTATTTACAAATTTACTAATTTTTATTATAGGCAGGTTTGGTATAGTAAAGTTTCTATCTGCTTTTAAATTACAACTGACTTGTTTTAAGCACTTATCATAATTATTATTATTATTTATTATTAAGCCCATAGAATTTACCTTTTCTTTTATTTATTGTTTACAGCTAATTTATAGTGATGGAATCATTTATTAAAATTGTTATTTATAGAAATTACATGACTTAAGGTACTGTTTTAATTGGAATATATTTAGTAAAGTGACTTATTTCTTAAATTTGATAGATGATTAGCTTATAACGATACATTTAATATCTTTATCTTTACTTTCTTACATTTTACTGGTATTGTATTTTCTCTTTCTTTGGTTACTTATAGATAGCTTAGAGTAATGAAATTATTCACTAGGGTAATTATTTACAGAAATCAAATAAGTTAAATTATTTTTTTAATTGAAATGTATTTAGTAAAGTAACTTGTATTTTAAATTTGATAGTTGATTAGCTTATAACAATACATTTAATATCTTTACTTGTGCTATCTTACTTTTTACTAATACTATATTTTCTCTTTCATTTGTTACTTACCTATAGATTGTGGTATTGGATTATTTGTTATAGTTATTATTTACAGAAATTACAGAATCTAAAGTATTATTTTAATTGTAACTCACCTACTGGAGTAACTTAAGTGCAAGGTTTGGAGATTGATTAGCTTGTGCTAATACACCCAATGCTGATTGTTGTAATATTTGATTTCTTGTTAATATTGCACTCTCTGAAGCTATATCAAGGTTTCTAATTCTAGATTCACTTGTTTGCATATTTTCTACTGCTATTGATAAGCTTTCTATTGTACTATTAAGCCTATTTTGGAATGCACCGAGTTGAGAACGTCTAGTTGCAACAGCTGTTATTGCAGTGTCTATTTGTTGTAAAAACGTTCTTATTGCTGTATGTGACGAGAACGCCCCACCAGTTCCAACTGTTATTGTTTGGTTTATCCCCAAAGCTGTGCACTTAGAATCTTTAAGGGCATCAGAAATATCCAAAACATTATTTGTTAGATCATAGTTTGCCCCTATTTGCATATTATAAACAGATTTAGTTCCGTCAAGCAGGTTAACATTACTGCTTCTTGTTGTTTGAGCTATACGATCAATATCATCTATTCTTGCTTTTACCTCTAAAGCTATGGCTTTTCTTTCTACAGTTGAGTTAGTATCATTAGCACCTTGTACAGCAAGTTCACGTATACGTTGCAGATTTTCTGTTATTACACTTAATGCCCCCTCTGCAATTTGTAGAGTGTTAATTCCATCTTGAGCATTAGATATCGCTTTTTGTGTACCTCTTATTTGTGCTTTTAAGTTCTCAGATATACTTAACCCAGCAGAATCATCTGCGGCCCTATTTATTTTTAGACCTGACGACAATCGTTCCAATGAAGTTTGAACTGCGTTAGTATTATGTAACAAGTTCCTTTGTGCAATTAATGATGGTACGTTGGTATTAAGTATTAAACCCATATTTTTCTCCTTATATTTTTTATTTACTTAAATTTAATTTCTGTTTATTTAATGATTTACAAATTTTATTAAATCTAATATATTTATAGAAATTGGATAGTAGGTGTTAATAAACTTATTTAACATTGTTTATTAAGCATTATAGTGATTTCATGTTTTAAATACACTTCCTTTTATTAACAATTTAACGATAATAATTTTATTAATGCCTAACTTTAAAAGCCTTTGTAATATCATTAAATGAATCTCCTTTTTGTTTTTAAATTATAGATATTATTAACTTCCTAAAAGACTTTGATTACACTATTTTTATTATAATTTTGGCAAATCTCCTTTCAAATTAATAGGTAACTAATATTATTTTATGTAAGTGTTTTATTGTTAATCATTTTTATATTTTCCATCTCTATTATTCAATTATTTAGCAGTAATTACATATTTGATTGTCAACTTAATTAAATATATTAGGTAATACACTACTGTAATAATTTCAATGCTAAGTTAGGGGCTTGATTGGCCTGTGCTAATACACCCAACGCTGACTGTTGCAGAATTTGATTTCTAGTTAGTATTGCACTTTCTGAAGCTATATCAAGGTTCCTAATTCTAGATTCACTTGTTTGCATGTTTTCTACTGCTATTGACAAGCTTTCTATTGTACTGTTAAGTCTGTTTTGGATTGCACCTAACATAGATCTTCTTGTTGCAACTGCCGTTATTGCCGTATCTATTTGTTGCAAAAATGTCCTTATTGACGTATGTGATGAAAACGCTCCACCAGTTCCAACTGTTATTGTTTGTGTTACACCCAATGCAGTACATTTTGAATTCTGCAATGCGTCGGATATATCAAGGACATTATCTGAGGCATTATAATTAGCTCCTATTTGTAAGTTATATATTGTTTTGCTTCCATCAAGTAAGGTTATATTACTACTTCTCGTTGTTGAAGCAATACGATTAATATCATCTATTCTAGATTTAACTTCTTGTGCTATTGCTTTACGCTCTACAGTGGAGTTTGTATCATTTGCACCCTGTACTGCTAGTTCTCTTATACGTTGCAGGTTTTCTGTTATTACACTTAATGCTCCTTCTGCAATTTGTAATACGTTAATTCCATCTTGAGCGTTACTAACAGCTTTTTGAGTACCTCGTATTTGAGATTTTAAGTTTTCTGATATACTTAATCCTGCAGCATCATCAGCAGCCCTGTTTATTCTGTAGCCAGATGACAATTTTTCTAAAGAACTTTGAACTAATGAGGTATTTTTTAACAAATTTCTTTGTGCTATTAAGGATGATACGTTAGTATTAAGTATTAAACCCATGTTTTTCTCCTTATATTTTAAGTTAAATTAGCTTCTATTGATTATTTACAGTTTTGCTTAAGTAAATTAGCTATGAATGTTTACTTTTTTAGGTTAATAATCTTTTAAAAATTTGTATTTAAAGTATTTATGTAATGTATTCAATGTATTCTCCTTTTAATTATTAAACTTTTAATATTTATTTCTTATAAAATGTTTACTAAAAAATGTTTATGTAATATTATTAATGATATCTCCTATATTTATTGAATATTTACCAATAATTAGTTTGTTAAGTTTATTATTTAAGAAATTTTTGTAATTTAATCAATGTTTTTCCTTTTACTTTCTAATTATGCTTTGTTAACAATTTAAATAATCTTGTATTTACAGGTTTATTACAATGTGTTCAGATCTATTTTCTTTAAATTTAAGCATTTTTCAGTATATATTTAGGTTTATATCTTTTTTTACTTAACATTCGTAACATTTAACTGGTAATCTTATCTGGATAACTACTCATCAGCTACTGTAGTAACTTTAAGGTTAAATTTGGGGCTTGATTTGCTTGAGCTAATACACCTAACGCTGACTGTTGCAGAATTTGATTTCTTGTCAATATTGCACTTTCTGAAGCTATATCAAGGTTTCTAATTCTGGATTCACTAGTTTGCAAGTTTTCTACAGCTATTGATAAACTCTCTATAGTACTATTTAATCTGTTTTGAAAAGCACCCAACATAGATCTTCTTGATGCAACAGCCGTTATTGCCGTATCTATTTGCCTTAAAAATGTCCTTATTGCAGTATGTGACGAGAATGCTCCACCAGTTCCCACTGTTATAGTTTGTGTTAAACCTAACGCAGTGCATTGTGAATTTTGTAATGCATCCGATATATCAAGGACATTATCTGAGGCACTATAATTAGCTCCTATTTGCATGTTATAAATTGTTTTACTTCCATCCAATAAGCTTATATTACTGCTTCTCGTTGTTTTGGCTATACGGTTTATATCATCTATTCTGGATTTAACTTCCTGTGCTATTGCTTTACGCTCTACAGTTGAATTTGTATCATTTGCACCCTGTACGGTTAGTTCACGTATACGTTGCAGGTTGTCTGTTATTACGCTTAATGCTCCTTCAGCTATTTGCAAAACATTAATTCCATCTTGAGCATTACTTACAGCTTTTTGATTGCCTCTAATCTGGGTTTTTAAAGTTTCTGATATACTTAACCCCGCTGCATCATCTGCGGCCCTATTTATTCTATATCCTGAAGATAATTTTTCTAATGATGATTGAACTGACAAGGTATTTCTTAATAAGTTTCTTTGTGCTATTAATGATGGTACGTTCGTATTAAGTATTAAACCCATATTTAGTCTCCTTATGTATTATTTTTATATATTAATTTCAAAGTTAGCTGGCAAAATTACAGAATTAATACTTGTTATTCTAGAAAATCTTTTTAATTTAGCCCTTCGTATTTTTGAAACCTTCGAGCTTTGATCAAAAATCAGTATTTTAGAATCTTTAAATTGTTTTTTGCCCAGTTTTTGCATTAATGAATTATCTCCTTGAGTTTTGTTTGATTCAATTTTTTAACAGTTATTTTTTAAAGGTATTTTTTATTAAGCGTTTTCAGATAAATTATTTTTTTATTATTAAGTTTTAAAGTTTTTTTCAAATGATTGTTAGTTTTTTTCTATTTAAATGCGTGGTATATTTATATAAATTTCTTATAAAGTGGCTTATTATATGAGTATTTAATATTTTTTCTTTAAAATGATTCATCTTTATGTACTTATCCTTTATATAAATTTGTAAAATGACCTTGTGCTAAGTAATTAAATTATTGTAATAACTTTAATGCTATGTTTGGAGTTTGATTGGCCTGCGTTAATACACTTAAAGCTGTTTGTTGCAATATTTGATTACGTGTTAATGCAGCACTTTCAGCAGCTATATCAAGGTTTCTAATTCTAGATTCACTTGTTTGCATATTTTCTATTGATATAGATAAACTTTGCACAGTTGATTCCAGTCTATTTTGAAAAGCACCCAACATAGATCTTCTTGATGCCACTGCTGTTATTGCAGTATCTATTTGTTGTAAAAATGTCCTTATTGCTGTATGTGATGAGAATGCCCCACCTGTTCCAACTGTTATGGTTTGTGTTATTCCTAATGCGGTACATTTTGAATTTTGTAATGCCTCTGATATATCAAGGACATTATCTGCAGCAGTTTGATTAGCTCCTATTTGCAAGTTATAAATCGTTTTACTACCATCCAATAAGCTAATATTACTGCTTCTTGTTGTTGATGCTATACGATTAATATCATCTATTCTAGATTTAACTTCTTGAGCTATTGCTTTACGTTCTGCGGTTGAGTTTGTATCGTTTGCACCTTGTACAGTTAATTCACGTATACGTTGAAGGTTTTCTGTTATTACACTTAAAGCACCTTCCGCAATTTGTAATACGTTAATACCGTCTTGTGCATTACTAACTGCCTTTTGATTACCTCTAATTTGAGTTCTCAATGTTTCTGATATACTTAAACCTGCTGCATCGTCAGCTGCTCTATTTATTCTTAGACCTGATGCTAATTTTTCCAAGGATTTATTTACTTGAGTTGTATTATTATTTAAATTTCTTTGTGCTATTAAGGATGCTACGTTTGTTGTAATAATTAAACCCATGTTTATATTTCCTTTATCCTAGATTGGTTACATCTACAGCCTAAATCAGTAGAGTTTATTACATTGTTTATGTTCCATTACAGTTAAATAAAGATCTTTTACAAAGCTTTTTCTTTCTTTTATAGTGTCAGCAGTGCTTTTTATGTTAGAAAGTTTTACTTCAGTCACTATCATATTTTTATAAGCGTCTTTCAGTGTATTAGAAGTAAGGTTTATTGTTTCTTTTATAAGATTTATTTTAGAATTATTCATTTTTTGTGTAGATTTTACAGATGATATATCAGTTAATAAGTTAATAATTTTGATTGTATCCACTTCACAAATAAAAGATTGTTTAGACTTAGCGGTATTATTTTGTTTTTGATTCAGGTAATATATCATTTTATTTTGTTTACCTCTTTAATTTTTTCTATCTTTGAAGTGTTTTGCTAATTTAAGTTTGTTTATTTCAGTTTTTTATTATTATTTATTAGCTATTGGTCTGTTAATTCTTAAAAAGTCTTCCAGTATTTCAATATCACTTTTATTAGTTATCAAATTATTCCGTTCAGTAAAGTTTTTTATTTTATTATTGTTTGTTTGATCAGAAAATCCGTTAATTAGATAATTTAATATTCTTAAAATGTTGTTATTAGTAGTCATTAAATTTGCTCCTTAGTTTATTAGGTTTTCTAAAGCGATGTTATTATTTTGCAATTGTACAGAGATGCTTTTATCAGCTTCTTTTAAAATTTGCTTTTTTGTAATTCTCAGTGTTTGGGAGGCCAGTTCAATACTTCTTATTTTGCCGTGAGAAGATACCAGGTTTTCTAAAGTAACACTGAGGGTTTTAATATTTGATATCAGATCAGTTTTCATTTTATCAAGGTTTGTTTTGGTTGAAGACACTGACTCAATGGTCTTATTAACTTCATCCAACACTTTTTGCAATTGTAAGTTTTCACCTAGTCCTTTGTTATTGCCTTGTATAGAGGCTAATTTGGTCGTAATTGCTGAAATATTTTTAAATTCTGCTATGATTTCACTACAGTTTGTATCATTTTCACCAAGTATAATTTCAACGTTATTTTGTATTTTGTTCAATTTATCCACATTATCAAGCTTGTGTTTAATCTCTTCTGATAAATCATAATTATCTAACTGGTTTACATTTTCTAAAGCTATTGATCTTATATCGTTTAAACTTTCAGAAATGTTTCCTAATGTTTCACTAGCCATTTGTAAGATATTGAATTTATCTTGAGCTACTGTGAAATCGTCTTGTAAATTTATAATATCTTTTTTAAAACTTTTGTTGGCAGTACCTTCAGTCTTATTGAGGTTACTGTTTTCATTCTCTGATGATTTATTAGCAACTTTTTTATGTTGAAATTTATTTTTATTATAATATTGATTAGGGTTCATTCCGTTGATATTTGTGATTAAGTCCATTTTGTTAAAACTCCTTTTTGTTTTTTATAACTATATCCTTATAGTTATTATTCAGTTTTTGTGGAGAGTAAGCTTTTTAGAGATTTTGATAGTTTGAATTTTTATTAACAGTTGCGTTTATCTTTTTTTATTCTTTTATATTTATGCCGCTTTGGCCTTTTGACAATGCTGCTTTTTTATAGTGTTTTCCAGTAAGTTTTCTATATTTTTTAACTCGTTGTTTTCATCTATTAAGGTTGCTTTTACAGTTATTTCAGATGCGAAGCTATACTTGGCCGCATTAATCTTCATGTTTAAACTCCTTTTTAAACCTTATCTAAACCGTGATAGTTATTTTTTGTTTTTTAAATTTACTTAAGCAGTTGCATTGCTAGAGATGGCGTTTGATTTGCTTGTGCCAATATTGAAGTTGAAGCTTGTTGTAAAATTTGGTTTCTAGTTAATATGGCTGTTTCTGAAGCAATGTCAACGTTCCTAATTCTGGATTCACTTGCCTGTAAGTTTTCTATCGCTATAGACAAACTTTGTACAGTTGATTCCAATCGGTTTTGATAAGCACCGAGTGCGGACCTTTTCATAAATACATTGTTAATTGCTGCGTCAATTTGATTTAAAAATGATCTTGCGCTGGTACCGTTTACAAATGCTCCTGTAGCTCCGGCAGCTGTTATAGTTGTTGTTATACCTAAAGATACAGGTGTTGAATTTTTGAATACATCGCCTATTAATAATGTGTCATTAGTTATACTTGAGTTAGCACCTATTTGTATTCTAAACCTTGAAGCTGTACCATCTAATAAATTTACGTTGTTACCTTTTGTTGTTTTAGCTATACGATCAATATCATCAATTCTTGCCTGAACCTCAAGTGCTATTGCTCTTCTTTCTGAACTTGAGTTAGTATCGTTAGCAGCTTGAACAGTTAATTCTCTCATACGTTGTAAGTTTTCAGAAATTACAGATAAAGCACCTTCAGCAATTTGTAAAATATTTACACCATCTTGAGCGTTAGCTACAGCTTTTTGAGTTCCTCTTATTTGACCTCTTAAACTTTCTGATATACTTAATCCTGCTGCATCGTCAGCGGCTCTATTAATCTTGTAACCTGATGCTAATTTTTCCAATGATTGATTTAAATTTATTGTATTTTGTCTTAAATTTCTTTGAGCAATGAGTGCGGGTATATTTGTATTAATAATCAAACCCATCTTTTGATCTCCTTATCTTGTTTTTCACTACATCCTTGTAGTTACTTTGAAATGATTTTATTCTGTTAATTTATTTATCCTGATTGTTGTAAAAGATCTACAGCCAGTGAAGGCGTTTGATTTGCTTGTGCCAGAATACTTACAGACGCTTGTTGTAAAATTTGATTTCTGGTTAACTCAGCTGTGGCTTCAGCTATATCCACATTTCTAATTCTCGATTCAGCAGCTGTAAGGTTTTCACTAAAGACCTCTAGATTATTAACAGTTCCTTCCAGCCTATTTTGTAAGGCTCCTAATTTAGATCTTTGTGTTAATACTTTGGCTAAAGCACTATCAATTCGATCCAAGAATTGCCTTGCGCTTGTACCATTAAGATATGCTGAGCTAATAGCACTTGCAGTTGCATAGAAGTTCATAAAGGTTGATACAATATCTTGAAGCGCAGAAGAAATGTCCAGTGTATTTGTTACAAGATTACTTCCTGGTCCAATTCTCAGAGTATAGCTAGATGCAGATCCATCTAATAATGCTATTTGGTTAAAATTAGTTGCTTTTTTTATCCGATCAATATCTTTGATCCTTAATTCTACTTCGATTCTTATAGACTCTCTTTCAGCCGATGAGTTAGAATCGTTTGCAGCCTGAACAGTTAATTCTCTTATGCGTTGAAGGTTTTCTAGTATAATACTTATTCCACCTTCAGCTACCTGGAGTAAATTTACTCCATCCTGTGCGTTTTCACCTGCTTTTTTTATTCCTCTTATTTGGCTTCTTAATTTTTCAGAAATACTTAACCCTGCAGCATCATCAGATGAATGATTTATCCTTTTTCCTGAAGCCAATTGTTCAGTTGTTTTATTTAAAGCTTGAGTATTTTTATTTAAGTTATATTGAGCAATTAATGATGCAATATTAGTATTTATAGTTAAACCCATCTCTAGTTCTCCTTAACTAGCTCTACTTCCTTGTAATTTTAGATGAGTCAACATATTAAATAGTAAATTTAGACGTTTTAGTCCGTGGTACTTTCGTACCCGTCAGTTTTATGTAGTTTTAAAATCTTTTTATTATTTATTTTAGTGATATTTACTAATAAAATATGTTGTTTAGCTTTTTGTAATTAATTGTTGTTTAACAATTATTACTTTTAGCAAATATCAATGAGGTTTTAATTTTTCTAAACATAACAAATCCTTTTGTTTTCCTGATGAAATTCCTTTTTAACTCTCTGTTTCAAATCTATTGTTTATTTTTTATCCGAGCGTTTCTCTGTTTTCTTCTCTTAGCTTTGTTATCGGTAGGTTGCTTCAGAACTTTAATTTTTATTTACATTTTTTTTGGTTTTCTTGTTTTTTTTATCGGTAGCTTTTTTCAGAACTTTAATTTTGTTTACACAACTTTTAGGATTTCTTTGTGGGAGAGAAAAAATCCTTGTCTTTATTATTTTCTAGCCCACATTCTTTTTATCGGACAGGACTTAATAAACTTTAACAAAATTTAATAAATTTGTAATATTTTTTGATTTTTGCCACAACACAAGGGTTTTGGTTGTCAAGTTAACAAATTGTTGAACACGATAGTTTTGTTTTTTATATTTAAGAAATTACTTAAATTAAAAAAACAGGCTATTTGCATAAACAATAGTGTACTAAAAACTGCATGCAGGGCAAAATTTTTGATTTCTATTGCTTAAAATCGCACCACATTTTTTACAAGCAGGATACCCTTTTTGTTTCTTATAACATTGAAGCTTTAAATCATTAATCATTATATTTTTTAACTTTATTTTTAAATCTTCTTCTAAATTTAAATCATTAAAAACAGCTTCAACAGAATCTTTTTGTTTTTCTGTTAGTATTATTTTATCTATTTCTTCCTTTAAAAAAGTTTTTTCTTCTACATCTTCCATTTCTGACGAATTTTTAGTTGCATTATTATTCAAATCCTGCCAATATTTTGTAGAAATAACTATTTCATTTATGGTAATGCCTACTTTAACAGACAATGTATTTATTTTATCCAGTAAAACCATTTTAATTAAGTTTAATTCCTGTGCTACCATAGCAGATTTTGCACCAATATAAAGAGTTACACCTTTTTTACTCCTAACTATACTTTGCGGTCTAGAATCTTTACCTATTTCTCCTTTAGCTATTTCAGGCCAAAAATTCATAACCATCATTTCTTTCATCCTGAAATCTATGCCCAACTCTTTAGCTGTATATGGTAAAAGCTGATCCAGCTTTTTTAATTTGCTATGATGTCTTTCCATCTATAATTACACCTTTTTCCACATAAAAAATATCTGCATTATCAAAATTTTTATCTTTAAACATTGTTATATCAGTAGTTGTTATTACTGTTTGATTAACATTTGCCATACTTTCAAATAAAATTTTCTGCCTAGATAAATCCAATTCAGCTAAAACATCATCTAAAATCAATAAGGGGTCTTCTTTTAAAACCTGTTTAACCAATTCAACCTCTGAAAGCTTTAAGGACAAAACTATTGTTCTTTGTTGCCCCTGAGAAGCAAATATATCTGCTTGCTTGTCTCCTATATAAAATTTTATATCATCTCTATGTGGACCTACTAATACCTTATTCCTTGCTATTTCGTTATTTAATTCCTCTTGTAGTTTATTTTTATAATTATTTTTTATTTCTTCTATAACAGGTAAGGTATCAATTTGACAAGCGAAATCAATACCAACAGTACTATCATAATTTATTCCCAATGAATCCATGCCGCCAGAAATCTGAAATGTTTTTTCTTTAGCTAATGGATATATTTCTTTTAAAAACTTAAGCCTCAAATAAATAATATTACTGCCAGCAACTGCTAATTGCTCATTCCATGACTCCAGCATATCTTTTTGTACAGTGCTAATATTGCTAAAATAACCGTTAAATGATTTTAACAACGCTTGTTTCTGTTGTTTTATTTTATTAAAAACATTTAATCGACTATAATATGCGGGATAAAATTGACATATAGCCAAATCAAGCCATCTTCTTCTTTCTTTTGGCCCACCCCTTAACAACAATAAATCTTCTACAGAAAAGCTCACAACTATTAAATGACCTAAAAATTCTTCATGTAAATTCTTTTTTAATTTGTTTACCCTCAAAATTTTTGATTTGCCAGGCGTTATAACAACATCCAGTTCTATTTCCGATCCGCTATTTTTATCTACAATAGCCTTTATAATTGCATTTTCTTTATCCCACAAAACATATTCTGAATCTTTACTTGCCCTAAATGAGTCTAATGTTGCTAAAAAATAAATTGATTCTATTAAATTTGTTTTACCTTGTGCATTCTTTCCAACAAGTATTGTTATTTTTTTATTAAAATCAAGTTTTAAATTTTCATAATTCCTAAAATTTAACAGATTTAATTGTTTTAAAAACATGTCCTATTCCAAATTGTTTTTAAACCCTGCCTAACTGTGGGGTTATTAGGGGCAATGCCCCTAATCCTTTAAAGGGCGGGTGGGCGGGATATATTTTCTGTAACCTGATAGGCTTTATTTAACCTGTACCGGCATAACCAAACACAGATAACCATCTTCCACATCAGGTTTAAATAACGCAGGTGCCAAACTGCCTCCTAACTCTAACCTAACATCATGAGTACCTATACCATTTAATGAATCAATTAAAAACTTGTAATTAAAAGCTATTTTTAAATCTTCGCCTTTATAATCCACTTCTATACTATCTGAAGCATCACCCATATCAGGAGTGTTAGCACTTAAATTAAGTTTATTATTTTCAAAATCAAGCTTTATTATACTGGTTCTTTCATTAGCCATTACAGAAGTACGTTTTACAGAACCCAAAAGATCTTCTCTGTTTGCTACAACTGCTACTTCATAATTTGCAGGTATTAATCTAGGATAATCAGGATATTTTCCATCTAAAAGCCTGGATAATAAATACTTGTCTGCTAACCTAAATGAGATTTGTCCCTCAGAAAAACCTATGTAAATAACTTTTTCTTCAGACAAATTTGTTATCCTTATTAATTCATGAAGTATCCTGGTTGGTATAATTGCTGTTATATTTTTTTCTATAGATTTGCTTAATTTGGCTTGTTTTCTAGCCAGCCGGTTTCCATCTGTTGCGGCCAATTCAAGATCATCATTATTTATACTTAAAAATATACCGCTTAATATATTATTGGTTTCAAAGCTTGCAGCAGAAAAAATTGTTTGCTTAATAGATTTTAAAAAGAGTTTTAAATCTATTTCTACTTCGTTTTCTTTTTCTATTCTATTTGTAACAGGGAATTCATTAGCTGATATTCCCATAAGATCAAATTTTGCCTTACCAGAACTTATTTTTGCCATTAATTTTTCTGTATCTATATCAAAGCTAATTGTTTCATCTAAAACATTACTAATTATTTCTAACAGCTTTTTGGCCTGAAGTGTGATTTTACCTTCTTCTGTAATAGAGGCGGGTATTATGGATTCTATAGTTATATCTAAATCAGTTGCTGTAACTTTTAAGCTTTTTGCATCAATGGTATCTATTAAAACGTTTCCTAATATAGGTTGAATGCCCCTGCTTGTTGTTGCTTTTATTGTTGTATTTAATGCATTTAAAAAGTTTTCCTTTTGGATAACAAATTGCATTTTTTATCTCCTTTTTAAGAATAATTTTTAATTTTATATCATAACATTAGGATCATAAGTATTCTACAAAAAAGACACTCAAAAAAAAGCATGCTTACATGATTTTGTTACTTATATATTCATGTATATATTAATAGTTTTAGTAGGGGGTTCAAAAACTTGTATAAAACTGCCAAAACCCTCAGTTTTAAAAGCATGTATTTGTTTAAAACTTGTTCAAATAATGTAAAAACATGCCCTTTTTTTCTACAGCTCGGATTTTTATAAACATAGGTTTAAAATACATGGTTTTAGCATGTTGACAGGTTTTCTACAGCTTTTCTACATGTGGTTACATGGTTTTGGGTTGTTGAACATGACAAAATATCCTATTTGCTTTGTTTTTAGTTAAAGCAATCATGAATATAAGTGTTTTTACATGCTTTTATGTTTTAAAGGTTTTATATTTTTGCGGTTAGCATGATATTTGTCCTTGTTTGATCATGAAAAACACCTTTTTTAAAGCAATATAAGAGAACCATAACATGACTTTTTAGGTGTTGCATGTCAAATGACTGTTTGTATCATGCTAAAAGCATGTAGAGCATGAGTATTGACTAGTCTATATTTAGTAAAAAATTATAACATACTCATTTATTTATTGTATACAACAAACTTGTTGTATATGAATAATGGTTACATTTTGATTATTATTTTGTTTAATGAATTAATCCATTTTGCCCCATTGTCGAATTCTTTCTTGGGTTGCGTTATTTTTTCTAAAATAAGATTCGCATTTATGTTTTTCTTCCCATTCTCGAATATTTGTAATTGCATTTGCGGGTGTATTTTTAAGTTGATCTCTGTAAGAAGGTGGAAGATTTCTTAACCAAAATTCATCTCTTGTTGTTAATTTTGATTCTTTTGCTATTTTTGCTGGTGGAATTTTATCCCAGTTTTTAATTAAGAAATTATCAGGGTCATTTTCATAACCTCCAGGGCATCTTACTCTGGATACTTCTTTGGCATATTTCTCTAATGTAGTATCAGAACTGGTTTTACTCAAATTTTCTAAAAGTTTAAGAGATAAACCGGCTACCTCAAGATCTCTGGGGTGACAAATACCATCATAGGTTAAGTGATCATGATCATAAAAATTGGGGTTAGGGTATTGCCTGAAGTATTCTGTTAGTTTTTCTTTATTAACTCCGAACTTTTGTAGTTCTTTACCAATATCTGTTTGTAAAACATAGCCGGCATAATCTTTATCATTAAACCCTGGCTCTCTTGGCGGATTATCATCAGCTTCTCTAATATTTGGATTTTTATCAAAACTTGCAATTGCTATTCTTTGATTTTTTAGCCAATTTTTTGTCATCCAGGAATCGCTATTATAATCACTAGTAGCTTGATTGCAGTAACCTTCTACATTTTTGCCATATAAGCTTTGGCACCACAAGTCTTTTTTATTGTATTCTTTTTTGGCATCTGTTACTATTTCTAAAAGTTCTGTCCTTATTTCTTTTGGCATGTTAGGGTTGTTTTTTAACAAATTTTTAAAGGATTTTCTTGTATTTTTTGCTTCTTTGGCAATTTCTGCGTCATAATCATTATTACAG